>RCUJ01001723.1_pt1 | contig 11364 bp, 10 predicted proteins | sample 2166321 | NCBI WGS metagenome assembly RCUJ01 (sample SAMN09932808, study PRJNA488358) | compost metagenome | feature: garden; material: soil; isolation source: compost soil in an enriched community after 118 h of incubation | place: Germany: Experimental Botanical Garden Goettingen | collected... | reverse complement strand
ACATCAAATACGCGTGCACCATAATGCCCGCTTCGGTAAAATTTCGGGTCACTTTCGCCACTTGTTCTACCGTTACGCCTTTGTCAATCAATTTTAATAATCTGTCAGAAGCGACTTCGAGACCACCGGAAACAGCAATGCAACCGGAAGCTTTGAGTAACAGACACAAATCTTTGGTAAAACTTTTTTCGAATCGAATATTTGTCCACCAGGTTACCGCTAATTTTCTGCGAAGAATTTCGAGCGCCAAAGCACGCATCAAAGCTGGCGGCGCGGCTTCATCAACAAAATGAAATCCGTTCTCACCTGTTTGTGCAATCATTTCCTCTATTCGATCACACAATAAACTAGCAGCAACGGGTTCATACACTTTTATATAATCTAAAGAAATATCACAAAAAGTGCATTTTCCCCAATAACAACCGTGCGCCATGGTGAGTTTATTCCAGCGTCCGTCACTCCACATACGATGCATCGGATTCACGATTTCAATAACCGAAATATATTTATCCAAAAGCAAATCAGAATAATCAGGAGTTCCTACCTGCGATTGCTTGTAATCTGGTTTAGTGGAATTATTTTTATAAACTACTTCTCCATTTTCTAAAAGGAAGGTTCTTTTATATTCGTCAGAAACTGTCAATTCTAAATTATCAATTATCAATTGGATTGGCATTTCACCATCGTCCAAAGTGATATAATCGAAAAACTCAAAAACGCGCGCATCGGAAAGCGAACGTAATTCGGTATTCGGGAAACCGCCGCCCATCGAAATCTTAATATTTGGATAGTTTTTTTTCACCCATTGAGCGGAACGAAAAGCCGAATATAAATTACCCGGAAATGGAACCGAAATTAAAAATAAGCTGGGCTGAATCGTTGCAATTCGTTCTTTGAGAATCGAAATCAAAACAGTATCAATATAAGTGGGTTCTTGTTGCAGGGCTTCGTACAATTCGTCAAAAGAATTCGCACTTCTGCCTAAACGTTCCGCATATCGGCTGAACCCAAAATTAGCATCAACACATTCCACTATAAAATCGGAAATATCTTCGAGATATAAAGTGGCCAAGTGTTTCGCTTTGTCTTGCGTTCCCATCGTTCCAAAAGCCCAATCGAGTTCTTCTAATTGTGCAAATCGAGAGGCTTCGGGCAAGAAATCTTCCTGACAAATCTGAAGTGCCAAGGTTGGATTCTTCCCTTGCAAAAACGCAATAACCGAATCGATGGTTTTGATGTATTCGTCCTGTAATGCGAAAATCCGTTGCGTGTTGTTGGTTGTTGGTTGTTGGTTGACAGATTGAAATAAAGATGTTAATCCTTCTTTCGAAAATAACTTCAAAATCACTTCAATACCCAAATCTGCCTGAACTGATTCAATGTTTTTTGTATTCAAAAAGCCTTTTATATAAGCAGTCGCCGGATACGGAGTATTCAGTTGGGTAAAAGGCGGCGTGATGAGGAAGAGTTTGGTTTTCAAAAGAAAATGTTTTGTGCAAAAATAAGCTTTATCTAATACTATCTACATTAATTTTGAAATGTTATCTTTGCGCGGAATTCTTTAAAAAAACTTTTTAATTAAATTCAAAAGCTCTTTAAACCAACTCAATAATGTTTTTCAATTCCCTTCATTTTGCCATTTTTCTGCCATTGGTATTTATACTCTATTGGTATGTTGGACGTTCTTCCAAAAAAATGCAAAACGTCATTTTAATTTTGGCCAGTTATTATTTCTATTCTTGTTGGGATTGGCGATTCTTATTTTTACTGGTTTTTTCTACATTTTTAGACTATTTCACAGCCCTTAAAGTAGAGCAAAGCCAAAAAGAATCCACCAGAAAAATTTGGTTTTGGGCAAGCGTTAGCATCAATCTGGGATTTTTAGGGATATTTAAATACTATGACTTCTTTGCTGTTTCGATGGCAAACCTATTGAATTCTTTAGGTTTTCAAGCAAGTCCGCTTTTATTGAAATTAGTGCTGCCCGTTGGAATTTCATTTTACACTTTCCACGGACTATCGTATTTGATTGACATTTACTTAAAACGCATCAAATCCGAACGCAATTTTATTGACTATTCCCTGTTTGTGAGTTACTTTCCGCTTTTGGTAGCGGGACCTATTGAGCGTGCTACCCATTTATTACCTCAGGTAAAAATAGCCCGAAAATTTGATTACAATCAAGCCAAATCCGGAGTCTATCAAATTTTGTGGGGATTGTTTAAAAAGGTGGTTATTGCAGATACTTGCGCTACTTATGCCAATGCCATTTTCGACAATTATGAAAGCATGAACTCCCTATCATTAGTTATGGGAGCTGTTTATTTTGCCTTTCAAATTTATGGCGATTTTTCAGGTTATTCCGATATTGCTTTAGGAGTTTCAAAACTCTTCGGCATCGAATTATTACGCAATTTCAACTACCCTTATTTTTCGAGAGATATCGCCGAATTTTGGCGTCGCTGGCACATTTCATTATCTTCCTGGTTTAGGGATTATGTGTATATCCCATTGGGAGGAAGCAAAGGCAGCAAGGCCAAACAAGTGCGTAATGTTTTTGTGATTTTCCTGCTCAGCGGATTTTGGCATGGAGCCAATTGGACGTTTCTAGCCTGGGGAGCCATCAATGCACTCTATTTTTTACCCTTATTATTGTTAAATAAAAACCGAAACCATGTCGATACGGTTGAAATGCGTTTTTCACTTGCGTCACTAAAAACATTCTGGCAAATCCTGAGTACTTTTATGCTGTCTTGTTTGGCCTGGATTTTCTTTAGAGCACCCAGTATCAGTAGTGCTTTAGAATACATCAAACGAATGTTTACGCAGGGTGTTTTCAGTTCTCAATACCTGGCCAACCAACGATACAACTACGAATTAGTATTATTAATTCTATTGTTTATCGGATTTGAATGGCGTTATCGCAACCAAATTGAGCCCCTTTCCGGAAAGTATTCTTGGGCTAAAGTCGCTTTTTGTTTAGCAGGAATTGTGTTGTGGGGAGTGTTTTCGGATTATAAAGAATTTATATATTTTCAATTCTAATGAAAAAGTTTATCCTATTTATAGCCAAAATACTGGGACTTTTACTCCTTTTGCTTTGCCTGCTCGATCTGGTTTTCACTCAAGTCTACCTGCATGATAGCGATCGAAATAAAACAAATGCAATTTATAATTCTGAGAAGAAAAATTTTGATGTCATTTTCTTGGGATCGTCACGTGCCAACAATCATTTTATTCCTGCCATTTTTGAAAAAGAAGGTCTCAAAACTTTTAATTATGGCGTGAGTGGCTCTCATTTATATGAAACCGCCCTGATGTTGGAATTGATGTTGGAACGTGAGTATCAGATTAAAAATGTCATCATCCAAATTGATTTAAATATTGGCGGAGACCAACAACCATCTCCTAAACATACCGCGCAATTTTTGCCTTTTATTCACCATTCTAAAACCATCGCCAACTACCTATCCGATCAACCGGATTATTATGCCTGGTATTATGTGCCTTTTTACAGATATATCGAATATGGAGAAGTTATCGGATTTAGAGAATGTTGGGACACCTTTAGAAAAAAACCAAGCAATCTGATGCATCATGGTGGTTTTTATGAATTGAAAGGGGTGGGAAAAAACATGAAAAACAATTTAACGGGATTAGTTGCCAATCGCAATGAGAGTTACGAAAAAATTAAAGCCTTGTGTCAAAAAAACAATATTCGGCTAATAGCTGTGACCACACCTATTTGCGAAAACACAAAAAACCGGGAGTATTTTGATGAAGTAACCAAAGTATATCCTGAAATTCAAAGGTATGATACCGTGGTAAAAGACGACCGTTATTTCACCACCTGTGGACACATGAATATAAATGGCGCCACCATTCTGACTAAAAAATTGTTGAAAGATTATTTTAATAAATAACTCACTTTCAAAACCAAGATTACATTACGGCATTCACAAATAAATCACATTCAAATGATTAAATGGAAACTGTTTTTTGAGAAGAATGAAAAAAATATTGGAAAACCAAATATTTGAAAATAGACGTTTCCCAAACATTTCATAAACCAAAAAAACATAACTTTACTTTTTCTTATTTTAGCGACAAATTTAGAAACTTAAAACTATGCCAACCGACTGTATCAGCTATCAGAATTCCGGATATTTCTCTTCTTTAATGAATGATTATTTAGATCAAAAGCCCAATCTACAGTCGTTATACCATCGGTTTCCAACACTCGAAAATTTTGAAGCACAAATTCTCGAGAAACAAACCAATTTTGATGATACTTCCAGAGCTACACTGGTTTCTGTTTTACAAAAACAATATAATGGTACCGAAACTTCGGTTTTAACCCAGCAAAATATTGCCGCTTTAGCCAGTCCTTTTACTTTTACTGTAACTACCGGACATCAATTGAATTTATTTAGTGGTCCTTTGTATTTCTTGTATAAAATTATTTCGACCATTAATCTGACCAATGAATTAAAAGCGAAATATCCCAACTATAATTTTGTTCCCGTTTATTGGATGGCAACGGAAGATCATGATTTTGAAGAAATCAACTACTTTAATTTTAAAGGAAAAAAATTCCGTTGGAATGCAGCAAGTACTGGTCCTGTGGGAAGATTATCTACCGAAGGTTTAGCTGATTTTCTTGAAATTTATGCCCTTGAAATCGGTTCAAGTATCAATGCCAACACCATCAAAAAACTATTTGAGGATTCCTATCTTCATCATGATAATTTAGCCGATGCCACCAGACATTTAGCCAATGCATTGTTTGGGACTCAGGGTCTGGTTATTTTGGATGCCGACAATTCCGACTTGAAAAAAGCATTTATTCCTTATGTCAAAGAAGAATTACTTAGACAATCTTCCTATCCCTTGGTATTGGAAACTGCCGAAAAATTAAAAGACTATACCGTCCAGGTGAATCCCCGTGAAATCAATTTATTTTTTATCGAAGATAATTTACGAGAGCGCATCATCCTTGAAAACGGAACATACAAAGTAAACAACACCAAAATCGAGTTTTCTGAAACTGAGATTTTAAAATTAGTAGACCATCATCCGGAAAAATTCAGTCCTAACGTGATTATGCGTCCGTTGTATCAGGAAGTGATTTTACCTAATTTATGTTACATCGGTGGCGGTGGAGAAATTGCATATTGGCTGGAATTGAAATCATTTTTTGATGGTGTAAAAGTAACGTTTCCAATATTATTAGTGCGTAATTCTGTATTGCTGGTAACCGAAAAACAAGCTAAAAAAGTAAACAAATTAGATTTAAACTGGCAAGACTTATTTGCCAAACAAGAAGATTTGGTCAATCATAAAACCAAACAATTATCGGAGTTCCCGGTCGACTTAACGAATCTGAAAGAGCAATTACGCAAACAATTTGAAGCACTTTTCGAGTTGACCAATCATACCGACCAATCTTTTGCAGGAGCGGTAAAAGCTCAGGAAGTAAAACAGACAAAGGGATTGGAAAATTTAGAAAAACGATTACTGAAAGCCCAAAAAAGAAAATTAAACGATGTATTGGAACGCATGACCGATTTACAAAACGAATTGTTTCCCAATCAAAGTTTACAGGAACGTCAGGCCAATTTTTCGGAATTCTATCTGGAAAACGGAACGAATCTGATTCCGATATTAATAAACAAGCTAAAACCTTTAGAGCAAAATTTTAATATAATAACTTTAGGAATTTAGCCGATTTGAAGTTTCTGAGTCACTAAGATTCTAAGCAATTTCGTTTTAAGTAACAATTAAAAAAACTCAGAGACTCAGCATCTCAGTAACTTTAAAAAAATGACCAAAGAGCGCTTAATTTCACTGGATGTATTTCGAGGATTCACTATTTTATTAATGACAATTGTTAACAATCCCGGAAGTTGGGCAACAGTTTATCCTCCTCTTTTACATTCCGATTGGAATGGCTGCACTCCTACCGATTTGGTTTTCCCGTTTTTCATTTTCATCATGGGAGTAGCGATTGCTTTTGCTATACCTACCAAAACTTTTGACAGCACGACTTTCAATAGAATATTAGTTCGCTCCGTTCGAATGTTTTGCTTGGGAGTGTTCTTTAATTTTTTTGGAAAAATCCAACTCTTCGGATTGGATGGGATTCCATTATTAATCGGACGATTAGTGATAACGGCTGCCGTAGGTTATGCTTTAATGGGCAGTTTCAATTCTAAAATCAAGACCTATTTGGCTTTTTCCATACTGGCTATTTACCTTTTCTTGGCTTATAGTGGCATCGAAGCATACGAAAACGTTAGACTCCCAGGCGTTTTACAACGCATTGGTATCATCTATTTCATAATCTCCCTATTGTATTTAAAAACAACCCAAAAAACACAATTATTGGTAGCTTTAGCATTATTATTGGGATATTGGGGTATAATGACGCTGATTCCTGTTCCTGGAATAGGGATTTCGAATTTAGAGAAAGGGACCAATTTAGCCGCTTGGGTAGATAGTGTTGTATTAAAAGGACATATGTGGGAAGTGACTAATACTTGGGATCCCGAAGGAATTCTGAGTGCTATTCCTGCCATTGCAACCGGAATCATCGGAATGTTCATCGGGCAATTGCTCAACCGTACTTTACCAAAACTTGAAATTGCAAAAAGAATGGGAATCTATGGTGCCGTTCTTGTTTCTCTAGCATTGGTATGGAACATCGTTTTCCCAATTAACAAATCACTTTGGACCAGTTCTTTTGTTTTATATACTGCAGGACTTGCCATACTTTCTTTGACTGTTTTTTATTATATCATTGATATTTCCAACTATAAAAAATGGACTAAAATATTCTTATTTTGGGGAGTTAATCCAATGATTGTATTCTTCCTTTCAGAAATTATTCCACAGGCATTCCAGATGATTTCTCTACAAAACCCAACCATAACAACAGAACAAATCAATCTTTTAGATTATCTTTATTCGTTCGGAGTGCTGCCTTTTTTCAATAATCCTATGACTGCTTCCTTAGTATTTGCCTTAATTTATACTGGTTTTTGGACAATCTTATTATGGTATTTTTACAAAAACAAGATGATTTTCAAAGTATAACATTTTTAAATATGTTATTAATAACAAATATTCGTCTTTTAATTATTGATTTATTAAAATAAATCAATAAAAAAAATATATTTTTGCACAAAATTTAAAAACACAGAAAAAAATGGCTACCAATAGAACATTTACAATGATTAAGCCGGATGCAGTTGCTAACGGACACATCGGAAATATTTTGGCAATGATTACCAATGGAGGTTTCAAAATCGTTTCTTTGAAATTAACACAATTAACTGTTGCTGATGCTCAAGCATTTTACGCAGTTCACGCTGCAAGACCATTTTATGGTGAATTAGTAGAATTCATGTCAAGAGGACCTATTGTTGCTGCTATTTTAGAAAAAGAAAATGCAGTAGAAGATTTCAGAACTTTAATCGGTGCAACAAATCCTGCTGAAGCTGCTGAAGGAACTATCCGTAAAGCATACGCTACTTCAATCGGAGAAAATGCAGTTCACGGTTCAGACAGTGATGAGAATGCAGCTATCGAAAGTGCTTTCCACTTTGCTGGAAGAGAGCAGTTTTAATTCAGACTTCTTAGATTACTAGACATCTTAGATTTTCAGATAATAAAGAAACCCCGCTTAATCATTAAGCGGGGTTTCTTTGTTTTTAGAGTTTTATAAAAAAGAAAATCTAAGAAATCAAAATAGTATCCATGTCTAAAAATCCAACAATCTAATAATCTAAGAAGTCTACCTCAAAACCACATCCCTTACAACATCCCTTCTCAGTTCCTCATTAATCATCGTGATAATTTTAGACTTTCCATGACTTAATTCCTCACGTAAAACAGAAGAAGTCAGTTCAACATACAAAGTACTTCCTTTCAAGACTACATTACGGGTATAGCTGTTTACACCATTACCCATAAGATTTTTCCAAGCATCCTTCACATCGATTTGGTCCATCCCGGATTGGAGCTTGTTCACTTGGATAATTTGTTTCAAAACATCCCCAACCGTACTTTGATTATTTAGTCTTTTTGCCATCTTCCAGAAGATTTATTGGTTGTGTTTTTTTATAATGGTACTCTTTTTTTTCGGCATTCAGCAAAACTAATTCGTCTGCTGATAAAGCGATTATCTCCTCTGTCCATTTCATATAAGGCGTCGAATAATCCAGATAAGCTTTGTCATCAGCAAATCGTACTGATACATTTTCATAAGTGTCATTTACCAGAAAAGTACCGTCTAATTGTGGCTTTACTTTCTTACGAATCCCTTTATTGTTTTTGTCTATCTCGAAATAATCAAAATTTTCATTCATCCCGTACTCCTTATCATCCCCATCCTCTAAAACGACTTTTTCAATCTCCCAATAGCCATTTAATTTAGCAATTTCGGTAGGTTTTATCTTTTGTTGACATCCCACAAATAATAAGGACAAAACAAGAATTCTGAATGTGTTTTTCATATTTATATATTTTTTTAGGAGCTGTATCCTGCTGTACGCTGTATCTTTTTTTTGCAATTTTTTCCTTCGTCAAAATCACAAAAAAAAGGATGCCGCTCCCATCAGGGCTAGGGCATTTATCGGTTTAAAGAAATTATTTTCATTACCGCAAAGTTACACTTATTCAACTCAAAGAAAACAAAAAAACACCAAACACATTAAACTATTTTCTATATTTTTGGTCTCATCTGATATTCAATATTTAGAGACCATGACAAAAAAAATATACAGCCTGTTTATTGTTTTATTTTACATCAGTTGTAGTTCAGAACCTTCCGAACCCACTCCTGTACCATCAGAAACAGTATACTTTCCACCCTTATCCGGCACAACTTGGGAAACAAAATCAATTGCCAGTTTAGGTTGGAATCAAGCAGCTGTTCAACCTCTATTGGATTATCTGGAACTCAAAAATTCTAAATCTTTTATAATCCTCGTTAACGGAAGAATTGTCATGGAAAATTATTTCAACGGACATGCCGCTACAACCAATTGGTATTGGGCCAGCGCCGGTAAAACATTGACAAGTACACTAACAGGAATTGCACAACAGGAAGGAATTTTGAACATCAATAATAAAGTTTCTGATTACATCGGAACTGGATGGACGAGTATGCCTTTAGCCAAAGAAAATCTGATAACCAACAAGCATTTACTCTCCATGACTTCCGGAATAGAAGATATCGCGAATGGGGATGATGTTACTCCCGCCAGTCTACAATACAAAGCCGATGCAGGAACACGTTGGGCTTACCACAATGTGTATGTAAAACTACAGGATGTTATTGCCCAGGCTTCAGGACAAACCTGGAGCACTTATTTTAATGCAAAGCTACGGGATAAAATAGGTATGGACGGTACTTGGCTGCAGATCGGTAATAATTCCGTTTACGCTAGTACGTCACGCAGTATGGCCCGTTTTGGATTACTGATGTATAACAAAGGAAAATGGGACAGTACAATAATTTTAAATGAAAATTACTTCAACGAAGCGACCAATTCTTCACAATCCATCAATCTGGGCTACGGTTATTTATGGTGGCTCAACGGGAAAGCCAATTATCATCTACCGCAAACACAAATACAATTCAACGGTAGTTTAATTCCAACAGCTCCAAACGACATGTTTATGGCCTTAGGTAAAAATGACCAAAAAATCTACATTGTTCCAAGTAAAAAAATGGTAGTCATCAGAATGGGAGATGTAGCCAATCCGGAAAATCCAACATTTGCTTTATCTGGTTTTGATGCCGAATTATGGACAAAAATTAGCGCTTTGTACCAATAAAATTTATTTTGATTTCATTCTTTTCACTAAGCCCAAAAGAAAAAAAATCAAACCTACTAATAATAAAGCATAATAGATTGAAATACTTTTTTCTCTAATCATATTCGCCAAAACGAAAGAAACAATACTAATAAAATAAAAATAGATGGGACTGCTATTTTTGAAAGAAGAAAAACTCATTTTACAATTTTATTTAAAAAAACTATCTACGAATTCATATTTATTGAAAACCTGTAAATCCTCGATTCCTTCTCCTACACCAATATATTTTACAGGAATTTGAAATTGATCCGAGATTCCAATTACCACTCCACCTTTTGCTGTTCCGTCAAGTTTAGTAACTGCAAGAGCAGATACTTCGGTAGCGGCAGTAAACTGTTTGGCTTGCTCAAAAGCATTCTGACCTGTTGAACCATCCAAGACTAATAATACATCGTGTGGCGCATCAGCAACGACTTTTTGCATAACTCGTTTTACTTTGGATAATTCGTTCATCAAATTAATTTTATTATGCAAACGACCCGCGGTATCAATAATAACAATATCGGCATCTTGCGCAACAGCTGATTGTAATGTATCAAAAGCCACAGAAGCAGGATCACTTCCCATACTTTGCTTCACAATAGGAACACCTACTCTGTCAGCCCATATTTGCAATTGATCGATAGCGGCTGCACGAAAAGTATCCGCTGCACCCAATACCACTTTATAACCGGCTTTTTTAAATTGATACGCTAATTTTCCAATAGTAGTTGTTTTACCCACTCCATTCACACCAACCACCATCAAAACATAAGGTTTAGTTTGAATTGGAATTACAAATTCAGTCGCCTCACCAGTATTTGTTTCAGATAATAAACCGGCTATTTCCTCACGAAGTATTTCATTCAGTTCGTCGGTCCCTAAATATTTATCGGACGCAACACGTTTCTCTATTCGGTTGATTATTTTCAAGGTAGTATTCACACCAACATCCGAAGAAACCAGAATTTCCTCTAAATTATCTAAGACCTCATCATCAACTTTTGACTTTCCTGCAACCGCTTTGGACAGCTTAGAAAAGAAAGTTGTTTTTGATTTCTCAAGACCTTTGTCTAATGTTTCTTTTTTTTCTGATGAAAATATTCTTTTAAAAAAACTCATTGTATAAAATAGTATTAAAAATGAAGTAATTAGACACAACAGTCCAATACACTTTTCTAACGGTAAATATAGAAAATAAAAAAGCTACTTCCGAATGAAAGTAGCTTTTCTATAAATGCTGTGTAAATTATTTCTTTTTCAAGAATTCATCAACTGCTTCAGGAGCCATAATAGATTCTACGAATGTATATGCACCAGTTTTTGGAGATTTCACCATCTTGATGGCTTTTGATAATCTCTTAGAAGCTGTTTGTAACGATGCTACGGTTTTCTTTGCCATGACTAATTATTATTTAATTTCTTTATGAACTGTTACACGTTTCAAGATTGGATTAAATTTTTTAATCTCTAATCTGTCTGGAGTATTTTTTTTGTTCT
>RCUJ01001720.1_pt1 | contig 11374 bp, 5 predicted proteins | sample 2166321 | NCBI WGS metagenome assembly RCUJ01 (sample SAMN09932808, study PRJNA488358) | compost metagenome | feature: garden; material: soil; isolation source: compost soil in an enriched community after 118 h of incubation | place: Germany: Experimental Botanical Garden Goettingen | collected... | reverse complement strand
TACTTGCTTAAAATTCTATATTCTCAAAATTAACTTCCAAAAATTAAAATAATTAAAAAATCAATCAATTGTGGTTTCCCGTAAAAAAATACAAAATTAAAAAGCAATATTTGTTGCTCAAATCGTGTTTAAAAAGCACCCAGTCTTTTAATAAATAACTTGTTAAATTAACATTTAATTAATAATATTGCCGCAAAATTATCTTAAAATAAAAATGAAAAAAATCCCTTTGTATGCTGCTTCTTTAGCAGTATTGTTGAGTGTAATTGCAATTTATTTTGCAAAGTCAAGTTCAGAATTAGTCTATGTAGATGTTAATAAGCTTATAACTGGTTATAGCAAAACTAAAATTGCCAAAGCCGAATTTGATAAAAAAGCTACTTTAATGAAGGCTAATGTAGATTCTTTAATTAGTAACTGGCAAAATGAATTAAAAAACTACGAAAAAGAAAGAGCTGCTTTTTCTCCAAAAGAATTAAAATTAAAACAAGAGTTGTTATCTAATAAACAGCAGCAGATTAATGGTTACCAAGAAGCTATTCAGAAAAAAATTGAGGAAGAAGATAAAAAAGTAACACAAACCGTAATTAATGATATTAATGACTATATCAAAGAATACGGAAAAGACCATAACTACAAAATTATATTTGGCGCAAGCGGGGGCGGAAACATCATGTATGCCGATGAATCTAGCGATTTGACTGAAGAAGTTTTAAAAGGACTTAATGCTGAATATGATAAAAAATAAACTCTCGATATTTATTTTACTATTATTTATTTCCTCTTGTAACAAATCATTTGATACACAAGAGGAAATGAATGATTATATACAGGACGATGATAACGGCTATCATTACAAGAAAACCGTATCTGGTGTTGATTATGTTTTACAATACAGGCCAACTGATTTATTGGTAAAACAGGAATTAACAGAAAACAATAGTCCGTCTCAGATAGAAAAATTAAGAAAGCAATACAATAAGTATTTGTATTTCAATCTTTCAATGTCAAAAAACAATCAGGAATTATTAAATGGTGTTGCACAAGATAAAGCAAAATTTAGCCAAATGGTCAATGATTTAGCTTTTGGAATGGAAGATAAACTACATGTCTATACACCTGAAAAAGATACTCTTGCCCTAGTCGACTTTATTTATCCCAGAATGTACGGCATGAGTAACTCAACTTCTATAATGATAGTCTATCCTCGTGATGAAAAATACCTAAAACAAGACTATCTAAATTTTGTAATCGAAGATTTAGGTCTTGAAACCGGAGATGTTAAATTCAAAATAAATACCAAAGCCTTAATAAACGAACCTCAACTAGTTTTTTAAAATTATAACTATGACCAAATACCACAAGCACCATCGTATTATAGCCACTTTTTTCTTGTTGATATTTTTTCCAACATTATTACCTAATAATTTATTTGCTTCTAATAATGGACCAGTTGCTCCAGAGGCTGCGAGTTTTGAACCTGTAGATTCTAGCGATATGGTCAATTTAGCAACTGGTGATATGTCATATGTACTGCCGTTATTAAATGTCCCAAGTCCTGAAGGCGGATATCCTTTATCCTTATCATATCATGCTGGTATTGCGATGGATCAAGAGGCATCATGGGTTGGTCTAGGATGGAATTTAAATCCAGGCGCAATAAATAGAAACATTAATAACACACCAGATGATTGGAATAATGGGAAAAGTATAAACTTTGCCTACTCAAATTTAGGTAAACAAGAAGTGATTTCAATTGGGGTTGGGGTTAATTATAAAATATTCAATTTAGGACTTGATTATACTTTTATAAATGGCAAAGCAAAAGGCGGAATTGTATCTTTTGGTGTTGGTGACTCAAGTTTAGGAATAAATCAAAGTATTGGATTTGACTCGTATGCTGGCAATTATTCAACGAGCTTAAATGCTGGCGGTGCAACTCTCTCTGCCTCTGGAGAAGGTGTAGGAGTATCTATAATGGGAATGGCTGGCATATCATATAAGATGAGATCACAAGAAATTTCTTTTCAAGGAAACTCTAATAGTGTAAATATGGGAGGCCTAGGAGTTGGTTACTCTCAAACTAATTCGACAAATCCGCACGGTGTTAATTCAGTGAGCAGCTCATTTAATTTAGCTTTACCAATTACAAATATTTTTCAAGTAAGATTTAAATTTTCCAAAAATGAGTATTCGATGCTTGATTCTCAAACTTGTAATATTAATGGTGTTTTATATTTAAAAGATTCATACAAAGTTTTAGATGCTTCTACAAAAGAGAACTACAAAAATGATTATATGGACGCCAATAGCATTTCATTGTACTTTAGGCATAAAACTGATTCTAGAAATGGAGGTGTTAAATTTGCAGCGCCAACAGCTAGTTATGATCAATACAATGTATCTGCTCAAGGGTTAATTCAAAATATTCAACCTCTTTTATTAGACAGCAAGACATTAATATTAAATTCTGAACAGCAAAATCCTTATTGTGCTGATGATTACTGTGTTGCAGGTTTTAAAGACAGGCATCATATTGGCGAAAAGTTTTCAAATAATTTTATGGAACTGCCAAATATTGACGAAAATAAAATTCATTTTTATCCTTTGAATACTAACTCATCTTATATAAATAAAAAATTTAATGATTGGTCAATAAATAGTTCAACACTAAATGATATTACAAATATTACGAATTCCGAAGTCGTAAATTCAACTATAAGTGATGGTTCCGAAAACTATTCAAATTATAATAGTGTAAAAAACAGATTAAAAAAAGAAACATTTACAGAATGTTACACAAATGAGCAAATTAAAAACAATCCTGTCTTAATAATCGAAGCTGGGAATTTTAATAGAAATAATGCCTCAAGCTTCGCTCCCAAAGGAATTGGAGCCTTCAAAATTACATCTGTAGACGGAAAGGTTTACCATTATTCACTACCTGTTTATAATTTTGAAACTATAATGAGAACTTATAAAACAGCAAGTGGAGAAGACAACAGCTTTATAGAAAAAGTTGATACCCAGCCATATGCGACAAATTGGTTGTTAACTGCGATAACTGGCCCAGATTATATTGATGTTAATTCTAATGGTAAAGTTGATGATGCAGATTACGGATATTGGGTTGATTTTTCGTATGGAAAATGGAGCGATGGATATCTATGGAAAAGGGAATCTGTTAATGATAAAGAAGTAAGCAGCACTATAAATCGAAGAGCATATTGTACAGAATCACCAAACCCTAATACAACTTCAAGAGCAATAGGTATTAAGCAAGTATATTATTTAAACTCTATAAGCACAAGAACTAACAAAGCATTATTTATAAAAAGTGAAAGAATAGATGATATAGGTAATTCAATATCAAAATCAAATACTTTTAATGATGTAGAGAACGCACTGGTCTATAATTCTCAATATGCCACTGGTATTTATTTTACCGAAACTAAATATGATTATAACATGAATATTTCGGGGAATTTTAAAAGCTTAAAACTAGACCGAATAGTCTTGATAAACAAGAAAGATGAAAGCTTATTTCAATTAAACAATCAAGAAATACCAGATAATCAAACAAATAACAGTATAAATTTTAAAACTACAGCTCAAAAATCAAATATTCTGGGGCAAAATTTAGGGACAACAGAAGTTGTACTACATCAAAGAAACTGGATTGGAGGTACCTATAATAGCAATGTATATCTAACAAAAAATTCGAATTTATCACTTTTACAATCTAAATCAATAAAAACATTTGAATTTAATTATGACAATTCTCTAAGTAAAAAAGACAATATTGGTAAATTGTCTTTAAAATCATTAGCTAGCTATGGAAAAAATCATATTTCTGTATCACCACCATATTATTTTGATTATTACATAAATAGAGATTTTGACAAAAATAATTATGACCTATGGGGTTTTGATAAAGATTATCCATTTAATTATAGTTTAAAAAACATAAAAACTCCTTTAGGTAGTTCCATTGGTATAGAGTATGAGAAAGACGACTTTAGTGCTGTATTGAATAATTTCAATACGAATATTTCTTATAATCCTATAGCTAAAAATTTTATACGCACAAATAATGGATATAATGGAACAATAGAAGTACAATGGCAAAATCCTTGTTATACAATTGGTCAAATATATAAATGTTTAAACCCCGGAAATCAAATAAGTGTAACTTTAAGTAAAGATTCCTATTCGCCATTTACAACAACTGCCACAGTCAATAGTGTTACAGATAATGTTGTTTCATTAACCTTTAGTGCGCAGGTGCCAAGTTATTACACCGGTGACTTCTATTGCCCTCCAAATAGAAGAGGAACTACTGGAAATTCTTATGGTGCTCAAATTAATGTAAGCAATTGTGATATCCAAGATGAATTAATTGGTAGATGCAATGATTCCAGAGGTGGACTAAGAGTGAAAAATATCAATGTAATTGACAATAATAAAAAGTCAACCACCACATACGACTACAACAAACCTAATTCTACAATATCTTCTGGTGTTACTGCTTCAACACCATACATAAAAAATGATTACAGCACTTTTTTTACTAGTGGCGTTGTTTACGAAACTGTAACAGTAACAGCAAAAGATAATGACAATAACATTTTTGAAAAAAATATTTTTCAGTTTAATGTATTAAAACCAAATAATGATTATACACTTAATGGAAGTAATGGCGAAAACCAAGTAGGAAATTTTGAAGCATCCGTAACAGCTACTTATGGAGATTTTTTACAAATAAACTCTAATGAAAAAATAAGGGCTATAGATGTTTTAGCAGATAATTCAAGTTCTAATAATTATGTAGCCAGAACAGCTATTGCAACAACTTCAATTATAGATAATACTTCTAAAATTGGTGAATTGCTTTCAATTACTAAATTAAATTCACAAGATCAAATATTAAGTAAACAAACTTTTCAATATTCAAATCCTTTTAACGATACTTTCGGCACTTATGGTGAAGCTTTTAAATCTTACAGGTCACATAAAGTTATCCCTGGAGTATCTCCAGGAGGCAATCCTGTAGGAACAACATCTTACGAATATTTTGTGAACTCATTAAATTATAAATCAATACCATCAGTCCTACTTTCAACATCAAAAACAGATCATAATAGAACGATAACTACAAATTATACAAAATATGATTTTCTTACAGGTCAAGTATTAGAAACTACAACAAAAACAAGTGACGGTCAAAATGTAAAAACAAAACTAATACCGGCATATCAAAAATATTCTGGCATGCAGTCTAAAGTAGACAATATTAATAATAAAAATATGCTTTCACAGATTACTGCCAACTATGCTTATATTTTTGATCAAAACGATAGTAATAAGCCATGGAAAGAAACCAGTATTGGTATTACCACTTGGAGTAATGTATGGGCATATAAGGATATATCCGGAACCAAACAAACTGCAACTGGAATTAACGAAAAAATATGGAGAAAACATAAATCATATATATGGAATGGAACAATAGACAGCAACGGTATTTTTACTACTTATGATGACAGTTTCAATTGGAGTCTTCCTATGACACCTGGTGAGGAAGTAGCTCAAAATTCTAAATGGAAACAAATTTCTGAAACAACATTATATGATCATTTTTCTGCACCATTAGAAATGAAAAATATCAATGGTAACTTTACTTCCACAAAAATGGGAGACAATAATACTAAGATAACAACAAATGGAAATGCACGATACGGTGAAATATTCTATTCTGGAGCAGAAAATATTAATGGTACCTGGCTAGACCCAGAAATATCAATAACAAGCAGTGATCAACAAAGCAGTCTCTACTCTCATACAGGAAGAAAATCAGTTGAAACTACATTAACTTCGAAATTAACAGTTTCGATGAAAAATTTAGAACATACTGCTGGCAAATACAGAGTATCTGTTTGGGTAGAAAAAACAAATGCTGATAAAGCTGTTATTAAATTAGATAATACTACTTACAGTTTTATTTCTGATAATATCACAGCTGGAAATTGGAAACTAAAAACAGCTTACCTTCAAATTCCTAGTGGTTCTTGCAACATCTCTTTAAGTTCAACAGATGCAACAAAAGTATATTTTGATGATTTAATGATTCGCCCTGTAGCATCTTCAATAGCTGGATATGTTTATAATGAGTGGGATGAATTAACATATATTATTGGAAACAATGGTCTTGCTACAAAATTTGAGTATGATGCTGCCGGCAGACTTGTAAAAACATACTCCGAGATTATTGATGATACTTCTAATAGTATTCAGGGAGGATTTAAAATAGCAAAATCAAATACATATAACAATAAATTTTTGAGGAAATAATTTTTTTAATAATCAAATAATAAGTAAAATCTTTCAATTTTAGAATTAAAAAAATAAAACTATATATCAATGAAAAAATTTATATACTTACTCTTATTGATTCCAATTACTATTTTAGGTAATCCTAAGTTAGATACTATTAATAAAATAAAACCATTTGGTATTTCGTACCCTGATTACAGTGAAATTTTACCAATTACTGATGTAACATTTCCTCAGCAGTCAACAACTGCCCCAGGTTTAATATCAATAAAAAATAATATTTTATCAATCACCTTTTCGAATAGTTGGGGACCACGTAACATGAGAACTGGTGTAATAAAAGTATTGAGTTGCTCACCTCCTTTACCAGATATAGAATTAGGTCCTGTTCTATCTGGAATTGGTAATGCTGATACTGGATATTTTGCAAAAATTCAAAATAACAGCCTTGTATTCTATACAGCATTTAATAACTCTTTTTCAACTTCTGCCTCAACCCCTAATGTAAAGACAGGAATGATTGGTCCCTCAGTCAATTACAACCTTTCATTAGGAAATGTTTTCACTTGTACCACTGGAAGCGGTGCTTCAATAAGTATTTCAGCTGCTCAAAGAGATATTACTATATACTTGGGAACTCAAAATAACACACATCCTATCAATTCCTGTAGATTAAAAACTGGAGTAATTGCATATTTAGCAACCAGCCCCACGATATTTAATAATGACTTAGGTCCTATAAAAGACAACAATGGGCTGCCTACAGGTTATGGAGCAAAAATTGAAAATCAAAATTTAATATTTTATGAAATAACACCCGTTCCTCCATTATCAACGGGATGCCAATTAAACTATAATTATGATCTTTCAGTTCCTGATTATCCTTATGACCAAAATAATCATTGGATACATTCTATTTCTTATGACAGTAAAGGTACCTTGATAAATGAGGCTAGATCATATTATGATAATTTAGGGAAATCAGATGTCAATCTAGCAAAAGACTATGTAACCAATAAAATTTGGGGCACAGAAACCACCTATGACAATTTTAACAGACCAGATAAAACATCTTTCATAGCTCCGTCTCCACTAAATACTTTTGAAAAAACCAATTTCCTAAAAAGCAGTGCTGAAGTAGCAACTGGTTCTTATCCATCTGTAATTCCACTTAATAATATTACTTCAAATAATAATTATAAAGCCACACAATCTATTACAGTTACTGGAATAGTAAGCTCTGGTTTAAATGTAAGCTTAACAGCTCCGACTATTACGCTAAAAGATACTTTTACTATTACTGCAACTTCAGGAAGCAGTTTTGTTGCAACAGCAGCAAATTTACCTGATATTTCGGCAAATCCAAGTTTAGCTAATTATTATAGTGATAGGAATACGGAGGAACCATATCAGGCAACAGCAAGTCATCCTTTTACCCAAAACAATTACGATAGTTTAAACCCAGGAAATATAATAAATATAATAGGAGGAAATAAAATAAATGGAGATTGGAAAACTGGATATTCGTATACAGTTCCTGCTGCACAGGAAATGTATTATGTCTATGGCTCTGATTATTTTGATGGATATACATTTTCAGGCAAAAAAATCGTTGTTACAAAATTTTATAAAACCGTAACGATTGATGCTAATGGAAATGAAAATGTATCCTTTACTGATGGAGAAGGAAAACTTTTAGCAACAGCTCGTTCAGGAGGAGTAGTTTCTTATCCTGTTATATCCCTTATTGGCACACAAGGTTTTGTAGATGTTCATATTCCAACTGGAATACAATCTTCCCAAATATCTTTAATACAAAATAATTCTTTTTACAAAGCTTATAATTTGAAAACAGGTCAGGAGATTACCCCTATAACAAACTCCTCTTTTGTGGGAGGTAATGCTTACAGAATTGTTGCAATCACACCTCCCGTTAAAGACTATGATACTTATATAATTCAATTTGATGGAAGAGTAGCTAATGAAACAGGAGCACTAGGAATTTCTTACAATGTTAATTATTATGATTATGCAGTAAATGTATATAACAAAACTGGACAATTAATAAAATCCGTGCAGCCAAATGGTTATGTAAGCAATACAACAGTCGTAGCGATTCCTACTCATATGACTTCTCCAAATTTCACTTCAACTTATAAGTATAATGGACTAGATCAATTGATTGAATCATTGAGCCCAGATCAAGGAACCAGTAGATTTGCTTATCGAAGTGATGGGCAGATACGATATTCGCAAAATGCACTTCAATCAGATACCAAAGTTTCCTATACAGATTATGATTCTTTAGGCAGACCAAAAGAAAACGGGGTAATTGCAAACAATTGGTTAACAGCCAGCTCTAATCCAGATGGGGAATTAATTTCAGGAACACGTACAGAACAAACATTTACTGTATATGATGATACAGAAAACAATCTTACTTCTTTTGCTATACCAAATAACCTAAATTTAAGCAATGTTTTGGTTGCAGCAGGAATTCCTTCCTCAAATTATATACAGAATAATTTATCTGGTAATGTTGCTATTACTTATACAAAACCTGGATCAACTATTTCTGCTATTACCTGGTACAGTTATGATTTATATGGCAGAACAGAATGGATAGTACAATATAATGAAGGAATTGGCGCAAAAACCATTCACTATGAATATGACGATAGAAACAATGTAAAAGAAGTTTTATTGCAAAAAGATAAAACGGCTGAACTTTTTGTACATCAATATAAATATAATGCTAATGATGCATTGACAAAAGTAGAAACATCAATGAATAACTCAACTTTTACAACACATGCTGATTATGGTTATTATAAAACAGGAGAATTAAAACGTGTAAATATTGGTCAGGGAGTACAAGGAATAGATTATGTATATACATTAGGCGGCGAATTAAAAAGCATTAATCACCCCAGTCTAGAGGCTACACAGGATCCTGGAGGCGATGGTAATGATGTATTTGGATTAATACTTGACTATTATAATGGGGACTATTTGCGTACTGGTCGAAATATTACTTCTTCGCCTTCTGTCGGATTAGATTATAACGGAAATATAAAAGCAGCTAGATGGGCCAATAAAGGAATAGCTGACGATTACTCTGGGGGCTCAGCAAATCAAAAAGGATATTTATACAATTACAACCTTAACAATTGGCTGACAGGAGCTACATTTGGAAATGCAAATTCAAATACAGCTATTATTACGCCATCGTCAGTTTTAAATGAGGGTGGTTTAACCTATGACCCTAATGGAAATATAAAAACGCTTATAAGAACTGATAATTCAGGTCGTATTATCGACAATCTGACTTACAATTACAGTGGAAAAAATCAATTAAACAGTGTTTCTGATAGTGGTATTGTAGATCCTAATTTAAATGATATTCGAAATCAAACAAACGCACAAAATTATAAATATGATGCAATAGGTCAATTAACAGATAATGTTTCTGAAAATCTAAGTTACATTTACAACTCACAAGGATTAGTAATCGAAGTAAAGAAAAGTAATGTTTCTTTAGTAAAGTTCTTTTATAATGAAAGAGGACAGCGCATTAGAAAAGAGAGTTATGGTTCACTACCTGGTACCACTTATTATACAGTAGATTTATCTGGAAACACAATAGCTATATATTCCTTAGTAAGCGGCGGAAGCATAAATCAAGTCGAACTACCTGTTTATGGAGTAAATAGGCTAGGTGTTACAAATAGAACAAATATAACAAACTATGAAATTGCTGATCATTTAGGTAATGTCAGAGCAGTGATTCAAAAAGAAAGCGGCAGTACAGTTACAAAATCTTACGCCGATTATTATCCATTTGGAGAGGTATTATATGGACGTAATTCATTTGATAACTACCGCTATGCTTTTCAAGGGCAGGAATTGGATAAGGATACACAAATGGAAGCTTTTCAATTACGACTTTGGGATGGAAGAATTGGAAGATGGCTTTCTACCGATCCTTACAGTCAGTATGCTTCTCCTTATTTAGGAATGGGAAATAATCCTGTTTCTGGAGTTGACCCTGATGGCGGCTGGCTTTTTAAATTCTGGGCTAATTTTCAGAGAAATAACGCTATAAAGAATGGATTAGATCCTTCTCAAATAATGTATAGTGAAAACAAAGGTTATTATTTTAATTTAACATCTGTTCGACCTGAACTTAGTGCCGAAGGTTTTGAGACAGGAATAACTATTACGTCAGTTTCCTCTGGTAAGGGGCTCGATAATTACGGATGGACACCTCAAATAACTGCTCATCAAGCAAATTTCTTTGAAAATATCGAAGAAAATTATTTAAATCCTAGAGAAAGTGATAACTTTATTAAATCTAACGTAAGAGGGTTGGCTAAAGTTCCATATAATATAGTGGATGATATATATGTTTATGGTACAAGGAATTTTTATAAAGATAATTCGGCAAGACACCTTAACGGTTTTGGTGCTAGCCCTCAAGAGGTTGTTGAATCTGGTATAAATACTATATATTTGATCACCCCATCTCCAATTAAAGGAAGATTTTCATCTGCACCAAGTTTAGCCAGTAAATTTAATGTAGCAACCTTTGGTTCAACATTTAAGGGTACATTTTTAACAAAATTAGCCCCTGCAACTAGAGGAGCAATAATGGTAAGAATAAATAAAATTCTTACTTCCTATACAAAACGAAGTAAATTTATTAGATATTCAAAAAAGGGCGCAAGAAAAGTAAACGAAGAAATAAATCAAGAGTAATATGGATTTAATAGAAATAATATCAGGAAGATACTTAATTGAACTCTTAGGGGCTATTACAAGATACATTTATTTAAATGCTATAACTCTTACCAACGATGATGATTTTATTTCATTTTCTACAATATGGTCTCCTAAAGGAAATATTGATAAAAAAAGTGGAAATAGCGACCGAAATCATATGATAGGTGTAATTGTTTTGGGTCTTATCATAATTCTTCTGATTATTTTCACGCCATAAAAGATTTATTCTAATATTCAGTTTTTTGAGCCATTATAAAAC
>RCUJ01001718.1_pt1 | contig 11378 bp, 10 predicted proteins | sample 2166321 | NCBI WGS metagenome assembly RCUJ01 (sample SAMN09932808, study PRJNA488358) | compost metagenome | feature: garden; material: soil; isolation source: compost soil in an enriched community after 118 h of incubation | place: Germany: Experimental Botanical Garden Goettingen | collected... | reverse complement strand
GCCGGTCGAAGACTGAGATCCTCGCCTACTGAGGCCGCCTCCAGGCGGCCCCGAACCTGGAGCAACCCGTGATTCGTAGGGTGATACTCGCCGCAGGCAGTGCACCGTGGTTCGGCGGCGCGACACAAAAGCTGGCGGGCTGTCGCTGCGCTCCGAAGCCGCCCTACGGAACCTCGCCGCCTGCACCGCCTTTCAAGCGCGGCCCGTGCGTTGCGGCTTCATGCCGGACAGGCGCGGCAGTAGCAGCCGCTCGAACAGGCGCGGGAAGAAGCGCGCCAGCACCCGCGCCCGCCAACCGACGTTGGACAGGATCAACAGCCGCTTGCGCTTGAGCGCCGCCCGGTAGATGGCTTCGGCGACGTCCTGCGGCGAGGCGACCTTGCCCATCGCCAGTGGCGGCTGTGGGGCCACCGAACCGTCACCGACCAGGGCGTTCTTGCGCAGGTCGGTGGCGGTAAAGCCGGGGCAGACCAACATCACATTGACCCCGCTGTCCTTCAGTTCGTAGCGCAGGGTCTCGAACAGGCCGTGCAGGGCATGCTTGCTGGCGTTGTAGGCGCTGCGATAAAGCAGCGGAGCGAAGCCGGCCAGCGAACTGAGTACGATGATCTGCCCAGAGCGGGCAGTCAGGCTGGGCAGCGCCGCCTTGGTGCAATGCAGGGCGCCGAAGTAGTTGATCGCCATGACCCGCTGAAACACCGCCAGCTCGGTCTCGGCGAAGCTGCTGCGGTGGGTGATGCCGGCATTGTTGACCAGCACGTCGATGCCGCCGAAACGCTCGACGGCCAGGGCGACGGCACGCTGCACCGCCTCGGCATCGGCGACGTCGCAGACCAGCCCCAATGCCTCGGCGTTGTGATGATCGGCCAGGTGTTGCACCAGGCTATCCAGCGCCTGCTGTTGCAGATCGAGGATCACCAGGCGCGCGCCGGCCTGGGCCAGGCGCACGGCCAGGGCGCGGCCGATACCGGCGCAGCCGCCGGTGATCAACACCACCTTGCGATCGAATACTTTATTGGCGAAGACCTTGCGATACATGGTTTGCCCCCCGGCTGTGCTGGCTGCTCGAACTACAGCTTGTTATGGCTGCCGTCGCAACAGGGCGGCGCCTGGGTATGCTTGCAACCGCAAAAATACAGGGTGTCGCTCTGTTCGGCATGGTATTTCAGCGGCGAGAGGCCGGTGCCCTTATGGCTGCCATCGCAGAACGGCTGGCTGGCGCTACGCCCGCAACGGCACCAGAAATAGTCTTTTCCGGCCTGCACCTCGACCGCAAAGGGACCTCGTTGGGCAATCAGCGGTTCGCTCATGCTGGCTCCTCACTTCACTCGATGAATCGACCTCTACGGCGTCGGCAATGCCATACCCGTGGAAACTTTTGCCCTCGGGAGACTTGTTCAGCATAGACCAGGCCACTGCGGCAAACCCCAGCGCATGTCTTGCCCACGCCCTCTGCGGCCCCCGACCGGATGCCACCACCGGCCAAAGCCCTACGCAGCTCCCCCGTAGGAGCGGCCGGGCGGCGTTGCGTTTCAGCCGCGAAGCTCTTGCTGTGCCCGCGCCGCCGCCGAGGCGACACCAGACTTATTTGCGCGGCTTGGCCCGTGCCGTAGGCTCGGCGACCAGCGGGTCGTCAGGCCAGTAGTGCTTGGGGTAGCGGCCCTTGAGGTCCTTCTTCACCTCGCTGTAGGTGCTGCGCCAGAAGTTGGCCAAATCCTGGGTCACCTGCACCGGCCGCCGCGCCGGCGACAGCAGGTGCAACTTGACCACTTGCCGGCCGCCGGCGATGCGCGGCGTCTCGGCCAGGCCGAACAGTTCCTGCAGGCGCACCGCCAGCACCGGCGGCTGCTCGCTGTAATCCAGGCCGATGCGCGAACCGGACGGCACCTGCAGGCTGCGCGGCGCCAGCTCCTCCAGGCGCTGCGGCAGCGGCCAGGGCAACAGGTTCTTGAGCAAAGCGGACAGATCCAGATTGGCGAAATGGCTGAGGCGCTTGACCTTGCCCAGGTAGGGTTGCAGCCAGTCCTCCAGGCTGGCGAGCAGCGCCGCATCGCTGACATCCGGCCACTCGCTGACGCCCTTGGCGGCCAGATCCAGTTCACGCAGCAGGGCCACGCGCGCCTGCCACTGGCGCAGTTCCGGGGTCCAGGACAGCAGCGCCAGGCCCTTGCGCCGCACCAGGCCGAGCAAGGCGCGGCTGCGCGCGGCTTCATTCAGGCCGGCCAACGGCTCGCGCTCGAGGACCAACTCGCCGACCTTGCGCTGGCGTTCGGCGCGCAGCACGCCTTCACGCTCGTCCCAGTCCAGCTCCTCGTGCACGCTGACCTGCTCGGCCAGCACCGTCTCGAACAATTGCGGATCGAGGTCGGCGGCCAGGTAGATGCGTTCCTCGCGCTGGCCCTGGCGGCTGCCGAGATCGGCCAGCACCAGCCATTCATGCTTCATCAGCGCATCGGCCTCGGCGAACAGCGCCGCGCGGCCGTTGGCCAGGCGGTACTCGGCGCCACTCGCACGGCGCTGCCGGGCCACCCGGTCGGGGTAGGCGAAGGCCAGCAAGGCGCCGAGCCAACGCGGATGCTCGGCATCGCTCACCGGCGTGGCGACGGCCGTGCGCTTGAGATAGCCCTGAAACTGCCGGGCCAACTGGCGCGCCCGCTGCACCCCGCCTTGGGCGGCACGCGCGGCCCTGCTCTCGCCGCGGAGCAAGGCGATGCGGCTGTGCAAGTCGGCACCCTGGCCGCCGCGCAGAATGTCGCGCTCGCCGAGCAAGGCGGCCAGGTCGCAGGCCAAGGGGCCCAGGCCCAAGGCCTGGCCGCGCAGCAGCAGGTGGGCGATGCGCGGGTGCGCCGGCAATTCGGCCATGGCCTGGCCGTGGGCCGTCAGCACCCCGCGCTGATCCAGCGCGCCGAGGCGGGTCAGCAGCTCCGTGGCCTGGGCATAGGCCGCGGCCGGCGGCGGGTCGAGCCAGGTCAGTTCCGCCGGGGTCACGCCCCAGCGCGCCAATTGCAGGGCCAGGCCGGCCAGGTCGGCCTGGAGGATTTCCGCCGCGCCGTAGGCCGCGAACTGTTCGTGCTGGTGCTGCGACCACAGGCGGTAACAACTGCCCGGCTGCAGGCGCCCGGCACGCCCGGCGCGCTGGGTGGCGCTGGCGCGGGAAATGCGCTGGGTATCCAGGCGCGTCATGCCGCTGCCCGGATCGAAGCGCGGCACCCGCGCCAGGCCGGCGTCCACCACCACGCGCACGCCGTCGATGGTCAGGCTGGTCTCGGCGATATTGGTCGCCAGCACCACCTTGCGCGTGCCGGCCGGCGCCGGTTCGATGGCCGCGCGCTGGGCGCTCAGGTCCAGTTCGCCGTGCAGCGGACACAGCAGTATCTCGCTGCGCCCGGCCAGGGCCTCGGCCAATTGCTCGTTGACCCGGCGGATCTCCGCCTGCCCGGGGAGGAACACCAGCAGGCTGCCCGGCTCGTCGGCCAGCGCCTGCAACACTGCCTGCACTACTTTGGGTTCGAGCCACTCGCCGGGCTGATAGGGTGCGCCCCAGCGCAGTTCCACCGGGAACATGCGCCCCTCGCTGCGCAGCACCGGCGCATCCTCGAGCAGCGCGGCCAGCTTCTCGCCCTCCAGGGTCGCCGACATCAGCAGCACCTTGAGCGCCGGTTCGCCGGAGCCCTCGCCGCGAAACATGCCGCGGCCGTTGAGGCACAGGGCCAGGGCCAGGTCGGCATCCAGGCTGCGCTCGTGGAACTCGTCGAAGATCACCAGACCGACCCCTTCCAGCGCCGGGTCGTCCTGCAGCCGGCGGGCGAGAATGCCCTCGGTGACCACCTCGATGCGGGTACGCGGGCCGACCCTGCTGTCCAGGCGGATGCGGTAGCCGACGGTCTCGCCGACCGCCTCGCCCAGCTCGCTGGCCAGGCGTTCGGCGGCGGCCCGCGCGGCCAGACGGCGCGGTTCGAGCATGATGATGCGTTGCCCGGCCAGCCAGGGCTCGTCCAGCAGCGCCAGCGGCACGCGGGTGGTCTTGCCGGCGCCGGGCGGGGCCTCCAGCACCGCTTCGTGGCGGTCGGCCAGGGCTTGGCGCAGCGCGGGTAACAGGACGTCGATAGGCAAGGAATTCATGCAGGCTCCAATCTGGCCGGCGATTATAGCGGCGAACCGCCACCCTGCTCTGCAGGTCTTAACTCAGTCATATCAATGCGCAGCAGTTTTGCCACAGCCGGCTTGCTATAGTTGCGCCAACTTTTCCCTGGAGGTGCTCGATGCGCACGCAATCCCGCATTATCGGCAGCGTTCTCGCCGTCGCCCTGTTCACCCAACTGAGCGCCTGCGGCACCCTGTTCTTCCCCGATCGGCGCGGCCAGATCGACGGCCGGATCGACCCGGTGGTGGCGGCGCTGAATGCCGTCGGCATCCTGTTCTACGTGATCCCCGGCCTGATCGCCTTCGGCATCGACTTCGCCACCGGCGCCATCTACCTGCCGAACGGGCACAGCGCCCAGGTCGATCCACAAGAATTGCGCAAGGTCGTGGATGCCGAGGGCAAGATCGACCACGCCCGGCTCAAAGTCCTGATCGAGCAGCAGACCGGCCATAGCCTGCCTCTCGACGATCCGCGCCTGATCCACAGCAGCGCCAGCGCCGAGCAACTGGCGGCCTACGGCCTGCGTCCGGCCGCCTGAGCCTGACCCAGCACAATCCTGACCGGGCTCTCGCGGCCCGACCTGCCAGCGAGAAAGAGACCCTGTGAGCATACTGCCGCAGCATGCCCGCCTGATGCGCCAGGCCACCTTGGCGGCGCTGGCCGTGGCCTTGACCCTGGCCTTGGGCAAAGCCATTGCCTGGTGGTTGAGCGGCTCGGTCAGCCTGTTGGCCGGTCTCACCGACTCGCTGCTGGATGGCGCCGCCTCGCTGCTCAACCTGATCGCCGTGCACTACGCCTTGCGCCCGGCGGACGAAGACCATCGCTACGGCCACGGCAAGGCCGAGGCCCTGGCCGGGCTTGGCCAGGCGCTGTTCATCGCGATCAGTGCGCTGCTGGTCGGGATGCATGGCGTGGATCGCCTGCTCGACCCGCAACCGCTCGGCACGGCGACCCTGGGCATCGCGGTGATACTCCTGTCGCTGGCGCTGACCGCCGCCCTGCTGCTGTTCCAGCGCCATGTGGTGCGCCAGACCGGCTCCACCGCGATCCGCGCCGACTCGCTGCACTACCGCTCCGACCTGCTGCTCAACGCCAGCATCCTGCTCGCCCTGCTGCTGGCCAGCTTCGGCTGGCCACAACTGGATGCGCTGTTCGGTATCGGCATCGCCTTCTATATCCTCTGGAGCGCCCTGAGCATCGCCCGCGAGGCCTCGGCCGTGCTGATGGACAAGGAACTGGCGCCGGAACTCAGCGAGCGCATGCACCTGCTGGCCTGCGGCATACCCGGGGTGCTCGGCGTGCATGACCTGCGCACGCGCATGTCCGGCACCCGCTGGTTCGTCCAGCTGCACGTGGAACTGTCCGGCGAACTGAGCCTGCTGCAGGCCCACGAACTGTGCGTGCAGGTGGAGCACGCGATTCGCGCCGAATTCACCCGCGCCGAAGTGCTGGTGCATGCCGATCCGCTCACCCCGGCCAGCCCTCGATGATCGCCGCGGTTGCGACCAGAACCCGCCTGCGCTCGGGGGCCGCCAAAGGCATCGCAAAGCGCATTTCCCGCTTATGCTGAGAGGGCGTATCAGTCCTGTGGACACGGCCCCATGAAGAAACCCAGCCTCGAGACGCTTTATCGCGAGCACCAACCCGAAGCGATCAAAAAGCGCCTGAACCACAAGAACGAACCGCAAACCATCTCCGATGCCGTACTCGGCGGGATAGACGGTTGCGTCACCACCTTCGCCATAGTCGCCGGTGCTGTCGGTGCCGGATTTTCCGCCTCGGTCGCGCTGATCATGGGCTTCGCCAACCTGTTTGCCGACGGTTTCAGCATGGCCGTGAGCAACTACGAGGCGATCAAGGCCCAGCGCGAGTTCCGCGAACAGGCCCGGCGCATGGAAGAGGAACACATCGACAAGGTCCCCGCCGGCGAACGCGAAGAAATCCGCCAGCTGTTCTCCCGCAAGGGCTTCAGCGGCAACATCCTCGAGGCGATCGTCACCACCATCAGCCAGGACCGCCAGCTCTGGGTGGAAACCATGCTCATCGAAGAGCACGGCCTGCAGACCGTCGAACTGAACCCCAGGCGCTCGGCCGCCGTGACCTTCATGACCTTCCTGATCGCCGGGGCCATCCCGCTGTTGCCGTTGTTCTTCACCAGCCTGGGCATCCAGCGCCAATTCTTCCTGAGCACGGCCCTGGCCGCGGCGGTGTTCTTTTCCATCGGCATGCTGAAGAGCCTGGTGTTCGCCCAACCGTTGCTGCGCGCCGGCCTGGGCACCCTGCTCACCGGCGGTACGGCGGCCGCCCTGGCGTACCTGACCGGCTATCTGCTGCGTTACGTATTCGGCATCGAATGATGCGCCGCCCTACGCATCGCCCAGAAAAAAGGGAGACCTGGCGGTCTCCCTTTTTTCTTGCCCGGGGCAAGTGTCCGTTACTGGCAATTCTGTCGCCGCTTTCGTCGCCCGCCTGGTTGGGCAGTGCGGACCCGGGTGCCGTGACGGCCTGGTAAGGCCGGCGGCGCCGGTTCGCCTGGTTGGGCGCGCCGGGTGGACGTGTCGTCCGGGCCGTGAAACTGAGGTAAAGATTACCGAAGCAGGCGCAGTGAAAGATTGCGAACATTGCTTATTTACTCGCCACTTGCGCAATTTTTAACTAACAGCGCATGATTAACAGCAACCAACAAACAAAAGCGCACCAATCATGACCAGACTTGATCGCTACGACCTGAATATCCTCACCGAACTGCAGCGCGACGCCACCCTGTCCAATCAGGACCTGGCCGAGCGCATCGGCCTGTCACCCTCGCCCTGCTCGCGGCGGGTCAAGCAGCTGGAGGACGACGGCTACATCCTCGGCCAGGTCGCCCTGCTGGATCGCAAGAAGCTCGGCCTGACCCTCACCGCCTACGTGTTGATCGGCATGGACAAGCACACCCCCGAGCGCTTCGAGCACTTCCAGGAGATGATCCGCCAATGCCCGGAGGTGCTGGAGTGCAGCCTGGTCACCGGCATGGATGCCGACTACCAGCTCAAGGTGGTGGTACCGGACATGGACCATTACCAACAATTCCTGCTCGGCACCCTGACCCGCATCGAGGGGGTGTCCAGCGTGCGTTCGAGCTTCGTCCTGCAGCAGATCCTCTCCAGCACCCAGCTGCCGCTGCAACACCTGCGCAATTGAGCGCCATATCCGGGCGCTTGGCGCAAGCCCTGCTCCCAGCGCGTAGCTGACCGACACTTACCGACGGTCGCTGACAAGCCCTGGGGCTGGCGTATAATCGCCGGCTCTTTGCTAACCCGGCTGTAATCCGGGGCGACTGCGCACGCCCCACTGCCATGGCCGGCCCGATGTCAGCCAATTGAGGTCACGATGGATCCGCAAGTATTCGAAGAGTTGATGATGACCGTGCTGGTCGGCGGCTTGGTGCTGTTCATGGCGTTCATCGTCTGGGACCTGGCGAAGAAGTCCAAGGCCGGACGCTTCGGCACCATGATCCTGTTCCTCGCCCTGGGCCTGGGCGTACTCGGCTTTGTCATCAAGACCGTGGTGATCGCCGGAATGGAAGGCGTCTGAGCCATCGCTGAAAACGGCCACGCGCCGAGGTCGCCCTACCGTTCCGGACATATCGCCATTTGAAACAATCGACGATCCGTAGGGAGCAGGCAGTGCACCGTGGCTTCCCCGGCGCGGCACAAAAACTGGCGGGTTGTCGCTGCGCTCCGAAGCCGCCCTACGCTCTGGGGCAATCCGAGATATGGAGCAATCCGCGGTCTGTAGGGTGTCACTCGCCGCAGGCAGTGCACCATTGGCCAATTGGCGCGACACAAAGCTGGCGGGCTGTCGCTGCGCTACGAGCGGCCGGCGTCCCGGGCCGCCCGACCGTCTCGGACCGCCCTACAAGCGCGCCTCGACCTCTTTCCATTGCCCCGGCTGCAGGCCGTCCAGGCTCCAGGGGCCGATGCGCACGCGCACCAGACGCAGGGTCGGCAGGCCCACCGCCGCGGTCATGCGCCGGACCTGGCGGTTGCGCCCCTCGCGAATCACCAGCTCCAGCCAGGCGGTCGGCACGCTCTTGCGAAACCGCACAGGCGGATCGCGCGGCCATAACTGCGGCTCATCCAGCACCCGCGCCTCGGCCGGCAGGGTCACGCCATCGTTCAGCTCGACGCCAGCGCGCAGGCGCTGCAGCTGCTCGGCCGTCGGCGCGCCTTCCACCTGCACCCAATAGGTTTTCGCCAGCTTGTGCTTGGGATCGGCGATGCGCGCCTGCAGGCCACCGTCGTTGGTCAGCAGCAGCAAGCCCTCGCTGTCACGATCCAGGCGCCCGGCCGGATAGACCCCGGGCACCGCGACGAAGTCCTTGAGGGTGGCGCGGCCCTGCTCGTCGTTGAACTGGGTCAGGACATCGAAGGGCTTGTTCAGCAGCAGCAAGCGCGGCTCGGCCGGCGGCGCCTTGGCCAGCCGACGGCTGGCGGGCTTGCCGGCGGAGCGCGATGGCGGAGCGGAACGGGGCGGGCGTGGCATGCGGGCTCCGGGAGCGGCAAACGGGGTGGCCAGTGTAACCGAGGCCACCCTTGGACCATCAACCGGACTTATGGCCGAGGCCTTCGCGCGCACGGGCGGCTATGCTGGCAAGGTTGTGTTTTGCATACCGAGGGAACCCGCATGAACGCCTCCGATTCCATACTCGACACCTTCACCGGCTGGGCCGCCAAGGCGCCCGGCGCGCCCCTCGAACCGCACAGCTATGACCCCGGCCCGCTGGGCGGCGAAGAGGTCGAGGTGGCCGTGGAATACTGCGGCATCTGCCACTCCGACCAGTCGATGATCGACAACGAATGGGGCAACGCCCGCTACCCGTTCATCCCCGGCCACGAGGTGGTCGGCCGCATCGTGCGCCTCGGCGAGCAGGTGCGCGGCCTGGAACTCGGCCAGCGGGTCGGGATCGGCTGGTACAAGGGCAGCTGCATGCACTGCCACTCCTGCATGGAAGGCGCGCACCAGCTCTGCGGCTCGATAAAGCCGACCATAGTCGGCAGCAACGGCGGTTTCGCCGACCGTCTGCGCAGCCACTGGGCCTGGGCCGTGCCGCTGCCGGATGGGCTCGACCCGAGCCTGGTTGGCCCGCTGTTCTGCGCCGGCTCGACGGTGTTCAGCCCGCTGCTGGAGTTCAACGTCAAGCCCACCGACAAGGTCGGCGTGGTCGGCATCGGCGGTCTGGGTCATTTGGCCCTGGGCTTTCTCAACGCCTGGGGCTGCGAAGTCACCGCCTTCACCTCGTCGCTGAACAAGCAGGAAGAAGCCAAGCGCCTGGGCGCGCACAAGGTCGTCGCCTCGACCGACAGCACGGCGCTCAAGGCGATCGCCGGCAGCCTGGATTTCCTCCTGGTCACCGCCAGCGCCGACCTCGACTGGAACGCGCTGATCGGCACCCTCGGCGGCAAAGGCCGGCTGCACTTCGTCGGCATAGTACCGAGCGCCATCCCGGTGCATGTGTTCAACCTGATCCCGCGCCAGCGCAGCCTGTCCGGCTCACCGGTGGGCTCGCCGGCGAGCATGGCGACCATGCTGGAGTTCTGCGCCCGCCACCAGATCCTGCCGCAGGTCGAGATGTTCCCCATGAGCCGGGTCAACGACGCCATCGCCCACCTGCGCGCCGGCAAGGCGCGCTACCGGGTGGTGCTGGACGCCAGCAAGTAACCTCGACGTGCACCGTGCGCACCGTTGGGGGCTGATGCGCACGGCACAGCCTACACCCACCCAACCTAGCGGAACGGCGGCTCGTCGAAGCTCCGCAGCTTGCGCGAGTGCAGCGAGTTGAGCTGGCCGCGCAGCAGGTCGAGGGCGGCGATGCCGATGTGCAGGTGCTGGGTCACCGCCCGCTCGTAGAAGGCGCCCGCCGCGCCGGGCAGCTTGATCTCGCTGTGCAGCGGCTTGTCCGACACGCACAACAGGGTGCCGTAGGGCACCCGCAGACGATAGCCCTGGGCGGCGATGGTGCCGCTTTCCATGTCCACCGCCACGGCGCGCGCCAGGTTGATCAGCGGCCGCTCCTGGGCCCAGCGCAACTCCCAGTTGCGGTCGTCGTAGGTCAGCACGGTGCCGGTGCGCAAACGCCGCTTGAGTTCATCGCCACGCTCGCCGGTGACTTGCGCGGCGGCCTCCTGCAAGGCCATCTGCACTTCGGCCAGGGCCGGCAGGGGAATGTTGGGCGGCAGCACCCGGTCGAGAATGCCGTCGCGACGCATATAGGCGTGAGCCAGCACGTAATCGCCGATGGTCTGCGATTGGCGCAGGCCGCCGCAGTGGCCGATCATCAGCCAGCAGTGCGGGCGCAGCACGGCCAGGTGATCGGTGATGTTCTTCGCGTTGGACGGGCCGACGCCGATATTCACCAGGGTGATGCCATCGCCAGCGCTGGCGCCCTGCAGGTGGTAGGCCGGCATCTGGTAGCGGTGCCAGACCACGCTCTCGATGATCGCCTGCATCTCGCCCTCGGCCATGCCGCGCTCGATCACCACGTTGCCCGGCAGCACCATGCGCACGAAACGCGAGTCCGCCTGCAGCACATCCAGGCCATGGCGAATGAACTGGTCGACGTAGCGGTGATAGTTGGTCAGCAGGATCCACGGCTGCACATGGCGCCAATCGCTGCCGGTGTAATGCACCAGACGGCGCAGGGAAAAATCCACCCGGGCGGCGTCGAACAGGGCCAGCGGCAATTGCTCCGCGCCCTCCCAGTCGTACAGGCCATCGGCCGTGCCGTCGTTGGCGGCGGACAGGTCGGTGCTGGGGAACACCCGCGCCAGTTCGGCGGCGGTAATCCCCGAGCCGGCCAGTTCATCGCCGTGCTCGACCACATAGGGATAAGGAATATTCTGCTGGCTGGTGCCCACCTCGACCCGCACGGTGAAGTCGTGCATCAGCGGCTGCAGCTGCTCCAGCAAGTAGTCGCGGAACGCCTCGGGGTGGGTGACGGTGACGCTGTAGGTACCGGGCACCTGGACCTTGGCATAGGCGCGCACGGTGGTCGGCGCCTCGCCCTGGCCCTGATAGGTCAGACGCAGTTCCGGGTAGTGGAACTGACGCAGTTGCTCGGCGTCCGGCTTGATGCGTTCCTTGACATAGCGCTTGAGCGCCCGACTCAGGGCGCCGGTGGCCTGCCGATGGAGGGCGGCCAGGCGATCCACGGCCTCTTCGGCAGTAGTGGCGACGACGAAGTCTTCTGAAC
>RCUJ01001716.1_pt1 | contig 11386 bp, 10 predicted proteins | sample 2166321 | NCBI WGS metagenome assembly RCUJ01 (sample SAMN09932808, study PRJNA488358) | compost metagenome | feature: garden; material: soil; isolation source: compost soil in an enriched community after 118 h of incubation | place: Germany: Experimental Botanical Garden Goettingen | collected... | reverse complement strand
CTTTGTATTCAATCTAAAAAGGAAGCAACGGCGTCTAAATCTCTGCCAATAATAGCCTTTCCATCTTTTATGACAATCGGGCGTTCAATCAAAATTGGATTGTCAACCATTGCCTGAATGATCTCATCATTGGTCATTGTTTTTCCTTTATAGTTTTCAAGCCAGATTTTCTCTTTAATTCTAATCAATTGAATTGGTTCCAGGTTTAATTTTTCAAGTAAAACTTTTAAGTCTTCAAATGTTGGAGTGTCTGTTAAATAGGGAATAATTTCATATTCCTGATTGGCCTGATCTAAAAAGGCGAGGCAAGTTCTTGATTTTCCACAACGTGGATTGTGATAAATTTGTATCATTTTGTTATATTTAGGATGTTGTAAGATAGTTAATGCAAAATTGGGTATTTTAGCGACACCAAAAATAAGGTTTACTTATTAAATCGAATTCTCATTTTTAAAATTTAAAGTATGTTTTTAGAACAAGGAATTAAACCTCAGAATAAATTCTGGCTATATCTTATTGGGTCAGTTTTAATTATTATCGCATCGTTTATCGGGCAAATTCCTTTTTCTGTTGCTGTTTTGTATTCTAGTTTTAAAAACAAAAAAGGTCTTCCAACAGACAATGCAGAGGTTATGAGAATTTTTGATCAAAACCTGACATTATTTCTGGTTATGATTTCTTTTGTCTTTGCTTTTGCCGGAGTATACTATGTTGTAAAATATTTGCATAATCAAACACTTTTATCAGTAACAACATCAAGAGGAAAAGTTGATTGGAGCCGTATTTTATTTTCATTTGTAGCATGGTCTATTTTTTCAGCGTTAAGTTTTTGGGCTGTTTATCTGAGGTCTCCGGAAAATTTCGTGTGGAATTTTAAATTAATTCCCTTTCTAATTTTAGTGTTAGTTGGAGTAATAATGATTCCCATTCAAACTAGTACTGAAGAATATGTTTTTAGAGGATATTTGATGCAGGGATTTGCCAATTTAGCAAAAAACAAATGGTTTCCGCTTCTCATGACTTCTCTAATTTTTGGATCGATGCATGTTTTTAATCCTGAAGTGGCAAAGATGGGCTACGTCATTATGATTTATTATATAGGAACCGGCTTGTTTTTAGGGGTTATCACGCTAATGGATGAAGGAATAGAACTAGCCTTAGGATTTCATGCCGCCAACAATTTAGTTGGTGCAATATTGGTAACTTCAGATTGGTCCGTTTTTCAGACTTATTCTATTTTTAAAGATATGTCAGAGCCTTCCGCCGGGCTGGATGTTATCCTTCCTATTTTTGTGGTGTATCCGATTTTACTCTTCATTTTTAGTAAAAAATACAATTGGAGCAATTGGAAAGAGAAATTAACAGGGAAAATAGTTACCTTAGAGTCACCAAATTAAATATTTATGTTAGAATTAACACACAAAAACGTCCACAACCATTTTAGAATAAATGGATTCCATTTAAACGCAATTGATCTGTGTCGTGTGGCTTATGATTATATAAAAGAAGGAGATGCTAATGAACAGGCGATAGGTGAATTTTTGTTGGATTGGTTTGATAATAAAGAGTATATCGAAATGAGAACTTCAGGAACAACAGGACTTCCTAAAGTGGTGAAATTAGAAAAACAAGCCATGATTCAATCGGCATTAGCTACAGGAGATTTCTTTGGGTTAGAGCCTCACAATAAAGCTTTACTTTGTTTACCTGTAAAATTTATAGCAGGTAAAATGATGTTGGTTCGAAGCTTAATTTTAGGATTAGATTTAAATATTGTAACGCCAAGTACAGATCCGCTTGCCTTAAATGAAACTCAATATGATTTTGTTGCTATGGTACCGCTACAGGTTCAAAATTCGATTGAAGCTTTAGGAAATGTAAAAAAGTTAATTATTGGCGGAGCAAAAATGGATGCAACGCTTGAAGCGAAACTTTTGCCTTTGAAAACGGAGATCTACGAAACCTATGGCATGACGGAAACCATTACTCATATTGCAGCAAAGAAACTGGGCGAAAATGTCTTTACCGTTTTACCAAATGTAAAAATCACTCAGGATGATCGGGGGTGTCTGGTTATTACAGTTCCGGCTATTTCTGAAGAGCCAATTGTTACAAACGATTTAGTTGAGGTAATAAGAGAAAATCAGTTTATTTTTTTAGGAAGAATTGACAATGTGATTAATAGTGGAGGAGTGAAGCTGATTCCCGAGCAGATAGAAGCAAAGCTGATTGAGAAATTAGATTCCAGATTTTTTGTAACAGGATTACCAGATCCTGTTTTAGGAGAAAAGCTGGTCTTGGTTATTGAAGGGGAGAAACAAGATTTTGCTTCTGATTTTTTTGATGTCTTAGATAAATTCGAAAAACCAAAAGAAATAGTTTTTGTGCTAAAATTCAAGGAAAATGAAAACGGTAAGTTGTTAAGAAAGCCAAGTCTGCAATCTAAAAAATAATATAAATTACAATTAAAAAATCCCAAATTCCAATTTTAAAAGTTGGGATTTGGGATTTTTTAAATTTTGGGATTTATTTTTAAGCTTTACGTTCTAACAATGCCATATAAAATCCGTCAAAACCAGACTCAGAAGCCAAAATTTTACGATCTTTTATGAATGTAAATTGTTTTCCGATTTCAGTTTTTAAGAATTTCTCTACTTGCTCCTGATTCTCTGATGGTAATACAGAACAAGTTGCGTAAACTAACTTCCCGCCTGGTTTTACTATTTTAGAATAACTCTCTAAAACCTCAGACTGCACTTTACGGATATTATCGATAAACTCAGGTTGTAATTTCCATTTCGCATCAGGGTTTCTTTTCAAAACTCCTAAACCGCTACATGGTGCATCAATTAAAACTCTGTCTGCTTTTTCGTGTAATTTTTTGATCACTTTTGTAGTGTCAATAATACGATATTCGATATTAAAAGCTCCATTTCTTTTAGCTCTTAATTTCAATTGTTTCAATTTGCTTTCGTACAAGTCCATTGCAATCAATTGCCCTTTGTTTTCCATTAAAGAGGCGATATGTAATGTTTTTCCTCCGGCTCCGGCACAAGTATCCACCACACGCATTCCTGGTTTTACATCAAGAAAACCAGCAACCAATTGTGAATTAGCGTCCTGAACTTCAAAAAGTCCTTGTTTAAAAGCATCCGTTAAAAATACGTTTGCTCTTTCTTTTAAAACCAAAGCTTCCGGCTGATCTTTTAAATATTCTGTTTCAATATTTAAATCCATCAAAGTGTTTCTTAAACTTTCTTTAGTTCCTTTAAGTGTGTTGGTTCTTAAAATAACTTTTGCAGGTTGGTTTTGAGCTGCAATTTCGGTAGACCAAACTTTTTCTCCCAATTCTTTTACGCCTAATTCATCCATCCAGTCCGGAATAGATTCTTTTAGAGCTCTAATTTTTGAAAGTTCGTCAAAACGACCTTTTATTTTTCTTTCAGGAGTTCCTTCCAATTGTCTCCAATCCGGAATAGGATATCCTCTTAAAACTGCCCAAACAGCAAACATTCTCCATAAATTGTCTCTGTCAAAAGGTTCTTTAACTTCGGCAATTTCAGCGTATAATCTTTTCCAACGAACAATTTCGTATATCGTTTCAGCAACAAACTTCCTGTCAGAACTTCCCCAACGTTTGTCTTTTTTTAATGCTCTTGCTACCACTTTGTCTGCATATTCTCCTTCATTGAAGATCGCATTTAAAGAATCGATGGTAGTATAAACTAAATTTCTGTGTAATCTCATTTTAATTATTTGAGTTGCAAAGGTACTATTAATTGATTGAAAGTTAAATTTTTAATTTTGATTGTTATTTTTTGACTTTCAGTAAAAGAAGAAAAACACTCTGATAAAGTTTAAAAGAGTGTTTTTCTGCGTTATTTTATGAATGATTTTATTTTATAATTCGGGTCAATCCGATGTTTTCCGGAGCATGAAGCACCATAGGGAATTTCTCGATTTTTACAGAACTACTATCTAAACCAAAAGCTCTTTCTTCAGATAAACTTAATTTTTTGATGAAGAAATAAGAGTTCATGATAATGTTTTCATGCCATCTTAAATCATTGTCATTTGATAAAAACTTCGCAGACAATACAAATTTAAAGTCACCAATAATATTGTTTTTGTTCAATGATTCGTAACGGCTGGTAATATCCACTTCGCCACGTTTTACCATATCGCGAATTACTTCTCTGAACATTAAATTGATTTTGGTAGGTTCTCTAAATCCTAAATTAAAATCGATTCTGTAAATATCGTCTTTTGCGATTTCGGTAACTTTATATTGTGTTTTATAAGGTTCTGTCAAAATGTTTACGTGAACAAACCAGTAAATATCAGCTCTTTTTGGACGTTTTTGTAGAATCGAATAAATTACTTTTTCCTCCAATTCATCAACACGATTTGCATTTGTCATGTATACTAAATGCGTTGCGTATTTAGGGATTGAAAGATCTTCGCTCAACTCCATTAAAACTTTCTTATAATCATCGATCTTGATGATTTTAGTGTAGCTTTTATTAATTTTCTTAGCCAAATACCAAATCGTCATGATCGAAATCAGCATGATCGCAATGATTAAAGTAACATAACCACCTTCGGCAAATTTGGTAATATTGGCAAAAAGGAAACTGAATTCAATTATTAAATAAATCGTGATCAGCGGAACCATAAAGTATAGTTTCACACGTTTCATGATTAAATAATAATTCAATAGAATAGTCGTCATGATCATACATAAAATAATGGCAAGACCATAAGCATGCTCCATATTTCCTGATTTTTGAAAGTGTAATACAATACCCACACAACCAAAAAACAACAACCAGTTAATTGATGGAATATACAATTGTCCTTTTACTTCAGTAGGATATTTAATTTTTACTTTCGGCCAGAAATTCAGACGCATCGCCTCATTTATCAAAGTAAACGAACCACTAATAAGGGCCTGAGATGCAATTACAGCTGCTAAAGTTGCTACTACAATTCCGAAAGGCAAAAACCAATGCGGCATAATAAGATAAAACGGATTTCCATTTTCTCCACCTAATTGTTGTAATGTACTTCCTTCATGGTGAATTAAATATGCGGCCTGACCAAAGTAATTTAAAACCAAAGTTGTTTTTACAAAAATCCAGCTAATTCTAATGTTTTTTCTTCCACAGTGACCCATGTCTGAATAAAGTGCTTCAGCTCCGGTAGTACATAAAAATACAAAACCTAAAACGAAGAAACCATCAGGATGTATAGATAATAGATGATAAGCATAATATGGATTAACAGCTTTTATAACCTCTGGATGATTTAGTATTTGAATAGTTCCCAATGTTCCTAACATTGCAAACCAGATCAACATCATCGGGGCAAAAAACTTCCCAACCAGCTTTGTTCCAAATTGTTGAATGGTAAATAAGATAAATAAGATTCCGATAACAATATACACTATTGTTTCCGTTTCCATAGTAGGATAGAATGCCCTGATCCCTTCTACTGCAGAGGAAATCGAAATGGGAGGAGTTATAATTCCATCAGCAAGTAGCGCGCTCCCTCCAATAATGGCGGGCACAATGAGCCACTGGATTTTGGTTTTTTTAACTAAGGCATACAAAGCAAAAATACCTCCTTCACCATGATTATCAGCACTTAATGTAATAAGAACATATTTTATAGTAGTTTGTAAAGTCAGGGTCCAAAAGACACATGAAATTCCACCTAAAACAATATCCGCATTAATGGCATATTCACCAAGTATAGCTTTCATTACATACAATGGAGATGTACCAATATCTCCATAAATAATTCCTAATGTGATCAATAAACCCCCAATAGACAACTTACTGTGTAAGTTTTTATGCGCTGCGCTCATGTATATTTTTATAAAAGACGGTTGCAAATTTACTGTTTTAAAATAAATTAGCGTCAATTAATAGTAAAAATAAAAAAAAGCACAATTAAACAATTGTGCTTTTAGTTTTATTATAGAAAACTGTTTTTAATTACATTCTTCTACCACCGCCTCTTGAACCTCCGGAGTTGTTCTCTCTTTGTGGTTGACCTCCTCCTCTTGACTCCTGGCTTACTCTTGGCGCTTCAGATCTTTGAGGACTTTGAGTAGTTTGTGGTCTTGCAGTAGTGGCTCTATTTTCAGAGTAGCTTCTCGGAGCTTCTGCTCTTGGAGATGAAGCCGCTCTGTTAGTATTCATTCTGTTTTCTGAATTTCCTCTGGAGCTATTCATATTGTTATCAGAATTTCTAGGAGCTTCTACTCTGGGAGTAGCAGCTGTTCTGTTTGTATTCATTCTGTTTTCTGAGTTTCCTCTTGAGTTATTGTTTTCAGAATAATCACGTCTTGGTTCAGCAGTCCTTGGAGTATTTTCAACTCTTGAAGGCGTGCTTACTCTGTTCTGATTGTCTCTGTTTGACGAAACAGGATTTGAGTTGTAATTTCTATCAGACGTTGTTCTGTTTTGATTATTATCTCTGCTTATATTTCTGGTATTGTTATCAGAAACTCTATTTGTATTAGATCTATTGCTGTTATTAACGTTTGAATTTCTGTTTGTTTCTCTGCTTGCAACACGTCTTTGATCTAATTCGTATCTATTGTTAACGTTTGAATGTCTTTGCGCAAAACTGTTATTTGGACGCATTTTTTCATATCCGTAAGTACGTCTTGATTCGTATAAAACAGGAGCTCTGTAGCTTCTTCTTGTATTTACATAATTGTAACGATTGTTTACATTGATACATACGTTGATGTTATTTCTGTATCTGTAAATTGGATAAGGTCTCCACGCATAATAATAGGTTGGATAATAACCCCAGTTCCAGGTAGAAATATAAGGTCTGTAGTTTGTTATCCAGAATGAGGTATAAATTACCGGAGCTACGCTGTAAACAGGCTCATAAATATAGTTTGCACCATATAAATAACTATTTCCAACAACCTGAACGCTTACCTGATTAGAATTATCGCGCTCTACATCGATCGTAGCAATATCCTGATAAACGTCACGATCAAGAACCGCCTGAATAATTACAACGTGAGTTCTGGCTTCTACAGATTCGATTACACGAAGATAATCAACCTGATCATCTCCATTTAAATCAAGGTTTGAGATTTGATATTTTGGATCATTTAAACGTCTTTCAAAATCCTGAAGATTAGCTGACTCTCCAAAAATAGATGCAACCGCTCTTAAATCTAAATTATCGCTGATATCTGAATTTTTCGCATATACTGTGGTTTGGCTTTGTGCAGAACAAGAGCTAAAACCTATTGCTAAGAACACTAAAAAAAGTACTTTGGCTTTCATGGCAAATCATATTAAAGATTAATATTCTGAGATATCCAATTACTGTGCCAGAAAAAAAAACAAAACTTATTTCAGATGTTATAAATAATTGTATTTTAGCAATTACTAAATCTTAACCTATATGAAAAAAGTATTATTATTTTGTTGCGCTTTTATTTTATTTATGTCCTTTAAAACATTGAGTGATAGCAATAAAAGGATAGTTTATGGTGGTTTCACATCTATGCAAATAGATACATTATTTCAGGATAAGATTAGTATTAGAGCCATTGTTATTGATAAAAATAAGGTTTGGTATGGAGGAGATAATTCTCGCTTTGGGTATTATGATTTAGATAAAAAAGAAAAATTTGAAGAACATATTTATCGTGATACTTTAAAATTAGAGTTCAGAAGTATTGCTCAAACTTCAAAAGATATCTTCTTATTAAGTGTAGGAAATCCCGCATTACTTTATTCGGTTTCTAAAAAAGACCACAAAATGAAGTTGGTTTATAAAGAAGTTCATCCAAAAGTTTTTTACGACAGTATGCAGTTTTGGAATGATAAGGAAGGAATCGCCATTGGAGATCCAACTGAAGATACTTTTTCAGTGATCGTAACACGTGATGGAGGAGAGACCTGGACAAAATTATTATCAGATAAATTACCAACGAATTCTCAGGGTGAAGCAGCTTTTGCAGCCAGTAATACAAATATTGTAATAAATGGAGATGAAACCTGGTTGGTTTCAGGAGGGAAAAAAGCCCGTGTTTTTTATTCTCCGGATAAAGCTAAAACATGGAAAGTAATTGAAACTCCTATTGTTCAGGGAAAACCAATGACAGGTATTTTTACAGCTGATTTTTACGATTCTAAGCACGGATTTATTGCCGGCGGTGATTATGAGCTTCCAAACAAAAAATCAGGAAATAAAGCCTTTACTACAGATGGAGGGAAAAGTTGGTTGTTAATAGGTCAGGATATGGGATTTGGTTACGCATCATGTGTGCAATACGTTCCGGGAGGAAATGGTAAAGAAATTATTTGTGTAGGCTCTGAAGGAATACAATATTCTCAAAACGGTGGTGAAAACTGGACACAATTATCTACTGATTCAAAGTTATTTACAATTCGTTTTATCAATAGAAATACTGCAATTGCTGCAGGTCATAATAAAGTTGTCAGACTTCGCTTTAAATAGTTTAAAATAAAATAGTTTAAAATAATAAGCCCCCTAAATAATAAAGTAAGCATTATTATATAGGGGGCTTATCGCTGTTGTTTCTTTATTTGCCGGTTTTTTCTTTATATTGTTTTAGCAATTTTCGGTTAAAATCGTCTTCAGATTTTTTAAGCTTTAATATCTTTTTATGCGAAAGTATCTTCTTAAGATTCGACATGTATTTTTCTCGTAAAAGATAAAGTTCCTTATCTGTACTTTCTATTTGACATAAAAGGGTAGCTGCTTCTTTTTCTGAAATTGAATTGATCTTGTCATCATCCAGCTTATTCATATAAGTCTTCATTTTATCATGACGCAACTCATATTGTTTGTCATCAAAAGCGTTATAAATAGGCCAGAATTTCTCTGCTTCGGTCGAAGTAAGCTCAAGTTCTGTAGTTAAAAAGGATACTTTGTAGGCTTTGATTTTTTCGCGTTTTTCATCTACTTTTTTATCATTTTGGGCATAAAATGAAAAAGTGACTAAGAACATAAATAACGGTAGTATATTTTTGAATTTCATCTTTTTAAATTTTTATTTTATTCTGAAATTAAATTTTCAATATTAGGGTTCGAAGACAAAATATCTTCTAGTGTTTCCTGTTCAAGAACTACGCTTTTTCCAAGTTTGTCAATATCTTTTGTATCAAGCTCCTTTATTAAATCATATTGATTCAAATTGGATTGATAGGACAAATAATTTTCTAAAGTAGCTTCATCAAGATTTTTTGATGTTGCATTGTAATTGTTTACTACAGGGATCATAAGAGCTATTACAATTGCAGCAGCAGCCACCAGTGAAAGTACTTTTTTACGCTTATAAAGCGGAATTACTTTTACTTCTTTTTCGTTTATTTGCTGTAAAACTTTTGCCGATAAATCATCAAAATAATGATCCGGAGCTTTAAACCCGGTTTTTATTTTCGGTTCGTTTTCTAATTTAAATGCTTTCATAATGTCTATAAGATAGGTTTAGTTACAAAAGGTTTAATTTGACGTAACATATAATTCAATTTTTTTAACTGCATGATGATAAGAAGCTTTCAATGCACCGACTGAGGTTCCTAAAATTTCTGCAATTTCTTCGTACTTTAATTCTTCAAAATATTTCATTTTAAAGACTAATTGTTGTTTTTCCGGTAATGTGACAATCGCTTTCTGGAGTTTAATCTGAATTTCGTCTCCATCAAAATAAACATCAGCTTTTAAATTGTCTATGGTTTTGTTTTGCAATGCTTCAGATGTTATTCCGTTTAGCTTTGCTTTTTGGTTCAGGAATGTTAATGCTTCATTGGTAGCAATGCGGTACATCCAGGAAAAGAGTTTACTTTCTCCTTTAAAGCTTTTTAAATACTGAAAAACTTTCACAAAAGTATTCTGCAAAACATCGTCTGTATCATCATGATTCAAAACAATGTTTCGAATATGATTATACAACGGTTTTTGATAATCAGACAAGAGTTTTTGAAACGCAATATTTTGCGTTTTAGGATCTAATAATTGTGCTATAAATTCCTTCTCGTTTGTCAAGCTTTAAACTTTATCTTGTTACCACATATAAAGTTAGGAATTTTAACCTTATATCAGTTAGAATGAATTTTAAACAAAAGGTTTAATCGTCTTTTAGTTTTTTTTAGAATTCTGAATCTTCTTCTTCAGCTGTTTTTGGTGTAGCTGGAGCAGGAGTTGCAGGTTTTGCAGTTTGTGTTTCTGTCTGAGGCTGATAAACAGGAACTTTTGCAACCGGAATTACTTTAGGTTTCGTTGGAAAATAAATTTCCGTCATTAGTTTTGACGGACTTTTTACGTCCAATTTGCTAATGGTCCATATTTCAAGATGCGACCAGCTTAAATCCGGTGTAATTTTTTCATTGTTAATAAAAGCTGTTGTTTTAGCAATTGCTTCGTTTGTATGCGTGTAATCTCCTTTTAACGTTGTTTTTACAGCTTCAAACCCATTTAGTTTTCCTGCTGTAATATCGCTTCCTGCGCTTGTTGAGATTTCTTTATTGATTGGTAAACAGATAGAGATTTTAGCCAATCCACTAACAGTATCATAAGTATGGTAAATAATAAACGGTTTTCCATTGGTAGATAAACCATTTGTCTCGCTGAATTCTATTAGTTTTGGAATTACAATTCGGGCATTTTTATTTACTTTCTGAATTTCGCTTGTAAAAGTTTGTTTAATGTAAGGAGTCTCGATTTTCTTAACAACACCATTTACTTTTATCGCATAAGTTTTGGTTTCGTAATCCAGATTTTTATCAATGTTAGCGAGACTTTTTTCAGAAATGGTTCCAATGATATTATCTGAACCTCCATTTAAAGCGGTATATATTTTAAACAAAAAGCTCATTGTTCCTTTAGCTTTCCATGTTACTTTGGTTTTACCTGCCAAAGTATCTTTAAATGTCCAGTTGACATCAGCCTGAGTACCATCAAAATTGATTTTTTGCTGAATACTTTCTCCTTCTTTTGTTTTGAGAGTTATGGCATTTCCTTTTCCATCGCTACCTTCCCAATAAAATGAAGCGCCATTTCCTACTGTTTTGTTCGGAAAAGTCATTCTCATAGTAGGATCTTCTACCGACCAGGATTCAAAATCTTCATAATTTCTAAAATCGTTTACGTAGTTATAAACAGTAATTCGCGGTGAGTTTATGACTTTGCTTCTTTCTACAGAAAAAATCCCTTTTTGTGTGGCAACAAAAACGGTTAGCGCAACTAAGCTTAATAACGATAAAAGAAATAAATATTTTAAAATCTTCATTGGTGGTAGGTTGTTTGGTGTCGTAAAGTTATAAATTTTATTACTAGTCGCACTATAGCAGAAAAAAAATAAAAGTATACTTTTTAAATT
>RCUJ01001715.1_pt1 | contig 11392 bp, 8 predicted proteins | sample 2166321 | NCBI WGS metagenome assembly RCUJ01 (sample SAMN09932808, study PRJNA488358) | compost metagenome | feature: garden; material: soil; isolation source: compost soil in an enriched community after 118 h of incubation | place: Germany: Experimental Botanical Garden Goettingen | collected... | reverse complement strand
CCTTTGCGCATCAAGGCTGTGCTTTTGACGTGTCCGCATTAGGCGTTGCCAAGGCAAGTGATTGTCAGACGGGTTCAACGGCGCAAACATGTTTGAGCGAAGCTTTAGCGTAGCGAGTTGGTTTGCGACGCCGGCTGGCGATCGCTTGGCTTGGGTACCCGCGTAGCGGGCGACGACTGTTGCGGTCGCCTTTCTTTGCTTACTTTCTTTGGCGAAGCAAAGAAAGTGAGCGGCTGCCGGGCCGCCCCCGGCAACGCACTTCTCCACGAAGAGAGAACAGTATCAATGAACCTGATACACGTAACAGCAAGTGCATCCAACATCCAACATCCCGCATCCCACACCCCTCCCGCATTCGGTGCACCCCCACCCCATTTCAGCGCACACTGTTGCCTCTTAACCACTCATCCTCACATCTTCAAAACCACTTGTGACGTCTTTACCACAGTGATTTTCACTCCTGCACTATATAGAGCAAGCACACCAATTTTCCGATTGGCACGCTTGTTGCTGAACATAATTCAAGCTACTTGAATATTTAAGTTTTTATTGTTACTGTCATTCAAGCAACTTGAATTGTTCCCGCCGATCGTTTTCCAAGGAGATAAAAGTGAGCAAGACCAACACTGTATTAAAGGCAGCCGTAGTATGCGCTGCAGTAGGCATGAGTTTGCTGAGCATGACGGCATCGGCTAAAGATGTCGTGAAGATTGCATTTGTTGGGCCGCTGACTGGCGGTGTCTCCTCCATCGGTTTGGGCGGCCGTAATTCAGCCGACCTCGCAGTGCGTTTGCGCAATGCGGATCCGAAAGCCAAATACACTTATCAACTGGTGACACAGGATGATGAATGTCGTCCTAACGTCGGCGTCCAGGTTGCTACCAAAGTTGCGGCGGACAAGAGCATCGTTGCCGGGGTCACCCACTTCTGTTCGGCAGTGGCGATGGGTACCGTCGGTGTTTACAACCGTTTCGGTTTGCCGGTCATCGTGTGGGGCGCAGTGCTGCCGGAAATCACTTACGGCAATGATTTCAAGGAAGTCCATCGCGTCAACGGCACGATGATCAACCAGAGTGAAGTGGCTGCCAAGTTCATGATCAGCAAAGGCTATAAGAAGTGGGCCATCATCCATGACACCACCGACTATGGCAAAGGCCATAACAAATACTTCTCCGAGTTCGTGAAGAAAAACGGCGGCACCGTGCTGTCGACATTTGGCGTGACTGCCGACCAGCAGGATTTCACCACCGAACTGACCAAGATCCGCGAACTGAAACCTGATGTCGTCTACTTCGGTGGCCTGACACCACTCGGCGTTCGTATCCGCACCCAGATGGAAAAGCTCGGTATCAAGGCGCAGTTTGAAGGCACCTCCGGTATCAAGTCGGATGCATACATCCAGGGTGTAGGTGAGAAGGTGGCAGAAGGCTCACTGTCCTTCATCGAAGGCGCACCATGGGAAAAAATTCCTGGTGGCTTGTTCTTCACCGCCAAATACCAGCAACAGAAATACAGCGAACCACCTGAAGCCTACGGTCCATTCGCTTTCGCCGCTGCCAACCTGATCATGGATGCAGTGGAAAAAGTCGGCCCGGATCGCAAGAAGGTCCGTGATGTACTGAACCAGACCAAAGACGTCGATACCCTCATCGGCAAAGTGACCTTCGATGACCATCGCCAGAACATCGTGCCATTGGTGACCAAGTATGTGGTCGAAGATGGCAAGTGGGTGATTTGGGAAGACAGCAGCTATGCCACCGGCAAGCGGAAGTTGTCCGGGCTCTAAGCTCTAAGCAATCATAAAACAGGCATGAAATCGCAGGTCCCGCCCCTGTGCGGGGACCTGCTGCCTGAGAGAAATTGGAACGGAGCAAACGATGAGTGAAATCGGTCAATATGTGTTTAACGGACTGATGCTGGGCATGATCTATGCCATGGTGGCGGTCGGTTTTACCTTGTTTTTTGGAGTACTCGATGTCATCAAGTTTTCGCATGGCGATACCTTGATGGTCGGTGCTTTCGCCGGCCTGACGGCTTCCACCGGGGTGCTGATGCTGGACATCAATTCACCGTGGATACGTTTGCTGGCAGTGGTCCTCAGTGCGGTGTGCGTGACCGGTTTGCTCGGTGCGGCAATCGCCAAATTCCTGATTCTTCCCTTGCATAAGGCACCGCCGCTGAATACGCTGCTGGCGACCCTGATGCTGGGTACCGTGATGCGCGAATCAGTCCGCCTGTTTTATCCGGATGGTTCGAACTCTAAACCTTTCCCGTCCCTGCTGCCGACCGGTTCAGTCGATATCGGCACGCTGGCGCTACGGGCCGATAACGTGATCCTGCTCATCAGTGGCCTCGCGATTATCGCCGGCGTGCACTTCCTGATTACGCGCACCCGGCTCGGCATGGCGATACGTGCCGTGGCACAGGATGGCGAAACCGCACGCCTGATGGGCATCAACTTTGAAGCGGTGGTCTTGCTGACCTTTGCCCTCGGTTCCGGCATGGCGGCGCTGGCCGGTGTGATGAATGGCCTGTACTACAACGAGATCAATTTCAACGTCGGCTTGCTGCTCGGCGTGATCGGTTTCTCGGCGGCGATCCTCGGCGGCCTCGGCAATATTTACGGCGCCATCCTTGGCGGCTTCCTATTCGCTGCACTGCAAGTGCTCGGCAGCGCCTTGTTGCCGGCCTTGATACCGAATATCCCAAGCGCATACAAAGACGTCTTCGCCTTTGCTGTCGTCATCATTCTGATGGCGTGGAAACCAACCGGGCTGATTGCCGAAAAATCAAGCGAGCGAGTCTGATATGAGCGACATCAAATTGAAAACAAATTCAGCGAAGCTGGTATTGGCGCTGGCCACCATCCTGGTGACCGCATACATGTGGCTGTTCCTGCACGCCGAATCGCAGCTCGCCATCGGCGCGCTGATCGTACTGGCGCTGGTGCTGGTGATCGTCGGCAAAAAGTTCGGCACCACGCAACGGATCGAGCAGGCGGCGGCCAGTCGTCCCGGCCTCGCGCGTATCTGGATGGTGCTGGGCCTGCTGGCCTTGGTAGCGGCCTTTTACGATAGCCATTTCGTGCTGATGATGATTTGCGCAGTCTTGCTGTATTCGACTGCATGCATGGGGCTGACGCTGCAATTCGGCTTTGTCGGCGTGGCCAACTTCGCCGGTGCCGCATTCTTCGGTATCGGTAGTTACACCACTGCAGTACTGGCAACGCATACCGGTTTGCCGCAATTGGCGAACATCGCAATCTCCGGCGTGGTCGCTGCCATCATCGGTTCGGTACTGATCCTGCCGGTGCTGCGTACCCGTGGTCACTATGCGGCATTGGTGACGATTGCCTTCGGTATCCTGTTCAAGACCTTTATCGAAGTCAACGATGTACTCGGCGGTCCGCAAGGCTTGCAGGTGCCGGGCATGCAATTGTTCGGCCATGCCTTCAATGAAGGCTTCACGCTGTTCGGCATCGAGTTCTCTTTCTATGTTTCCTATGTCTTGCTGAGCCTGGTGATCTGTGCCGGTGCCTTCGTGCTAGTGAAAGCACTGGAGCGTTCGTGGGTAGGCTTGAGCATGGACGTGGTGCGCACCGATGAAACGGCGGCGGCGACTTTCGGTTTGCATATCGCGCGCTGGAAGGTGATTGCCTTCACGATGGGCAATCTGTTCGCCGGTATCGCCGGCAGCGTCTACGGCATGATGGTCGGTTTCATTGCACCCAACAATTTCACTTTCTCCGATTCGCTGCTGCTGGTATCGATCGCGATCCTTGGTGGCCTCGGTAATCCGGTCGGCCTGATCCCGGCCGCCATCATCGTCCTGATGCTGCCGGAAAAGCTGCAGTTCATTCAGGAATATCGCGTCTTGCTGTACGCGGCACTGGTGATTGCAATCCTGCTGTTCCGTCCCGAAGGCTTGTTGCCACGCAAGACACGTCTGTTCTTTAGTCGAAAGGACGCCTGATGAATGCCGCGACCATGAACCATGTACAACACGCCGCGCATACGATAGGCGGCAAGCTGGTCGGCGTCACCGACCTGACCATGCGCTTCGGCGGCCTGACCGCGCTGGACCAGCTGAATATGCATATCAATGAAGGCGAGGTATTGGGTTTGCTCGGGCCTAACGGTTCCGGCAAGACCACCTTCTTCAATGTCCTGACCGGTTTGTATAAAGCCAGCAGCGGTTCGATTATTTACCAGGGCCAGGAAGTCATCGGGCAGACGCCGCAAGAGATTTATCGCAGCGGTGTCGCTCGGACCTTCCAGCGTTCACGCTTGTCCCTGCCGCTGACGGTGTTCGACAACATCGTGATTGGCGACTACCAGCACATGAACCACGGCCTGTTTTTCAATCTGTTCCAGCGCAAGGCTTTCCGTGCCGAGTACGACGCCTATGTGAGCAAGGTCGAAGCGCTGTTGAATATTTTCAGTCCGCCGCTGGTAGCGCGCATGTTCGAGCCGGTCGGTACCTTCACCATGATTGATCGCCGTCGTATCGAAGTCTGCCGCGCCTTGCTGAGCCAGCCGCGCCTGCTGCTGCTGGATGAACCGTCGGCCGGTATGACGCATGATGAAACCGAAGCGCTGATGGATGACATCCTGCAGGTGCGGGGCAAACTGGAAAACCTGACCATCGTCCTGATCGAGCATGAGATGAATGTGATCGAACGCATCACGGATCGCTGCATCGTATTCAACTACGGCAAGAAAATCGCCGAAGGCACTTACGCAGAAATCACCGCTGATCCTAATGTGCAAACCGCTTATCTGGGAGAAGCCGAATGAGCAATCTGATCGTCAAGGGACTCACCACCGGTTACGACAAGGTGAATGTGCTGCACGATGTTTCCATCGAAGTGGCACCCGGCAAGATCACCTGCATCCTCGGCGCCAATGGTGCCGGTAAGAGCACGCTGATCCGTTCGATACTGGGTTTGACGCCGCCACGCCAGGGCGAAATCCTGTGGGGCGGACGCAACCTGGCCGGGGAAAAAACGCACAACATCATCGCCAGCGGTATCTCCTGCATTCCGGAAGGGCGCAAGGTTTTCCCGCGCATGACCGTGGCGGAAAACCTGGCACTCGGCGCCTTCCTCGAAAGCAGCAGCACGGTGGTACGTGATCGCCTGGCGCGGGTCTATGAAATCTTTCCGCGCCTGAAGGAACGTGCGGCGCAGCTGGCCGGCACCATGTCCGGCGGTGAGCAGGCGATGGTATCGATAGGCCGCGGCTTGATGGCGGAACCGAAGCTGCTGGTGATCGATGAACCTTCGCTGGGCCTGTCGCCGCTGTATGTGAAGGAAAACTTCAAGGTCATCAAGCAAATCAATGCACTCGGCATCACCGTCCTGCTGGTCGAGCAGAATGCGCGCCAGACGCTGGCGATCTCGCATTACGGCTATGTGCTGTCGCAAGGCCGTGTGATGGCGCAGGGTACGGCGGAAGCGCTGGCCAGCAATGACGATGTGCGTTCGGCTTACTTCGGTTGAGCGGGAGAAGACTGAATGAGAGATTACGCCAGCGCCTCACTGAAACAATTGGCCGCATGCATCGCCCGTCGTGAAGTTACGGTGGAGCAGGTGGCGCGTGCCGGTATTACACATATCGAGGAATACGAACCTGCTGTGCACGCCTGGCAGCATTTCGATCCGCAACAAGTTATCGAGCAGGCGCGCGAACTCGATGCGCAGCCGCATCAGGGTTTGTTATACGGTTTGCCGATAGGCGTGAAGGATTTAATGGATACCGCAGATATGCCGACCACTTATGGTTCGCCTATCTACGAAAACTATCGACCTTTGGTGGATGCCGCCTGCGTCGCTGCCAGCCGCAGTGCCGGTGCGCTGCTGATGGGCAAAACCGTCACTACCGAATTCGCCACCTTCCAGCCGGGACCGACCCGCAATCCGCACGGTGCAAGCGACCATACGCCGGGCGGTTCGTCCAGCGGCTCGGCGGCAGCGGTCGCCAGCGGCATGGTACCGGCGGCTTTCGCCACGCAGACCGCCGGCTCCATCGTGCGGCCTGCCGCCTACTGCGGCGTGGTCGGTTACAAGCCGACCTTTGGCACCTTGCCGCTGGCCGGCATCAAATCATTGTCGCCCAGCCTGGATACGGTAGGCGTGTTGACACGCAATGTCGCCGACGCTGCATTTTTCATCGGCGCCCTGGCGCGCCTGCCTTTGTCGGCGATGTTGACAACTGAAACCGCACCGAGCCGTTTGCGCGTTGGTATTTGCCGCACACCGAACTGGGAACGCGCGGGCGTGGCGACCCGCAATGCGATCGAGCAGGCGGCACGCTTGCTGGAACGCGGCGGTGCAGTCGTGCGCGATATCGATTTACCCGCACCATGCGGCGGCCTGACGGATGCACAGATACGCATCATGTCCTACGAAGCGGCGGCGGCTTTCGAGCCGGAAGCACGCAGCCATGCCGAAGGATTCAGCAAGGCCTTTGCCGCAGTGCTGGAAGCGGGGCGCGGCATAGACGGCACAAGCTATGTCGCGGCGCAGGCACTGGCGGCCGCTTCGCGTCAAATGGTGGCTGGCGTCTTTGAAAACGTCGACATCCTGCTCGCGCCGAGTACCGAAGGGGAAGCACCGGCCGGACTGGATGCAACCGGCGATCCGGTTTTCAACCGCATGTGGTCGCTGCTCGGTAATCCATGCGTACACGTACCGCTGGGTGCAGGTCCCGGCGGTATGCCGATAGGCGTGACCCTGATCGGCCCGCGCTGGGGTGATGCCGGCACGCTGGCTGCAGCCAATTTACTCGAAAGCACTTTTGCTTCGATCAACTGAAGAACAGGAATAGCATGAGTCAGCACAACCAGGCGGCCACCAGCGCCGCAGAAAAAGCGCAAGACCACGTCAACAGCAATCGCCTGCAGGATGCGATTGCCGCGCTCGCCGCCTTCGGTGGTCGCGATGATGGCGGTGTCGCGCGCGAAACCCTTACCGCAATCGATCTGGAAGCACGCCGTCATTTGATTACCTCGGCCCGTGCGCTTGGTTGCGAAGTCGAGATCGACGATTGCGCGAATTTGTTTTTCCGTCGCCCCGGCACGACTGATCTGCCACCGGTATTGACCGGCAGCCATGCCGATACGCAACCGGTAGGCGGCAAGCTGGACGGTGCTTATGGCGTACTGGCCGGACTCGAAGTGATCGCGGCCCTGAACGATGCCGGCATCCAGACGCAACGTGCGATTGAAGTCGTGGCATGGACCAATGAAGAAGGCAGCCGCTTCGGCCCCGGTGCGATGGGCTCCAGCGCCTTCGTCGATCCGTCGCGCCTGGCGGCATATCGCGAGGTCAGGGATGGCGACAATATTACTTTCGGCGCTGCGGTCGACACTGCTTTGCAGGCCGCCGCCGATGTCAAACATCGCGGCTTGCGCCAGCCGGTGGCTTCCTGCGTCGAGCTGCATATTGAGCAGGGTCCGGTACTGGAGCGCGCAAATGCCGCGCTCGGCGTGGTCACCGGGATCCAGAGCGTGCGCTGGTATCGCGTCGAATGCGTGGGGATGGCGGCGCATGCCGGCACCACGCCGATGGATGAGCGCAGCGATGCGATGAAGGCGGCCGTCACACTGGCGCAACAGCTGTATACACATGCGGCAGCCGAGGCGGCGAACAATTTGCGCCTGACGCTGGGACGCTGGCAGGTGGGGCCGAATTCGGTCAATACCATCCCCGGCAATGTCGAATTCACCATTGATGTGCGTTGCGTCGATGCTGCCGTATTGGAACGTTTTGAGCAGTTCCTGACTCAGACGGTGGCGGCTTACCAATGGCGCGGCAAGATAGGCTTTGAATGCTTCTTTTCGCGGCCGCCAACGATTTTCCCGCAAGACATGCTGAGCCTGATCGAAAAGGCTTGTGTCCGCGCCGGTACGCTGGCCGGGCGCGGGGCACCGCAACACCTGACTTCAGGCGCTTTCCATGATGCGATGTATCTGGCGGAATATTGTCCGACGGCGATGATTTTTGTGCCAAGCAAGGGCGGAATCAGTCACAATGCCGCCGAGGAAACCGCACCCGAGGATTTGTACCTGGGAGTACAGGCACTGGCTTATACGGTGGCAGAGCTGGCGAATCGGTAAACGGCTGTTGCAAACCGGCGTTGCTGCGCTTCCGTATCGTCGTACTACATGTATACACCTGCTGCCTGCGGCGACGCGCCCGGCCATCCCGGATTGGCAAAAGCCTGTAAGGGCTTGCGGGGTGGGCAGGTTGCGGTATTCGATAATTTCATAATTTACGGATAGAGAAATTGAAGACCAAACGCAGTACTGCTGAAAACATTGAGGCTGTCGATAAAAAAACTTCGGTATCCGGGCTGGGGGTGCGCTTGCGCCATACCCGCCTGGTAGCAGGTTTGACCCTGATCCAGCTGGCGAAAAAGGCCGAGTGTTCAGAGAGTCTGATTTCCAAGATAGAACGCGGTTCGGCGACGCCTTCACTGGCGATGCTGCACCGGCTCGCAGTGGCGCTGGACAGCAATATTTCGAGCCTGATGTCGGAAGAGATGCCGGTAGTCGGCCCGGTGCTGCGCGTCGGCGAGCGGCCGGTGATCAAGACCGGTGGCATCTCGCTCGAGCGCCTGGTCTTGCCCACCCGTGGCGGCTTGCTGCAGGCGAACATCCATATCGTCGAGCCGGGTGCCGAGAGTGACGGCCAGATCGAGCACGTCGGTGAAGAAGTGGGCTATGTACTGGAAGGTACCCTGGAGCTCCGTCTTGGTGACGAGCGTTACAAGATTACAGTCGGCGACGTGTTTACCTTTGCCAGCAATGTGCCGCACGGTTACAGCAATATCGGCAAGACCGTGGCCAAGGTATTGTGGGTGAATTCGCCTGCCACTTTCTAGTGCATGTCGGTGGCTTGATTTGCAAAAAACACTCGCTTGAAATAAATCCTTAAAGTTGCAAGTTCATGTAAGACGCAAAAGTCCTGAGGGCTGGGTTCTGTATCAACAGACTCAGCCCTTTCTCTTGCTGAACTCCCGCTGTTTCCTTTGCTCTCTCCCGGTTCGCAACACTAGTTGCTTTCGTCCCTGGCTGGTCCTCAGGCACGAAGATAAACCGGCGATGGAAATGCGCCTTGATGTCCGGCAACTTTGCAAACATTTGCTAACAATGCGGCAATCGCCGGACGATTATCTCTAAGGGTATGAACGTCCAATACCTGCATATCTGATTTCCTCACAATGCTCCACAGCGATTCGCGCTTTCTGCCTGCCGAAATACAGCGGGCAGGTCGCGATATCAATTCTGCCCACCCGGGTTGATTGCATATGATGGAGTAGATGAGTAATGATGAAAGCCAAGTGGGTTCGCCCTGTCAAATTTCCGCCTTGTCAGTCAGTTAGTTTGAAAACAGTTTTTTTGGCGACAGTGTCTATCTTTGCCTGGGGCGTGGTGTGTCTGTCGGCTCAAGCGCAGAACTTTACGGGTAACCAGACAACTAGTGGGTCGTTTAACAGCGGCTGGCAGACTTTCAGTGACTCGAGCACGCTGAACGCCTCGGCCCCCAACACCCTCACCGGTGGAACGCAGGGTTTTTTCGACAGGAGCACGCTGAACGCCTCAGCTGCCAATGCCATCACCGGTGGATGGCAGGATTTCCGCCACTCGAGCACGCTGAACGCCTCGGCTGCCAACGCCATCACCGGTGGACGGCAGGATTTCGCCTTCACGAGCACGCTGAACGCCTCGGCTGCCAACGCCGTCAATGGCGGAGTGCAGACGTTCTTTAACTCGAGCACGCTGAATGCCTCGACTGCCAATGCCATAACCGGCGGAGAACAGTGGTTTGCCCAAACGAGTACCCTGAACGCTTCGGCGGCAAACGCCATCAGCGGCGGAACCCAGATTTTCTATATGCACAGCGTGCTGAACGTTCTGGCGACCAATGCCCTGACCAATACCGCGGATATCCGTTTCGACAACATCAACGATCTTTCTTGGGGCCCCGGCGGCACGCTCAAGCTCAATGGTTACAGTACGGTCATTGGCGCCATCAACAGTGTGAATGCCGGTTCCGGCATCATCGAAAATGGCGGCGCCAATGACAGCGTGCTCACCGTCGATAGCTCGAAGCTGGGAGACAGCAGCTTTTCGGGCCTGATCCGGGATGGTGGCGCCGGCAAATTTACACTCGTCAAGACCGGCGCGGGCATCGTGCAATTGTCCGGCATCAGCAGCTATACCGGCAGCACCACCGTCACCGGCGGCATCTTGCAAGCCGGCTCGACCACCGCCTTCAGTGCGGCTTCGGATTTCACGGTCACGGCAGGTATGCTGGATGCCAATGGCTACGCTCAGACGATAGCGTCGCTGAACAATAGCGGCATGGTGGCCAGCAATTTCAAGGCTGATACAGTCGGCACCACCCTGACCGTGGCTGGCGACTACACCGGCAACGGCGGCACGGTGTTCCTGAATACCGAACTCAATGGCGATAACAGCGCTACTGACCGCCTGCATATACGCGGCAATAGTGCAGGCCAATCGCAACTGGTGGTCCGCAATGTGGGTGGCTCCGGCGCGCAGACGGTAGAAGGCATCCGTGTCATCGAAGTCGATGGCAACTCCGGTGCTGAATTCGCGTTGAGCGGCGATTACGTCATTGAAGGACAGCAAGCCGTGGTCGGTGGTGCTTACGCTTATACCCTGCACAAAAATGGTGTGAACACGCCTAACGATGGCGCCTGGTACCTACGCTCGCGCCTGAAAAATCTGGGTCCGGATCAGCTCCTGTACCAGGCCGGTGTGCCGGTGTATGAAGCTTATCCGCAAGCCTTGCTGGCGCTCAACACGGTGTCGACCATGCAGCAACGCCTGGGTAATCGCTTGTGGCGCACGGGCGCGCAATCCAATGCCGACATCGCATCACGCACGGATTCCAACACCGGTAGCTGGGTGCGCCTTGAAGGCGCCGCTGAACGCTACGATCCGGCACGCTCCAGCAGCATGACAAGCTACGATGTGGATCGCTACAAAATGCAGGGTGGCGTGGATGCCTTGTTGAAGGAAACGACTACAGGCCGCCTCTTCGGTGGTATCAATCTGCACTACAGCAATGGCAGGACCAAAGTGGCATCGATCTACGGCAATGGCCGCATCAATACTGATGGCTATGGCGTAGGTGCCAGCCTGACCTGGTATGGTGACAACGGCGTCTATATCGACAACCAGGCGCAAGTAACTTTCTACGACAGCAAGCTGGCCTCGACCACGGCGGCGCGCACACTTGTGCATGGCAACGATGGCACCGGCTATGTGTTATCGACAGAAGTAGGCCGACGCTATGCGGTCTCGCCGGGCTGGACGGTGACGCCGCAGGCACAAGTGATGTACTCGAAGGTTTCGTTTG
>RCUJ01001712.1_pt1 | contig 11405 bp, 12 predicted proteins | sample 2166321 | NCBI WGS metagenome assembly RCUJ01 (sample SAMN09932808, study PRJNA488358) | compost metagenome | feature: garden; material: soil; isolation source: compost soil in an enriched community after 118 h of incubation | place: Germany: Experimental Botanical Garden Goettingen | collected... | reverse complement strand
TTCAAACCCCTGTTCGCTGCGCCTTGACTTGCACCGGGCAAGTGCCGAGGCTGGACGCCATTGCACGGGAGAATGCGCATGATCGAGCTGTACCCCACTGCGATCCCCACGGGGCGGCAGATTTCCAGCGTATTCGGTGAGCCTGGCCAGCACGGCGTGCGGCATATCGGACACCTGCAACAGGCGATCCCGAGACGATGAGGACAAGCATGCGAGGAGTGCTGGGAGCGCTCGCCCTGACGGTCGCGCCGGCCTGGGCCGATGTGCCGGGCAGCAGCGATCTGGAGATCCTGCCGCGGTTTGCCCGCGCCGAGATCGTCGACTACCGGGTGCAGGAAAATGTCGAGCGACTCTACCCGCAGAGTGCGCTGCGCCGTATCAGCGGCCGTCTGCGCGTGGATGGCGAGATCGATGTGGTCGGGCGTCTGAGCGCGCTGACCTACGAACTGCCGCGCGGGCACGGCAGTAGCGAGGCCTTCGCCCAGGCCCGCGCGGCACTGCTGGCGCAGGGTGCGCGGCCGCTGCACTGGTGCGAGGGGCGCGAATGCGGGGCCAGCAGCCTGTGGGCCAACAACGTGTTCGGCAATGCGCGCCTGTACGGGCCTGACGAGCAGCAGGCCTACCTGCTCCTGCAACTGGCCGCCCCGCGCCAGGACAGCCTGCTGGCGCTCTACGCGATCACCCGCGGCACGCGGCGGGCCTACCTGCACGTCGAGTTGCTGGAGGCCGGCACGCCCCAGGGCGAGCACCTGCCCAACGCCGAGACCCTGCTGCGCCAGCTCAAGGAGGCGGGCGTGCTGGATCTGGCACAGTTGCCGGCCGAACCGGCCGATCCTTGGCTGGCGCTGCTGGCACGCGCTTTGCGCCTGGATACCGGCGTACGTCTGCTGCTCAGCGGCGAGGCGGCACCGACGTGGCGCGAGGCGCTGATCGAGCGTGGTACCCGCGCTGCCCGTCTGGAAAGTACCGCGAGCGACTCGCCCGGGTTGAGGGTGGAGTGGCTGCATTGATGCGTGACAGGCCGCGGCTGGCTGTTTCGACCCCGCCGGCTGTGCGCTACGTTATCAAGCAAGGGATGGCCCGATGATCGAACATGACCGCCTGTTGGTGCAGATCCTCATGCTGGCGCTGCTCGCCGCCTGCCTGTGGGTGCTGGCGCCGTTCTGGTCGGCGCTATTCTGGGCGGCGGTGCTGGCCTTTGCCAGCTGGCCGCTGATGCGTGGTCTGACCCACCTGTTGCGCGGGCGCACGAATGTTTCCGCCGGCATCCTGACCCTGGGCTGGATGCTGCTGGTGGCGGTGCCGCTGATCTGGCTGGGCTTCAACCTGGCCGACCATATCCGCTCCGCCATGGCCCTGCTCAAGGACCTGCAGGTGGAGGGCCTGCCTGAGCCGCCAACCTGGCTGGCTGGGGTGCCGCTGTTCGGTGGGCAGCTGGTGGATCTGTGGAATGCCCTCGATGTGCGGGGAGCCGCGCTATTCGCCGGGCTGAAGCCCTACATGGGCGAGGTCGGCAACTGGTTGCTGGCGCGCACTGCGCAGATTGGCGGCGGCGTGCTGGAGCTGGTGCTGAGTCTGGTGCTGGTGTTCTTCTTCTATCGCGATGGCCCGCAGATGGCCGAATATGCGCGCAGCCTGCTGGAGCGTCTGCTGGGAGGGCGCGCCGACCACTATCTGGAGCTGGTCGCCGGGACCGTGCAGCGGGTGGTCAACGGAGTGATCGGTACGGCAGCGGCGCAGGCGGTGCTGGCGCTGATCGGTCTGTTGATCGCCGGCGTGCCGGGCGCGCTGGTGCTGGGCATTCTTACCTTTGCCCTCAGCCTAATCCCCATGGGGCCGCCACTGGTCTGGGGGCCGGCCGCCGCCTGGCTGTTCTGGCAGGGCGACTATGGCATGGGCGTGTTTCTCACCCTCTGGGGGCTGGTGGTCATCAGTGGGGTGGACAACGTGCTCAAGCCCTACCTGATCAGTCGCGGCGGCAACCTGCCGTTGGTGGTGGTGCTGCTTGGCGTGTTCGGCGGCATCCTGGCCTTCGGCTTCATGGGTCTGTTTCTCGGTCCGACCCTGCTGGCGCTGGCCTACAGCCTGATCGGCGACTGGATCGCCAGCCAGCCGCACAGGCGACAGCAGCCTCCCAGCGCCTGATCAGTGCGCCTGAGGGTGCTCGCGTTCATAGCGCTCCAGCGAGTCGCTGGCAATCAGCCGCCCCAGGGCAATCAACTCGGGGGCCTTGTAGAACTCGAAGAAACGGCAGACCCGCTTGGGCACGTTGACCAGGATGTCCGGTGGATAGCCGGCCATCTTGTACTGCCCCAGCGAGTTCTGCATCACGTCGATGCTCTGGTTGATCAGCTCCAGCAGGCTGTCCGGGGCCCCGTTTTCCACGACATGGATATGGCTGGCCTTGGCCGCGGCGACGCCGTGGGTGGAGCCACCCTCCGTCAGCCCCTCCGTGCCGAGCAGCAGGGCGGGCAGGTCCGCCTCGCCGCGACGGAAAAACGGCAGTCGGGCGCCCAGTGCGCCAATCGAGCCCATCATCTGGTCGAGGCGGTTTTTCAGCGCGGCGGGGCGTTCGATCACCGGCAGTTCGTACTGCACCTGGTTGGTGGCGTTGACGTTGACCGCGACGATCAGGTCGCAGCGGCTGGAGACCACCGGCACGATCGGGATCGGGTTGAGCAGGCCGCCGTCGACCAGCACCCGCGAGCCCTGCACCACCGGGGTGAACAGGCTGGGAATGGCCGCCGAGGCGCGCATGGCCTGATGCAGGCAGCCTTCCTGGAACCAGACCTCCTGCTGGTTGGTCAGGTCGGTAGCCACGGCCGTGTAGGGGATCGGCAGGTCCTCGATGTTGATTTCGCCGAGAAAGGCGCGAATCCGCCCGAAGATCCGTTCGCCGCGAATCGCCCCCAGCGAGAAGCTGACGTCGAGCAGACGCAGCACGTCCAGATAGTCCAGGGTTTCCACCCAGCGCCGGTACACCGGCAGCTTGCCGGCGGCATAGATACCACCGATCACTGCGCCCATCGAGCTGCCGGCGATGCAGGCGATCTCGTAGCCGCGCGCCTCCAGTTCCTCGATCACGCCGATATGTGCATAGCCCCGTGCTCCGCCGGAGCCGAGCACCAGTGCGACACGCTTGCCCATGATGATTCCCCCATCTTCTGCAGGACCGGTGCAGCCACGGTGCCACTCGACACCGCGCAGCTCATTGCCGGTCTCTTGTTTTTCAGTATGGCCCCGATCTCGATGGCAGGTCTTGCTCTGTGGTGTTTGCTAGAATCGCCGCCATCGCGAATGACCCCCGGAGTGTCTGCATGACCGTCCCCTCGAGCGAACCGATCCGCCTCACCCAGTACAGCCACGGCGCCGGCTGTGGCTGCAAGATTTCCCCCAAGGTGCTGGAGGTGATCCTCGCCGGCAGTGGCGCGCAAAACCTCGACCCCAAGCTGTGGGTCGGCAATGCCTCGCGCGACGACGCGGCAGTCTATGCCATCGACGAGGAGCGCGGCGTGGTTTCCACCACCGACTTCTTCATGCCGATCGTCGACGATCCCTTCGACTTCGGCCGCATCGCCGCCACCAACGCCATCAGCGACATCTACGCCATGGGCGGCGACCCGCTGATGGCCATCGCCATCCTCGGCTGGCCGGTCAACGTGCTGGCGCCGGAAGTCGCCCGCGAAGTGATCCGCGGCGGTCGCTCGGTGTGCGACGAGGCGGGCATCCCGCTGGCCGGTGGGCATTCCATCGACGCTCCCGAGCCGATCTTCGGCCTGGCGGTGACCGGCATCGTCGACAAGCGCTTCATGAAACGCAACGACACCGCCACGCAAGGCTGCAAGCTGTACCTGTCCAAGCCGCTGGGCATCGGCATCCTCACCACCGCCGAGAAGAAGGGCAAGCTGCGCGCCGAGGACGTGGGTGTGGCCCGCGACTGGATGTGCACGCTCAACAAGCCGGGAGCCCGCTTCGGCAAGCTGGCCGCGGTCAAGGCGATGACCGACGTCACCGGCTTCGGCCTGCTCGGCCACCTGGTGGAGATGGCCGACGGCAGCGGCCTGACCGCGCGCATCGACTACGCTGCGGTGCCGCGCATCGCCGGCGTCGACTACTACCTCGACCAAGGCTGCGTGCCCGGCGGCACCCTGCGCAATTTCGACAGCTATGGCGACAGCATCGCGCCGCTGCCGGAAGCGCAGAAGCTGCTGCTCTGCGATCCGCAGACCAGCGGTGGCCTGCTGGTCGCGGTGGAGCCGGCTGGCGAGGCCGAGTTCCTCGCCCTGGCCGCCGAGCTGGGTCTTGCGCTGGCGCCGATCGGCGAACTGGTGGCCCGACAGAACCACGCGGTAGAGGTGCTCTGATGCGTGCCAACAGTGCCCACTACCGCGACATCTTTCTCGACGACCTGCCGCTGATGGACGTGCGCGCCCCGGTGGAATACACCAAGGGTGCCTTCCCGCACACGGTCAACCTGCCGCTGATGAACGACAGCGAGCGGCAGAAGGTCGGTACCTGCTACAAGCAGCACGGCCAGGACGCCGCCATCGAGCTGGGTCACCAGCTGGTGACCGGCCCGCTCAAGGCCGAGCGCATCGAAGCCTGGGCGACCTTCGCTCGCGCCAACCCCAACGGCTACCTGTACTGCTTCCGCGGCGGCCTGCGCTCGCAGATCACCCAGCAGTGGCTGAAGGAAGAGGCCGGCATCGAGTATCCGCGGGTGATCGGCGGCTACAAGGCGCTGCGCAACTTCCTCATCGACACCACCGAGGCGGCGGTCACTGAGTGCGACTTCGTCATCGTTGGCGGCCTCACCGGCACCGGCAAGACCGAGGTGCTGGCGCAACTGGACAATCCCCTCGATCTGGAAGGCCTCGCCAACCATCGCGGCTCCAGCTTCGGCAAGCACGCCACGCCGCAGCCGGGACAGATCGACTTCGAGAACCTGCTGGCCATTGACCTGCTGAAGAAGCGCGCCGCCGGCATCCAGCAGTTCGTCCTCGAGGACGAGAGCCGCCTGATCGGCAGCTGCTCGCTGCCGCTGCCGTTGCACCAGGGCATGCAGCAGTACCCGCTGGTATGGCTGGAAGACAGTCTGGAAGGCCGCATCGAGCGCATCCTCGGCGACTACGTGATCGACCTCTCCGCCGAGTTCATCGCCCTCCACGGTGCGGAGCAGGGCATGATCGCCTTTGCCGAGCGCCTGCAGCAGAGCCTGAAGAACATCGTCAAGCGCCTGGGTGGAGAGCGCTACCAGCGTCTGGCCGCGATCATGGACGAGGCGCTGGCCGAGCAGCAGCGCAGTGGCGCGGTCGACCTGCACCGCGGCTGGATCGAGGGCCTGCTCGGCGAGTACTACGATCCGATGTACGCCTACCAGCGCGAGAGCAAGGCGGCGCGCATCGAGTTCAGCGGCGACCAGCGGGCGGTGGTGGAGTATCTGCGCCAGCGGGCGGCCAATCGTCGCTGAGGTGCGTGCCCGGCCCTGCGCCTGGCTTCCGGGCCGTCGACTAGACTTGCTGGAATTCCCGCATAAGGAGCATCAACGATGAAGACCTGGATCGTGCTGCCGGTGCTGGCGCTGGGCCTGACCCTGGCCGGCTGCGCCGGCAAGACGCAGAACCGCGACGGCTGCGCCTATCAGCTGGATGCGGCGTGGCAGGAGTTGGATCTCGCCAAGGCCGAAGGCTTTGCCGGTACGGTCAGCTACTCCAAGGCCCTGTCGCTGATCACTGCAGCCAAGACCCAGCAGCAGTTCGAGGCCTACGATGGCTGCGTGAAAAAGGCCGAGCGGGCGCGCTACTACATCCGCGAGTCGCGCGCCGGGCGCTGAGGCCGCAGCGGGCTCAGCAGTTGGTGGCCGGGGTGCAGCGGTCGGACCCGGCCGCCGCCAAGTCGCTCTTCAGCTGCTCGTAGCCGCCGGCGTCGACGACTTGGGTGTAGCCCAGCTCGAGCAGCGTCTGCCGGGCGATCTCCGAGCGGCGGCCACTGCGGCAGTAGAGCACGATGGGCGTGTCCTTGGCGGGAGCGACGCTGGCGATGACGTCGCCAATGCGGTAGTGGGGGATCAGCTGGGCGCCTTGCAGGTGGCCGGCGGCGAACTCATCGCTGCTGCGCACGTCGATCAGGACATGCGAGCCGCTCTGGATCGCCGCGAGGATTTGCGGAGGGGTTTCCGCCTGACAGGCAGTCAGCGGCAGGATCAGGCCCAGGGCAAGTAGCAGACGGCGCATCCCAACACTCCTCAAGACATCTTTTCATACCCTAACAGAGCCGGCTATGGCCGTCGCTGCGGCGCAGTGGCGCGTGCCTGCCGTCAGTCGGCGAGCACCTTGCGCCCGGCCATATGGCGCAGGTAAGCCAGCAGGTGGTCCAGCTGCGCCTCGCTCAATGCGGACTCGCTGAAGCCCGGCATGCGCGCCTGCGGCCAGTGGCGCAGGGCCTGCGGATCGCGGATGTAGCGGCGCAGGAGGTCGCTGCGCAGGTACTCGGTGGGGTTGTAGGGCACATTCAGATCCGGACCGAAGGCGGCGTCGCCCTGCCTGTTCAGACGGTGGCAGGCCAGGCAGTGCTTCTGGAACTGGGCGAAGCCGAGGTTGACCGGATCGTCCGCCGCCAGCGCCGGATCCGGGCGCAGGGCCGGGAAGCGCTCGGCCACCGGCGCCAGCACGCGCAGGCGCACCATGCGAAACGGCCACTGCTCGGGGCCGATCTGCTCCGCTGCGGGGTGGGTCCACACCAGATAGAAGGGGCCGGCGCTCCTGCCGGCCTTGCCCAGCGGCGGCCAGGGCGCCGCCGGATCCTCCACGGCCAGCCAGGCGCGGGAACCCGCTGCATCGAGCAGGGCGGCGGCCGGCAGTTCGGCGGCAAAACCGTCGTCGGCCACCGCCTGCAGGTGATCGCCCGGCCTCACTCCCGGCAGCAGTTCGGCCAGTGGCAGGGCGCGGTAACGCATTGGTCGCTTGTAGGACACGTCGGCGGGGATTTCCAGCGCGCGACTGGCCGGATGGGCGAGCAGTTCGGCGCTGTTGTAGCGCTGGCTGCCGTCGGCCAGTTCCACCAGCAGTTCGGCGGCGCCGGCCAGCGGCGAGAGCAGGGCGAGCAGAAGCGGCAGGGCGCGCATGGGCAGGTGTTCCGGGTGGAGGCTTGGCGCGAAACCTTAGCAAAGTTGGCAGGGCGCGTCCCGGCCGCGTAGCATCGCCCTCTTTGCCGCAAGGAAAGGTCATGCTGGCCGAGTTGTTTGCCGTGATGGCGCCGGTGCTGATTGTCGCCGGTATCGGATACGCCTGGGCACGTTCAGGGCAACCCTATCCCACCGATTTCGTCGCCCGCCTGGTCTTGAATGTCGGCACCCCCTGCCTGGTGCTGTCCACGCTCAGCCGTACCGAGGTCGATGCCCAAGCCTTCGGCCAGATGGCACTGGCCTGTGTACTGGTGTCGGCGCTGATGGGCCTGATCGGCGTCATCCTGAGCCGGGCCATGGATCAGGACTGGAAGGTGCTGGTGCCGGCCTACCTGTTCCCCAACACCGGCAACATGGGCCTGCCGATCAGCCTGTATGCCTTCGGCGAAGCCGGACTGGCGCTGGCGGTGGCGTTCTTCCTGATGCTCTCGGTCGGCCATTTCACCCTCGGCATGATCCTCTCCGGCGCCGAGCGTTCCTGGCGCAAGCTGCTGGTCAACCCGATCATTCTCAGCCTGTGTGCGGCGCTGGCGGTGATGCTGCTGGATCTGGAGTTGCCGCGCTGGCTGGCCAACACGGTCAACCTGCTGGGTGGGGTGAGCATCCCGCTGATGCTGATCACCCTCGGCGTGTCGCTGGCGAGCATCCGTGTGCGGCACATCGGCCAGGGCGTGCTGCTCGGCGCGCTGCGGATCTTCTGCGGGGCGGGGGTGGGCTGGCTGATCGGCCTGGCGCTGGATCTGCAGCCGCTGGCGCATGGGGTGCTGGTGATGCAGTCGGCGATGCCGGTAGCCGTGTTCAACTACCTGTTCGCCGTGCGCGCCAATCGCTCGCCGGAGGCGGTGGCGAGTCTGGTGCTGTGTTCGACGCTGCTGTCCTTCGTCTTTCTGCCGCTGCTGCTGGTCTGGTGGCTTCCAGCCTGACGCGGGGTGACCGGGGAGGCTTCAGCCGACCAGGCGAGTCAGATTGGGCAACAGCAGGAGCAGGGTGACTGCAACGACGGCCAACGTGGCCTGCCGCCATTTGGAGGTGAACTTGATCATTGTCCGGGCCTTTTATTGTTGTTGGCCTGTTTAGGGGGGCTGCCAGCAAAACACCTGAAAGCAGGGTCGAGTAGAAGTCAGCCAATATTGAACACTCTACAATTCATATCGTTACAAAGTTAGATGGTTTCGCCGCAAAAAGTTTCTGGAACAGATGCGACGCATTGGCGCAGCATGGGCAATCCCCGGTCAAGGCCGATTGCAGAGCCCTTGCATGCGGGTCGAGCAGCCGCGATGCGAGTTGACCGTTCGTCAGATACTTGCCTGAAAGGGCTTGAATACATGGCGGATGGCATGCGAATGGCCTGAGAAGGCCGCAGGCAGCAAGGTGCCCTGCTGACGTGAACATGGTAGCACAAGCGATGCCGTCAGCTTTTTGACTGGTGCGCAAGCTCAGGGAGATTGCATGACTTGTGTAGGAACGAATTCATTCGCAACCACGCGACAGGGTCACGAATGAATTCGCTCCAGAGGGGGGAGGCGACGCGGCCTACGTGTGGCTCGGCAATCGCTCGTGCGGGCGCGGGACCGATAGGGCGACGCTGAAAAACCACTCCCCTCGCTCCCGCGCACGCGGGAGCCCAGATGGCACGGGCATTCTGGATTCTCGCCTGCGCGGGAATGACGATTACTTCAGATCCCTAGCGCAGGCCCGCCGCTGCCAGCAGCGCCGGGATCGCCTGTTCGTCCGCGCGGGTGCCTGTGCTCGCCAGCCGTTCTGCGGCCACCGCGCCGATCACCAGGATCGCCGGGCTTTTCAGCGCGAAGGCGGCGGCATCCTGCTGCATTGCGCCGAGGCTGCTGCGGCATTCGCGCTGCTGGGGCAGCGAGGCGTTCTCGATCATCGCCACCGGCATGGCGGCGGGCATGCCGCCGGCCAGCAGGCCGTCGCGGATGTCGGCCAGCTTGGCCACGCCCATGTACACCACCAGGGTGGTGCCGCTCTGTGCCAGCGCCGGCCAGTTGAGGCTGCTGTCGTCCTGGGTATGGGCGGTGACCAGGGTCACGCCGCGCGCCACGCCGCGCAGGGTCAGCGGGATGCCGCACTGGGTGGCGCCGGCCAGCCCGGCGGTGATGCCGTTGACGATTTCCGTGGCGACGCCGCGCTCGGCCAGCCAGTCGGCTTCCTCGCTGCCGCGGCCGAAGATGCACGGATCGCCGCCCTTCAGGCGCGCCACGCACTTGCCCTGGCGGGCGTAGCGCAGCATCAGGCGGTGGATGAACTCCTGCGGCGTGGAGCGGCAGCCGCCGCGCTTGCCGACGCCGATCACCCGCGCCTGCGGACAGTGTTCGAGCACCGCCGGGTTGACCAGGTCGTCGATCATCACCACCTCGGCCTCGCCCAGGGCGCGCACGGCCTTGAGGGTCAGCAGTTCCGGGTCGCCCGGGCCGGCACCGATCAGCCAGACTTTTGCGCTCATGTTCATCACCTCTTGTAGGGGCGAATTCATTCGCCCGATGCTGCGTTGATCAAGGCGAATGAATTCGCCCCTACAGGTTTATGCGCTGGCCAGCAGCCGCTTGATTTCCGGCACGCAGGAGCCGCAGCTGGTGCCGCACTTGAGTTCCTGCTTGAGGCCGTCGAGATCGAGGCCGCGGGCGATACCCTCGCGGATCGCGGCATCGCTGACGTTCATGCAGCTGCACACCGTCTTGCTCTTGCAGCCACCGGCGTTGCCCGGCGGCGTGCTCAGCGGGGCGAGCAGCCAGCGGCGCAGCTCGACGTCGGCCTTGCCCTCGCTCCACAGCGCCTTGAGCCAGTCGCGGGCGGCGGTTTCGCCGGCCAGGCGGATGGCGACGATGCGCCCGTCCTCGATGCGTACGCGCTTGCCGACCGTGCGCCGCGGGTCGTCGTAGGCCAGTACCGGACCTTGGTCGAGTCGCAGCAAGGCGTCGATCCGGCCGAGCAGCTCGGCTTCCGGCGCCACGGCGCAGGCGGCCTTGATCAGCAGCGCCGGGCGCTCGCGGCCGGTGAGGGTCAGGCTGGCGTAGGCGAACGACTCGAACAGCGGGCGCAGGGCCTCGAAGCGCTCCTGCACCTCGCCCTCGACCAGGGCGAACAGCTGCCAGGGCAGCTCGACCTTGTCCACCTCGACGCCGGCGTGCTTGAGTTCCGGCTGCTTGGACAGCGGATCGAACGCCGGCAGGGTCAGCACGTTGGTGCCCAGGCCCTTGAGGAAGCGGTCGCCCCAGTGCATCGGCAGGAAAGCCTGGCCGGGACGGATGCTGTCGTCGGCCTGCACCGGCAGGATCAGGCTGCCGCGGCGGCTGCGCAGCTTGACCAGATCACCGCTGGCCAGGCGCCGGCGCTGCAGTTCGTCCGGGTGCAGGCTGAGCGTGGCCTCCTCGACGTGGCCGAACAGCTGCGCGGCGGTGCCGGTGCGGCTCATGCCGTGCCACTGGTCGCGCAGGCGACCGGTGTTGAGGGTCAGCGAATAGCGCGCCTCGCGCTTTTCCTGGGCGGCGAGGTACGGATCGGCGACGAACTGTGCGCGGCCGCTGGCGGTGGGGAACACGCCATCGTCGTACAGGCGCGGCGTGCCGCTGACGGCACCGGCGGGGAACGGCCATTGCTGCGGGCCGAGGTCGTCGAGCAGGGCGTGGCTGATCCCGGACAGGTCGAGGTCGCGGCCGGCGGTGAGCTGCTTGTACTCCTCGAACAGTGCGGCGGGGTGGGCGAAGTCGAACAGGCTGGGCAGGCCGGGGCGCAGGTGGGGTTCCAGGCGGCGGGCGAAGTCGCAGACGATCGCCCAGTCCGGCCGCGCCTCTGCGGGCGCTGGCACGGCGCGGCGCACATGGCTGATGCGCCGCTCGGAGTTGGTCACCGAACCTTCCTTCTCGCCCCAGCTGGCGGCGGGCAGCAGCAGGTCGGCGTAGCGGCAGGTCTCGGTGGTGAAGAAGGCCTCCTGCACCACCACGAACGGGCAGGCGGTAAGGGCTTCGTGAATCCGAGTCTGGTCGGGCATCGACTGCGCCGGGTTGGTACAGGCGATCCACAGCGCCTTGATCTTGCCGACCCTTACGGCCTCGAACAGTTCGACGGCCGACAGGCCGGGCTGCTCGGGCAGGCGGTCGACGCCCCAGTAGCCGGCGACCTCGGCGCGATGCGCGGCATTGCCGGCCTCGCGGTGGCCGGGCAGCAGGTTGCTCAGGCTGCCGGTCTCGCGCCCGCCCATGGC
>RCUJ01001709.1_pt1 | contig 11423 bp, 22 predicted proteins | sample 2166321 | NCBI WGS metagenome assembly RCUJ01 (sample SAMN09932808, study PRJNA488358) | compost metagenome | feature: garden; material: soil; isolation source: compost soil in an enriched community after 118 h of incubation | place: Germany: Experimental Botanical Garden Goettingen | collected... | reverse complement strand
TGATTGGCCAACTGGCTCGTAGCCGGGAAGCCCAACGTAAAGCCGAGCAACTGCTCGCTAAGGAGCTGGAGTGCACCAACTGAACCAAGGAAGGCAATACGTCACCGATCATGTTGACGTCCAACGCACCGCTGTACTTATTGAACATGAGGATGTCGGGTGTGTCTTGCCCGGCTACCTCGGGCAACACGACTACACCTTCGAATCCAAAGACGTCGGTCGTCTGATTGAGACCGTCGAGAACATGAGCCCCGGCTTCTTTAGCTGGGGGTTCGGTTCTATCTTCGTTGACCTCCGGGAAAACCATCCCGATCCGTTCCCTTACGTGAAGGTTGAGTAACCATGCCGTATTCCATCTATCTGGTCCCTGACCGGCAAGCTGTTGGACGCACCACTTACCAGCTCCGCAAGTTCAACAAGGAGCTGGCCAAGATGAACATCCCAGAGCCATTTAAGGCTGTGCTGCGTCAACGTGTGGCCGACTTTGAAGCCATGCTGAAAGGTGCCGTCATTGACTTCGATGACGATGGGACGGTACTGCATGACTCTCCAGACAACAATTACTGCTTAGGAAAATGATATGCCCTGCTATGACGACCGGAGTTCCCCATCGAATGTCCGGGCCGAAGCTCGCACTGAATTCCGGCACAACAGCGACGTGGCTGAGATGCTCTGTCACGTGCTGACCCACATCCCTCCGTCTGACATTCAGACGATGCCCGCAAACATCCAGTTGTGGTGGAAAGAGCATCAGGCTCGTGACGCCCAAAGGAAAGGTTGATATGTACGCACCTGATCCACAAGAGAAATTCGACTTCCAGAACATGGACGTCAAGCTGTACTTGGCTCTGAAAGAGCTGATGGCTGAGTACTTTACGGTCATCATCTCGGAAAGACAGGACTACCTGCAAAAGAACGCCGAGCGTGTGATGTACGAATTTGAACAGTCCTTCGGTCCGATCCCGGACTGGGCTATGGAACGTAATTGGGCCTATGAACTGGTGCCCGGTGCTCAACTGTGCACCAAAGACGGTCGTCGTATTGGCAACGCTCACATCGTCAAAGTTGTGAACTATTTGGATAAGCCCGTGGACGTCTCGCTCTATGAGTGTTTGACCGATGCGGGTAGCAAGTTCACCCACACCGAGCAGGAACTGCTGGAAGCATTCACCATTGGCGACTGGATCAGCGATCCAGCACGCATCATTCGCGATTTTGATCGTAACGGGGAGTTCCGTGATGAGCAGTAACATGTACCGGGCTACCCCAAGGCTGGCCCGTGAATACACGCTGGACTGTCTGTATGCCGGGCTGGTGCCGTTCCTTCAATCCTCTCCGGGTCTGGGCAAATCCTCGATCATGAAGTCGATTGCTCGTGAGCTGAACCTCAAGATTATCGACCACCGTCTGTCCACCAGTGCCCCGGAAGACCTCTCCGGTCTACCTCGCTTCGATGACGATGGCTATGCCTACTTCGCTCCGTTTGCCGGGCTGTTCCCGGTGGTCGGCACCAAGTTGCCGGTCAAGGTCAAAGCGGTGCTTGATGAGCATGGCAAGGTCATCAAGGAAGCCGAGTACTACGATGGCTGGTTGATCTTCCTCGACGAGTTCAACTCGGCCACTAAGCTGGTCCAAGCCGCAGCCTACAAGCTGATTCTGGACAAGCAGGTCGGTCAATATGACCTGCACGAGAACTGCTTGCTGGCCTGTGCCGGTAACCTGTCCACCGACCGGGCTCTGGTCAATCCGCTGGGCACTGCCATGCAATCGCGTGTGGTGCACATCGAGATGGTCGAGTCCTTCGATGAGTGGTTGATGGACGTGGCCCTGCCACAGAAATACGACAGCCGGGTTGTGGCTTACCTGTCGCAGTACCCATCGAAGCTGATGGACTTCCGTCCCGATCACCAAGAGAAGACCTTCTGCTGCCCACGCACGTGGGAGTTCGTGGAACGCCTGATCCGTGGCAAAGAGGTGGACAAGCGTAAGACCGGGCTGTATGCCGGGACTATTACCTCAGGTGTGGCTGCTGACTTCGTGGAGTTCACCAAGGTCTACGCCACCATGCCCAAGGTCGCTGAGATCCTCAAAGATCCATCCGGTTATCCGGTGCCAAGTGACCTGAGCACCAAGTGGGCCGTCTGTGCCTCGCTGCTGGAACATGTCAACGAGGACAACCTGACCGATCTGGCTGTCTACATCAACCGCTTCGACCTGACCTTCCGGGTGCTGTTCTTCCGCTCCGTGATGGTCAACCACAAAACCCTGCGTCATCACCCTGCATTCGCCAAGGCAATGCTGGAGCTGGCCAACTACCTGCGAGGCTGAGATGCAAAAGCCCAACTTCCCCAACGTGCTGTACCGAGTGAGCCTATCCTCAGGTCAACCCGGTGAAGCCCCGGTGGCCACACTGACGGCGATACCGGCCAAGTTCAACGAGTCTACCGTTACCACTGCCAATCGCCGTCGGGTTGCGTTAGCGAAGCTGGGCAAGATCGAAACCATCGCCGAATCCAACACCCTACATATTGTGCGTGTCTGGTTGGCCAACCGCGAAGAGGTACAAGAGACGGTGCATCGTATGCAGCGTTTCTTGGCCAACAGCACCCAGAAGAAGCTGGAGGCGTTACATAACCTTCAGCTTGGTCTGATCCAACCGGCCACCATCCGTGAACGGGAGTACGAAGATGATTGACGAATTCCAATTAAACCGGGAACTCGACGTCACCAAGTCCAAGGTGTTCATGGGCTCAGGCACGGCTGCTTTCTTGGGTCCACTGCTCTGTTCCATGGAGTTCAAGTGGATGCCGGAGATCAAGACTGCCCAGACCAACGGTCGTTACGTTGGGTGGAACCCGGACTTCTTCATGGGCTTGCCTAAGGAGACCCGTGCCACTGTACTGGTGCATGAACTCTGGCATCCCGCCTACCTGCACGGCTTACGTCGGGGTGGTCGGGATCCAGAGGTGTGGAATCAGGCCTGTGACGTCCGCATCAACAACGATCTGGAGAATGCTGGCTTCAGCTTCAAAGGTATCGAATGGTGCTGGAAGGACCATTCCTACGATGCCAATGGTCGTGCCGTCGAAGAGGACATCTATGACGCCATGATTCGTAATCCTCCCCCACCTATGGGTGGTCAAGGAGGTTCGTGGGGTAAAGGCGAAGACGACCATGACTTGGTTGAACCAAGTGAAGCAGACATCGTGGATACGGTGCATGCCGTGGTCCGGGCCATTCACCAACACAAAGCAGCCGGTGGGGCTGGCAACATACCCTCGGTGATTCAGGAAACACTGGCCAAGTTCCTTGAGCCAATTGTGCCCTGGGAGAAGGAGCTGATGCAGTTCTGTACCGACTTGTCGGAAGAGGACTTCACATGGTCCCGTCCGTCTCGCCGGAGCCAAGAGATCTACCTGCCCAGTCGGTTCTTGGATGAAGGCAAGCTCAGGCACATCGTGTACTACCTCGATGTGTCCGGCTCTTGCTCCAACGCCGATGTGTTGCGATTCAACTCGGAAGTGAAGTTCATCAAGGAGGTGCTGAAACCAGAGAAGCTAACGTTGGTCCAGTTCACCTGCGAGATCGTGCACATCGCCGAGTTTCTGGACACCGACCCTTTCGAGGAAACGGTCCGTTACGGCACGGGGGGCACCAGTCTCGGTTGTGTGCGTCAGCACATGATCGACACCAAGCCCACGGCTGCCATCGTGTTCTCCGATTTGGACTGTTCGCCCATGCAGAAGCTCCCCTTTGACCTACCGGTCATCTGGTGTGCCGTGCGTGCTGCTGGACGGTCGGTAAACTTCGGGAAAATAATCCACATGAGGAAATAACGTGGTCATCAACGGAATCTCGCTGCTGGATGCAGCACCCATCAAGGACATGGTGGACGGCAAGATGGTCGGTAAGGGCGGTACGTCGTTCGGATTGGGTGAAGCCGGATTCGATATTCGAATCAAACAAGAAGTCATCTTTGGTCCCAACTACCAAGGACGCATGATGGTCCGGGTAGGTGATCCTGACTGTGTGGATGGCTTCGTGGAACCAAAATTCGGTCGGTTTGCCTTAGCCTCGGCCATCGAAGAGTTTCAAATGCCAGACGATCTGGTGGCCATTGTTCATGACAAGTCCACTTGGGCACGTCGTGGCCTATCGGTGTTTAACACCGTGGTGGAAAACGGGTGGAGGGGATTTCTGACCCTTGAGCTGGTGTATCACGGTGAAACGGACCTGATCATCCCTGCTGGTTCTGGGATTGCTCAGGTGATGTTTCACCGGACTGCGCAGCCTGCCCACTATACTGGCAAGTACGCGAACCAAGAGGATCGCCCAGTAGAAGCGCGGGATTCCCTCCCCCTGTAAGGTGAGTCATGGTCGGCCTGTGTGAATGCTGTAACCAGCCCAATGGCTGGGCACTGATGGGGCCTGAATACGCCCACGCCTGCGGGGAATGTGCCGAAGACGGTAATGCCGAGTTGTCCGACGGTGTATACCGTGAAGTCAAGTCCTGTGGGTGTGGGCGATCTGGCCCCATCAATTACGATGACGGGTCAAGCACCCGTTTCTATTGTGGTGGCAGTGAGTATTGCATCCCATGAGCCAAAACAACCCTGAACCCGGTGACCTCTGTGAAGGTTGCCGACAACCCAATGCGTGGATGCTGATCGATCCGACCTACAAACACGTGTGTGGAGGTTGTGCTGAGAAGGGCACAGCCGATGTGATGTACATGAACGGCTTCTACCGTGGGTTCCGTCTCTGCAAGTGCGGAAAACGGATCCCCGTGTGGGAGTTCAAGAATGACTGCACCACCTGCCCGGTGTGCAGAAATGAGCTGTTTCTTGGGGGAGTTCCCCCGTCATAAATCCCTGTAAAAGGAAAGACTGCATGAGCTTCATTCGCGTAACCCAACGTAACGATGCCAAGACCAAAACCGATCTGAACACCGTACACGTCGTGTGCTACACCCCTGAAGAAAATGGCACTGGCTCGGACATCGAACTGTCCACCGGTGACGTGCTGCTGGTCAACGAGTCCACTCGTCAACTGCGTAGCTTCGTGCGTAAAGCCCAGGGCACTTTGCCTGCTCCAGCTGAAGCTGTAAGCGAGTAATTCCCCCGGAGTAAACCGGCCAAATCCCAATCAGTTTCGTCGAAGGACTGATTGGCCAGCAGTAGCCAACTAGGTGTAGGTCCGCAACCCTTGGTGTAAGTCGTATAGCACGGTTCCACGACAGCTTGGTTCATTCGGGCATGGTTGATACGGATGGGGTTCGATTCCCTTACTGCGTGTTGGAGGGGACGCTCGTTCTACTGCTGGACCAATCAGTCTTTACGTTTTATGGGTGGCATCACCTGCAATGACTTGCAACTGTGCTCCTACCCCCATAGGCCAACCCGGCACAGGGGTGGTGCCATCCACCCGATTAATCCCCAAGGTAGCTCAGTTGGTTAGAGCGTCGGCCCGTAACGAGATAGGATACGCGATCCCCATTTCTCACCATGCGCCGAAGGTCAGTGGTTCGAGTCCACTCCGAGGGGCCAATTCAATAGGTGGTTACTGCCTTCCCAGTGACAACATCAGGAGTTACACGCAATGTTCGGCATCAATAAAGCACTCGGTGGTCTGTTCAAGTCGGCCAAAAAGGTCGAGAACCGCAACCTGATGGAAGCCATCGTCGGGGGTGGCCTGCTGGTCTCCGCTGCTGACGGCGACATCGAGAAAGAAGAAATCCAGAAGCTGGAACGGATCATCCGGGCCAACGACAACCTCAAGCACTTCGGCAGCGAGATCCCGAAAGCGATCTCCAAGTTCACCGACAAGCTGGAAGCTGACTTCCAACTGGGCCGCTCGGCGATCCTGCGTGAAATCCGTGACGTCGCTGGCAACGACAATGACGTTGAAGATGTCATGTTGAACATGCTGGCCATCGCCAAGGCCGACGGCGAGATCGAGGAAGGTGAGAAGAAGGTGATCGAAGAGATCGCCCGTGAACTCGGCTACCGTCTCGACCCGGCCATGTTCGAAATCCGCAAGGGCGCCTAAGTGAAAGTCTGGGCGTGGTGCATCGCTGCTGTCCTGTGCGTCATCATCATCCTTGCCGTGATCAATTCACTGCTGAACCGGGGTGTGTGCTCGTGGTACGGCTACCAGACGGATCGTGAAACTCGCTATGCCCCCTTCGTGGGCTGCATGGTCAAGGTTCACGACCAATGGTTCCCCCGTAACGAGCTGCGAGTCGCACAGTGACGCCAAACCCGAGAACTTGTTTCTCGGGTTTTTTATTTGGAGGTCCATCATGGACAGACCGAAAATTCTGCTACTCGGGGACGGTCCCCGTAATAAAGCTTTGGCCGATCTGCTTGCCAAGATGGACTTTGCTGATGTCGAACTGCGTGTGCTGAACGACATGGTGATAACTGGCCGAGGCTTCAGCGAGTTCATCGGAGATGAGTTGCTTCACGTCGATGTTGAACGAGTCTACAAAGATGCCATGTTCGCTGAACGCTACAGGCATCCCCAGTTCGATCAGATTCCAAATCTCCGGGGGTGCGGTAAAGCATTACTGCGGGCCAAGTACCTCAAGGCACAGTTTGCTGAAAAACCTGCCGATCACCCAACCCGTAAACGTGAACCAAAGGGACCAAGAGGTCGCTGGGGGAAACTCTGATGAAAGTCATCCGCATCGTGCAGTACGAAGGCACTGAAGAGGCCGTGCGTACTGCCATCCAGAAATCCATGCCACTCGGTGTCAAGGAATGCATGGGCTACACCCTGACCATTGCCGAGCACCTCAATGAGCTGCCCGAATTGGTTCAAATGTTCGACGATCATGTCGAGAGTGCTCTACAGGCTGCCAAGGACTTGAAGTGAAGAAAAAAGGACCATCCAATGTATTCACGGTCCCCAACTGGATGAAGAACCTGAAGGTTCGGGAGCCAGAGGGCACGTATACCCCGGATCAAGTCACGGCTGTGTTGGAGCTGAACCTCATGCTCAATGACAGCGATGTAGTATCCCTTCGGGCCTGCATCAAGGATCTTGTATCCAAAGTTCCGCTCAAACGCCAGAAGGTGTTGAAAGCGTTCCTCGCCATGGAAGCCAGTCAAATGCTGGTGGCCGTGAACGAGTTCATTGCCAAGGTCAATGCTTCCTTGGTTCAATTCATACAGGAGAAAGTGGATGTCCGAATCGAAGCAGAACTACCGTCAACCAGTGGGGAAAGCGGACCCGATGCCGGGGACGAATGGGGCATTCACGATGGCCGTGTTCTCGGCAAGCCAAGTGCCCGTGGGCGCCGAGCTGTACGTAACGCCAAGCGACAAGCGTTTGAGTCTTGAAGTCGAAGTAGCGAATGAAAATGCTGCTCACCATCGGGCCGAGTGCATCAAGCGTGGGAACGAGCTACACACCCTGCGTAACCGAAATCGTCGCTTAATTGATCTGCTACAAAAGATGCTGAACGGCGGGGCTGTATCCGCTGAAGGATACCGGGCGAAGATTCGCTTGGAACTCGACAAGGAGCTTGGCTAATGCAACATGATCGTGCCCAGAGCATCCTGTCCGGCCAAAGTAATCTGGCCCGGCGTGTGTTCGCTGCTGTTCCCATGCAGGACTACTGGTCCGTGCTGCAAATCTCCAACGAGATGCACCGGATGGAACCGCATGGTCTGTCCAAGGGTGAGATCACCGGCTGTCTACGTTCCCTGGTGGATGCTGGACTCGTGGCTGAAGCTGGTGTACTCACCTTCCGTTCTACCGTGAAACCCCCAAAACCAACACTGTCCATGGAGGCATCTCTCGTGACTGCACCTGTTTTGAAGAAAAAACCAACTGGCCCAACCCTCATGGAACGCTTCTTCGAAGTTGCCACCACCTTGCGTGCGGCTGCCGAAGGTATTGAAACACTGGCCATGGAAATGGACACAGCCATAATCGAAGCAGGTAAAGGCAACGAGAAGTTGAAGGAGATCCAGTTGAATCTCCGGGCCTTGATGGGTGAGGAGGCCTGATTGGCTGAAGTCCACCGTACACTGGAGCAGATGAACGCTGCTCAGCAAAAAACCATCCTGCAACAGGTGGAACGCATCAAAGAACTGGAGCAGTGGGAAAAATTCGCTGCGTACCTCATCAACCATTGCATGGGTCAGACTGTGACTGAGGAAAATCTCGAAGCATGGTTGGCTGCTGCTCAGGGACGACCGCAATGATTATTGCCCCTGTCTGGTTCTACTGGGTCTATGTCCGGCCCTTCGTGTAACCTTGTAGCCTTTCATGGCTGAAACACCTACCCAAACCCCCGTAAAAGGAAATTGCTCTATGTGCTTTAAATGCGTACTGCGTGCTGTGCTGGCCGAAGCTGCTGAAGCAGAAACTCAGGCCGGTGCACCCGGTCAAACCGAAGGCCCGACTGTGCTTGACTACGATCAGGAACACACCAAAGCCCAGATCAACTCGATGCAGGCCAATTCCGTGCATACGCTGGTGGAAGCTGCCGATGTTCTCGGCTCGATGGGTAAAGACGAACTGGCTGATCGTGTCTTGCTGGTTCTCGACCGATTGCTGCCACAGCGTGAAGAGCGTCGTGCCAGTACTGAAAAGGTTGCGGCAGTTGACCCACGGGAAATCGCCATCGGGCGGGCTGACCAGTCTGCATCCGTGATCACCCCGGCAAACCCGGTCGATGAGTTCGAAGGCCTGCCTTCGTTCCTCAAGGATCACATTTTGGCCATGCGTGAGCAGGGTGTCGAAATCGAAGTGGTGCGCCTCCCGTTGTAATAGCAACATAAGTTTGGCATTCTGCCAGCTCACTTAAAACTCCCGTGAACCAAGAGGATCACAACCATGCGTATGTACCGTTCCCTGATGGGCTATGCCTTCGCTGCACTCGCCTTCATTGGCTACTCTGGCTTCGGCTGGGCCGGTGAGAATTACCAAGTCGTTGACGCCCTGCGTTACGCCGTCGCTGACGTCGGTTCCTACGGTGCCGTGTCGGCCAAGTGCAAAGCCGAACTCGCTCATGCCGTGTCCATGGACTCGGTAGCTGAAGCAGATCGAACGGGATTGCTCACTGATGGTCATGGCTTTCTTCAAGCACGTGCAGATGCAACCGTCGGTCAAGGTGTGGGTAGTCAAGTCGCACTGACCTGATACCATCGCCGCCTGGACTAGCAACACAAAAACCCCCTCCTAAAACGAGGGGGTTTTTCTTTTTCCGGATTCCATAAACCACAGGAGGTCACATGACCATTACTGCCCGCATCATCGCTGACAGCATCAATGACGGTGGGGTTCGCCTGACCACCATGGAACTACGTTACCCACGCTTCGTGCATGCTGAGTTCATGACTCACCGTGTGTTCAGCCGTAACGCCAGCTCCAGTCGTGCCATCCCCATCGAAAAAATGATTCAAGCTGTTCTCGATGATCCGGCCATGCCGGTGCACTGGGGCAAGAACCAGAAAGGCATGCAGGCTGAGCAAGAGCTGAACCAAGAGGAACAGGCTGCTGCTGTTCGTGCTTGGCTCGATGCTCGGGACACTGCTGTGAATCAGGCACTCGCCTTGAACAAGCTCGGTATCCACAAGCAACTGGTCAACCGTGTCATTGAGCCATTCGGCCACATCACCGTGGTGGTGACAGCTACCGAGTGGAACAACTTCCTGCACCTGCGTGACCACAAGGACGCCCAGCCTGAAATTGCTGAGCTGGCCCGCAAGGTCAAGCATGAGCTGGATACCCACATCCCAGTCCTGCTGCAATATGGCCAGTGGCACTTACCCTACGTCGATGTTGACGTCGAGTACGCCGTGGTTGAGCGTTTGCTGCAAGTGGGCCGTATTACTCGTGACATGCCCAAGCCAACCGAGGTCTATGCTGTTCTGCTCAAGCTGTCCACTGCACGCTGTGCCCGGACCAGCTATCTGACGCATGACAAGCTGACCCCGGTGCATGATGACGATGTGGCCTTGTTCACTCGTCTGGTTGGTTCCAGTCCACTGCATGCCAGTCCAACTGAGCATCAGGCAACACCTGATCAAAAAGTCTGGAATTCAACTCAAAATAAAGAGTTGTATTGCTACCCAGAACTCCACGGCAACTTCACGGGCTGGAAACAGCACCGCAAGTTCCTCACTGATGAAAACGTAACCACCCGAGGCTAAGACAATGGGCGAAATAGCTGATGACCTGATTGATCGAATGATGGATGACGGCTATTTCCCCAGCCGTGCGTTCATGCCACGTGGCTGTAACCGTGGGCACAAGCACCAAGCCCACAAATCGAAGGGTAAATCCTTCGATGAAACAACCCGTGCTCAAGAGTTCCCCGGCAAGAAGACTCCTGCACACCTGTTGCAGGAGTACCCGGAGAAAACTTTCGACATGGGATTCTTTCCCACTGTCAAACGGGAACCAGTGGTAATACCACCCGAGCCCAGTGTCTGGGACTTCACCGACGAGGACGCACCGTTCTAGTGTTTTCTTGGTTCGTGGCCCTGTAGTGGGGCCGCATCATTTCTGATTAAGGAGTATCACCATGCAAGTCAGTCAGATGTCTGACGCTGTAACCCACGCCGTGCTCGGCAAGCAGTCTTCAGTCGAGATGGGCGTGTCTGATAGTGCAGCTCTGATGCACATCTTCTCCACCACCCTGTACACCTACCCGAAGCTGGCCACCGTTCGGGAAATCATCTGTAACGGTTGGGACGGACACATCACCAGTGGTCGTACCAACACCCCGTTACAGATCACCATCACCAATGAAAAGATTGTCATTCGTGACTTTGGCCCAGGAATTCCACATGCCCAGATCGGCCCGATCTACGGTGTGTTTGGTAATTCGACCAAGCGTGAGGACGGTGCTGTCACCGGTGGTTTTGGTCTGGGCTCGAAAGCCCCGTTTTCCTACACCGACAACTTCGAAGTGGTGTCCAACCACGATGGTCTGAAGTCAGTATACCGGGTCAGCAAGTCCTCCATGGAGAAGGGCGGCAAACCCTCCATTGATACCATGGTGCAGATCCCCACCGATGAGACAGGTATCCGGGTCACCATCCCGTTGAAACACCCATTCGACCAGCAGGATTTCGTCAAGCACATCAACGAGGTGCTGGTGTTGGGTGAGATCCGTGCCGTCATCAACGAGCGAGAAACCGAGGTGGCTGTGTTGCCACTGTCCGAGTCGCCATCCGGTTACGTGATCAGCAGCTTCAAGGGCACCCTGACCAGCAGGATTAACCTGCGTTACGGCAACGTGGTGTATCCAATTCCCCGGATGGACCACTACGGCGAGATGTGGGACCAAGTGCTCAGCAACATGAACAAGCTGTGGGATGCTGCCAACATCACCTTCATGGCTGACCCGGACACCATCTCCATTGCTCCCAGCCGGGAAGCCCTGATCTTCACCGACGGCACCG
>RCUJ01001708.1_pt1 | contig 11428 bp, 25 predicted proteins | sample 2166321 | NCBI WGS metagenome assembly RCUJ01 (sample SAMN09932808, study PRJNA488358) | compost metagenome | feature: garden; material: soil; isolation source: compost soil in an enriched community after 118 h of incubation | place: Germany: Experimental Botanical Garden Goettingen | collected... | reverse complement strand
CGATGTTGGGCTTGACAACCACCCAGAAAAGACTGTATTCTCCTTCCAAGAAATCAGAGAATACATGGCGGGACAAGTTATCGCCATTAAAGACCATCATGAAGGGGACCGTTAATGCATATCTCTAAGAACAGCTGGCACTTCCGATTTCTGAATAAGTGGGAGCCGAGTAAGGCGAGGCGGATCAAGTCTGAAGGAACTACTCTGTGCAGTTACTTCTGGCTGATAGTATGGGAGTTACTGCTGGTCACTCTCGTAGCTCTTACAGCATTGGTAGTATGTGCAAGTTTATGTTTCATCCTGCTCTATGCTCCAGTTGCAGCTTTCTTGTTCGGTCTTCCTGATCTGGTGGCACCGGCCACAATTGGCCTGATCGTCTGGTCTATGACACTAGGTAGCCTAGCCTATGAGTGGTATAAGCGCAGCTCTAAACGCCATGCAGTTGTTAAGGAGCCAGGACTAGTGCGAAGCTATGTGCGGGCACGCAAGGATAAGTTCTGTCCGATTGTTAAAGTAGTTTAGGGGGACGTATGGCACAGAGTAAGATGCAGTCCCTGATTGAAACTTCCTCTAACACCCTGCTCGGTGTTATTGGTAGCTGGCTTATTACGATGGGCTGCCTTATGCTCTTCACTACGCCCGTAGGCATTGCAACATCGTCCACCATAGCTTGTACGATATGGAGCCTCGCAAGAGGCTACTGCGTCCGTAGGTATTTTAGCTCCAAGGAGAATTGATATGTTTCAAGACCTGATCGACCGGAAGCTCGTCCAGAAGAAGACCTACGAAAATGGGTTGTCTGTTTACAAATACACACGCAAGGTGTTCTACGATGCACTGTGGAACGAGGATGCCCGCCTGTTGGACGCACGTGGTATGGTGTTGGATGCCGAGGGTAACAAAGTCATCTGGCCTTTCACTAAAATCTTCAACCGTGGCGAGAATGGGACAGATGTAGATCGTGACCAGATGGTCGTGTGTGCGGACAAAATGAACGGTTTCATGGCCAGCGTCCGTCAGTACAGTGGAGAGCTTCTTGTGTCGACCACAGGGACGTTGGATAGCGAATACGCCACAATGGCTCGTGAAACCATCTTGAAGCAGTACGAAGGCTCTGCTTCTGGCTGGATTGCACTGTCACGTTGGACATTGCTTTTTGAAATCGTACACGAAGATGATCCGCACATCGTCCACGAAGAGCCGGGTGCGTATCTGATCGGTATGCGGGAGATGTCCACTGGCGTTATGGAGCAGGAGCATTTCCTCGACTGGATTGCAGCTCGCTTCGGATTCTCGCGGTCGACTTGGTCAGTGAAGCGGTTTGGGGACGTTGTCGAGGACATGAAGACCTCAGAACGAGAGGGTTGCGTGGTTCGCCATGTTACCAGCGGAGAACTTCTGCTCAAGATTAAGACCCCGCACTACCTGACAAAGAAGTTTTTGATGCGTATGGGTAAGGGCAAGGTTGAGAACATGTTTGATGACACAAAGACATTCCTGAGAACGATTGACGAGGAATTCTATGGTATTGTAGAATACATCACACAAGGTTTCTCGAAGGAAGTGTGGCTCAGCTTTACTGATCAACAGCGGCGATCCCGAATCGAAGACTATTTCAATGAAGGAGAATGATAATGGCTATTAAAATGCGATTGGATACCCAGAGCTTGCGTGCACTTATTGCAGACAATCCTGAGCTGGAGGTTGAGCTTACCCGCGAGGTTGTTCGTAATATCTCCGATGATATTCTGCGAGTTGCTCTCAAACAACGTGTCGATGACTACCTGTCAACTCAAATTATCCGTAGCGGGAGCTACTACAGTCCACAGTATAAACTCAGTCCTCAGATTGAGAAGCTCATAGCGGATGCGGTCGTAACTCACGCTACTGCACACCTTGGTCAGACACTTGAAGATCGCGTTAATGATGCGGTTAGCGTAGCCCTCCAGCAAGGTGTTACTCGACTACGCCAAAGTCTTAACACAGAGTTGAAGAGCATGATGCAGGAATTGCTTACACCTGAGATGGCCAAAGAACTTATGAAGGAGAGCCTGTTCTCATGAAGATGCTTTATTTGATCCGTGGCTTGCCGGGTAGCGGTAAGTCCACGTTTGCCCGCGAGCTAGCTGAGCGTCTTGATGCCTGCCATCACGAGGCAGACGACTACTTCCATATGGATGGTGGCGTGTGGTGTGAAAATTACAATTTCGATGCGTCTAAGCTGTATTCGGCTCACAGGGCTTGTCAAAAATGGACTTGTGACTGCATGCAGGATGGCTGTACAGTTGTTGTATCCAACACATTCACTACGGAAAAAGAACTGAAACCGTATCTAGCTTTCGCAGAGGAATATGGATATACTGTGACCTCACTTATTGTAGAGAATCGTCACGGGAACACTTCGATCCATGACGTACCGGAGGAAACCCTACAGAAGATGCAGGGCCGATTCTCTGTCAAACTACGGTAGGAGGATTTATGATTTATGTACGTACAGAGCAGGTAATAGATTCGAGTGATTTGGATGCTCTGGTTACAGAGACTTACGGGCGTCCGTATAGGTTCCAACAGCAGGATGGCTGTAAAGAGCGACAACGTGTTCGCGTCACTATTCCCGACGAAGCTTATGACTATGAAAACGATATTCTGCCGGAAATCGTCAATCATGATGACATGGGTGTCAGTTTCAGAGCATGGCTAGAACGCGATCCAAATCAAAAGATCCCAAACCCTCACCAATTTAGTTTTGATGGTACGGAACTCTGGTGGGAGCGTAATTTTTACCCGGATGCACAGATGGTGCTAAACGACCTTCACCAGAAGGGATTGATTGCTGCCGGAGAGTATGTTATTGACATTGATTGGTAGGAGGTTCTGTGGTATTTTATGTGGGTTGTTTAGGTATAGCAGTAGCCCTTCTAGGGTACGCGAGACACCGTGCCTCTGTGCAAGAGACTCAAGAGGTTGAGCGGCGGGGAGGGTTGATCCGTACATACCTCGCCAAAGAGGCGGCACGACGGGAAAAAGATGATACACAATTCGTGCCAGAAGGAAACTACTTAAAAGCATAGGAGGTTCCATGGATAGTGGTTTATTCCATAAAATACTAGACGAGCTGATGTTTATGACGGATACTCAACTACATGAGCTTTCGTTTCAGGTGTGGGTCACACAGCACGAACGTTACGCTGAAGAAGCTATTGCCACAGCCCAGACAACTGATGTAGGATTGACAGCATACGCAGATAAGCGTGGCAAATAACTGAGGAGGTTTCATGATTACTTACAGCGCTGGTTGTGTACGTTCCCCCATCAAGCAGATGGTATTTCCGGGCGGTGAGGTGCTGGTTCAACTGCCCCAGCCTGTAGATCACGCAGAGCGCATTTACGTCAACGCCTCACTACGTGGCAGTGACGATGTGATGGCTCTCCTGCTCACAGTTGACGCCATCCGTCGTCAAAACCCGTATGCAGATTTGATCCTGCACTTGCCGTATGTACCATACGCTCGTCAAGACCGTGTCTGCAATGAAGGGGAGAGTTTAAGCATTGCTGTGATGGCACAGCTGATCAATTCGTGTAACTTTGATAAGGTGCGTATACTGGACCCACACAGTGATGTTACCCCTGCACTTATCAAGAACGTCCACATCACAGAGCAATCCAGTGTATTTGCTAATGTGCACCCGTGCTGGGATGATATTTACATCGTGGCACCGGACGCTGGTGCGTACAAGAAGAGTTACAAGTTTGCACAGTATGTCAATGCTGCTGGCGTGATCACTTGCAACAAAGTACGTGAAATGGCGACTGGCAAGATTCTGGGCCTAACCTGCTCCGATGATGTGGTCAACAAGAAACTGTTCGTCTTGGACGACATCTGTGATGGTGGCCGTACATTCATTGAAGTGTCAGCCCTCCTACGAGAGAAGGCTGCGTCTATTGAGCTTGGAGTCACCCACGGTATCTTCTCAAAGGGCCAACAAGTAGTTGCAGAGTGCTTCGACAAGGTGTACACTACAAACAGTTTCCACGGTGAAGATATGGTAGCCGAAGTGGACAACATCAAGATTATTCGTATTTAAGGAGGAGAGACTATGCAACTTCGTGCCCCAAGCGTAACCGATGGTTATAAGCTCAGCCATGCATCCATGTATGCAGATGGCACCACCAAGGTATACAGCAACCTGACTCCGCGTAGCGATAAAATCTATCGCCGCAACTGCACCCAATTCTATGACGGTAAGCTTGTATGGGTAGGTGCACAGGGAGCTGTACAGGAAATTAAAGAATTGTGGGATGACTTCTTCTGCACGGAGAAGGAAGTTGTTGTTAACCGCTTTGCTCGTCGCATGGCAGGCTATCTAGGCGGGTTTGATCCTGCTGTGAAAGTTATTGCTGAACTGCATGATATCGGGTATCTGCCGCTGACATTCAAGAGTCTGCCAGAGGGATCTAAAGTGTCCATGGGCGTTCCTGTGATCACTGTGACCAACACCCTCCCGCAGTTTTACTGGCTGGTGAACTATCTGGAAACTGTGATCAGTGACCTGACTTGGAAGACTGCGACCAATGCCACCATTGCTGCGGAATACAAGGCTATCTGCAAGCACTACGCAGAGCTGACTGGCACAGACGACTTCACCGTCTCGATTCAGTGTCACGATTTCTCGATGCGTGGTATGTCTGGCCCAGAGGATGCTGCTCGTTCAGGTTTTGCACACCTGACCAGCTTCATTGGCACCGACACCCTGCCAGCGATGGACTACGCAGAGGATTACTACGATGCTGATCCAGATAGTTTGATTGCTATCAGTGTCCCGGCGACTGAACACGCTGTTGCAACTAGTAACATCCTGGGGTTGCGTCAGCGATTTGCTGGGAAGGCCGAAGGCAATAGTATGAGTCTGTTGGTGGCAGAGCAGTTGTTTATGAAAGATTTGATCACCCGGAAATTCCCAACAGGGATCGTGTCTTATGTTGCTGACTCATACGATTTCTGGGGCGTCCTGACCGACGTTCTTCCAGCACTGCGAGATGTGATCGTAGCGCGTGAAGCCTCGGCTGTTGCTCCGGGTAAACTAGTGATTCGTCCTGACAGTGGCGATCCTGTGCAAGTGATCTGCGGTACTCTGGAAGGTGCATTCGCTACTCTCGATGAAGCTATCGAAGAGATTAACGAAGCTCATTATAAAGCGGCAAGCGAGGCTTGTGAAGGCAGTTACAATATGGGTAACGATGAGTACACCAGCACCGTATATGTCAAGGACGAAGCCAAGTATTACGAGCTGAGCACCAAGTTCGAATACAACCGCCACGACAAGCAGTACTACTACATCGACAACTATAGTTCAGATGCAGGCAAGACCATTGCCAAGCAAATTGAGCCAACCCCTGAACAGAAGGGTGCCATTCAGTTGCTTTGGGAAACTTTCGGTGGCACTGAAACCGACAAGGGCTACAAGCTGCTGGACAGCCACATCGGCCTGATCTACGGTGACTCGATCACCACCAAGCGTGCAGAAGAAATCCTGCGACGTCTGGCAGACCGTGGCTTTGCTTCTGGTAATATCGTGTTCGGTGTTGGCAGCTACACCTACCAGTGCAACACCCGCGACACCTTTGGTTTTGCAGTCAAGGCAACTTACACTGAGGTTGGAGAGGAAGGCATTGCCATCTTCAAAGATCCGAAGACTGATAGCAAGAAGAAGAGCGCCAAAGGTCTGCTGATGGTTGCCAAGCAAGATGGGGAATACATGTTGGTAGATGATGTTAACTCGGTTCGTGAAGCATCTGGCTGGCTCGAAACCATCTTCGAGGACGGTAAGTTTGTCAGGCGGACCACCCTCGACGAGATTCGTGCACGGATTGCATAATAGTTATTGACATAGCGCCCTAGTGGCGCTATTCTTTTGCCTATCAAGTGGTGAGGAGGAAATATGGAAGTCATTCATTCGAAATTCAGCAAGTCGGTTACACAACGCTTTGTAAAAGACCCAACCCGTGGTGGCACCCGGTACCTGGGCGGCGGATGCACTGCTAGGGTATTCCAGTACGGGCAAAATAAGGTCGTTCGTGTACAAGAGTGGCGGCAGGATTACGATCCTGCAGACCATCTTCGTTGGGCCGAGTTTTGCCTGAAGAGTCGCAGCAAGCATGTCCCTAAAATCTTCTTCCTTGGTGTAGAGAGAGATGTTAATGACAAAGTCACCAAGGTTGTAACTGTTCTGGAGCGTCTTGGTTATGCGGGGGCACAGTTTGAAGATAGCGCTTGGGCTATGGAGTCATACCTGATGGGATGGGATGAGTGGAGCTGTATTTCGGAGAGACTTCACCCAAAGATGAAGGAAGTCTTCCCGTATGGCGCTGCAAAGCGACTTCGTGCTAAACTGAAGGGCAGTGGACTCGAATTCAACGACTTGCACGATGAAAACTGGATGATTCGAAAGTCAGACGGAAGGCTTGTGATAACTGACCCTATCTGCTAAACTGATACCATCAAAACAGAGGAGAAACAAAAATGCGTATTTTCAAGATTCTGACTGCTACTGCCTTTGCAATCGCTTCTGCTATTGGCATTGCTATGATTACTGCACCTGTTGCTGCGAGCGATGCTGAGGCACGCTCCTTCAGCTCTCGTTCAAGCATGTCTCGAAGCAGCTTCCGCAGTGTGCGAATGTCCCCGAAACGTCCGGCCTACAAGGCACCAGTCAAGCCGCGAGTGGTACAAAAGACGATCATCCACAAGAAGACCACTGTCATCAATCGTGCACCGGCAGGTAACGCCTACGGTGGTGGATACGGCGGTGGTGCTGGTGGCGGTCTGGGTACTAGCATCGTTGGCGGTGTGGTTGGCGGTGTTGGTGGTGCTATGCTCTATGATGCCATGACTGACGACGAGGGTTTGACACAAGAGCAAGTGGATGCCAAAATTGCAGAAGCGGCTGCTGAGCAGGAACGAGCTGAACAAGCTGCAGCCCTTCAACAGCAGATTGAAGCTCTTCAGCAACAACAGCTTCAACTGCAGCAACCAACTGCTGTGGAGGTTAAATGAGTAAGTACAGGATCAGGGTTACAACAGCGCAGAAGACGGCAGTGTTCTCTGGGCCTCGTCCAGAGCAAAAGGTGTATATCATCGAGAGGAAGATTGCTGGATTATTCTGGTATCCTGTTGACTTTGCCTTCTCGGAGCATGCTGCCAGAAATATGATTCACCAAAAGGAAGAGTACGTCGAGAAGGTTAGGATAGCAAAGAACTTCAAAGATGAAATTCTGGAGGTAGAATGATTGAATATCGTAGTGGGTGCCTGATCAAGGCATTGAAGTCTGGTGAGGTTAATGTTATTGGGCATCAAGCCAATTGCTTCAACACGATGGGTAGCGGAGTTGCCAAAGCAATCCGCGAGGTTTTCCCAGAGGCTTATGAGGCTGACTGCCAGACTGACCGTGGCGATAAAGAGAAGCTTGGTGGACTAACTGTCGCAGTTAATCAGTACGGCATGATCTTCAACTTGTACGGACAGTATGACTATGGCCGTGATCCAACCCGCGTGTACACGCAGTTGGACGCTCTGTACAACGCCCTTCGCTCCATGCATGAAATCCTGAAGATGTGCGGATATCAGGGCAATATTGGGTTTCCAAAACTAGGCTGTGGCCTTGGTGGTGCTAAGTGGGAGCAGGTAGAAGCTGTCATTGAGGGTATTTTCACTAATGAGGACATGCACGTAGTTGTGTATGAGAAGGAGGTAGTATGATTAGTCGGGCATATTTTATTAAGGGCTACCGTTATGCGAGGTCTGACAGCTGCCACCAGAAGGTCGGAGATTCTTGTGCCCTACGTACACACACCAGTTGGTTTGCAGAACCACACGTTGTTCTAACCAACTGGATTCAGGATATCGAGGAACAGTACCCAGACCATCTGCTTATGCCTGAAAGTATGGTGAGGTTGTGATTAAGTCTTTCCAGAAGAACACCGTTGGGCGAGATTTCGTCGTAGGTGATATCCACGGCATGTTCCGTGCACTGGAAGATGCCATACTGGCAGTGAGCTTCGATGAGACTAAGGACCGCCTATTCTCTGTCGGAGATTTGGTGGACCGAGGTCCAGAGAGCGGTGAGTTCGACAACTGGCTAAGTAAGAGTTGGTTCCATGCTGTACGTGGTAATCATGAGCAGATGATGCTGGAAGCTGCCCAAGATGACACCCCCGATGGGCGAAACGCTTGGCATCACTTCCAGAATGGTGGGCAATGGATGTATGGCTTGCCTGATGTCGAGATTCAGTGCTATGCTATACTAGCACAAGAACTTCCAATCGGCATTGAGGTAGAGACTGATGCTGGACTTGTCGGGATTGTACACGCCGAGTGTCCGTTAGATGACTGGGGCTTGTTCAAAAGCCTCTACCGCACGAACACAGAATACTTCGACGCTATTGCAATGTGGAGCCGAAAGCGTGTACAATCTGGCAATACGCAGAACGTAGAGGGCGTGCACAAACTGTACGTCGGACACACCCCCGGACCAGAGGTTGTAACTCTCGGCAACGTAGTGTACACTGATACAGGCGCCTGCTTCCGTGGCGGAAAGCTGACGATTATTCAAATCAACTAGGAGGAACATTATGACCAATACACCATTTCAACAGACAGGTTGGAACCAATACAGCGTACTGCGTGTAACTGAGAACCATTCTTGGCCGCAGGGTACCCTTGTGCAGCTGGCAAACGATGACCGATCAGACTGCCCAAAGTTCCGTCGTTGCGACAATGGAGACGAGCGCTACGTATCCCTTTGCAAACTTGAACAAGTGTACCCAAATTCTCCGGGTAACGGATTAGACGCACTGGCTGCTGAGCAGGTTACTTTGCTTAATGAGCTGCGTGTAGTAACTGAGAAGCTGCAGGTCGTAGCCGCTAAAATCTTGTCTGCGCAGGTTGATCAAACCCCGAAACGAGTTTTGAAAGAGGGTGACATTGTCAAGTGCCTTGAGATTAAGGAACACGCACGGGACGTTGTGAAACGTTGCTTTACAGTTGGCTCGATGTACAAGCTAGAGCGAATTAGCTCCCAGTACATCCGTGTCGTTCGTGATAACGAGTATGATGGTCATTCCGTCCCTGTTCAAGACATTGTCTTCGAGTTCGTTCGGGAAGATGCATGAGGATTTGCCAGTGCGATGTGTGCACACGTTATAGGAACCTCCGTTCTAGGGAGGTTCCTGAAGACGTGATCGACATGCTGTTGCAGGCAGAGTATGATCTAGAGTACTACAAAGCGATCCTAGATGGCTCTTGGCCTGCAGCTAAGGAAATCCTCGAAGCTGCCCTTGCGAGGTGCACTTGATAGCATACACTGGAGTTGGAAGCCGTGACACACCACAGGACATCTGTGTAGTGATGGAGCAGTTAGCAGCCAAGCTGTCCCTGCGGGGCTACACGCTCCGTTCAGGAGCTGCTGATGGGGCCGATACAGCCTTTGAGGACGGTTGTGATAGCGTACACGGAGAAAAGGAAATCTACATCGCTTGGAACGGTTTCAGTGGCCGCCTGATGGGTATGAATGGGGTTGTCCACCTACGGGAATGTAAGGAGAGGTTGTCATACACCATGGCTGAGCAGGTTCACCCTGCATGGGATAGACTGTCCCGTGGTGCACAAGGGTTACATGCCAGAAACTGCTACCAAGTATTAGGGAGAGGGCTTGACAGCCCATCCAAGTTCCTAGTATGCTGGGCACCAACAGACAAGCAGGGAGTTCCAAAGGGAGGTACACGCACAGCGTGGGTTCTAGCCATCCAGAATAACATCCCATGCGTCAACCTAGCTGTTCCAGCCGACTTGGAACGTATACAGCGATATCTGGAGGACTAATGTTCAAGACTCTACGCAACCTAATACGCAGCCTTTTCGCAGAGGACTTTATAGTCCCAGATAAAGAACCGGAGCCTGTACAAGCGTTCAGTGAACCTGTCCTCTCATTTCTCAATTGCTTACGAGAAAATCCCAAGCGATTTACTCTGCACTGTAAGTTTTGGGAGAAGGGTGGTCGTACATACACTTTGCGGGACAGGGTTACAGGTGAGAGCTTCCAAGCATCAGAGCCATCCCTCCGGCACGGATATCCCGGTCGACTGTACGGGTGGACTTTCCCTGACTTCCTGTCTCGGGAGGAGTTTGCAGAGATTGTACAGGTCATTTCCGCCAGCAGAGATGTACGCTTGCGTAAGAAGTACACAAGAGCCGCAATGCGGCGAGATAGGAAGGTTCAGATTGAACGTGACAGACTTACAGCTATCTATCAAAAACAACGGGAGGAATAATTATGACTTTACTGGAACTGCTGAAAACCATCGATATCAGCAATGTACCGGACGCGGCTATCTTAATGCAAGACTATGATGGTGAGGTTAAGTGGACTAGTGGACCTCTCAACTCGGTTTCCAGAGGAGCTACTGATGTTTGGTTGAGGTCTTGTGGAGACGGACGTACTGTTGGCACATACGCTATTGTAGCAGATCGACAAACCGCCCTCGTAAGTGTCGATGACGTTCGCGGCACAGCGAAGTGCAGTTTGACCAAGTCCCGTGACCGAGTTATCGAAATCTTTGAGCAGATTAAGCTCTTGACTGCAGAGAAGGATGAGCTGATCAGTGCAATCCACGCGAGTGGGTTCGATATTCGTTACTAATGTTCAAACAAAAGGCCCAAGTGGGCCTTTTCTACGTGGAGGAGTTATCTGAATGATCTGTGCACGCCATGAGGAGGTGATGCAGTTGAAGCATGCATTCATCTTGAAGTGGGGTATGAGGCAACTTGAGATTGACTACAATCAGGTAAAGGAGAGGTTAGATGATCAAAGAAAATATCGAGTTTCTAAGGGCACGGATTGAGGACTATCAGGGGCGAATCAGGGCACTACAAGATAAGTGCCTGCACGAGGATTTCCATGGCCACTACAAGGCTAGCACAGGTAACTGGTGCCCCCAGGATGATAGTTACTGGATCAACTTCACCTGTAATATCTGCGGTGCAACCGAGATGGTAGATAGCGACGATGACCCAGAGCGTTATCGTGAATTATCGCTTTCTGGTAAGATTACCAATGGTATTGGCCAGAGTCAGAAGCGATGAAAGGTCCGAAGGCTTTAAAACGCTATGTAGCCAAACACCGAAAGCACCTCAAGGCTTGTCACTGGGACGATCTGTTCATCTTCCAGATGGAGCGGTGTAAGAACTGGTACAAGCGAGATAAAAACATCAATTCTGAGGAGTTCTGTGACGATGAAGACTGACATTCTGGGTGCAGCTATTGCACTAACACTTCTTCCGTGCATTATATCTATTTGGGGCGTATATCACATTATCAATAAGGGGGAGAAGTGAATCTTGAAGACGTAATTGATCCTGAATATGGGATACAG
>RCUJ01001707.1_pt1 | contig 11428 bp, 10 predicted proteins | sample 2166321 | NCBI WGS metagenome assembly RCUJ01 (sample SAMN09932808, study PRJNA488358) | compost metagenome | feature: garden; material: soil; isolation source: compost soil in an enriched community after 118 h of incubation | place: Germany: Experimental Botanical Garden Goettingen | collected... | reverse complement strand
ATGGTTTCGGCGACGATCAGGGTCAGCCACATGAAGCCGAGGGCGAAGCGCACGCCGACCAGGATCGACGGCAGGGCGCCGGGCAGGATCACCTGACGGAACAGGGAGAAGCCGGACAGGCCGTAGCTGCGCGCCATCTCCACCAGTCCGGCGTCGACGCTGCGGATGCCGTGGTAGGTGTTGAGGTAGATGGGGAACAGGGTGCCGAGGGCGACCAGGAAGATCTTCGCGGTCTCATCGATGCCGAACCACAGGATCACCAGTGGGATCAGCGCCAGGTGCGGCACGTTGCGGATCATCTGCACCGAGCTGTCGAGCAGGCGCTCGCCCCATTGCGACAGGCCAGTGATGAAGCCGAGCAGCAGGCCGAGGCTGCCGCCGATGACAAAGCCGATGCTGGCGCGCCAGCCGCTGATCGCCAGGTGCTGCCAGATCTCGCCGCTGCCGAGCAGGTCCCAGCCGGCGGCGAGCACGGCGCTGGGCGCCGGCAGGATGCGGGTGGACAGCCAGCCGCTGCTGGCGGTCAGTTGCCAGACGCCGAGCAGCAGGACCGGCAGCGCCCAGGGCGCCAGGCGCAGGAGGAGTTTTTCGGTAGTATGCGTACTCATGATGCCAACTCGTGTAGGGGCGATTTCATTCGCCTTGGACACGCTGCAGGGGCTAATGAATTCACCCCTGCAGCGTGCTCCGGCGAGCGTGGTTGGCAGCCTCAGCTCTGTGCGGCCGCCTTGGGCAGGATGTCGCTGGAGATCATCTCGCCGAACGGGCTGACGTAGCCGCGGCTCTGCGGGCGCTCCGGTTGGGCGATGTCCAGGTGCGGGAACAGCAGCTCGGCGACCCGGTAGGACTCCTCCAGGTGCGGGTAGCCGGAGAACACGAAGGTGTCGATGCCCAGCTCCGCATACTCCCTGACCCGTGCCGCCACGGTAGGGCCGTCGCCGACCAGCGCGGTGCCGGCGCCGCCGCGCACCAGGCCGACCCCGGCCCACAAGTTGGGCGACACTTCCAGATTGTCCTTGCTGCCGCCATGCAGGGCGGCCATGCGCTGCTGGCCGACCGAGTCGAAGCGCGCCAGCGAAGCCTGCGCCTTGGCGATGGTGTCGTCGTCCAGGTGGCTGATTAGGCGCTCGGCGGCGGCCCAGGCCTCCTCGTTGGTTTCGCGCACGATCACGTGCAGGCGGATGCCGAACTTCACCGTGCGCCCGTGTTTGGCGGCGCGCGCGCGCACATCGGCGATCTTCTCGGCCACCGCCTGCGGCGGCTCGCCCCAGGTCAGGTACAGCTCGACCTGCTCGGCGGCCAGCTCGTGGGCCGCCTCGGAAGAACCACCGAAGTACAGCGGCGGGCGCGGCTGCTGGATCGGCGGGTAGAGCAGCTTGGCGCCCTTGACCTGGATGTGCTTGCCGTCGAGGTCGACGGTCTCGCCTTCCAGCACCTTGCGCCAGACATGGGTGAACTCCACGGCGGCCTCGTAGCGCTCGGCGTGGCTGAGGTTGAGGCCGTCGGCCGCCAGTTCGTCCGGATCGCCACCGGTGACCAGGTTGAACAGCGCGCGGCCGTTGGACAGGCGGTCGAGGGTCGCCGCCTGACGGGCGGCCACGGTCGGCGAGATGATGCCGGGACGCAGGGCGACGAGGAACTTGAGGCGCTGGGTGGCCGGGATCAGCGAGGCGGCGACCAGCCAGGAGTCCTCGCAGGAACGCCCGGTGGGAATCAACACGCCGCCGTAGCCGAGGCGGTCGGCGGCCTGGGCCACCTGGGTCAGGTAGCCGTGGTCGACGGCGCGGGCGCCTTCGGCGGTACCCAGGTAGTGGCCGTCGCCGTGGGTGGGGAGGAACCAGAAGATGTTCAGACTCATCGCAATAATCCTTGCTGCGGGCGTGCATGGGGCTTGGCTCATGCGCGCGATGATTCGGTGATCGAGAGGGGGCGGGCGGCCTTGGGCGCGCCCGCAATGGGGGCTTACTGCCGGGCGACCTTGGCCGGCGGCGTCCAGACCACGTCCTTGATGTTCAGGCGCCTGGGGATCAGCTTGAGATCGGCGAAGGTGTCGGCGATCTTCTGCTGGGCCGCGACCACTTCGGGGGTCAGCGGCTGGGCGCCGTAGCCCTGGCGTTCGACGGCCTTGCGGGTGATCTCGGCATTCAGGCCGATCAGCGGTGCGACCTGGGCGGTGACCTTGACCGGATCGGCCTTGGCCTCTTCGCCGACGGCGCGGATCTCCTCGATCAGTGCGCCGACCACCTGCGGGTGCTGCTGGGCGTAGCTGCCGCTGGCCAGGTAGAACTGGTGGTTGTCGACCAGCCCGCTGCCGTCGCGCAGGGTGCGCGCCGACAGCTGCTGCTCGGCGGCGGCCTGGAACGGATCCCAGATCACCCAGGCGTCGACGCTGCCGCGCTCGAAGGCGGCTCGGGCGTCGGCCGGCGGTAGGTACACCGGGGTGATGTCCTTGATCGACAGGCCGGCATCCTCCAGGGCGCGCACCAGCAGGTAGTGCACGTTGGAGCCCTTGTTCAGGGCGACCTTCTTGCCCTTCAGCTCGGCCACGCTCCTGATGGTCGAATCCTTGGCCACCAAGATCGCCTCGCCGGTCGGCGCCGGCGGCTCGTAGGCGACGTAGCGCAGGTCGGCGCCGGCGGCCTGGGCGAACACCGGCGGGGTCTCGCCGGTCACGCCGAAGTCGATCGAGCCGACGTTGAGGCCTTCCAGCAGCTGCGGGCCGCCGGGGAACTCGGTCCACTGCACCTTCACGCCCTGTTCGGCGAGGCGCTGCTCCAGGGTGCCCTTGGCCTTGAGCAGGACCAGGGTGCCGTACTTCTGGTAGCCGATGCGCAGGGTATTGTCGGCATCATCGGCGAAGGCGGCGGAGGAGATCGCGGCTGCCAGCAGGGCGACCAGTCCTCGACGCAGGTAAGTAGTGCGCATGGCGCTCTCCTTTATGCATGTCGGTTGTGGTGGGTGCCTGCTGGTCCGTTGGCGGACAAGTAAGGGCTTTCATGAGCCTCGCCCCGTGTGGGGGAGGGCAGAAAAGGCTGGGCTGCGCGGTAGCGCTCGCCTGAAACAATCACGACGGGCCGCTGTGGCCGTGTCGTCGCTTGCGAATAAAAAGGAGCCTGTCCTGCCGTTCAGGCCCCGAACCCCATCGTGGCTTGAGGGTTGAAAAATCAGCGATTCGGCTGCGGGGTCAGGCGCAGGTACGGCCTCACCGCGCGGTAGCCTTTCGGGAAGCGCTGCTGGAGCTCGGCCTCGTCCTTGAGCGAGGGCACGATCACCACCTCGTCGCCGTCCTGCCAGTTGGCCGGGGTGGCGACCTTGTGGCTGTCGGTCAGCTGCAGCGAGTCGATCACCCGCAGGATCTCGTGGAAGTTGCGCCCGGTGCTGGCCGGGTAGGTGATGATCAGGCGCACCTTCTTGGCCGGGTCGATGATGAACAGCGAGCGCACGGTCAGGGTGTCGCTGGCGTTCGGGTGGATCAGGTCGTAGAGGTCGGACACCTTGCGGTCGGCGTCGGCGAGGATCGGGAAGTTGACCTGGGTGTCCTGGGTCTCGTTGATGTCCTCGATCCACTTCAGGTGCGAGTCCACCGGGTCCACCGACAGGGCGATGGCCTTGACGCCGCGCTGGGCGAATTCACCTTTCAGCTTGGCGGTGAAACCCAGCTCGGTGGTGCACACCGGAGTGAAGTCGGCCGGGTGGGAGAACAGGATGCCCCAGCTGTCGCCCAGCCACTCGTGGAAACGAATGCGGCCGGTGCTGGAGTCCTGTTCGAAATCGGGGGCGATGTCGCCGAGGCGGATGCTCATGGGTCTGCTCCTCAGAATGGGTATGTCCTTGCTGGGAGCCACTATGCGCAGGATCTTTCAGGATTAAAAAGAATAAATAATGATTTATTAATTCCTTTTGGGGATATGAGGTGTGCCCGCCAGAGACTTCTTGATTTATGCGACCCAGAGCTAAGCAAGTAACTAAATATTCTTTTATGGAATAAAAACGATTTCCTATAGTCCGGCATTCTTGTGTCCAACCCCCCAGGGATTGCCCGATGAAGCGACTGCTTACCTCTTCCCTGCTGGCCGCCAGCGTGGCGCTGGCCTCCGGCGCCGCCCAGGCTGCCAGCCTGCTCAACGTCTCCTACGACGTGATGCGCGACTTCTACAAGGAATACAACGTCGCCTTCCAGAAGCACTGGCAGGCTGAAGGCGGCAAGCCGCTGCAGATCCAGATGTCCCATGGCGGCTCGAGCAAGCAGGCGCGGGCGGTGATCGACGGCCTGCCGGCCGACGTCATCACCATGAACATGGCCACCGACATCAACGCCCTGCACGACCATGGCCAGCTTATTCCGCAGGACTGGGCCGCGCGCCTGCCGGACCACAGCGCACCCTTCACCTCGGCCACCGTGTTCATCGTGCGCAAGGGCAACCCCAAGGGCTTCAAGGACTGGCCGGACCTGCTCAAGGACGGCGTGCAGGTGGTGGTGCCCAACCCGAAGACCTCGGGCAACGGCCGCTACACCTACCTGTCGGCTTGGGGCTACGTGCTGAAGACCGGCGGCGACGAGGCCGCGGCGCGCGAGTTCGTCGGCAAGCTGTTCCGCCAGGCGCCGGTGCTGGATACCGGCGGCCGCGCGGCGACCACCACCTTCATGCAGAACCAGATCGGCGACGTGCTGGTGACCTTCGAGAACGAGGCGGAGATGATCGCCCGCGAGTTCGGTCGCGGCGAGTTCGAGGTGGTCTACCCGAGCGTGTCGGTGCAGGCCGAGCCGCCGGTGGCGGTGGTCGACAAGGTGGTCGACAAGAAGGGCACCCGGACCGAGGCCGAGGCCTACCTCAAGTACCTGTGGTCCGACGAAGGCCAGCGCATTGCCGCGGCCAACTACCTGCGCCCGCGCAACCCGGCGATCCTCGCCGAGTTTGCCGACCGCTTCCCCACGGTCGAGTTGCTCGATGCGGTGCAGACCTTCGGCGAGTGGCCGCAGATCCAGAAGACCCACTTCAACGACGGCGGCGTGTTCGATCAGGCCTATGGCGCGCAGTAACCTTGCGTGCATGACCAAAGCCCGACGGGTCTCTCCCCATCGGGCTTTTTGCTGTCGGGTTGCCTGGTGATGGATCCCGAGCGCCAGGGTCGACGATGACTGCGGCAATCCCCATGGATGGCAAAAAGCCCGGCGGGATATCCCGTCGGGCTTGGGCGCAGCTTGCCGCAGGGCAGGCGGCAGAGGGATCTGCCGCCCGTGGGCGAGTTACAGCAGCGGCAGGGTGTAGCTGACGATCAGGCGGTTCTCGTCCCGGTCGGCCGAGTCATTGCCGCGCAGCGAGGCATTGCGCCAGGACAGGCCCAGGCCCTTGAGCGCGCCGTCCTGCAGCACGTAGTCGAGGCGCAGGTCGCGCTCCCACTCCTTATTCTCGCCATCGGGCGCGTCGATGTTGTCGCCGCTCAGGTAGACCACGCTGGCTTTCAGGCCCGGCACACCGACCTTGGCGAAGTCGTAGGCATAGCCGGCCAGCCAGGTGCGCTCGCCGGCGTTCTGGAACTTGCCGATCTGGCGGTCGGTGATCAGGTAGGAGCTGGAGCCGTCGCCCTGGTTGAGGAAGGGGAAGTCGCTGTCGCCGTCGACCTGCTGGTAGCCCAGGTCTAAGGCATGACCGCCCAGGGTGTAGGTGAACAGGGTGCTCCAGGTCTGGTTGTCGACCTTGCCACTGTTGGCATCGCCTGCGGCCCAATAGCCGCTGCTGCGATAGCCCTCGCTGCGACCGGTAGCGCTGGCGTTCTTGCCGTCGGAGCTGCTGTCGAAGTAGCGCAGGTCGCTCTTCAGCGCGCCCACCGGCAGCGCCCAGTTGTGCACCAGGCCGACGAAGTGCTGCTCGTAGAAGTCTTCCAGGTTGCCGAAGTAGTACTGCGCGGTCAGGTCCTTGCTCAGCTTGTAGTCGCCGCCGGCGAAGTAGAACTTGTTGGTGTCGGCATCGCCGCTCGCGCCGCCGATACGCAGGCCGGTGTCGTCGGTGGAGCTGCGGCCCTTGGCGTGCTCCAGCTGGCCTGCGGTCAGGGTCAGGTTGTCGATCTCGCTGGAGGTGATCTGCCCGCCCGCGAACAGCTGCGGCAGCAGGCGGCCGTCGTTGAAGGTCACCACCGGCAGCTTGGGCTGCAGGGTACCGAGGCGCGCCTCGGTCTTGGACAGCTTGACCTTGGCGGTCACGCCGGCCTTGCTGTACTCGTCCACTGCGCTGCCGTCGCTCTCCAGCGGGAACAGCTGGCCCGGAGTGCGCTCGCGGCCCGCCTTGGTGTTGGTGCCGCCGGAGTCCAGCTTGACGCCGAGCAGGCCGATGGCATCCACGCCGAAGCCCACGGTGCCCTCGGTGTAGCCGGAGGCGTAGTTGAAGATGAAGCCCTGGCCCCATTCGCTGGCCTCGCCATTGTTGTTGGCGGTGTTCTTGGTGTTCAGGTCGTAGTAGAAGTTGCGCAGGCCGAGGCTGGCCTTGCTGTCTTCGATGAATCCTGTGGCGGACGCCTGCTGCACGAATGGCAGACCCACGATGCCCGCCACGATGGCCAGGGCCAGAGTGGACTTGTTCATTGCTCGATGCTCCAAGGCTTGAGTGCTGGATGAGCCGGCCGTGCGGGCGTTTCGTGGTCGAATGGGCGGTCACGGGCCGACAGTCACGGGAAGGGACATGCGCATGTCGGTGACGTGAAGATAGGTGAAAGCTGATAAATCCAAAAAGAATATATTTTTATTTTTATATTCTATTTTTTTATAATTGGTGGCGCGGTGGCGTCACGTCTCGACGAGAGGACAGGGCCTGCTCGCCGGACGCCATGGGCCGCGCCGAGCTGGCGCCCGCCCTCGGCGAGGCTGGACGGGCGCCCGCATCCGGGCAATCCTTGCTCCTCGCCACCCCACCGAGCTGCCGCGCAGGATCGCCATGAAAAAGAACGTCTTCGTCTTCAGCCGTCTCAGCCCCGAGCATCAGCAGCGCCTGCGGCACAATTTCAACGTCACCCTGCTCGACCCTGCCGGCGACATCGACGCCCAGTACGCCTCGGCACTGCCCGAGGCCCACGGCCTGCTCGGCGTCGGCCGGCCGTTCGGTCGCGCCCAGCTCGAACGTGCCGGCCGACTGGAAGTCATCTCGACCATCTCGGTGGGCTACGACAACTACGAGCTGGCCTATCTCAACGAGCGCGGCATCCTGCTCACCAACACCCCGGACGTGCTGACCGAGACCACCGCCGACCTCGGCTTCACCCTACTGATGGCCGCCGCGCGGCGGGTGCCAGAGCTGGATGCCTGGGTCAAGGCGGGCCACTGGCAGGCGCCGGTCGGCCCCGCGCAGTTCGGCAGCGACGTGCACGGCAAGACCCTCGGCATCCTCGGCCTAGGCAACATCGGCGCGGCCATCGCCCGCCGCGGGCGCTTCGGTTTCAACATGGAGGTGCTGTACAGCGGCAACAGCCGCAAGCCGGCGCTGGAGCAGGAACTGGGCGCGCGCTACTGCGGCTTCGACGAGCTGCTCGGCGAGGCCGACTTCGTGGTGCTGGTGGTGCCGCTCAGCGCGCAGACCCGCCACTTGATCGGCCGCCGCGAGCTGGCGCTGATGAAGCCGAGCGCCATCCTGGTCAACGTCGCCCGCGGCCCGGTGGTGGACGAGGCGGCGCTGGTCGAGGCGCTGCAGAACGGCCAGATCCGCGCCGCCGGCCTCGACGTCTACGAGAAGGAACCGCTGCGCGAGTCGCCGCTGTTCGCCCTGCCCAACGTGGTGACCCTGCCGCACGTGGGCTCGGCCACCCACGAGACGCGCCAGGCGATGGCCGAGCTGGCGCTGGACAACCTGGAGCGCGCGCTGCTCGGCGGCACGCCGCGGCATAGGGTCAATCCGCAGGTGCGGGCGCGCTGAGGCAGCGCTAAAGCGCAGCGCAAGGAGGGGAGCAGCGCAAAGCACGAGGGCGAAGACACCAGCAGTGTCTTCGCCCTCGTGCTGTTGACGGTCAGCCTTACAGGCTGAAGTCGCCTTCGGCGGCGATGGCCCCCAGCGCCAGGCGCGGGCTGGGGGTTTCACGGGCCTGCAAGGGCTCGGGCAGGCTGGCGGCGTCGCCGCGCTTGCCGACGGCGACCATGGCGTGGATTTCGTAGCCATCCGGGATCTTCAGCTCGGTCCGGGCCAGTTCCTTGTCGAAGCCGGTCATGGCGTGGGTGTGCCAGCCGGCCAGGTGGGCCTGCAGGGCGAAGAAGCCCCAGGCTGCGCCGGTATCGAAGCCATGCGAGGGGGCCGGCTGTGCTTCGCTCTTGCCCGGCGGTACGAAGGTGGTCTTCGAGACGATCACCAAGAGTGCCGAGGCATGCTGCGCCCAGCCGCGGTTGAACTCGATCAGCAGGTTCAGGTAGCGCTGCCAGTCGGCGCCGTCGCGGCGGGCATAGAGAAAGCGCCAGGGCTGCGAGTTGTAGGCCGAGGGCGCCCAGCGCGCGGCCTCGATGAAGCCGAGCAGGGTGGTCTCGGGGATGCTCTCGCCATTGAAGGCGCGCGGCGACCAGCGCTCGAGGAACTGCGGGTCGACGGCATGGGTGGCGACGCGGGAGTTTTTGCTCATGGGGGCTCCTGGGTAGTGTACGACTCGCTGACTCGAACCCACTCATCTTGCCGCATTGGCGGCCGCAAAGGTTGTCCGTGAGCGGACAATCGGTCCGCAGGGACGTGGGGGCATGAACCTGAATCCGTGGAATGGTTCCAGCGTCGATGGTTCTGCAAGTCGGCAAACAGGCCTGGTGTTCTGCACGGCGCAGCATCCTCTCAGGCGCTGGCCGGCAGCTCGAGGTGCTCGGGATCGATCGACTCGCCGCACACCAGCAGGGCGAAGTGGATGACGCTTTCCAGCTCGCGGGTATTGCCCGGCCAGCGGTAGTTTTCCAGCAACTGCTGGGCCTGGGGGCTGAGCAGCGGTGCCGGCAGGCCGAGGCGCTGGGCGTGCATGCCGAGGAAGTAGCCGGCCATCGGCAGGATGTCGCCCGGCCGCTCGCGCAGTGGCGGCAGCAGCAGGCGGCCGTCGTCCAGGTAGCGCAGCAGGCGCTCGTCGAACTTGCCCACCCGCGCCGCACGGCTCAGGTCGAAGCTGGTGGCGGCGACCAGGCGCACGTCTACCGGATGGGCCTCGCGGGCGCCGACGCGCAGCACCTCGCGGGTTTCCAGGGCGCGCAGCAGCTTGCCCTGCAGCGCCAGCGGCAGGTCGCCGATCTCGTCCAGGTACAGGGTGCCGCCGTGGGCCGAGCCGAACCAGCCGGCGCGGCTGCTGGCCGAGCCGTTGAACACCCCGGGGGCGTGGCCGAACAGTTCGGCTTCGGCATGCTGCGGGCTGAGGCTGGCGCAGTTGAGGGCGACGAACAGGCCGGGGCGGCCGCTCGAGCGGTGGATGTGGCGAGCCAGCAGCTCCTTGCCGGTGCCGGTCTCGCCGCGGATCAGCAGCGGCTGGTAGCCGGGGGCGAGGCGCTCGGTTTCCTCGTGCAGCTGGCGCGAGCGCGGGTCGACGAACACCAGCGCCTTGGCGCGGATGCTCAGCGGACTGCGCTCGGCGTCGGCGAAGGTCAGGATCGGTTGGTTGAGGGGATGGTGCGGGTTCATGACAGGCTCCCGGCCGGAGCCTGGCTCCAGCCGTTCAGAAGGATTCGGCGCCCGACGCATAGCAGGTCATGGGCAGGGGCTCAGGCCCGGCGCCGGGCCTGTTGCTCGATCAGGGTCTGCAGGCGATACAGGTAGGCGAAGCCCTGCTCCCACTGACCGTGGCCGGACTTGACGTTGATGTGTCCTACGCCGCTCAGCACCACCGGCTCGGCGCCCCACTGGCGGGCCAGTTGCAGCGCCCGCTCCGGGGTTGCCGCCGAATCGTTGTCGGAACCGACCAGCAGGCTGGGGAACGGCAGCGACTGGCGCGGCATCGGCGCGAAGTTCTGTAGTTCCTGCGGGCAGCCGGGGCGCTCGACATCCGCCGGCGCCACCAGCAGCGCCCCCCGCACCTTGGCCAGCAACGCCGGGGCGGCCTGCGCCGCCCAGTGGGCGAGGGTGACGCAGCCCAGGCTGTGGGCCACCAGGATCAGCTGGCCGGAGGCTGCGGCGATGTGCTGCTCCAGGCGTGCCACCCAGGCTTCGCGTTGCGGATTCAGCCAGTCGGCCTGCTCGACCCGGCTGGCGTCCGGCAGGCTGCGTTGCCAGTGGCTCTGCCAGTGCTCGGCCGGCGAGCCCTGCCAGCCCGGCAGGATCAGGTAGTGGATGGCGTGACGGCGCATGGGGGCAGCCCTCGTGTCTGCGGTTGAGTTGTGCAGTCTAGAAAGCCGAAATAAGAATGTTAAGTAATAAAAAATTATTTATTTATGCTTTTTTGTCTTTTTTGAGAGTGTAATGAAAGCGCAGGCACGCGCTGCCTGCTTAGGTTTTTTAGGAATATAAAAATTCTTAAACAGTATTTTTAAGAATATTCTGGCTCTGCCTAAGATGCGCCACGCCACCCCCTGCCGTGGCAAACCGATCAAGGAGCATCAGCATGAGCGCCACCCTTCGCAGCATCGAAGGCCAGGACGAGGCCGGCCTGTTGCGCGAGATCCACAATGCCCTCAATGGCCTGCGCTACGGCGCGGTGGAAATCACCGTGCACAACGGCCAGGTGGTGCAGATCGAGCGCAAGGAAAAATTCCGTCTGCAGTCGCCGACCGGCAGCAAGCAACCCTGATCCCGCACAGGCCCGACTGGACCACCAGAGGGCGTGAGCATGAAGTCTGATCCCGACCAGAGCATGAGCACGCACATGACCACTCGAGCCTTCCGCCGCTGTTGCTGGCGAATGTGTCGCTGAAGTCCCGCTACGACCTTCACCACCTTCGCATCGTCTGGCGTGCCGCCTGAGGCACGCCCAAGGAGCAACAGCATGTCCATTCGTCGTTTCGCCCTGGCCGCCATCGCCGGCCTGTCCCTCAGCGCCGCCGTGCAGGCGCAGACCACCCTGCTCAACGTGTCCTACGACCCGACCCGCGAGCTGTACAGCGAATTCAACACCTCCTTCAACAAGCACTGGCAGGCCCGGGGCCACGAGGCGGTGACCATCCAGCAGTCCCACGGTGGCTCCGGCAAGCAGGCCCGTGCGGTGATCGACGGCCTGCGCGCCGACGTGGTGACCCTGGCCCTGGCCGGCGACATCGACGAGCTCAACAAGCTCGGCAAGCTGATCCCGGAGGACTGGCAGTCGCGTCTGCCGCAGGCCAGCACCCCGTACACCTCGACCATCGTGTTCCTGGTGCGCAAGGGCAATCCCAAGCAGATCAAGGACTGGGACGACCTGGTCAAGCCGGGCGTCGAGGTGATCACCCCCAACCCGAAGACCTCCGGCGGCGCGCGCTGGAACTTCCTCGCCGCCTGGGCCTACGCCGAGCAGAAGTACGGCA
>RCUJ01001705.1_pt1 | contig 11436 bp, 10 predicted proteins | sample 2166321 | NCBI WGS metagenome assembly RCUJ01 (sample SAMN09932808, study PRJNA488358) | compost metagenome | feature: garden; material: soil; isolation source: compost soil in an enriched community after 118 h of incubation | place: Germany: Experimental Botanical Garden Goettingen | collected... | reverse complement strand
GCTTGGGGCCGCTGCCCGGGGACAGGGGCGATTCTGGCTGGACCGTCGGTGCGTTCATTAGTGGCGCGCCGTGTCTGCAAACCCGCCGGTCTGCATTTGTTGCTGGATGGCCATGTCCAGGGGATTGAAATCCGTACCGGGGCTGGCATCGCCCATGTGCAACACATTGAGGTAATGCGAGATGACTTCCTGGGGGTCCCCGTAAGCCTTCATCTTGCCACCCGAGATCAGCACCGCCTTGTTGCAGCGCTGGGCAACGAACGGCATGCTGTGGGTGACGATGATCACGGCCTTGGCGCGGTCGATCAACTGACTCATGCGGTCGGCGGCCTTTTTCTGAAACTTGATGTCGCCCGCGCTGAGCAATTCGTCCAGCATCAGCAAGTCTGGCGACACGCTGGTCGCCAGGGAGAACACCAGACGCCCCTTCATGCCGTCCGAGTAGTACTTGAAGGGCTTGTCGATGGCAGGACCCAGCTCGGAGAATTCCCAGATTTCATCGAACAGCTTGTCCAACTGCGCCTTGGACAAGCCCATGAAGGTGCCGGCCAGATAGATGTTCTCGCGGCCGGTGAGTTCGTTGCGCGCACCCAGTCCTGCGCTCAACAGCAGGTGGTGGGCACGCAGGATGATCTCGCCTTTGTGGATAGGCAGCAGGCCTGCCACCGCTTTCAGCAGGGTACTTTTGCCGGCGCCGTTGGCACCGACGATACCGACGATGTCGCCGGGAAAGACGTCGAAATTGACGTCATCAAGCACCAGGAACCGCTCCCTTCCCGATCGCTTGATCAGCGAACTCAGTGCAAAGCGCTTGTTCGGCGTCAGCATGAACTGTGCCGTGAGGTGATTGACGGAAAGAATGGGCGTGGGCAGCGAGCCTTCGTGTTCCTTGGTCCATTGCGCCGCCCGGTCGGGCGACACCCAGTTCAGCAGCGTGTCATAAATCCATTCTTGTACGCCGTGCTTGGTCAGCTGCGTTTCGAGCAGCGCCAGGATCTTGTCTTCGATGCCCGACAGCCACTTCTCATCCACACCTTTGAGCAGGTGATACACCTTGCTGGTATCGCCGCTGTCAATCAGTTCGACGGCGCGGGTGGCGAACAGGGGGCGGTCTTCGCCGAACGGCTGCAGGACCGCGGAGGGCGTATGCTGGATCTCGATGCCATGGATATAGCCACCCAGATCGGGACCCGGGTCGCCCAGCAGCCGTATGGCCAAGCGGTCGAAATCGCGGTGTCCCGCGCGTTGCTTGCTCTTTTCGAGCACGCCATTGACGTACAGACGCGCCGAGGTGTCGTTAACTACCAGGGAGTACAGCTTTAGTACCCGCGCATTGCAGGCAAACACCACGCCATCGTGGATGAGGGAGACGTTGGAGTTACTGAAGCGAATGCTCTCGCTCCCGTTGGCACCTTCCAGCGCGAGGTAGAAATTGTCGCCGATGTTGCTCGGGAAGCTGGCCAGGAAGTGGACAGCATAGCTGCCGCCGGCCGGCAGGTTCGAATACTGGAGCGAAATCCTCTGTGCGCCGAGCGTGACAAGTTCGACCCCCGGCCCGGGCCGCGCCGTGCCGTTACCTTCCTGGGTGAAATACTTCAGCCATTCCTGGCCGCGAGACATCGCCCAAGTTCTGAAGATGCGGCTGGCGCCAGTTTGTGTAGCCTGAGCCTCCAGATAGGCGTCCAGCAGGGCAGGTGCCGTGTCGAAATCGCCAAGCGCGCGGAACAGGTCGGCGGGCAGTGCCTCGCCGTTCGCCACATTCGCGCAGGCTTGTGCTGCGGTTGTGAAAAAGCCGTTGTCCGCCGTTTCCAAGATGGCATGCAGCGACGCAGGAAGAATTTTCGATTCGAGACTCATGATTCGCCTAGCGCCTTACAGGAACGCGAAGAAATAGTAGCGCGCCCAGTTAAAAACGCGGATGGCCAGCACGCAGAGCACCGAGGACACGCCGAGGATCAACCACAGTGGGCCGGTGGCCGGCGCAATACCGTCAATTAAGATGTCGCGATAGGCGGGCAGGATGTGGGCGAACGGATTGAGCATGTAGATCCAGAGATACTGCTCGGGAATCTTGGATACCGGATAGATACCAGGAGACAGGTACCACCAGATGCCGGTAACGGCGTACAGCACACCGCTCAGGTCCTTGATGAAGGTACCAATCACGGCGAATACGACCGTCAGGAAGAGCATTAGCGAGAACTGCGCCGCAACCACCAGTGGCAGGTAGACATACGCAGTAGTCGGGAACGCTCCATGCCATCCGAGGAACACCGCCAGCACGATGAAGGACATCAAGAAGAAGAATGTCTCGGTTGCCATAAAGCCGAGCACCACCATGATGACCGGGAAGCGTGTCTGCTTGAGCACCGCGCCATAGCCGATGATACTGAGCGGCGCACCGTCAATGGTGCGCGAGAACCAGCGCCAAAATACCACTGAGGTCAGGATAAAAAGGAACTGACGCTGTTCTCCGCTGTACGTGAAGATAACGGTGGTGATGAAGAAGTACAGCACGGCCATGACAATGGGCTCGAGAAGCAGCCAAGCCTGGCCCAACGCCTTGTCGAAGATACGGGTGCGCGCCTCGGAACCCACGATGAAGCGGATTCGTTGCAGATCGATGCCGAGTTGGTGAAGGCGTTCCTTCCATGCGGGCTTGCGCTCGAAGATACCTTGCGGCGTTACCTTGAGTACGAAACTGTCAGGTGCGGGCTGGGGACTCAGCGCGCGCCATTGTTTATTGATCATTGCTGTAAATCCTGTTGATGCTCACAGTGGAAGCAGGCTAAGCAGAACTGCGTCTACCAGGCCGTCCAGCCACCGTCGACGACAAGGTTCTGTCCGTTGACGTAACTGGATGCGTCGGCGGCCAGATAAATGACGGCGCCGATCATTTCGTTGGCCTGCGCCATGCGGCCCATCGGGACACGGGCGGAGTAGAGCATGTCGAATTCCTCGTTCTGGCCCGACGACACGCCGCCAGGAGTGATGCAGTTCACACGCACGCCCTTGGGGCCCCAGTATGTCGCCAGGTATTTCGTCATTGAGACGATGGCGCCCTTGGTGGCCGAGTAGATCATCGGAGTATTGATGGCGCCGCCGAGGTCGGGATACCAAGAACCTTCGTAGATGCGCTGGTCGGGGCCGACGAGCCCATAGATGGAAGAGACATTGATGATGCTGCCCGAACCGCGCGCGGCCATCGACGGCCCCAGTTCGCGGACCGTCAGGAATAGCGCATTGACGTTCACCGCCATTACCGCGTTCCAGGTCTCCAGCGAATAGGACTCCAGCGGTGCGAAGAAGCCATCGGCCTTGGCGGCCGCATTATTCATCAGCACGTCGACGTGGCCAAAAGTACCCAGGATACGCTTGGCCCAATCCTTGATCGAGGCTTCCGAGCTCAGGTCCACGGCCATACCGACGACCCGCGAGCCGGTTTCGGCGGCAAGCGTCGTTGCCAGCTTGTCGCAGTCTTCCTGGCTACGGTCGGCGATGACGACCGTAGCACCCAGTTCGGCCATGGCGCGGCAATAGCCGCGGCCGAGAATGCCGACGCCGCCGGTAATCACGGCGATCTTGTCGTTCAATTTGAACAGTTCAGTGGCGGTAGTCATGTCGAAAGTTCGATCTGGCAAATGAGAAAGACGGCAGGGTCCGAGCTGGGCCACTGCCGGGGTGTCAATACGGATGTGTCGGACGACGGCCCGGGCGCCTTGCTGGCGCGGATTCGCGGTCTGGAGCCGGCGGCTCGTGTTCGCCAACCCATATTTGGAGTTGGCGAACACGTGGGGATGCCGTTCGACGGCTTGCGGTACTAGTTGTACTTGCGGAATACCGGCTTGACTACGGGGCCGGTCAGTAGGCCTTCGACGCTGCCTTTGTCGATGGCGTTGGCGACGACCTTCAATGCCGCATCCATCGCTTCCAGCGTGCGGTCCACTTCTGCCTGGCGATGCGAGGCCGAGATGGCGATGTAAGGGATCAGCACACCCTGACGGATGGTCTCCTGCAGGAACAGTGTACGCAGTGCCATGTCCGCCTTGCCGGACGCATCGTAGAACGCGTACCAGGGACTGATTTCCACTCCTGCCATCTTGGCGCGTTCGCCAATGCCGTATTGCTGGGCGGAACGGTTGAAGCCAGCAGTCAGCTGTTTGCCGACATTCCAGTTCTCTTCGATGATCGACGTGTCACGCAGCAGCTTGATGGTGGTCAATGATGCGGCCAGCGAATGCGTTTCCGCACCGTTGGTGGTCGACAACAGGAATACGCGGGGATGCGGGTGATCCAGGCCGCCGCGTTCCATGATGTCGCGCCGTCCCACCAAGGCCGACAGCGAGAAACCGTTGGCCATGGCCTTGCCGAACGTGGCGAGGTCGGGAGTCACGCCATAGAAATGCTGGGCGCCACGCACGTTCCAGCGGAAGCCGCTGATGATTTCGTCGAACACCAGCACTGCGCCATGCTGGGTAGCCAGCTCGCGCACACGTTCCAAGAACCCCGGCGCCGGCGCCGCCGTGGCTGCCGCTTCCAGGATGATGCACGCGACCTTGCCACTGTTCTCTTCAAGCAGGCGCTCCAGCGCCTTGGCGTCATTGAACGGGAAATGGCGCGTCAGGTCCTTCGAACTCTGGGGGATGCCGGCATCCATGGCGGTATCACCGATGAACCAGTCATCCACGCTGAAGAACGGGTGGTCGAGGCAGCGGATGATCATGTCGCGGCCGGTGAAGGCGCGCGCCAGGCGGACTGCGGCGGTGGTGACGTCGGAGCCGTTCTTGGCGAACTTGACCATTTCGGCGCAGGGTACCAAGTCCACCAGCAGTTGGGCGAGTTCGGCTTCCAGCGGCGCGGGCCGCGTGAAATTGACCCCGTTCTCGAGCTGCGTCCGCACGCTGTCGAGCACCGGCTCGTAGGCGTGGCCCAGGCAGACCGAGCGCAGGCCCATGCCCCAGTCAAGGAACTGGTTGCCATCCAGGTCCCATGCTTGGGATCCCTTGCCGCGCGTGATGAAGCCGGGCGACAGTTCAGGGAACTGGTCGTCGCCCTTGCTGTAGGTATGACCGCCGCCGGGAATCAGCTGGTTCGCGATCTTCCCATAAGCTTTGCTCTTTTCGAATTGCATGGCGTTTTCCTCGCTGGAGCCTAGGCGGCGACTCGCCGGCCTGTCTTTGCCGATTCCTCGGCGCGATACAGCAAATCCAGAATCTTGATGTCGTCCCGGAGGGTGTACGTCGGTGCCGTCTTGGACTGGATACAAGACAGATAGGTACGGATTTCCTCAATGTACGGTTCTTCAGGATTGATGTACTTCGATTCCACGGTGCCCAGGCCCACCGATTCTTCCGTCCATTGGCCAGTGGCGGCGCTGTAGACGCGGATGCGCTTAGCGCTGTCGTCCCACTCCAGCGTGCCTTCTGAGCCAGTGATACGCAGGTGGCGTACCGCCGAGCGGCTGAGCACATCGACGATCAACTGGCCCAGCGCGCCGGACTCATGCCGAGTTTGCAGCATGTAGATGTCGTCGATGGCGGCCGGCATGTCCGAACGCTTGGCGTGGCGCCCGTCGATGTCGGTCACGGCGCCGAACAGGGGTTCCAGCCAGACCATCTCGAACGGGACGATTTCGCGGCAACCGCCAGTTTCCGGGTTCGAGACGTAGAAGTCGGTGATCGGCTCCCAAGGGTGCCAATCAGGCAGATACTGGCCGCTCTGGTACTGCCAGGCGAGCACCTTGCCGATGGCGTCGGACTGGACCAACTCACGTACGCGACGCGGGCCGGCGAAAAAGCGCATGGTGCACGATGGAAATGCGACCAGCTTCTTGCTGTCGACTTCCTGCGCCAGCTCTTCCAGGCCCTCGGCCAGCACGCTGGCTTCGATGAACATGTGCTTGCCCTGCGCGGCAGCCTTCTGCGCATAGGGCAGATGGTGGTCAGGCGGCGTCGAGATCACGAAGGCATTGACGGCGGCGACGTCTTCATCCCGCAGCGTCGTGTGGGCCGTGATGCCGTATTTGGTGCGCGCCTCTTCCGCGCGATCCTCGCGCTTGTCCACGCCAATGATATCGCTGGGCGAAATGCCATTGGCGAGCAGGTTGCGCACCCGGCGCTTGCCCATGGATCCAAGACCTACAACTAGAAGCTTCATTGATCTATCTCGCGATTACTTGAACTTTACGGGAGCTGCCTTTTGCAGGTGGTTCTCGTACTTCACTTGGGCACTGGCGTTGAGAGTGGCGAGGTCGGGCCTGCGGTTGACCAGTAGGTCCATCAACTCGAAGCTGGAGAAGTCCGTGCGGTTGTCGAAGGCTTTGACGACTTCGCACACCAGCGCATAGTCTTCCTCGTAGTCGAGCGTCAGTCGGATGCCGGGATGATTCAGCGCGGCGTCCTTGACGGCTATTTCCTTGGCGCGGAACTTGCCCGAGCCGATGAAATAGCCGCCCCAGACTTCCGTGTCCAGTTCATCTTTGAGTTCCAGCACGCGTGCCAGCGCGGTGGTGGTCAGGCCAGTCGAAGCGGCGCCCAGCGGCAGGCCGGACAGGTAGACGCAGTCTGCGTCGCCCTGACGCAGCGCTTCGGCGACCATCGTGATGGCCTCGGGGAAGCAGAAAGGATCGTCACCATCCACCACCACCACCGCGTCCAGACCGTATTGCTTGGCGGTCTGGTAGTAACGGTCGAGCTTGTCTTCTTCGCTGCCACGGAAGGCCGCAAAGCCTTCCTTCTTGGCCAAGTCCGCCAGCACGGCATCGTCTTTGTGGGTCGACGTTGACAGGATGACGGCGTCAATTCCCTTGGCCATCGCCAACCGCTCCAGCAGGCGCGCCGTCAGCGGCTTGCCTGCCACGTCCAGCAAGACCTTCTTGGGCAGGCGGGTAGCCTTTTCCCGTACGGAAAGCAGGCAGCCGATCTTCACACCAAATCCTCCAGCGCGATGCCGTCATTCTCGACCAGGCTAGACTTGGTAGTGCGGCCGATGACGGCATTTAATTGGGCCGGGCTCATGCCTACGTCGCCGCGCTTGAAGGTGATGTCGGCGCGGGTCAGCACCGTGCCCGAGGCGATCGGACGCGCTGCTACCATGCGCTTGCGCGATACCGAGCGGTAGCGCTCGGCGGCAGGCGACAGGGCCGTCCAGTTTTCCTGGCCCAGGGCGATTTCACCGGCGCGCACGTAGGCGACGAATTCCTTGAAATCGCTCGGGTTCAGGGCAGCCTCGAAATCCTCGCCCTTTTCCGCACGATCCCAGGTGATGTGCTTTTCCAGGCAGCTTGCGCCCAGCGCCAGCGCCAGCATGGGGATGGCCTTGGCGATGGGGTCGGCGCCGTCGATGTGGTCGGCCAGACCGACCTTCACGCCGAACAGCTTGCCCATCGTCTGCATTTGCTGGACGTTGGTGTCCTCGAGCTTGGTCGGATAGTTCTGGAAGCCGTGCAGCACGGTCACTTCGCCGCCGCCATTGGCCTTGAAGATGTTGAGCGCGTTTTCGACTTCGCCAATGGTGGCGCCACCGGCGCGGAACAGCGTAGGGCGGCCGGTCTTGGCCAGCGCGTGGATGAACTCCTCTTCCACAAAGGCGGCGGCCGTCAGCACGTAATATTCCGGCTTCAGTTGAGCTTCACAGAATGCCAGGCTGGCCTGGTCATTCGCCATGACGCACAGCGCGATGCCTGCGGCGCGCGCTTCCTTGGCGAAGCGGACCCAATCGTCGTTCGACGGATTGATGTCCTGCAGGTACTTGTAGACCTGCATGTGTTCCTTGCCAGCCGACACACGGCCCTCGCCGCTGCCATAGTGCGGAACCATGTACGTGGGCAGGTCGGTGATGTGGATGCCGATAGCGTCCGCGCCCGCGTCCTTGGCGGCCTTCATGATGCCGATGGCCTTATCGATCGAGCCGTCGTGAGCCCAGGCCATTTCCGCAACGATGAGAGTGTGTTGGTTTGCCATGATTCAATATCCAGGGGGAAAAGTGCTTCCGATGTCTAGTCGGGAAAATAAAGCTCGGTGTTACTGAAAAACCCGGCTGATATCCGAGTTCGCCTTTTGGTAGTCAGGCAGCCGCCCGATATCAAGCCAATAGCCATGGACTTGATATACGCGCGACCGCATCTTGTGGTCGATCATTTGTTCGAACAGCGTGGGCATGTCGAAGAACTGGTCTTTCGGCACCAATTCGAGTGCGGCCGGTGACAGGACGTAGATGCCAGCGCTGATCAGCGACTTGTGAGCCGGCTTTTCCTCGATATGCGAAATATCACCACCCTGCTCGTGCACTACGCCATAGGGAATCTGGAATTCATATTCGCTGACGCCCATGGTCGCTACCGCTTCGGTGTCCACATGCATATCGAGCATGTGCGAATAATCGATATCGGCCAACAGGTCACCGTTGGCCACGATCAGCGGTTCGGTGGGCATCTCGGGGATCAGGCTGAGCGCGCCGGCGGTACCCAGGCGCTTGTTCTCGCGCAGGTAGCGAATCTGCGCACCGAACTTCTCGCCATCGCCGAAGTGGTCTTCAATTACTTCGGCCATGTAATTTACCGCGAAATAGAAGTTCTTGAAGCCCTGGTCCAGAAAGTTGCGGACGATGGTTTCCAGTAACGGCTTATCGCCCACCTTCAGCATCGGCTTGGGGGTGGATTTGGTCAGTTCGCCCAGTCGCGTCCCCAGGCCGCCAGCCATCAATACCACCCAGTTCTCGCGGCAGGCGGGCAGCAGATAGTCGTCCAGCACCTCCAGGCCGACAACACGTTGGGCGTTGTCGACGATGGGCATCTGGTGCAGCTTCAGCCGGCGCATGAGCGCCACGCTGACGTCCCGGCTGTCAGCTGCGCTGACAGCGTGGGGGGTGCGGTTCATGCACTTGTCGACCGTGTCGGGCAGGGACAGACCCTTGAGAAAACCGCGGCGAATGTCGCCGTCCGAAAGGGTCCCCAGCAACTTGCCGTCGTCGTCCACGACAATGGCAAGTTGGGCGCCAGCCGCGTCGATCTTTAACATTGCTTCGCGGATCGGGGTGCTGGGTTGCACCAGCAGGGTCTTCCAGTTTTTCATGTCTTTTCCATTGGTCTTGCGGGCACGCCAGCTAGCCGGGACCGCGTAGCGGCATCGCGCACAACCACGGCGCCCGCGGCGACCAGACAATGATCGCCCAGGGACACACCTTGAATGATGGTGGCACCAGCGCCGATATGGCAGTTTTCGCCGACTGTAACGCCGCCCGAGAGAGTCGCGCCAGTCGCCAGGTGGCTATGTGCGCCGATCGTGCAGTCATGGTCGACGATCGTGCCCGTATTGATAATCGTATTGGCGGCGACGGTCGCGCCCACCTGGACCACCGCGCGTGCCATGACCTGGCAGCCTTCACCGATCGAGGCGTGTTCGGAGACGGTGGCGCTGGGGTGCACGATAGTGGCGAAGCGATAGCCTTGCGCCTTGAATTTCAGGAATACGTCGCGCCGCAGCGTCGAGACGCGGGTCGTGCCCAGGCCGTTTGCCAGCAGCACGGATTGCGGTTCATGCCTTTTCAGCACGTCATCATTGCCTAGAACCGGAGCGCCGCAGCGCGTCGTGCCCCAGGCGGCAGGATCGTTGTCGGTGAAGCCGAGCACCGGTCGTCCCGCAGCCTGCAGAGCGTCCGCGACCACGCGGCCGTGTCCACCTGCACCAACAATGATGATGGGCAACTCACGCATCCAGGATCTCGTCCGCGGCATATTGGCGGTTGGCAGGAGTACCGGACAACTGCCAGTAGAGATACGGCGACACCCCGTTGCCGGGGCGTTTGCAGGTCAGCGCCAGCGGTTCTCCGGCGGCCACGTCCCGGGCCAGCACCAGGCTTTTGCGTGCAACGATCTTGTTGTGGGATTCGGATGCCGTAGGGCGTTTGATGCCGTCGCCCAGACAGATTTCGATATCCCGGATGGCCGAAACCATCGCGGTCAGCTCAGTGGGTTCTAGCGACGCCTTGTGGTCGGGACCTGGTAACTCGCGATTGAGTGTGAAGTGTTTTTCTATGATGGTCGACCCACGCGCCACGGCGGCAATCGGGATGTGGATGCCGACGGTGTGGTCGGAATAGCCGGTTTCCAGACCGAATGCAGCCGTGAGTGTTTCGACGGCGCGCAGATTCACTTCGGCAATGGGCGCGGGATATTCGGTGGTGCAATGCAGAACCGCGACGCGCGCCTTCAGGGCGGCTTGGCCGGCGTCGGAGGCGTATGCCGCTTCGAAGGCTGCCGGTCCGGGCGGGGCATCGGCTGCTGCGACGAAGCCGAACGCCAGCACGCCCAACGCGGCTTCGACCTCGGACAAGGTGCACATACCCGTCGAGAGGATGACGCGTTGCGAGGCGCGGGCGATTTCCAGAAGGAAGGGCGCGTTGGTGATGTCGCCGGACGAAACCTTAATAGTGGTCAGGCCGAAGCGACCGGTCAGGAGATCAAGGGTGGTGCTGTCGAACGGCGTCGAGAGGAACTCGATGCCTCGGGTCTTGGCGTGGGCAATCAGTTTCAGGTGTGCGGCCTCGTCAAGCTCGAGCTTCCTCAGCATGTCGAACTGGCTTTCCGCGCTGGATGTGGTGCGTGTCTGGTAGTGCGCTTTGGGAGCCACCTTCGAGGCCAGTTGCGCGGCGCGGAAGGTTTGGAACTTGACTGCGTCGGCGCCGGCCGACGCGGCGGCGTCGATTAGCTGTATTGCCATATCGAGCGAACCATTGTGGTTCACTCCCGCTTCGGCAATGATGAATGTCTTCATGTCAGTTTCCGTGCGTAATATCGAAAAAACGCTTCCGGATGTCGGGCAGCGGTTGTTTGAGTTGAGCCACAATCGCCGCCGCAGCATTGCCGGAGCCATACAGCGATTCGGTGGTGAGCAAGGTTTCCTGGAAGACTGGTGATAACGCCTGTCGGATGGCGGCGACGATATCGCCCCGGTTTTCGTGCGCGTCAATCACGGAGGCCGCCTTGAGGCGGCCCTTTTGCCGATCGCCGATGTTCACCGTTGGCCTGCGCAGGGCGGGAGCTTCGGTCAATCCGCTTGAGGAATTGCCAAGTACCAGATCCGCCTGCCGCATCAGGTTTAAGTAGCGTTTTTGTCCCAGGGACACGAATGCCTTGGCGCGTTCAGCGTGCCGGCCTACGAAGTCGTCGATGCACTGGATAAGGGCGCGGCCACCGGTATCAGCGTTCGGATAAGTGAAGATCAGCGTGGCCTGGGGAAATTCCTCCAGTGCCCCCAGCAGTTCCTGCATGGGGCCTACGGGGGATTTGCCGGACAGAGTCACTGGATGGTAGGTAATGAGGAACAACGGCGAGCTCAGTGGGAACTCGAGCGATTCGGCCAGCTCTGGAGGCGACATCCACGTCTGCTGCCACAAATAGTCCAGCCCAGGCGCCCCCACATTGAAGACACGTTCGGG
>RCUJ01001704.1_pt1 | contig 11444 bp, 9 predicted proteins | sample 2166321 | NCBI WGS metagenome assembly RCUJ01 (sample SAMN09932808, study PRJNA488358) | compost metagenome | feature: garden; material: soil; isolation source: compost soil in an enriched community after 118 h of incubation | place: Germany: Experimental Botanical Garden Goettingen | collected... | reverse complement strand
CTGGGTATTGATTAGTCGAGCGCCAGGCGCGGCAATCGACAGCGCCCAGAAAAATATTTCCGCGCCCGACCAACGGCCACCCCGTAGGGTGCGCCATGCGCACCAACAAGCTTGGCCGCAACACGCATCAGCCGTCGGCCAACTCGTCCAGACGCCGTTGCAGGAACTGCCGATCCGCTCCCTGGCGGGCCAAGTGCAGGGCGCGTCGATAAGCGGCGCGGGCCTCGCCGCTGCGGCCCAGACGGCGATAGAGGTCGGCCTGGGCGGCGTACGCCAGGTGGTAGTCGGCCAGTTCGCCGCGATCGAGCAGGGCCTCGATCAGCGCCAGACCGGCTGCCGGGCCGTCGCGCATGGCCAGCGCCACCGCGCGGTTGAGCTCGATCACCGGCGAGGGCGAAATCCGCAGCAGGGCATCGTAGAGCCCGACGATCTGCGCCCAGTCGGTGGCCGCGGCGGTCGGCGCCTCGGCATGCACGGCGGCGATGGCGGCCTGCAGCGCATAGGCGCCAAACCGTTGCGAGCGCAGCGCCTGCAGCACCAGGGCATCGCCCTCGGCGATCAGCTCGGCAGACCAGAGCGAGCGATCCTGCTGGTCCAGCAGCACCGGCTCGCCGCTCGCCGAAGTCCGCGCCGGGCGGCGCGCCTCGTGCAGCAGCATCAAGGCCAGCAGACCCATGACTTCCGGCTCGGGCAGCAGATCGAGGAGCAGCCGTCCCAGACGAATGGCTTCGCTGGACAGCTGGCTGCGGGTCAGCGCGTCACCGGAACTGGCGAAGTAGCCCTCGTTGAACACCAGGTAGATCACCTGCAGCACCGACTGCAGACGCTCGGCCAGTTCGCCGCGCCCCGGCACCTCGTAGGGGATGCGCGCATCGCGGATCTTGGCCTTGGCCCGCACGATGCGCTGGGCCACGGTGCCCGGGCTGACGAGAAAGGCGCGGGCAATGTCCTCGGTACTGAGGTCGCAGATCTCGCGCAGGGTCAGCGCCACCTGGGCATCGGCGGCGAGCGCCGGGTGGCAGCAGGTGAAGATCAGGCGCAGGCGGTCGTCCTCGACGCTGTCGCCGTCCCACGGCAGTTGATCGCGCGCGGCGATGGAGTCGGCAAGGTGTGCGTCCAGGGGCTCGAAGCGGGCCTGACGACGCAGGCCGTCGATGGCCTTGAAGCGCCCCGCCGACACCAGCCAGGCCCGCGGGTTGGCCGGTACGCCATCGCCCGGCCACTGTTCCAGCGCCACCCGAAACGCCTCGTGCAGCGCCTCTTCGGCCAGGTCGAAATCGCCCAGCAGACGGATCAGGGTCGCCAGCACCCGCCGCGACTCGTCACGGTAGAGCGCGGCCAGCAGTTCGTGCAGCTCGTCGGCGGCGTCCATGGTTGCCCTCCCTTCGACTGATGAGCCTGTCAGCGTAGGCCGCCTGATCGACGAGGACAACGGGCCAGAACAACCGATCGGCCGGCGTAGGCTGTGCCGCGCGCACCATGGGTATGCGCGTTATGCGTGGTGAGCACCTGGTGCGCATGGCGCACCCTACGAGTCGATGCCACCTCCAAGACGGCTCACCGGCAAGTCATGGCGCCTGCCGGCAAAAGCGTCTCGACGCAGATGACAGAAAAGCACCTGGTCAGGTGCTGGTTAGAACGTCGACAAAAGCCGGCTGTAACGCAGCAACCCGGCGCGCTTGTGGCGCGCCGGTAACAGCACAGGTGAGGTTGCAGGAAGAGCAACCACGCCGCTTGTGGCAGCGCGGTGATAGGCACGCCGGAGGAAACCGGCACACGTATGGGGTGGCGCGGCGCTTACAGCGGGGTAAGCAACTCGCCCTGGGCGACAAAGGCCTGCAGATTGGCCAGCACCAGCTGTTCCATCTGCAGGCGGGTTTCCTCGCTGGCGCTGCCGATGTGCGGCAGCAGCACCACGTTATTCAACTCGCGCAGGGCGGCCGGCACCGCGGGTTCGGCCGCGTAGACATCCAGCCCGGCGCCGCCGAGGGCGCCACTCTGCAAGGCCGCGATCAACGCCGCCTGGTCGACCACCGAGCCGCGGGCGACGTTGATCAGGATGCCGTCCGGCCCCAATGCTTCCAGCACCTGACGATTGATCAGGTGCTGGGTTGCCGCACCACCCGGGCAGGTCAGCACCAGGAAATCGGCCCAGCGCGCCAGCTCGATCAGCTGCGCCTCGTACTCGTAAGGGCTGCCGGCCACCGGCTTGCGGTTGTGGTAACGCACCGCCATGGCAAAGCCGCTGGCGCGCCGCACCAGCGCCTCGCCGATGCGCCCGAGGCCGACGATGCCCAGGCGCTTGCCGCTGACCTTGCGTGCCAGCGGAAAAGCGCCATCGACCCAGTGGCCGGCACGCAGGAAACGATCGCTCTCGGCCAGGCGCCGCGCCGTATCGATGATCAGGCCCATGGCCAGGTCGGCCACGCAGTCGTTGAGCACATCCGGGGTGGTGCTGAGGACGATGCCGCGCTCGCGCAACAGTTGCAGCGGATAGGGGTCGTAACCGACGCCGAAGCTGCAGATGGCGCGCAGCTTCGGCAACAGCGCCAGCTGCTCGGCGCTGCAGCCGAAGCGGGCCGAAGACACCAGCAGCTCGAACTGCTCGCCCTGCTCGCGGAGAAAGGCCAGCGGCTCGGCCTGCCGCCACAGGGCCGTCACTTCGTATTCGTCGGCCAGCTCGCGATTGAAACGCTCGGTCAGCGGGCCGATCTGCAGGACCTTGGGTTTGCTCATGGAAACTCCTGTCTCGATGGTGCGGTTCACAACAGCTTGCCCGGATTCATCAGCCCCGCCGGGTCCAGCGTCGCCTTGAGCGCGCGCATCAGCTCCAGCTCCAGCGGGTCCTTGTAGCGTCTGGCCGCCTCGCGCTTGGCCTGGCCCAGACCATGTTCGGCGCTGATGCTGCCGGCGAAGGCGGCGGTCGAGTCGTAGATCAGGCGCATGATCGCTTCGGCCCGGGCCTTGAACGGCGCGTCTTCGCTGCCCAGCGGCTTGCTGATGTTGTAATGCAGGTTGCCGTCGCCGACATGGCCGTAGGCGACGATGCGCACTCCGGGAAATTCCTCAAGCAAACGCCGGTCGGTGGCCTCGATAAAGGCCGGAATGCGGCTGACCGGCACGCTGATGTCGTGCTTGAGGCTCGGCCCTTCATGGTTCTGCGCCTCCGAGATGCCTTCACGCAGCGCCCACAGTGCCTGCACTTGCGCTTCACTACTGGCAACCACGGCATCGAGGGCCACACCCTGCTCGAAAGCCTCGCCGAGGCCCTGTTCAAGCATGTCGTTGAGTGGCGCATCAACCTGGGTGTCACTCAGCTCAATCAGTACGTACCAGGGGTGAACCTCGGCGAAGGGATCGCTGCAGCCGGCCACATGACGCAGGACGAATTCCAGGCTCTGCCGCGACATCAGCTCGAAACCGCTCAGGCGGTCACCGCATAAAGCGCGCATCTGCCCGATCAGTTCAACCGCCGCCTGCGGGCTGGGCAGCGCCACCCAGGCGGTGGTCAGGCTGCGCATGGCCGGGAACAGCTTGAGCACCGCCGCGGTGATGATGCCCAGGGTCCCTTCGCTGCCGATAAACAGCTGCTTGAGGTCGTAGCCGGTGTTGTCCTTGCGCAGGCCGCGCAACCCGTTCCAGATGCGCCCGTCGGGCAACACCACTTCCAGGCCGAGGGTCAGCTCACGCATATTGCCGTAACGCAGCACGGCGGTGCCGCCGGCATTGGTGGCCAGATTGCCGCCGACCGTGCAACTGCCCTCGGCACCCAGCGACAGGGGAAACAACCTGCCGACCTCGGCGGCCGCCTCCTGCAGACGCTGGAGGATCACCCCAGCCTCGACGGTGATGGTCTCGTTGCCAGTATCGATGTCGCGGATACGTGCCATGCGCGTCAGTGACAGCACGATCTGCTCGCCCGAAGCGTCCGGGATCGAGCCACCGCACAAACCAGTGTTGCCGCCCTGGGGCACCAGCGCCACGCCCGCTTCAAAACACAGACGCACGACTGCGGCGACCTCCTCGGTCGAGGCCGGGCGCAACACCAGCGCGGCGCGCCCCTGGTAGGCGTTGCGCCAGTCGCTGAGGTAGGTCTGCATGCGCTCGGCATCGGTGATCAGGCCGGCATCGCCCACCACCGCGTACAGGGCCTGCAGCAGGGCTGTGGATAATCCGCTCATCTCACGTCACCGGCGCCGGGTTGAACAGCACCAGATCGTTGTGCAGCCTGTGCTTCTCGGCCCAGGTCTGTTGCTTGCCGCTGGCGACGTCCAGATACAGCTGGAAGATGTGCCAGCCCATCTCGTCCAGGGTCATGCGCCCGGAGGTGATCTGTCCGGCATCCACGTCGATCAGGTCGGGCCAGCGCTCGGCCAGTTGGCTGCGGGTGGCGACCTTGATCACCGGCACCATGGCCAGGCCGTAGGGCGTGCCGCGGCCGGTGGTGAAGATGTGCAGGTTCATGCCGGCGGCCAGTTGCAGCGTGCCGCAGATGAAGTCGCTGGCCGGCGTGGCGGCAAAGATCAGGCCCTTGCGGGTGAGCCGGTCGCCGGGCGACAGCACCCCATGTATGGGCGACGACCCGGACTTCACGATCGAGCCCCTCGGCCAGTTGGCTGCGGGTGGCGACCTTGATCACCGGCACCATGGCCAAGCCGTAGGGCGTGCCACGGCCGGTGGTGAAGATATGCAGGTTCATCCCGGCGGCCAGTTGCAGGGTGCCGCAGATGAAGTCGCTGGCCGGCGTGGCGCAGAACCACAGGCCTTTGCCACGCACCCGCTCGCCCGGTGAAACCACCCCGGCAATGGGGCTGGAGCCGGACTTGGCGATCGAGCCCATGGCCTTTTCGACGATGTTGTTCAGCCCACCCTTCTTGTTGCCCGGCGTGGTGTTGGCGCTGCGGTCGGCCATGCCGCGCTGCAGGTAGCGGTCGTACCAGTCCATCTCGCGGATCAGCGCATCGGCCACCTCCACCGAGGCCGCGCGCGGGGTGAGCAGGTGAATGCCGTCGCGCACCTCGGTGTTCTCCGAGAACATCACCGTGGCGCCGGCGCGCACCAGCAGATCGGCGGCCACACCGAGGGCCGGGTTGGCGGTGATGCCGGAGAAGGCATCGCTGCCGCCACACTGCATACCCACCACCAGCTCACTGGCCGGGACGGTTTCGCGGCGACGCTGATCGAGCACCTGCAGGCGCGCTTCGATCATCGCCATGATCTGCTCGACCATGCCGGCGAAACCGTTGCTGGAATCCTGCAGACGGAACAGCCACTCCTCCTCGTCCATGCCATTGGTCAGCTGATCGCCATCCATCAACTGGCTGGCCTGCAGTTTCTCGCAGCCGAGGCTGATCACCAGCGCCTGCCCGCCAAGATTGGGGTTGCGGCTGATGTTGTACAGCGTGCGGATCGGCACCACCGCATCCGGCGCGTTGATCGCCACGCCGCAGCCATAGCTGTGCGACAGCGCGACCACGTCATCGACATGCGGATACTTGGGCAGCAGCTCCTTGCGCACCCGCTCGACGCAATGGTCGAGCACCCCGACCACGCACTGCACGGTGGTGGTCACGCCGAGAATATTGCGCGTGCCGACGCTGCCATCCGGGTTGCGAAAGCCCTCGAAGCTGTAACCTTGCAGCGGCTCGATAACTGGTGCTGGCAAGGTCGCCTTGGGCAGGTTGTCCAGGGCCGGCGGCTCCGGCATGCGCAGCTGCGCCTCGGTTACCCAGCGCCCGGCGGCGATGGGTTCCAGGGCGTAACCGATCACCTCGCCATAGCGCACTACTTCGCCGTCCACGGCGATGTCCTGCAGGGCCACCTTGTGGCTCTGCGGAATGCCTTCGACGGCCACCAGGCCATCGGCGAAGCGGCCGCCCTTGGCCACACCCTGCTCGTTGACCACCACGCCGACGTTGTCGGCCGGGTGCAGGCGGATATAGCGCGGCGAATCCTGATGGGCAATCAACTGCATGGACATGCTCTCCTCTAGTTGCAGATCAGGGTGTCGAGTTGGGCGCAGCAACGGCGGCGTTAAGGGCCGCGGCTGGCGGATCGTTCAACTCGATCCGTTGAATACGACCGACGATAAACAGATAACTGATTAGCGCCAGCACAGCGTTGGCAGCGACATAGATCAGCGCCGCGTCAAATGAGCCGGTGTGGCTGACCAGGTAACCGACCACGATCGGCGTGGTGATCGCCGCCAGGTTGCCGAAGGTATTGAACAGCCCGCCGGACAGGCCGACGATTTGCCGGGGCGAGGTGTCGGCCACCAGCGTCCAGCCGAGCGAACCGAAGCCCTTGCCGAAAAAGGCCAGGGCCATCAGGCCGATCACCGCAGTATCACTCTGGGCATAGACACACAGCACGATGCTGCTGGCCAGCAGCATGCCGACGACGATGGGCAGCTTGCGCGCCAGGGTCAGGGAATAGCCGCGCCGCAGCAAAGCGTCCGACACCAGGCCGCCGAGCACGCCGCCGACGAAACCGCTGATCGCCGGCAGCGAGGCGGCAAAACCGGCGGAGAGAATGCTCATGCCGCGCGCCTGCACCAGGTACACGGGAAACCAGGTGAGGAAGAAATAGGTGATGGCGTTGTTGCAGTACTGGCCCAGGTACAGAAATAGGTAATGGCGTTGTTGCAGTACTGGCCCAGGTACAGGCCGATCAGGGTGCGCTGGGTCAGCAGCAGCTTGAGGGTGCGCCACCGCGAACCGCCGGCACCGGCAGGCCGCGGGGCCAGGTCGATCAGGCCGCCGCCGTCTTCGATATGGGCGAACTCGGCCGCGCCAAGATGTGGATGTTCACGCGGGCCGTGCATCAGCTTGAGCCACAGGCCACAGAGCAGCAGGCCCAGGCCGCCCAGCACAAAAAACACATACTGCCAGCCCATGTCCTGCACCACCCAGCCCATCAGCGGGGCGAACACCGCAGTGGCGGCATACTGCGCCGAAGTGGACATGGCGGTGGCGGTGCCCCGCTCGCGGGTGGGGAACCAGGCGGCGATGATCCGCGCATTGCCGGGAAAACACGGTGCCCCGGCAAAGCCTACCGCCAGGCGCAGCATAAACAGGGTAACGATGGCCCAGGCCAGCGGCAGCATGTCGACCAAGCCCTGCAACAGGGTGAACAGCGACCAGCACAACAGCGTGATGAGATAGACGCGCTTGGCGCCGAAGCGATCGAACAGCCAGCCACCGGGAATCTGCCCGATCACATAGGCCCAGCCGAACGCCGAAAAGATATAGCCGAGCAGCACCGCATCGATGCCCAGGTCCGCCTGCAGTGCGGCACCGGCAATCGACAGGCTGGAGCGGTCGGCAAAGGTGACCGTGGTGACGAGGAACAGCATCAGCAGGATGGAGTAACGCACCCGGCCTGGTTTGACTGCTTGCATCTGGCCAACTCATCGAGAAATTCGCGTGAAACGGGCCCGGTGCCGTTGGGCACCGGGCCGCCGGACCGCAGGTTTAGCGCACCAGGCAGGGCCGCTTGTTGTCGAACTGCCAGCCGGAGATCAGGTACTGCATGGCCACGGCATCGTTGCGCGCGCCCAGGCCCATGCCCTGGTACAGCTCGTGGGCCTTGGCCAGGGCATCCCAATCCAGCTCGACGCCCAGCCCCGGGGTCTTCGGCACCTGCACCAGGCCGCCCTCGATCTGCAGCGGGTTGCGGGTCAGGTGCTGGCCGTCCTGCCAGATCCAGTGGGTGTCGATGGCGGTGACCTTGCCCGGCGCGGCGGCGGCCACGTGGGTGAACATCGCCAGGGAAATATCGAAATGGTTGTTCGAATGCGAGCCCCAGGTCAGGCCCCATTCGTTGCACATCTGCGCCACCCGCACCGAGCCTTGCATGGTCCAGAAATGCGGGTCGGCCAGCGGAATATCCACCGACTGCAACTGGATGCAATGGCCCATCTGCCGCCAGTCGGTGGCGATCATATTGGTCGCGGTCGGCAGGCCGGTGGCGCGGCGGAACTCGGCCATCACCTCGCGGCCGGAGTAGCCGTTCTCCGCACCGCAGGGGTCCTCGGCATAGGCCAGCACGCCGTGCAGGTCGCGGCACAGCTCTATGGCTTCGGCCAGGGACCAGCCGCCATTGGGGTCGAGGGTCACCCGCGCCTGCGGGAAGCGCTCGGCCAGGGCGCGGATCGCCTCGACCTCTGCGCCGCCGCGGAGCACGCCACCCTTGAGTTTGAAGTCGTTGAAGCCATAACGCGCATGGGCCGCCTCGGCCTGGCGAACGATGGTCTCGGGGCTCAGCGCTTCCTGGTTGCGCACGCGGAACCAGGCGTCGTCGGCATCCGCTTCGTTGCGATAGCCCAGGTCGGTCTTCTCGCGGTCGCCGATAAAGAACAGGTAACCGAGCATCTCCACCGCGTCGCGCTGCTGGCCTTCGCCGAGCAGGGCCGCCACCGGCACGCCGAGGTGCTGGCCGAGCAGGTCGAGCAGCGCCGCCTCCAGGGCGGTGACCGCATGGATGGTGATGCGCAGGTCGAAGGTCTGCAGGCCGCGGCCGCCGGAATCGCGGTCGGCGAAGGCCTTGCGCACCTGGTTGAGCAGGCCGTTGTAGTTGCCGATGGACTGGCCCACCAGCAAGGGCCGGGCATCTTCCAGGGTCTGGCGGATGGCTTCGCCACCGGGCACCTCGCCGACGCCGATGCGCCCGGCGTTGTCCTTGAGGATGAGGATATTGCGGGTAAAGAATGGGCCGTGGGCACCACTCAGATTGAGCAGCATGCTGTCGTGGCCGGCAACCGGCACGACCTGCAGCTCGGTGATGATCGGGGCACCGGCGAAGGCGCCGGCAGTGTTCTGTGTACTCATGACCGTTCCCTTTTTGTTGTTAAACGGGCCTAGGCATTGCGGAGATCATGTGGGAGGGGCTTTAGCCGCGAATGCCTTTGCAGGCGCAACAGCTGTCGCGGCTAAAGCGGAGCGCCGCCCGACGGTTCGCCGTCCGGCCCCTCCCACAGGGCACTGATTACAGGATCAACCGACGTACGTGGTCTTCACCGTGGTATAGAACTCCTGGGCGTACTTGCCCTGCTCGCGGCTGCCATAGGACGAACCTTTACGGCCGCCAAATGGCACGTGGTAATCCACCCCGGCAGTCGGCAGGTTGACCATGACCATACCGGCCTGGGCATGCCGCTTGAAGTGGTTGGCGTATTTCAGCGAGGTGGTGCAGATACCGGCGGACAGGCCGAACTCGGTGTCGTTGGCCATGGCCAGCGCCTCGTCGTAATCGGCCACGCGGATGATATTGGCCACCGGGCCGAAGATCTCTTCGCGGCTGATGCGCATATCCGCGGTGCAGTCGGCAAACAGGGTCGGCGCCAGGTAGTAGCCGTCCTGCTCGCAGCTGACGCGCTCGCCGCCGCAGACCAGGCGTGCGCCCTCGGCCTTGCCGATCTCGATATAACGCAGGTCCTGCTCGAGCTGGGCCTGGGATACCACCGGGCCGATATCGGAGCCCTTGTCCAGGGCGTTGCCGACGGTGATCGACTGCATGCGCTCGGCCATGGCCGCGACGAACCGGTCGTGGATGCCGGCGGTGACAATCAGCCGGCTGGAGGCGGTGCAACGCTGACCGGTGGAGTAGAAGGCGCTTTGCACCGACAGCTCCACGGCGGTCTTCAGGTCGGCATCGTCGAGGATCACCTGCGGATTCTTGCCGCCCATCTCCAGCTGCACCTTGGCACCGCGCGCCACGCAACTGGCGGCGATGCTGCGGCCGACGCCGACCGAGCCGGTGAAGCTGACGCCATCGACCTGCTTGCTCTGCACGATGGCTTCACCGACCACCCGGCCGCTGCCCATCACCAGGTTGAACACCCCGGCCGGGAAGCCGGCGCGGGAGATGATTTCGGCAATCGCCCAGGCGCAGCCCGGCACCAGATCGGCCGGTTTGAGCACCACGCAGTTGCCGTAGGCCAGGGCCGGGGCGACCTTCCAGGCGGGGATGGCGATGGGGAAGTTCCATGGGGTGATCAGGCCGATCACCCCCAGCGGCTCGCGGGTCACTTCCACCGAGACGCCGGGGCGCACCGAGGCCAGCACTTCGCCGGCCTGGCGCAGGCATTCGCCGGCGTAGAACTTGAAGATATTGCCGGCGCGGCTCACTTCGCCGATGGCCTCGGGCAGGGTCTTGCCTTCTTCCCGGGCCAGCAGCGCACCGAGCTCTTCGCGGCGGGCGAGGATTTCGCTGCCGACCTTGTCCAGCGCGTCGCTGCGCGCCTGGATACCGGAAGTCGACCAGGCCGGAAACGCGGCGCGGGCGGCGGCAATGGCCTGATCGACCTGAGCGGCGTCGGCCTGGGCGTATTCGCCGACCACATCGGACAGGTCGGACGGATTGATATTGCTCGAATAGCTGGCAGCGGCGAGCCATTGGCCGCCGATATAGTTGTCGTAACGCGATGGATTGGCCACGAATAGCCTCCTGTCTGTGGGCGGCGCGCGATCGCGCCGCGCTCGGTCAAACGGTGTTTATTGCGCGCCCTGAGCTTCGATCAGCGCGGCGAGCATCTCGTACTCTTCCGGCAGCAGATCGGTCAGCGGAGTGCGCACCGGGCCGGCGTCATGGCCGACAATCCTGGCACCGGCCTTGATGATGCTGACGCCATAACCGGCGCAGCGGTTGCGGATGGCCAGGTACGGCAGGAAGAAGTCATCGATGATCTTGCCGACGCTGGCGTGATCGTCACGGGCCATGGCGTGGTAGAAATTCATCGCGGTCTTGGGGATAAAGTTGAACACCGCCGAGGAGTACACCGGCACGCCCAGGGCCTTGTAGGCCGCGGCATAGACTTCGGCGGTCTGCAGGCCGCCCAGATAGCTCAGGCGATCACCCAGACGACGGCGGATGGACACCATCAGTTCGATATCGCCGATGCCATCCTTGTAGCCGATCAGGTTCGGGCAGCGCTCGGCCACCTGCTCCAGCAGCGGTGCGGTTAGGCGGCAGACGCTGCGGTTATAGACCACCACGCCGATCTTCACCGATTTGCACACGGCTTCGACGTGCAGCGCCACGCCTTCCTGACTGGCTTCGGTCAGGTAGTGCGGCAGCAGCAGCAGGCCCTTGGCCCCCAGGCGTTCGGCTTCCTGGGCCATTTCAATGGCCTGACGGGTCGGTCCGCCGACGCCGGCGAGGATCGGCACGCTGCCGGCGCAGGTGTCGACCGCGGTCTTGATCACCGCCGAATACTCTTTGCCGGTCAGGGAGAAAAACTCACCGGTGCCGCCGGCGGCGAACAGCGCCGAAGCACCATAGGGCGCCAGCCATTCCAGGCGGCGCGCATAGGTATCGGCGCGGAAATCGCCGGCGGCATCGAAATCGGTCACGGGGAAAGACAGCAGACCGGAAGAGAGGATGGACTTCAGTTCTTGTGGATTCATTGTGCGAACACCCTGTAGAGCGAATGGTGGAGAGGAGCA
>RCUJ01001703.1_pt1 | contig 11454 bp, 9 predicted proteins | sample 2166321 | NCBI WGS metagenome assembly RCUJ01 (sample SAMN09932808, study PRJNA488358) | compost metagenome | feature: garden; material: soil; isolation source: compost soil in an enriched community after 118 h of incubation | place: Germany: Experimental Botanical Garden Goettingen | collected... | reverse complement strand
GGTGGCCCACCTCGTGGGCGACCACATAGCCCTGGGCGAAGTCGCCATCGGCCCCCAGCTTGTCGCGCATGTCCTGATAGAAGGAGAGATCTATGTAGACTGTGCTGTCCGCCGGGCAGTAGAAGGGGCCCATGACAGACTGGCCCTGGCCGCAGCCGGTCTGGGTGGCGCCGCGATAGAGCACCAGCCTGGGAGGCTGATACTGGCTGCCGCTTTGGGAGAAGATCGCGCCCCAGGTATCTTCGGTGGAGGCGAGCATCACTGAGGTGAATCTGGCCAGGGGATCGCTGGCCGGCTCTGACACATTCTGGCGCGGCGCCTGGCTCTGCTGGGACGGCTCGTCGAGCAAGGGGCTGAGATCCACGCCGTAGTAACCCGCCACCATCACCACCACGATCAGGATGAGGCGCCCCTTGCCACCTATGGGCAGGCCTCCGCCCCCGCTGCCACCGCCTTCCTGGCGCCTGTCCTCCACGTTGCTGCTCTCACGGCGATTTTGCCAGCGCATATCTGCCTACTCCCGTCATTGGTGGTGGCAGTAATGATAATGGCTGGTCGTCCGCCTTGCCTGATGAGGGGCGTTATTCGGCCCAGGGCATCTCGGGCAGGCTGTCGAGAAACTCGGCGTAGCGGGTCAGGTTGAAGGGGCCCTGATCCGCCTCCATGGCCATCAGCTCGGCACCCAGGGCGCAGGCGATGTATTGCAGCGCCTCGTCCCGCGGGGTGCCCTTCATCACCAGCCGCATCAGGGTGGCTTTCACCTGCAGGGGATGGCCGTCGGCGAGCTGGTTGTCCACCATCTCCAGCAGCGTCTGTTCGTCAAAGAATTCGGTGGTGTCCGTCATGGGGAATGTCCTGCTTGTTGTTCTGTGGGATAGGGCGGGCAGTATAGCCGGAACCGCCGCGTGACTCATGTGGCAGGGACTAAATGTCGGCTGCGGTCGGCCGGCTTGCGGTCCATGACGGCCTCCTTTTGGCCGGGGATCTTGCCAAGCGCCCGTCATGGGGGCAGTCTTGATGGCTGTTGTTCCCATCACACGAGCCTTTGCCATGATCCTCTCCGAGCGCCTCGCCCTGCGCGAATTAACCACTGCTGATGCCCCCTTTATTCTCGAACTGCTCAACGACGGCGACTTCCACCGCTACATAGGCGATCGCGGGGTGCGCACCCTGAGTGACGCCGAAGAGTACATACAACAGGGGCCGGCGGTCAGCTATGCCCGTCATGGGCATGGTCTCTATCTGGTGATGCGACGGGAAGACGAGGCCAGGATCGGCATCTGCGGGCTCATCAAGCGCGACACCCTGCCGTGCGAAGACATAGGCTACGCCTTCCTGCCCGCCTTTCGCGGTCAGGGTTACGGCATAGAGGCGGCGCGGGCGGCGCTCAAGGATGGGCGGGAGCGGCTCGGCATCGAGCGGGTCATCGCCATCGTCACCCCGGGCAACGAGCGATCTGTGGCGCTGCTGGGCAAGCTGGGTCTGGTGCGCAGCCGTCTGGTCAGGCTGAGCGAGGATGCCGACGAGTGCCTGCTGTTGGAACAAGCGCAGTGATGGAGCTCAGGGACATTGGAACCCTTGTCGATGCAGCAGCGCCTTGCTCTCCCGCATTCGGAGATAAGTGTCCCATTTTGTAAGATCTTGCCAGCCAGTCCATCAAATATGAGTTTTTGGGAGTCTCTGCTCCGGAAGCGAGACGCTCCTGCCGGGGTCGGTTCGCCATAGTAGGCGAACTGATTCAACCGTCATTGGAGCAACGACAATGAGAACTCCCCACATCACCTTTATCGGTGCGGGCTCGACCATCTTCGTGAAGAACATTCTGGGGGATGTCTTCCACAAACCGGCGCTGAAGCATGCCAACATCTCGTTGATGGACATAGATCCGCAGCGGCTGGAAGAGTCCCAGCTGGTCGTGCGCAAGCTGATGCACTCGAACGGATCTCGTGGCAGGATCGACTGTCATACCGAACTCGAGCCAGCGTTGACGGGGGCCGACTTTGTCATCGTGGCCTTCCAGATCGGCGGCTATGAGCCCTGTACCGTGACCGATTTCGAGGTGTGCAAACGCCACGGTCTGGAGCAGACCATTGCCGATACGCTTGGGCCCGGTGGCATCATGCGGGCACTGCGCACCATTCCCCATTTGTGGCGGGTGTGCGAGGTAATGAGCGAGGTGTGCCCCGACGCCACCATGCTCAACTACGTCAACCCGATGGCGATGAACACCTGGGCCATGTATCAACAGTTCCCTCATATCAAGCAGGTGGGGCTCTGTCACTCGGTACAGGGTACGGCGCACGAACTGGCCCGCGATCTCGACATCGATCCGGCGACCTTGCGTTACCGCTGCGCCGGCATCAACCACATGGCGTTCTATTTGACCCTCGAGCGTCAGCTGGAGAGCGGCGAATTCGTCAATCTCTATCCCGAGTTGCTGGCCGCCTATGAAGCGGGGACAGCGCCCAAGCCGGGCCTGCACCACAACCAGCGTTGCCAGAATCTGGTGCGTTACGAGCTGTTCAAGAAGTTTGGCTACTTCGTTACCGAGTCCTCCGAACACTTTGCCGAGTACACCCCCTACTTCATCAAGCCGGGGCGGCCCGATCTCATCGAGCGCTACAAGGTGCCGCTCGACGAGTATCCCAAGCGCTGCGTCGAGCAGATTGCCCGTTGGCAAGATGATCTGACTGCCTATCGTCAGGCCGATCGGGTCGAGGTGCCCGAATCGAACGAGTATGCGAGCGTCATCATCAACTCGCTCTGGAGCGGCGAGCCCAGCGTCATCTATGGCAACGTCAGAAACGATGGTCTCATCACCAACCTGCCGGAGGGCTGCTGTGTGGAGGTGCCTTGTCTGGTCGATGCCAACGGCATCCAGCCCACCGCCATCGGTCGTTTGCCAACCCATCTGGCCGCCCTGATGAGCACCAACATCAACGTGCAGGCGCTGGTCACCGAGGCGATCACCGAGCGCAAGCGGGAAAGCATTTATCATGCTGCCCTGCTCGATCCCCACACAGCGGCAGTGCTTGGCATGGACGAGATCTACGCCCTGATCGACGAACTGATTGAAGCCCACCGCGGCTGGTTGCCGGAGTGGATTCACGGCTGAGCAAGAGCCCCCTGCGGGGGGCTTAACCCCCAAGGAGATAAACCATGAGCGTCTCGCTGAAAACCAAGTTGAGCTATGGCTTCGGGGCCTTCGGCAAGGATTTTGCCATCGGCATCGTCTACATGTACCTGATGTTTTACTACACGGATGTGGTGGGGGTGTCGGCTGCCTTCGTCGGCACCATCTTTCTGATTGCCAGGATTTGGGATGCGGTCAATGATCCCGTCATGGGGTGGATCGTTGACAATACCCGCAGCCGTTGGGGCAAGTTCAAACCCTGGATACTGATCGGCACTGTGGTCAACTCCATCGCCCTGGTGATGGTGTTCAGTGCCCACTATTTCGAAGGGACGGCACTGCTCGTCTATGTGGCCATTACCTACATTCTGTGGGGCATGACCTATACCCTGATGGATATCCCCTTCTGGTCGCTGGTGCCAACGCTGACCATCGACAAACACGAACGCGAGGCACTGGTTCCCTATCCCCGTTTCTTTGCCAGTTTGTCCTGGCTTATTACCGGTGCCATCGGGCTCAAGGTAGTGGACTATTTTGGCCAAGGGGACAAGGCCCACGGTTTTCTGATGTTCACCTTCATTCTGGTCGCCTTCTTCCTTGTCTCGACTCTGGTCACCCTGCGCAATGTGAAGGAGCGCTACAGCTCGGCCGCGACCCCCAGTGTCAGCCAGCAGCGCACCTCCATCATGGATTCGGTCAAGCTTATTTTCCGCAACGACCAGCTCACCAGCGTGTTGTTTATGGCGCTCTGCTACAACGTGGCGAACAACACTATCACCGCCTTCGCCATCTACTACTTCACCTATGTAATTGGTCAGGAGTCTCTCTTTCCCAGCTTCATGATGTACGGTGGCATCGCCAACCTGATCACCCTGATGATCTTCCCGCGTCTGGCTCGCTTCATCTCGCGGCGGGTGCTCTGGGCGCTGGCCTCACTCTGCCCCATAGCGAGCTGCCTGATGCTGATGTATATCGGTTTCATCGCTCCCCAGAATGTGGCGCTGATCATCCTCTCCGGCATCCTGCTCCACATAGGTACCGCCCTGTTCTGGGTGCTGCAGGTGATCATGGTCGCTGACACGGTCGACTACGGTGAGTACAAGCTGGGCACCCGCAACGAGAGCATCGCTTACTCGGTGCAGACTATGGTGGTCAAGGCTGGCTCGGCCTTCGCCGGCTTCTTCATCGGCATCATGCTGACTCTGGTCGGTTATGTCCCCAATGCGGTGCAGAGTGCCGAAACCCTCTTCGGCATGCAGGCCATCATGGTGGTGCTGCCGGCCATCTTCTTTGCCCTGACCCTGTTTGTCTACTTCCGCTTCTACAAGCTCAATGGCCAGTACCAGAGCAAGGTAGTGGATCATCTGATGCGCAAATATGAACCCGAGAGTGCCAAGGCTGAATCTCCCCGGGCGGTCGCCAGCTAATCTCTTTCACCCATAGCGCCGACCTTCGGGTCGGCGTTCATCATCAAAGGAGTTGAACATGGGATATCCAATGAGTCGCCGGGCCTGTCTCTCATGCGCCATGATGGCCGCTGGCATCGCCACCCTTTGCACGCAGCAGGCAGTCGCCGCCAGAGGGGAGGTGGCATCGCAACCGGCTGTGCATCTCAGCTCTTCCAGCACCGAACTGGCGGAAGGGTTCAACTGGGCGGTCGCCAAGACGGCGCAGTTCATCATGACCGGCCAGCGCGGCGTGACCAACAAGGACGAGAACCACCCGAACGGGGATGGTACGGGTCTGCACGACTATCTCCCCTCCTACTGGGCGGGTTACTACGACCGGACGGCGTTTTACGGGCGCGACTTTGCCCATCAGGTTGCCGGTGCCGAGATCGCTGGCTGGCGCGCCGAGAACTTTTCAATGTTCAAGGTGTTTGCCCGCAACGCCACCGAGGCGCGCAAGTGGTACACCCTTTGGGCCTTCAACTTTGATGGCTCTCCCCATACCATCGACTACAAAGACGACAGCTGGTTCGTGCGCGAGGTGCCTGCCCAGTTTGAGCTGGTGGAGAAGGCTTACCACGCCTACCTCTGGAGCGGGGATCGCCGCTACATCGAGGATCCCGAACTGTGGACCTTTTACGGCAAGGTGATGACCGACTTCATCGCTCTGCATGACGAGCAGCACCCCAACGGGATTGCCGAGGGCAAGGGGGGAATTTTTCAGGGCTCCTGCACCTACAACGAGCGGGGCGAGCACCCGATAGAGGCAGCCGATGCCATCGGTGCCCAATATCAGGCGACTCTGGCTTATGCCGCCATGCTGCAGGCTCGCGGTGAAAAGCGGGCGGCGCAGGTCTGGCAGCGCAAGGCGACGCAATTGAAACGCTACTTCAACGAGGAGTGGAGCCGGGTTGCCGGGGATGAGGAGGGCCACTATGCCCGTATCCTCGACAGCAACCTCAGCAAGCACAACGATTTTGGCAAGGAGAACAGCTGGTTCATTCCGATGAAGCGTCTTTCCGAGCCCGGTGCGCGCAATAACCGCTATCTCGACTTTATCAGAGAGATGGTGGGCGAGGGGATCGGCTCGACACCGCAGGCACCCGCCAACATCGAGGCCTACACCTATCTGCCGGATACCTATTTCCCCTATCTGCGCAACGAGGAGGCGTGGCGCTGGATGCGCTACATCCTGGCCAAGCGAGATCAGCCCCACGAGCGACCGAGTCAGGGCACCAATGGCGACTATCCGGAGATCTCCTTTACGCTGGTGTCGCAGACCGTGGAGGGGATGATGGGGGTTGAGCCGGATGCGGCCGCGCACCGGGTAGCGACCCTGCCCCGATTGCCCGCCACCATCGACTGGGTGGCCATCGAGCAACTGCCAGTCGGGGCCCACCGGTTGTCATTGCGCCATGAGGGAGTCATTGCCAGCGAGCTGGGCAACAAGGGGCCGCGCGCCCTGTTCTGGGAGGCCCGATTCCCGGGCAACCACGGATTCCTGCTGGTGGATGGCAAGCTGCGCAAGGCGCGTTCGCTGCGTTTGAACGGTGTCATTGTGAGTGCGGTCGAGGTGACTGTGCCGCCGGGTGGTCGGGTGACGGTGTCGACGCCGCTCCGTTGAGAGAGCAGAGAGTGAGCAAGGGGCGTGAGCCCCTTTTTTATTGGGAATTTATGGCGAAGAGCGGGCCCGCTCCCGGCTCAGCTGGCGGTAGCGACTCGGGGTCAGCCCCAGATAACGCTGGAAGGTCTCATAGAAACGGCTGCTGGAGTTGAAACCTGCAGTCAGAGCGATGTCGAGGATGGTGCGATCGGTATCGCTGAGCAGGGCTCTGGCATGGTTGATCCGCATCGCGGTGACGTACTGCTTGATGCTCATCTGCATCACCTTCTGAAACAGTCCCATGGCGTAGTTGGGGTGCAACCCCACGTGGTCGGCCAGCTCCCTGGTGGTCAGCGGGGCATCGTGGTGGGAGGCAATGTATTCGAGCATCTGCTGCACATGGAACTGGGAGTGTTTCGAGCCGCCAGATGCTGCGCCCTGATTGCTGTGGTTGGCGAGCAGACGGGTCCAGCCATCCAGTCCGATGCGCCGCAGCATCAGGCAGATCTCGTCGGCGGCCAGCTGCTGGCGGCCGGGGTCATCCATCCGGCTTTCCCTGGCCCAGCGGGCCAGCTCGAATTCACTGACCAGCATGGGCGATCGCGATTGCAACACTCCGCCGTGGGTGACCTGAGTCAGCAGCTCCCGGTTGATGGGCCAGGAGAGGAAGAGGTGGATTGGAATATTGATCAGCCCCATCTGCGAGCAGTTGCCGATGCGGGTCAGCTGATGGGGGATGGCGGCCCAGAACAGGCCTGCATGGCCAGCTGCCAGAGCGAAGGATTGGCCATTCATGGTGTACTCCACATCGCCGTCAAACGGGATGTTGACCTCCACTTGTCCGTGCCAGTGGTAACCGGCCATTTCGTGGGGAGGACGCAGCTCCACATCGACAGCTTCGTAGGTGGAGTAGAGCGAGAGCGGGCTGCTCAGCCCTTCATCGAGCTCATGCACACTGGAGAAATAGGGCCGCTCAGGCTTAGTTGTCATCGCAATCAATCAAGGTGAGTGAGCCTCACTTTGTATCACCAATTTGTCTGCTTGCCTGTGCTGACTGTTCAGTTATTACATAGTGGGGTTCGCTGAGGATGATAACTGCTGGCCAGCTCACACTGGCGTATGGAATAAAGGCCGGGGCAATGTAGCTCCCGGCCAGTGTCACTCAGACCTGCGTCTTGGCGACCAGCGCCTCCAGGCCATTGAGTGCCTGTTCCAGATAGCTGCGTGGGCAGCCGAGATTGAGGCGAATAAAGCCCTGCCCCCCGTCACCAAAACCGACCCCCATCGACGGGACAATGCTTGCCTCTGCAATGAGCCGCTGTTTCAACTCATCGTCCGTTAGACCCAGTTGGCGGCAATCGATCCAGGCCAGATAGGTGGCATCGGCGTCCATCAGTTGCAGACCCGGCAACCGGGTTGCCAGCTGCGTGGTGAACCAGCGGCGATTTTCCGTCAAATAGGCGAGCAGTCCGTTTAGCCATGCCTCGCCGTATTGATAGGCCGCGGTAGCCGCCTCCATGGAGAGCGCATTGAACACATCCAGACCATGGGCGTCGAGACGCTGTTTAAAGCGCTGGCGCAGCGCAGGGTCCGGGATGATGAAGTTGGATATGCGCAGCGAGGAGAGACCGAAGCTCTTGCTGGCGGAGGTCGCCACCACCATGTTTGGCAACAGATGGGCAGGCAGGGAGAGCACCGAGGTGTGCCTGTGACCATTCAGCTGCAGGTCTGCCCAGATCTCGTCTGATACCAGCGTCACGCCGTGTTGCTGGCAGAGCGTTGCCAACTCATAGAGCTCGGTGAGCGTCCAGCTTCTGCCGGTCGGGTTGTGGGGATTGCAGAGGATCATCATGGCGGGGCGCTCCACCGTGAAGAGGTGAGCCAGCTGCGGCAGATCCATCTGGTAGCTGTTCCCTGTACGTTGCAGTGGATTGTCGAGCAGGCGTCGCTCATTCAGACCAATGATCTTGGCAAAGGATCCATAGCAGGGGCCTTGGATAACCACCCCTTCTTCGGGTCGTGTCAGCATCTGCAACAGCAGTGAAATACCGGGGATCACCCCCTCGATGGAGTGGATCCACTCCCGTTCGATGGCGAGCTGATGGCGCCGGGCAAACCACTGTTGCATGGCGGTGAAGTAGTCATCCCTCCGTTCGCTATAACCAAAGACGCCGTGGGCCACCCTCTGCTGCAGTGCCTGCTGCACGGCTGGCGGGCAGGCAAAGTCGAAATCGGATACCCACATCGGCAGCAGGTCGCTGCCATCAATGCCGAGGTATTGGGGCATGCAGTCCCACTTGATGGAGTTGGTATTGTGGCGATCAATCACGCTGTCGAAGTTATGGTCTGACATCTTATTGCTCCTTGGCCACAGTCATGGGCAGCGGCTCCCTGCTCAACTCTTGCTGGCCTGTACGCGCAATGCCGATGCCGGTAAAGCCGTAGGCAAGAGCGAAGAAGATGGCGGCATAGCATTGAATGGCCCAAGGTAGGTAATCGAGCGTCGAGACACCAAGGGTACCCGCCATATAGACGCCAGCGGCAGTCCACGGGATCAGGGGTTCAATCACTGTGCCCGCATCTTCAATGGTGCGGGAGAGGTTCTTGGTATCCAGCCCCATGCGGCGGTAGGCATCCTGAAACAGTTCGCCCGGGATAAGCAGTGCCAGCTTGCCATCGCTGGTGGCTCCGGTGACCAGCAGGGTGGTAGCGATGGTCGAGGCGATCAATTGGCCAGTTGAGTGAATGAGAGTCAGCAGGCGATTGATGATGAGATCGAGCGCGCCCGTCAGAGTCAGTACCCCCGCAAAGGAGAAGGCGCAGAAGACCAGTAGAATGGTGCTCATCATCGAGAACATGCCACCGCGATTGAGCAGGCGGGGAATATCGGGGATCAGCTGGCTAATGTCATGACCTAGCGGGGTAAACATGGTGAGGTTGAAGCCGTCGATCAGGGCATTGAAACCGGACTGGAGCGGCAATCCCTGCATGGTGATCCCGAGGCCGATAGCGATGGTGCTGGCCAGCAGCATCAAGGGGATGGTGGGCTTCTTGGCGATTGCACCCCACAGCACAATCAGCGGGGGCAGCAGCAGGAGAGGGTTGAAGTGGTAAAGCTGCTCCAGCGTGGACAAGATGGTGAGCACCTTCTCTGGTGTGACCACCTCTTCCCCGATGGCAGAAAAACCGGCGAAAAAGAAGACGCAGGCAGCCAGCAAAAAGCTGGGCAGCGTCGTCCAGAGCAGATGCTGGATATGAGCGTAGAGCGTGGTATCGGCCACAATGGCGGCAAAGTTGGTTGAATCGGAGAGGGGGGAGATCTTGTCACCGAAATAGGCGCCGGATACCACGGCACCGGCTGCGGCAGCCAGAGAGACATCCAGACCGTGAGCAACCCCCATCAGGGCCACCCCGACCGTGCCTGCCGAACCCCAGGATGTACCGGTACAGACCGAGACCAGACTGGTAATGAAGAAGGCCGCGATAAGAATGTACTGCGGGCTGATAAGCTTGAGCCCCCAATAGACCATGTAGGGGATGGTGCCGCTGAACATCCAACTGCCAATCAAACCGCCGACACAGACCAGAATGAGGATGACAGGCATCGCCTTGGCTAGCTTCTGGACGATGGACTGGATGATTTCGTCCCAGCTGTAGCCTTGCCAGCAGGCCAGCAGCGCGGTGAAGACGGCGGACAGCAGGAGCAGTGGCTCGATGCGCAGTCCCATCAGAACATAGCCAACGATCAGGAGCACCAGCATCACCAGAATGGGTAATGCGGCCAGCCCCAGGGCCAGGGTTTTTCTCTCTTGTTTCATCACAGTGGATCCATCGATTCAGAACATGTCGCCATTGTGCGGTGAGCAGGTTGGTGAAATTGTGAGCCTCGCATGGTGGTCATGTAATCGGTTACATGGCGTCATGAAACGTGATCATGGTCGCAAGATTGGGGCTTGAATCAGTGTCGAAACGGACTCTCGAATAATCAGTGAAGGGCTGAATTCATGGCGGCCTGGGCCCGGCTCCTGCTGTTGCAGGCGGGTGATGGCCAGCTCTGCAGCCCGTTTGGCCATCGTCTCTATGGGGTAGTGAAGGGTGGTGAGAGCCGGGTAGAGATAGCGAGCCAGCAGAATGTCATCAAACCCGATAATAGACAGATCCTCGGGGAGTCGTCGCCCGCATTTTCTCAGGTGCGCCATCATGCCTGCTGCCATTACATCGTTGAAGGTGAGCACCGCAGTGACTTCCGGACACTCAACCAGCAAGTGCGCAGCGGCCAGCTCGCCTCCCTCCTCGGTAAAGGGTTGGCTGATAACCCAGCCTGGTTTGATCTCCAGATGATATTGAGACATTCCTTGCTGGTATCCCTCCAGACGCAACTGCCGATCGGCGATCGGCAGATCGCAAGTGATGAAACCGATATGACGATGGCCCTGGGTTACCAGATGATCGATGGCCGCTCTGGTGCCTGCCCGGTTGTCCAGCCAGACGCTGCGGTGAGCCAGCTCGGGCAGATAGCGGTTGATAGGAATGAGCGCTGGCATATGGGAGGCATAACGGAGCAACAATTCGTCAGAAAGACGAGTGGTATGGGCAACGATCGCTTCGCAGCCCTGATTGATCAGAAACTCGAGGCCATATTGTTCCTGCTCACTCTGGTGTGAGCCGCTGCACACCATCAATCGGAAACCGTGTTGGCGGCTAACTGTCTCAACACCGCGTGCCAGTCTGGCAAAGAAGGGATCGGCCAGATTGCCGGTCAACAGGCCAAGCATATTGCCGCTCCGCTTGGCCAGTGCGACCGCCGCCATATCCCGACGATAGTTGAGTGTGCGCATTGCCTTCTCGACGCGTTCCCGTGTTGCAGGTTCAACATAGGCAGAGCTATTGATCACTCTTGAAACGGTGGCAGTCGAGACCCTGGCTAGTGCGGCTACCTCTCTGATCGTGGCCATCTGATTGCCTTTTGGTGCGCGGGAGATAAGGGGCTTCCTTATAGCGACAACTCGTTATGTCAGCTATCTCTGCGGGCTCGCTTTACTTCGATTTGTGATCGGCGTTGCACTCTGTGAGGGAGGGGGGCAAATGAATAATGGTGCTGAGATCAAGGGAAGGGATAGACAAAGAGGCCGCCGTGAGTTGCGGCCTGTCTGCATCGGGTGCTGCCGGTGGGCAGGATCAGTTGAGTTCTTCGATGGAGAACTCGCCAGGGATGCCATCACAGGAGATGGCGAAGCCACCGCTGGAGCGGGTGCTGAACTGGATCAGAA
>RCUJ01001701.1_pt1 | contig 11470 bp, 14 predicted proteins | sample 2166321 | NCBI WGS metagenome assembly RCUJ01 (sample SAMN09932808, study PRJNA488358) | compost metagenome | feature: garden; material: soil; isolation source: compost soil in an enriched community after 118 h of incubation | place: Germany: Experimental Botanical Garden Goettingen | collected... | reverse complement strand
GCATGGACGTGGCCCAGGCCATCGTTCGCGACGGCGAAGGCGCGACCAAATTCGTGACCGTTGAAGTCAACGGCGGCGGCAATCACCAGGAATGCCTGGACGTTGGTTACACCGTGGCTCACTCGCCGCTGATCAAGACCGCGCTCTTCGCTTCCGACCCGAACTGGGGCCGCATCCTGGCCGCCGTCGGCCGTGCCGGTGTACCGAACCTGGACGTGAGCAAGATCGACGTGTTCCTCGGCGACGTGTGCATCGCCAGCCGTGGCGCGCGCGCGGCGACCTACACCGAAGCCCAGGGCGCGGCGGTGATGCAGCAGGAAGAAATCACCATCCGTATCGAACTGGGTCGCGGTGATTGCAGCGAAACCATCTGGACCACCGACCTGTCCCACGAGTACGTGAAAATCAACGCCGAATACCGGACGTAATCACGCTTGGATCGTGTCGCCCCAATCGCGAGCAGACGGAGCGCCGCCTGCTCGCGATGGCGGTTTGTCAGTCGCTAACTAGACTGGCATGTTTCCTACTTCAAAAGGTCCCGAACATGAGTTATCACCTGATCATCGGCGACAAATTGCACTCATCCTGGTCCCTGCGTGCTGCACTGGCCCTCGACCTGGCCGGCGCCAGCTACACCGAAGAGCTGATCAAGCTCAACCAGCCCGATACCCGCGAGCAACTGCTCAAGCATTCGCCAACCGCCAAGGTTCCCTTGCTGAAAACCGAGCACGGCACCATCGCCGACTCGCTGGCCATCGCTGAGTACCTGGTCGAACGTTTCCCGAGTGCCAGTCTCTGGCCCAAGGACATCGCCGCCCGTGCCCAGGCACGTTCAGCTTGTGCGCAAATGCACAGCGGTTTCTTTGCCATGCGCGGCAACATGCCGTTCGACTTGAGCCGCGACGCACCGCTGTCGCCGATGCCGCCTGAAGTGAAGACGGAAATCGAGCGCATGCTGGCGCTGTGGGCCGAATGTCGCGCAGCCTCGAGTGAAAGCGGTCCGTTCCTGTTCGGTGAGGTGAGCCTGGCCGATGCCTTCTTCGCACCGATTGCCGTGCGCCTGCGCACCTATCAGGTCGAGTTGCCAGCGGTCGATGCGGCGTATGTCGAGACGATTTACCAATGGCCAGCCTTCAAGGTCTGGCAGAAAGCCGGTCTAGAGGAAGCAGGGCGGTGAAACGAGTTCATGTAGCGGCAGCGGTCATCCGTGATGCCGGTGGCAAGATCCTGATCGCTCGCCGTGCTGATGCCCAGCATCAGGGTGGATTGTGGGAGTTTCCCGGCGGCAAGGTCGAGGAGGGCGAAGCCGTGCAGGTTGCGCTGGCCCGCGAACTGCACGAAGAGCTGGGGATTGTGGTCACGGCAGCACGACCGCTGATCACGGTTCACCATGACTACCCGGACAAGCAGGTGTTGCTGGATGTCTGGGAGGTCTCGGCGTTTACTGGCGAGCCCCACGGCGCTGAAGGCCAGCCATTGGCCTGGGTGACCGGGCGTGAGCTGGGCAGCTACGAGTTTCCGGCTGCCAACCAGCCGATCGTCGCGGCGGCCCGTTTGCCGAGTGAGTACCTGATCACCCCAGATGATCTGGAAACCCCGATGATGCTGCGAGGTATCCAAAAGGCCATTGCTGGTGGGATCAAGCTGATCCAACTGCGCGCGCCCAACGGCTACGATCCCAAGTATCGCGATCTGGCGGTGGATGCGGTGGGGCTGTGTGCCGGCAAGGCGCAACTGATGCTCAAGGGGCCGTTCGAGTGGCTGGGCGATTTCCCGTCCGCGGGTTGGCACATCACAGCGGCTCAGTTGCGCAAGTACGCCAGCGCCGGGCGTCCACTGCCGGCGTCGCGCTGGCTGGCGGCGTCCTGCCACAACGCTGAGGAATTGAGCCTGGCCGAACAGATGGGAGTGGATTTCGTCACCCTGTCGCCGGTCCAGCCGACCCAGACTCACCCCGATGCAGTACCGCTGGGATGGGAGCAGGCCTCACAGCTGATTGCCGGGTTCAGCAAGCCGGTGTTTCTGCTGGGGGGAGTTGGCCCTGCCGAACGGCAAAAGGCTTGGGAGGCAGGCGCACAGGGCGTGGCGGGGATCCGGGCGTTCTGGCCTGAGGCGTGAGCCTCTGGTGCAGCCAATGGCGCCATCGCAAGTAGGCTCGCTTCCACTATGGATCTTGATGGCTCAATCCATTGTAGGAGCGAGCGCGCTCGCGATGAACGCAAGGGCTGCGCGTTTAATCAGAAAACATGCGTTATCGTTAACGTCCATCGCGAGCACTCGAGCGTCGACCGGCTGCTCCTGGAAGGGTCGGCGTTCGCTTAACTGGCGGGCTAAGCCCCGGGCTTTTTCGCCGCCTGCCACAAAATCTCCGCAATCCCCTGGCGCTTGGCAATCAACCGTGCCGCTACAAACAGTAAATCCGACAAGCGATTGATGTAGGCCAGTCCCACGCCGGCCAACGGCTCGACAGCATTCAAGTGCTGGCAGCGGCGCTCGGCACTGCGGGCCAGGCTGCGGCAAACATGGGCCTGAGCGATCAGCGCCGAGCCACCGGGCAGAATGAAATTCTCCAACGGCCCCAGCTCTTCGTTCCAGGCATCGATGGCCACTTCCAGGCGTTCGACTTCCGCCGCATTCAGCGCTTGATACACCGGCATCGCCAGTTCGCCGCCCAGGTCGAACAAGCGGTGCTGGCAAGGCTCCAGCACGTCGCTGATCGCTTGCAGGCCGGGATGGGCGCGACGGCTTTCGGCCAGACCGGCCAGCAGCAGCCCCAGTTGGCTGTTCAGTGTGTCGACTTCGCCGATGGCCTCGACCCGTGGATGGTCCTTGGGGACCCGGCGACCATCGCCAAGCCCGGTTTCACCTTTGTCGCCGGTGCGGGTGTAAATCTTCGACAGGCGAAAACCCATGCTTAGCGCTCCAGTTGTCTGAGTTCGTGGTGGGCGAGCGGGGCGCTCGCGGCTAATGGCAGGCGCAAGGTAAAGCAGGTGCCCTGGCCCAGGGTCGATTGCACTTCCATCTGACCCTTGTGGTTGTTGGTGATGATGAAGTACGACACCGAAAGCCCGAGGCCCGTGCCCTGGCCGATTTCCTTGGTGGTGAAGAACGGTTCGAAGGTGCGCTTGCGCACGCTCTCGCTCATGCCGATACCGTTGTCCTCGACCTGGATTTCTGCCCACGGCGGGTTCAGCCGCGTGCGCAGGATGATTCGTCCGGGTTCGTGGTCGTCCTCGCGCTGGTGGATCGCCTGGGCCGCATTTTTCAGCAGGTTGAGCAGCACTTGTTCCAGCTCGTTGGCGGTGCCGGGAACAGGGCCCAGTTGCGGGTCGAACTGACGAACGATGGCCTGGCCCTTGAAGTCGAAGCCAATGGTCAGGTCGAAGTCATTGCTGGCGATCTCCACGGCCTGGTCGATCAGCGCCGGCAAGTCGCACGGCGCCATTTGCCGGTTGCTGCGGCGGCTGAAACTGAGCATATGGGTGACGATCTTCGCCGCCCGGGCGCCGGCCTGCTGGATGCCGTCGAGCAATTGCGGCACTTCGCGGCTTTGCAGGTACTGATTGACGCTGTCCAGTTCCAGGCTCAACTGTTCGGCGGTTTCGATGTTCTTGGGCAGGTCGGCGGACAAGCGCCGGCGAATGTTCTGCACGTTGTGCAGGATGGCGCCCAGAGGGTTGTTGATCTCATGGGCCATGCCGGCCGCGAGGCCACCCACCGAGAGCATTTTCTCCGATTGCACCATCATTTCTTCCAGGGACAGGCGCTGGGTGATGTCGTCGATCCGGATCACCACGCCGCGTCCGGCACCGCCCATCAATGGGTAAAAGGTCAGCGCATAGTGTCTGGCTTCCTCGTCCCGGGTCCAGGTCACGCGCTCGATCTTGACCACGCTGTGCTGTTCGACGGTCTCCCGAAGTTGCGGCAGAAACGGCTTGAGCGGTTCAAAGGCGAGAAAAATCGGCTGGTTCAAGGCCTCATCCAGGCGTGTGCCGGACAGGGCGCTGGCTTCCTGGTTCCACTGGGTCACGTACAGCTGTTCATCCAGGGCAATCAGGGCTGACGGCATCGAGTCGATGATGCTGTTGAGGTAGTTCTGAAAGCCCGTGAGCTTCTTCTCGATCTTGCTGCGCACCTGGACTTCCAGCTCCAGCTTGCGGTTAGTGTGACGGGTTTCTTCAGCCAGACTCTGGGCCTGGTCGTAGGCGGCCTGGGAGTCGTCGCGGGCGCGCTTGAGTTGCTGCTCGCGGGCTTCGATGCGCGAGAGCATGGTGTTGAAGGCTTCAGCGAGGCTGCCGATTTCGTCGTGGTTACCGCGAGCGGCACGCAGGGCGTAGTTTTCTTCGCGAGTCACCTGCCGGGACAGTACTTCGAGCTGATGAATCGGTTGGGTAATCAGGCGTTTGATCTGCTGGGCAATCAGCATCCACAGCAGCACGCTGAAAATCAGGATCCCCAGGCTGGCGGTCAGGGTGCCGGTATAGAACGCGACCGGCAACTCACTGCTGGCCACCAGCAGCAGATGGCCGGGGGGCTGACCCGGGCGTGGCAGTGTGATCAGCTGATTGCTGCGAAACTCCGTGGCCTGCCAGGTTTCGATGTGCCGAAAGTGTCTGGGCAGTTCAAGCGTGTCGCCATGCTGCACCTGGGCCAGGCGCTGGCCTTTGCCGTCGTAAAGGGCCGCTGCCCGTAACGGGGTGTAGCTGTTGAGCTCGTTGAGCAGGTTTTCAGCGTCTTGTGGCGAATTCAATGACTGGCTGGCAAGCGCCGGGTTGGAGACCAGCCGGCCGATGGTCTGCAGGGCTTGCGGTGCCATGCTTTCCTGGGAAATCCAGTAGGCGGCGCTGATAAAGGTCAGGTTGGCCACCAGTAACACGGTGATCAACAGCACCAACAGGGCGGCCAGCAGTTTCTGGCCGACCGGAAGGTTTTCAAGGCGCTGGCGCAAAGGCATGGGGGTCGTCGCTAAAGAAGAACAAGAGGCCAGCGTAGCCGCTGCTCAGTCGCTGGGCAATCCACGGGTGCGCAGGTGCGCAATCAAGCGTTGCTGGAGTTGGTTGAGGTGCGGTAATACCAATTGATGCCGCGAGGCGACAACGCAGGCATAACCCAGCAGGTAGCTGATTTCGGTCCGGCGCTGGTTGGCCACATCCTGGTACATGGATGAGTAATTGGCTGCCGTCGCCAGGATCACCCGCTCGACTTCCTGCTGCAGGTCGTGGGCAGCGGCGGGCTGGCCGCAATGTTCCAGCAACGCGCTCAGCTCGGCGCACAGGGTGGCGACTTCGCAATGGTGCTGTTGCAAGCCGCCGTTGCGGCAATCGTGCAGGACGGTCAGCGGATTGATCGCGCAATTGAGTGCCAGCTTGCGCCAGAGTCGAGTCAGGATGTCCGTGCTCCACTCATGAGGGATGCCCGCCGCGCTCATGTCCTCCAGCCAGACCGGTGCCATCGGTTGACGGGCGTCGCCTAGCCAGGTGTAGCCGTGGCCGGCGAACACCACGCGCCAGTCGCCATCGCGAAAGGCGCCTTCGGTACTCGAGGCAAAAATGCAGCGAGCATGAGGAACGCGCGCGGCCACGGCATCCTGGCTACCCAGGCCGTTCTGCAGCAGGATCAATTCGGCGTCGGGTGTCAGGCGCCTCGCCAATTGCGCCACGGCGCCTTCGGCATCGTAGGCCTTGCAGGCGACCAGCAAGCGATCGATCGGGCCGACGCGCTCGATGGTGGTCGCGGGGATCGCATAGTGCTGCGCTTCACCTTGTTCGACCAGGGTCAAGCCACCTGCTGCCTGATAGGCCTGCAATCGCGCGGCATCGCGCAGTATCAATTGCACGGGGAGCCCGGCCCTTGCCAGGCGCGTGGCCCACAGGGTGCCCAGGCTGCCGGCGCCGAGGACGTGCCAGGTAGTCGACATCAGTTTTTTGCTCGGATTGGCAGGCGCATGTGAGGCTCGCAGCGTAGAAGGGGAAAGACCCGTTATAATCAGCGCGGATTTTAACCGCAAGCCAGGCGTGCTCCATCTTGATCGAGCGCCCCCTATTTATTGGAGAGATTACATGCCGTCGTTCGACGTGGTATCCGAACTGGACAAACACGAAGTCACCAACGCGGTCGAGAACGCCGTCAAGGAACTCGATCGTCGTTATGACCTGAAAGGCAAAGGCAGCTTCGAGTTCAAGGAAAAGGACCTGACCGTCAACCTGACCGCCGAAGCCGGCTTCCAGCTGGAAGCGATGATCGAGATCCTCAAGCTGGCGCTGGTCAAGCGCAAGATCGATGTGCAATGCCTTGAGGTCAAAGAGGCCTACGCTTCCGGCAAGCTGATGAAGCAGGAAGCCGTTCTCAAGGAAGGCATCGACAAGGAGCTGGCGAAGAAGATCGTCGCTCACGTCAAGGATGCCAAGCTCAAGGTCCAGGCCGCCATTCAGGGCGAGCAGGTCCGCATCACCGGCAAGAAGCGCGACGACCTGCAAGAGGCCATCGCGGCCTTGCGCGGCAAGGAATTCGGCATGCCGCTGCAGTTCAACAACTTCCGCGACTGATCAGTCTTCGGGGGAACCTCTCGGCGTTATTGACGTCCGAGGCCCAAGCAACGGCAGAAATGATCGAGCCTCGAGGGGCATGATCTTTCTGCTGCTTGGTTTTTATGTGCCGGGTAGCCGGGAATCAGGAGAGAAAATATGGATTTGAACGCTGAAGTGGACAACCTGGTGAAGGCTTCCCAGGCCTGGATCCCGATGATCATGGAATACGGCAGTCGTGTGCTGCTGGCGGTCGTGACACTGGCCATTGGCTGGTGGCTGATCAACAAGCTGACCCACAAGGTTGGCAAGCTGTTGGCGCTGCGCAATGCCGATCTGGCCCTGCAAGGGTTCATCAGCAGCCTGGCCAACATCGTGCTCAAGGTGCTGTTGGTGGTGAGTGTCGCGTCGATGATCGGCGTTGAAACCACCTCGTTCGTGGCCGCCATCGGTGCCGCGGGTCTGGCCATCGGCCTGGCCTTGCAGGGCAGCCTGGCGAACTTCGCCGGCGGTGTGCTGATTCTGTTGTTCCGTCCGTTCCGCATTGGTGACTGGATTGAAGCCCAGGGCACGGCGGGTACCGTCGACAGCATCCAGATCTTCCACACGATTATTCGCACCGGCGACAACAAGACCGTCATCGTGCCGAACGGAGTGCTGTCCAATGGCATCATCACCAACACCAACCGTCAACCTACACGCAAAGTAGTGTTCGACGTTGGCGTGGACTACAACGCAGATTTGCAGAAGGCCCGTGCGGTGTTGCTGGAGCTGGCCAATGATGCGCGTGTACTGGCCGACCCTGAGCCAGTGGCGGTGGTTTCTACCTTGGGCGATAGCTCGATTACGCTTTCCCTGCGTGTCTGGGTGAAGACGGCGGACTATTGGGATGTGCTGTTCCACTTCAACGAGCACTCCCGCGATCGCCTGAAAGGGGCGGGTATTGATATTCCGTTTCCACAGCGCGTGATTCGCATGGTTCAGGAAACAGCCTGAATACTCGACGTTGTAGAACGAGTATCCGTGTTTGACTCAAGGGGCCAATTGGCCCCTTGAGTGTTTTTACAAAGCGGGAAGTCTAATAGCGAGCTAACTTATTATTAGCTTGCTACTAAATGTTCCGCGGCACTGCTTTTGTTTGTAACTGTCATCAAACAGTAACAAAAAAGCCCCTCACCTTATTCGGGTGAGGGGCTTTTTAGTTGAGCCAGGCTCTAGACGCTATTGAAAGCCGCTGATTACAAGATGCTCAGAGGGTATTCAACGATGATACGTACGTCGTTGTTGTCAGCCGTGTACTCTTCGTTGTAAGCCGTGTTGGCGCGGTAGATGGCGCTACGCAGACGCAGCGACAGATCCTTGGCCGGACCTTCCTGGAACACGTACTTGGTTTCGAAGTTGAACTCGTGCTCCTTACCTTCGGTACCGGAATCGGTCTCGATGTTGTCACCGTAAACATAACGGCTCATGAAGCTCAGGCCTGGTACGCCGTAGGTGGCCATGTTCAGGTCGTAGCGACCCTGCCAGGATTTCTCTTCACGACCGATAAAGTCGGAGATCTGGATGGAGTTGGCGACGAAGATCGTGCCGTTACCGTCAACGCCGTACAGGTAGTTGGTGTCGCCGGACGACTGCTGGTAACCCAGGGTGAACTTGTGTGCGCCGAGGCTGTAGGCAGCTGCCAAGCTCCACAGTTTGTTGTCCTGCGCGCCGTACAGCGCCTGGCCTTGGTCCTTGGTCTTGTACGCGTTCAAGTCGAAGTTCAGCGATTGATCTTCGTTGATCGGCAGGGTGTAGTTGGCGTTGATGTACTGCTTCTTGAAGTAGTCTTCAACGTCGGATGCCGCGATGCCTGCCACGAAGTTGTCGGTGAACTGGTAGGTGGCGCCAGCGATGTTGGCGCTGGTCAGGCCAGGGTTGCCTGCACCGTTGATGCTGTCCTTGCCCATGCCGGTTTGCGAGCTGAGAGCGGTGAAACGACCTGCACTGACTTCCAGGCCTTTGATCTCTTTGCTGGTGAGGTAGGTACCCTCAGCAACTTCTGGCAGCAAGCGGCTGTCGTCGGTCGCGAATACCGGGCTGGCAACGAACTGGCGGCCGTACTTCAGGGTGGTGTCGGAGAGGCGGAACTTGACTGCGGCACCGGATTTGCCTTGTGCGTCTTCAGGTTCGCCAGCGCCATTGCGGGCGAACATGCCGTTGCCGGAGCGACCTTCACCGCCATCCAGCTTGGCGGTACCCATGACCATTGCGTCCACGCCTACGCCGATGAGGCCTTGAGTGAAACCGGATTCGTAGGTAACCAGTTCGCTGATACCGGTGTCCTGACGATAGCCGCTTTTGTAGCCGCCACCGGACTTGGCAATGTTGCCAGCACCGTTCCTGAAGTCGCGGTTCATGTACTCGATACGAGTCTTGGCATTCAGACTTTGGTCTTCAATAAAGCCTTTGGCTTCGTCCTGAGAGGACGCGATTGCGAACTGCGAGGTGCCTGCTGAAACAGCCAGTGCGATCATGCTCCACTTCATCACGCGCATCGTGATTTGCTCCTTTGGTTTTAGAAGAGTACTGCCGTCCCACCTGTTTTATTATCTGGGCGGCTCTTTCTTTTTGTGTCGGCGCAAACTTATATCACGCCGACAATGTTGGCGATACTTGCGCATCTAACCTTTCGCCTTCTTTACGACCCTGTCGCAAACAGCGTGGTAGATGTCGCAAATTTCCAGCTCCGACGCAACCGGGCGGACAACTTTAATGCTGTTTTTTGCGCCTTGTCGTCGGTAAAAAGAGTCCTGGTGAAACGTTTGAATCTCCATCGGGCTACCTTGCCACTGTTTTTTTTGCCTGAGGGCCTCCGCTTCCAGCGGGTGCGACTCGGGCGATGTTGGGTATGAATGCAACAAGCGTGCACAAAATCGTCTTTTTTTCGATTTTTTTCTTGTTGGCTGCCAGGTGCTGTAAAAACCTCATAAAACCGGGGGGTTCAAGCGCTTTTGGTTTGGGCTTGACGCCTTGCCTGACATCATGTTGCGGCCTTCTGGTCGACAGTCTGGCAACCAAAAATGTTACCGGTTCACCCCACCACTGAGTAAATGGCGGATGTCGAAGCGTTCAGCGTAGACCCACTGTGCGGTTTTGGTGCAAAAAATTTTAGCCCTGTACTGAATTCATCTCTGTCGGCCGCTTGCCTGAAGCGAACTTTTCCTTGTTGATCAGTCATTTCGGCGTTTGTTGCCTGTCGTTCGGTTCTGTAAAGGTGCGCGGCAGCGAAAATTGTCCCATTCGGGGGCGGCTGTCAGATTTCCACTGGCGCTCGTGGCTTCGATGCAAGGTTCGCCGTGAAGCCTGCGCCGTTCGCAGGTATGCTGCCGTCCGGTCGCTTGGTGCGCTGTCCCTCTGGATGGGCGCTAAGCTGAAAAATGATGGCCCGGCGGGAGTACGCGCAGTGTTCACTTTAGATCCACGACTTCAACAAGACACGTTACCGATCGGGGACTTTCCGCTCTGCCGGTTGCTGCTGTCCAACGATTCGAACTATCCCTGGTTCATCCTGGTACCTCGTCGCGAGGCTATCAGCGAGATATTTCAGTTGGATGTCGCAGAGCAGCAACAGCTTTGGCAGGAAACAACAGTGCTGTCGCAAGTGCTCAAGGACGCGTTCGATGCGGACAAGTTGAATGTGGCGGCGCTGGGCAATGTCGTCAGTCAGTTGCACATGCATGTGATTGTGCGCAAGCGCGAAGATGCCGCCTGGCCAGCGCCGGTTTGGGGTAAACATCCGGCGAAACCCTACAGTTCGGAGCAGATCGCCGCGATTCGCGAACGTTTGCGCTTGATTTTGACCGATGAATTTACGTTTCTGGAGGGCTGAAGCATGAGCCTGGAAGAGCGCGTTACCGAGCTTGAAAGCCGTCTGGCGTTTCAGGATGACACCATCCAGGCGTTGAACGATGTGCTGGTGGCGCAGCAGCGGGTGGTCGAGCGCCTGCAGCTGCAAATGGCTGCGCTGCTCAAGCGGCAGGAGGAAATGGTCGGGCAGTTCGAGTCATTCGAAGAAGAGGCGCCGCCGCCGCACTATTAAGAGTGTCGCAGGCATGAAAAAACCGCGGACAGCTCGGCTGTGCGCGGTTTTTTTTAGCCTTGAATCAGCGGCGCGGCAGTGCGGCGATCACATCTTCGGCTTGCAGGCCCTTGTCACGATTCATGACGGAGAACTCCACGCGCTGGCCTTCGACCAGGACACGGTGGCCTTCACCGCGAATGGCCCGGAAGTGGACGAAGATATCGTCACCGGAGTCGCGGGAGATAAAGCCGAAGCCTTTGGATGTGTTGAACCACTTGACGGTGCCGGTATCGCGGTTGCTCATGTCGTAGCTTGGCGAGGCGGCGGCTGGTGACGACTTGTAGAAGCTGATGCCCAGGTGCAGGGCAACGGCGATCAGGGCTGCGACCAGGCTGAACAGTACGGCGGGTTGACCGGCGATGACGGGCATCGGTGCGATCAGCGTCAGGGTTTGCAGAACCACGCTCAGAACCAGCAGGGCGCTGACCAGGTTTTGCAGTTGATGACGCGGGCCTTTGTTCCAGTAAGGGATGACAGGTGCAAGCGTGAGGTTGAGCAGGCCGAAAAAGGCCAGGTACAGCGCGTCGGGTTGTTGCAGGTAAGGTAAGGCTTCGGATTGCAGGCTAGGGATGAAGGACAGCAGCAAGGCCGCTGCGCCTATCAACAGATGGACGATTTTCAACATTTTGATTAACTCACGTTAAGACAGCTCACAAGGAAGAGCTGATGGCGCACGGTTCGCTTCAAGATAATAAAGAGGCGTTGGACACGTACCCGGTATCAGCCTATGCGCCGAGCCCGGTAAAAATGGGCACTGGCGACACGCTGTCTATTTAACAGCAAAGCCGCAGGCTACTCAAATCAGGGCGTCCGGCGGCTCTTT
>RCUJ01001699.1_pt1 | contig 11482 bp, 10 predicted proteins | sample 2166321 | NCBI WGS metagenome assembly RCUJ01 (sample SAMN09932808, study PRJNA488358) | compost metagenome | feature: garden; material: soil; isolation source: compost soil in an enriched community after 118 h of incubation | place: Germany: Experimental Botanical Garden Goettingen | collected... | reverse complement strand
CTACTAAACCTAAAGTAGAGTTTGCTGCAATGAATCCAGGATAAACGTGTTTTCCTGTAGCATCGATAGTAGTATCATAAGCACCAGCCGCAAGTCTGATTGTTGAGGCATCTGCTACTAAAGTAAGTTTTCCGTCTTTAAACCCAATAGCACTATTTTGAATAACCTGTCCGTTACCTAAATGTGCAGTCGCATTTAATATTAAAACTGATTTAGTTTGTTTTGGAGCCGGGATTTGCTGTGCATTTATTTGTACAGAAGCACAAAATACCAACAACAATTTATATATGTTTCTATGTGTCATAGTATCTTTTTTTATCATTATGAATTTTCTAAAGTTCTTATAACTGCTCTAAAGTATCACAGTGATATTCTTTTTTCTCTTTTCTGGTTGGTTGTTGCGTTCCGTTTCCTTTATTCTTTTCCTGCAACATTTGTCCAATCAATTCACTTCTTTCTTTAGTAATGGCCAATTGTTTTTGAGCATCTTTTTCGATATCAAAATAAACAACACCTTCAATGATTGTTTTTTCGGCTTTAGCATAAATAGAAAGTGGATTGTCGCTCCATAAGACAACATCGGCATCTTTACCTACTTTTAAACTTCCTACTTTATCATCGATATGTAAAAGTTTTGCAGGGTTTAAGGTTACAAATTTCCAGGCATCTTCTTCAGAAATATTTCCGTATTTCACCGCTTTTGCAGCTTCCTGGTTTAATCGGCGGGACATTTCGGCATCATCAGAGTTGTAGGCAACAACTAATCCTGCATTGTGCATAATTGGTCCGTTAAATGGAATAGCATCATTTACCTCAAATTTATAAGCCCACCAATCAGAGAAAGTCGAAGCTCCAACGCCATGTTCTTTCATTTTGTCAGCTACTTTGTAACCTTCCAAAATGTGTGTAAAAGTGTTTACTCTGAAATTGAATTTCTCAGCAACGTTCATCAACATCAAAATTTCAGATTCTATATAAGAGTGACAAGTGATGAAACGCTCTTTATTTAAAATCTCAGCTAGTGTTTGCAATTCTAAGTCCACACGTGGTGCTTTTCCTTTTTTAGAACCAGTATTGAATTTTTTCCAGTTTTCGTCATATTCTTTCGCCAATTGAAAATAATCTGTAAAAACTTGTTCAACTCCCATTCTGGTTTGTGGAAAACGGGTTGGATTATCAATTCCCCAGTTTGCTTGTTTTACGTTTTCACCCAAAGCAAATTTGATGAATTTAGGCTGATTTTTGTATAACATTTCATCTGCAGAAGAACCCCATTTCCATTTTACGATCGCAGAACGACCGCCAATTGGATTCGCAGATCCGTGTAATAATTGCGAAATAGTGACACCTCCTGCTAAATCTCTGTATATATTAATGTCTTCAGAATTTACAACATCCTGAATCGTAACTTCAGCAGTAGAATTGTGACCGCTTTCGTTAACTCCTTTAGAAATGGCAATATGCGAATGCTCATCAATAATACCACTTGTAATGTGTTTTCCTTTAGCATCAATAACAGTTGCACCGGCATCAGAAAGGTTTTTACCAACAGCAGCAATTTTTCCGTTTTTGATTAAAACGTCCGTTTCTGTTAGGATTCCATCTTTTTCATTCGTCCAAACTGTAGCATTTTTAAATAATAAGGTTTGGGCAGTTTGTTTTTTAGTATCACCAAAAGCAACGTTCGGATAGGTTACCGGCATAATTGGAAGTGGTTTTTCTACTTTAGAAGTATCTTTTACAGCCACAAATGGACTCGTTTTTACAGCGCTCCAAACCAATTCGTCTCCGTTTGATAAAACTGCTTTTCCGGATAAGGCGTCTGCTTTTTCGATGAATCCTGTTAAACGTGTATAATTAGATTTGATCGTATCCGCAGGTTTGATAACCAATGAAATCCAATTTTTAGCGATAGAAAAAGTACTTTTTACTTTTTTGGCATCAACCGTTGTTACTTCTGATTTTTGAGCTTCAGCAGTTCCATCAATTTTCCATTTGTAGATATCTTTTCCAACTGTTAAGTCATAATTTCCACGGATATCTTTGGCGCTAAGATCGTTTACGATAAATTTAGATCCCTGAACCCAGTTTTCATATAGAACCGTTTTTTCGTCAAAAACTTCTCCTGAAGTAATAATGAAGTTAGCATAACTACCCACTTTCAAACTACCCACTTCGTCGCTTTTTCCTAAAATAGCGGCTGGAACTGTAGTTAAAGCTTCTAAAGCTTTCGTCTTATCAAAACCTAATTTTATGGCTTTTAGAAGATTTGGTTTAAAATCTTCAATCTTTTTCAATTTGTCTGTCGTCAGGGCAAATACAATTCCGTTATCAGAAAGTACTTTTAAGTTTGTTGGCGCCTGATTCCAGAAACGCATATCAGCCAATTCGATTTGGTTGGATAAATATGGATTTGAAACATCGTAAGCTTCAGGGAAACTTATTGGAATAATGAATTTAGCGTTAGTTGCTTTAATTTCTTCAATTCTTTCAAACTCATTTCCGCTTCCTTTTAAAACATAGTTTAAGCCAAATTCTTTAGCAATTTTGGCAGCTCTCAAACTGTTTAATTTATCTTCAGAAGTAAATATCTGAACTAGTTTTTCATTATTTGCCAAAGCTTCTAATGATAAATCTTTAGTTTCAGAATTTCCTTTTTTGTACCAGTCTAAGTCCAGATACATTTGACGTAATAATGCCATAGATCCCATCAAAGAGCTTGGATATGCCTGATTTGTAAGGGCACTTTTTGAGAAGGATAAATGATTAGTTGACTTATTTGCAATGATTTGTTTGCTGTTGTCTTCATTGTTCAGGGCGACCAAAGCTCCGGTTCCTTGCGCAATTCCGTCTGGAATATGAGTTCCGACAACACCAAAACCAGCTTTTAATAATTCATCTGCTTTTGGCTGATCGTATTTAAAAGTTTCGTAAACGTTGATTTCCGGACGAACACTTTCATTCCAATAGTAACCAACTCTTTTGGTATCGTACAAAGGGTTACGATTACGTCCCGGAGTGATATTTGATTTTGGTTTTTCAATTCCAAAACTGGTATAAATATCAATAAAAGACGGGTAAATTGTTTTTCCTTGTAAATCTATAGTAATAGCATTCTTCGGAATGGATACAGCAGTTCCAACTGCAACAACTTTACCGTCCTGAATCAGTAAAGTTCCTTTTTCGATTTTTTGAGTTGGGGTAACATAAATAGTGGCATTAGTAAAAATAGTGTAATTTTTGCTTTTGTTATGCACACTTTCATTAACAGGGAAGTAATCTTGAGCATACGTTTTTGTTAAAAAAACACTCAAAAAGAGTAGGAGTAGGGCTTTTTTCATATGTAATTGGGTAAATTTTTGCTAAAAATATGAAATATATGTTATAACCGTTTTGTTTTTGTTACTCTTTTTTCTCTATTTTAGTAAGCTTGTAAGTTAACCTTTTGATTAGAAGTGTAAAATGGACATTATGGGAAATAATAATAAGATAAATTGGGGAATTATTGGTCTGGGAAATATAGCAAATCAATTTGCAGCCGATTTAATATTGATAGAAGAGGCTAATTTAGTTGCAGTAGCTTCAAGAAGTATCGAAAAAGCAAGAGATTTTGCAAACCAGTACAATTGTCCAAAAGCATATGATTCGTATGAAGCGCTTTTTGCCGATGATCAGGTTGATATTGTGTATATCGCAACACCTCACGATTCCCATACCGAATTGTCTATTAAAGCATTAGAAAATGGCAAACATGTTTTATGCGAAAAACCAATGGCACTTTCTTATAATGATGCGGTTCAGATGCTTGAAGCTTCAAAAAAGTATAATAAATTTTTTATGGAAGCTTTCTGGACGCGTTTTATTCCGTCTGTAAAAGAAGTTTTAGAAAAAGTAAATCAGGGAATTATTGGCGATGTAAACTATGTAAAAGCTGATTTTAATTTTTATGCCGATGAAAAAGAAGGAGGAAGACTTTTTGATAAACAATTAGGAGGAGGAGCGCTATATGATATTGGCGTTTATCCCTTATTTCTCTCTTATATAATGCTCGGAATTCCAAAGGAAATTATAGCGAAATCAATCTATAGTAAAAATGGAATCGATTTGCAGACTTCAATGATTTTAAATTATGAAAAGGCACAAGCGATTTTGAACGCTTCAATAAATTCTGAATCTGATATGAAAGCTGTTGTGGGAGGAACTCAAGGGCATATTCAACTTAATACACCTTGGTTTGTGGCTGACGGATATGCGATTGTAAAAAATAATGAGGAAGAAGTATTTAATTTTCCAACCCTCGGAAAAGGGTATGCTTATGAAGCAATCGAATGTCATAAATGTATTAGGAATAATCAGATTGAAAGCGAACTTTGGTCACATCAGAATAGTTTGGATTTGAGTAAAATGACAGAAGAAATTAAAACACAAATCGGATTAAGTTTTGTTTAATCCGATTTATGTAGTTATTTTAATTTAGTATTTCAACTATTTCATTTTGATTCGTCATAGTAGCAAGTGAAAGTGCTGTATGTCCCTGAGAAGAAATTGATTTGTCTGCTCCGTTTGCTAATAAAAATTTCACTATTTCGATATGCCCTCTTTCCGCAGCTCTATGCAACGCAGTAAATCCTCGATCGTCCTGAATATTAATTTGAGCACCAGATTTAAGAAGCAATTGTACTTTATCCATTTTGTTAGATTGTACCGCATTCATAATAGGCGTTGCCCCTTCATGAGTTAATCCATTTGGGTCTGCACCTAATTCCAACAATTTCGCCATAGAATCGATAGTTTGTGAAGCTACTGACCAATGTAAAGGTGCTAATCCGTCTCCGGCTAAGGTATTTAAATTGGTTCCTTTTTTAAATTCTTCTTCAATTTCGTTAATTTCTCCACGAGCAACTGCAATATGTAGCAACGAATGTGTGCGCAAAGGAGATTCAGCAATAGGTAAAAAATCAGTACTAAACACACCAAATTGAGCCATATTTCCGTAGGTCGAAAATGCCCATTTAGCAGCTAGATCTGTATCGTTTTCAAATGTAGAAGGTAAAGGAGCAGGAATTATTTCTCCTATTGCATGACTAAGTAAGATAAAGTTAAGAATAGCTTTTGTAAATTCCGGACTTTCATCCTTGGTAAATTCTCCCGTAATAGATTCTATTATAAGTTGATTGTCTTTTTGAATGGTTTTGGCCACTACAAAAACTTCTCTCAACCAGCTACGAATAAAAATTACATATTCTCCGTCAAAATAAATTGCCCATTTATGTTCCATAGTATCAGGAGTAAATAAAACTCCGGGATACAGTACCTTATCAATTTTAATAGAAATATCGGTTTCTATAGTTTTGCTATTTTCAGGTCTTTGTCCAAAAAATGAAGTACCGCTTTCGCCACCGTAAGAAATGGCATTTGTAGCCATTAGTGGATTTTCTGAAGTAGAAATCATGGTTTGAGAAAAAGGACGTAAATCTAACAGTCGATGTCCCCAGGGATTTTCCTCTGCTGCTATCCAGGATAATTCCGTTTCTTCAGACGATTCTTCTTTTTGCGCTTCTCTTTTTGGTTCTACTGCTTTTAGTTCTTGAACTTGGTTTTCAATCTTTTGTTCTTCTTGTTTTTGCTCTGGTTTGTTTTTTCCGAAAAGCTTTTTAAAAAATGACATGTTTTTAGATTTTGATTATAAGATTTAGGTTTTGAAAAAACTAATATACTAAATTAATCCAGTTATGAGTGGAATTTATTAAAATCTATATTTAAGTAAAATCTTAAAATATAATATATTTAAGTAATAAATTATTTACAAAAATTACGTTTTTTTCTGCTTAATTAAATACTTTTACATTTTGATAAAGATTAATTATGTTAGTAAAAGTTTACGGAAGTGCTGTTTTCGGGGTAGAAGCAACCACCATTACCATTGAGGTTCATATGGACAAAGGTATTGGTTTACACTTAGTTGGCTTGCCGGATAGTGCCATTAAGGAAAGCAGTTTCAGAATTGCAGCCGCTCTCAAAAACAACGGCTTAAATTTACCGGGAAAGAAAATAACCATCAATATGGCACCCGCCGACCTTCGAAAAGAAGGTTCTGCTTACGATTTACCTCTGGCAATGGGAATATTAGTAGGCTCCGATCAGATAAAAGCACCCGAAATTGAACAATATATTATTATGGGTGAACTTTCTTTAGACGGAAGTTTACAGCCTATTCGTGGTGCGTTACCTATTGCGATAAAAGCCAAAGAAGAAGGTTATAAAGGTTTTTTTCTCCCAATTCAAAACGTAAAAGAAGCCGCAATCGTTGCAGGTTTAGACGTTTATGGAGTTACCAATTTACAGGAAGTAATTAACTTTTTTAATGGAAAAGGGGATCTCCAACCTACAGTTATTGACACAAGATCTGAGTTTTACAAAACCTTGGATTTCCCTGAATTTGATTTTTCTGATGTTCGCGGACAGGAAAGCATCAAGCGTTGTATGGAAATAGCTGCAGCCGGAGGTCATAATATTATTTTGATTGGTCCGCCGGGAGCAGGAAAAACAATGTTGGCCAAAAGAGTTCCGAGTATTCTACCGCCCATGACCTTGCGTGAAGCTCTTGAAACCACTAAAATTCATAGTGTTGCCGGAAAATTAAAGGAAGTTGGTTTGATGAATCAACGGCCATTTCGTAGCCCGCATCACACGATTTCAAATGTGGCCTTAGTAGGAGGTGGAAGTTATCCACAGCCTGGCGAAATCTCAATGGCGCATAATGGTGTTTTGTTTTTAGATGAATTACCGGAATTCAAACGCGATGTTTTAGAAGTAATGCGTCAGCCGCTTGAAGATCGTGAAGTCACCATTTCGCGAGCCAAATTTACGGTAACTTATCCTTCATCGTTTATGTTAGTGGCGAGTATGAATCCGAGTCCGAGTGGTTTTTTCAACGATCCAAGTATGCCCAATACTTCTTCACCACACGAAATGCAACGCTATTTAAGTAAAATTTCTGGTCCATTGTTAGACCGAATTGACATTCATATTGAAGTAACGCCGGTTCCGTTCGAAAAACTGGCCGATGACCGAAAAGCCGAAAGCAGTGTTGAAATCAGAAAACGTGTCACCGCAGCCAGAGAAATTCAAACCAAACGATTCGAAGAAGTCGAAAACATACACTATAATGCCCAAATGAGCAGCAAATTAATTCGTGAATATTGTGCACTTGACGAACAATCAAAAGAATTACTAAAAACCGCCATGGAACGTCTAAACCTTTCCGCAAGAGCCTACGACAGAATACTGAAAGTAGCCCGCACCATAGCCGACTTAGATGCCGCACCAACAATAATCTCCCAACACATAGCCGAAGCCATTCAATACAGAAGCCTCGATCGCGACGGCTGGCTAGGGTAGAAAAAAATCTCGCAAAGACGCAAAGTCGCAAAGTTTTTCTTTTAAGTTTTCTTTGCGACTTTGCGACTTTGCGAGATTAAAATATACACAAAGCTTAGCGAACCTAGCGTAATACCCTTGCGAACCTTGCGGTTAAATCAACGCCTAGAAAGCACAACAGTACCTCCAATATCAATTTGTTCCAAAAAGACTTCATCATGCGAAACCACAATCAAAGTACCCTGATATTCATTAACCGCCGCCGTCAAAATTTCAATATTCTGAATATCTAAATTATTAGTAGGTTCATCCAAAATAATAATATCCGGTGCATGATTGTTAATCGTAAGACAACAAAGCATCAAACGCATTTTCTCACCACCACTCAAAGCGCTACAAGGTTTATCCAAATCATTTTGTGAAAACAAAAAGCGATTCAGCCGCATTCTGATATCATGTTCCTGCAAACCCGAAATATTGAATTTTTGAGCCTGTTCATAAAGTGTAAGCTGATTTTCAATTAAGGAATAGTCCTGATCGATATAAACAATTTTAGCCTCAGCTTTGTAAACGGAACCTTGTGTCGGAGCTAATTTCCCTGTAATGATTTTGATTAAAGTTGTTTTTCCGGAACCATTCGATCCTTTCAAAACAATACGATCACCACTCAGAATCTGAAAATTGAGATTCTCTTTCCAAAGCAATTCTTCTTCATAACCGAAATTAATAGCAGTAGCCGTAAAAAGTATTTTGCCTTGGTGCAAATCAGCATTATTAAAACCGAATTTCATTTTGTCAATCTCAGGCAAATCAGAACGTAATTCTTGTAATTCTTTTGAAATGCCGCCAATTTTTTCCGCATGCATGCTCTTCGTTTTAGAGGTGCTGTTTTCAGCATTATTCCGCAAAGTATTCATCATGATTCGGGAAACGCCTGCTTTTTCCTGTTTCTTTTTTCCACGTGCATCTAATTTTTGCTGGCGTTCCATCGTTTCGCGTTCTTTTTCTCGGGCTTTTCGCAACGCTTTTTCCTTACTCTGAATATCTTGCTGTAAGGCGTTGTTTTCTATTTGCTTTTGTTGGGCATAAAAATCATAATTTCCTCCATAACGGGTAATACCATGTTTACTTAATTCGTAAACCGTTTTCAAAAGATTCAATAATTTTCGATCATGGCTTACAATAATCAAAGTGGCCGAAGTGTTTTGAATGAAATGATACAATAATTTTCTGGCTTCAAGATCCAGATGATTACTTGGTTCATCAAGTAAAATAAGCTCAGGTTGTTGAATAGAAATTCCGGCAAGAAAAACTTTTGTTTTTTGTCCGCCACTTAAAGTTTCCAGCTTTTGTGATAAATCTAAATCAGTTAATTGCCAATATTCTAATGCTTCATTGCAACGCTCTTCAATGGTCCAGTCATCGTTCAGAATTTCCAGATTTTCTTCGGTTACATCTCCGTTCAAAATTTCTTTGAGCGCATTAAGCTTGTTTTCAACTTGCAAAGCTTGTCCAATGGTAAAATGATTAAATTGCCCGAAAATCTGTGGTACATAATAGGGTTTTGCATCGGCTTTAATCAAACCTTCAGAAGGCTGTAATTCGCCGGCAATAATTTTTAAAAGTATCGATTTTCCAACGCCGTTGTTACCAATCAAGGCAATTTTATCCTGCTGATTAGCAGTAAACGTAATTTTGTCGAATAGCAAATCTCTATTCGTATGTAGATATGAAATGTTTTGTAAAATAAGCATAATTTCTTTCTTTTGGGAATAAACAAATAAGCATACTGTTTTGCAGCTACCTTTATAATTGTCTGAAAGAAATTTTATTTCACATGGAATTTTCTAATTGGTTTGTGGTTGCAAAGATAAAAATATTTTTTAACTCTATTTCATTGCTTAAAAATGAAGCTGCACATTTTATTTGGTGATATTCCAGAAACTCATTTTACGTCTGGTTATAAAGCCTAGCTTTTCGTATAACGCAATAGCGCCAAGATTGTGCTCTGCAACATGCAAAAACGGCATTTTACCCTGATCAAAAATGACATTTGCAACATAAGTAATCAGTTGTTTGGCATAACCTTTTCCTGTATGATCCGGATGTGTAATTATGGCACTAACCTCCGTAAAAGCATTCATTTTCATGCGTTCTCCGGTAACAGCAATCAGCTGATTATCTTTGAAAATTCCGTAATAATCTCCGAGTAAAATGGTTTTGTTTTTAAAGTAGCCAGGCTGTACTAAATTGACCAAATCGCATAAAATTTGGTTATGCTCTGCGGTCAACTTAGTAATTTCGGACTCTATTGGAATTTGAATTTTTTCATTGATAACCATTTGAAGACAAACTAATTCTTTTGCAATTTTCAATGTATGAGCTATTTCAGGTTTTTCACCGACAATAAAGAAATTATCGATTAACGCTGCATATTCTTTGGTTGCAATGTCAGTATTTTCCAGTTCTGTAAACCTCCAAACGGACCATAATTTGGATCGTAGAATTTAGTATTCCCATAATCAATAGCAAACTCCTGATGGTTTTCTGATAAAGAATACCAAACCGGATTGTCTAATTTATTTTCTTCGGAGATTGTCATTGTAATGTTTTTCAAAATTAAAAATTGAAGGTGAATTTTGAAATATAAAAGTACGGATTTATAATAAATAGAAACGAAAAATCCCGCTTCAACTGAAACGGGATTCAATAAAATATAATAATAAGAATTACTTCCTTCTCGTAGCAAAAATTTCGTCCAAACCTTCCATAGCAATAGTGAAACCTTCTTTGAAACCCATTTCAATGATTTTTTCCAAATCAGAAAGGTTTTCATGTTTAATCGCAACATCAACAATAGTAGAATTACTATGTTCGGAGAAATTCACATTCCAGTCAGAACGCGGAAAATCTTTGTTTAAGTTCCCTTCGCTATCACTAAAAGCATCCAGATATTTAAAGTTAGATTTTGGCGTAATCGAAGTAAAATCGGCAATAGCCCAATGCTCTTCGCCTTGAGGGCCAACCATGGCATAAAGTCTACGTCCGCCTTCTTTGAAATCCATGCTTTTTGTTCTGGCTTTCCACGGTGATGGCGCCCACCATTGGTCTAATATTTCTGCTTGTGTCCAGGCCGACCAAACATCGGCAAGGGGCGCATTGAATTCTCTTTTTACGTTTACCGTGCTGTTTTCTTTGTCTACGGTAAAATTCATCAATAGATTAGATTTCATTTTCTTTAGATTTTAGATTCATTAATACTTGATCTAATTGACTAAAACGGTTTTCCCAAATTTCCTTAAACTGTTCTAACCATTTGTCAATTTCTTTCATTTTGTCAATTTTTAGCTGGTAATAGATTTCTCTCCCGACTTTTTTCTCGGCTAATAATTCGCATTCATTGAGAATTTTAATGTGTTTAGACACGGCTTGTCTCGTCGTATTAAATTGCTCCGCAATGGCATTTGGTGTTAATGCGTTTGTAGCAACCAAAACTAAAATTGCTCTTCGGGTCGGATCGGCAATAGCCTGAAAAATATCTCTGTTCATTTTGAATTATTTAAATACGCAACTAATTAGTTGCAAATATGAGCAACTTTTTGGTTGCGCAAAATATTTTTGTGATTTTTTAAGATAATTTTTTAGAAAAGGTGTTTGAAGAGGTTTTATTTAGGCCAGTACAGCACATTAAATTTATGGCCATCCGGATCAGAAAAACCAAAGAAATAGCCTTTTTCAAAACTTTGAGGCTCAGCAAAAACTCTTCCACCAGCGTTTTTAACAGCCAAAAGTCGTTGATGTACTTCATCTACACTTTCAGCCGAAAGCGAAAATATAATTTCATTACCTTTTTGTAAATCGGCAGCTTCGTCATTCACAGCCCATTTAAATCTGTCTTTTGTAAAAAAATGAATTATAAAATCATCATCTCCAAAACAAAAACTCGTCAGTTCTGTATTGGTTCCATTTGGTTTAAAACCTAATTCGCTATAAAATTTGGTAGTTCGTGCCAAATCTTCTACGGCTAAATTGGCCCATATTTTTTTAGTTTTCATATCATCAATTTAAAAATTAAAACTTTATTCTCATTATTAAATAATAG
>RCUJ01001698.1_pt1 | contig 11485 bp, 10 predicted proteins | sample 2166321 | NCBI WGS metagenome assembly RCUJ01 (sample SAMN09932808, study PRJNA488358) | compost metagenome | feature: garden; material: soil; isolation source: compost soil in an enriched community after 118 h of incubation | place: Germany: Experimental Botanical Garden Goettingen | collected... | reverse complement strand
CTCGACATCCGGGCCCACGGCTTCGCGCGCCGCCTTCAAGCGCGCCTCTTCCTCGCGCGGGGACAGGCGGCCGGTCTTCATCTTGACGGCGCGAAAGCCCTTGTCCACATAGCTGGCCATTTCCTCGCCCAGATGCTGGGGCGTCTTGCCGTCCAGGTAGTAGCCGCCGCTGGCGTAAGCAGGCACGGTTTCGAGCTCCATCGCACCCAGGAACTTGTGCAGCGGCAGGCCGGCCGTTTTGGCGTTCAGGTCCCACAGCGCAATGTCCAGCGCACTCAGCGCGCGCATCACCGTGCCCTGCCGGCCTTGCAGCAGCGCCTCTTGGTACATGGCTTGCCACAGGCCTTCTACCGCGTGCGAATCGCGGCCCAGCAGCACCGGCGCCAACAGGCTTTGCACGGCCGCTTCGAAGATGGCGCCGCCGGCGCTGCCCACATAACAAAAGCCGATGCCTTCCACACCATCGCTTGAACGGACCTTGACCAGGCCGTAGTGGCGGGTGGAAACGCTGCGGTTCGAAAACGACGTGACTTTATCCAGGGGCACCGCGGCGGCGCAAACGTCGATGGATTCAATAATGGGCACGGCAAGCTCCTTGATGGCGGGGATCCAACGGGCGGCGCCGGCGCCTCGTGCGCGGGCGGATCGCTCTGGACGTATTCTTCCCGCCGCCAAAGAAAACAACAATTATCTTCACCCATCTTTAGAATACGGAAAATCCATCTTCACGAAGGGCAAGCGCCGTGGACTCCCGCTTTCTTCAAACCTATGTGCATGTGGTGGAGCTGGGCTCCATCGCCCAGGCCGCGCGCCACCAAGGCTTGACGCCCGCCACCGTGCAGCAGCGACTGCGCGCGCTGGAGGGCGACGTGGGCAGCGCGCTGATCGCCCGGTCTGGCCGCACGGTCAAGCCCACGCCTGCCGGTATCCGCATTCTTGAGCGCGCCCGCCATATCCTGCGCGACGTGCGCGACCTGCGCTCAGCGGCCAGCGATACGGAGCTTCCAGCCGGCCCCTTGCGCCTGGGCGCCACGCCCACCGCGCTCACCGGCATCATGCCGCCGGTGCTGCGCACCTGGGTGGCCCGCCATCCCCATATCGAGATCTACATCGAGCCCGCGCCCACCACCCTGCTCTACAGCAAGGTGCTGTCGGGCGAGCTGGACGGCGCGCTGCTGGTGCACCCGCTGTTTGCATTGCCCAAGACGTGCGACTGGCGCGACCTGCGCCACGAACCGCTGGTGTTGGTGACGCCGGCCGGCATGAAGGTGCGCGACCCGCTGGCCGTCATCGCGCGCGAGCCCTACATCCGCTATGACCGCAGCGTGGTGGGCGGCAAGATGGCCGATGACTACCTGCGCACGCACAACCTGCGGCCACACGTGCGCTTCGAGCTGGACGGCATCGATTCCATTGCGAAGCTGGTGGCCGAGGGGCTGGGGGTGGCGGTGTTGCCGGACTGGGCCGTCACCGGCGAACCGGCCGCTCGCGTAAAGCGCTGGCCGTTGCCGGCGCCCTGCCCGGTGCGCACGGTGGGCGCCATCTGGCAGCGCGCCGGTGTGCGGTCAGAATTGATGCGCGCGTTCGTCGCGTTGACCGAATCGCAGCTGGGTTTGAAGCGCGGCCAGGGTTAGGCGATGGCGTCCTGACCATTGCGGGCGACGACCACGCCGTGGGTCACGACCAGACGGCGCGGCTTGCGCGTCACCACGGCCTCGGCCACACAACTGGCGTCGACCAGGACCAGGTCGGCCCGCGCGCCCGGCGTCAGGCCGTAGTCCGCAAAGCCACAGGCGCGCGCGGCGGCGCCGGTGACGCAATCAAACGCCCATTCCACTTCGTCGTCGCGGCGCAGATCGTTGCGCAGGCCGATCATCATGGCGCGCGCCAGCATGTCGGGGCTGCCATACGGCGTCCAGGTGTCGCGAATGCCGTCGTTGCCGCCGAAGATCGTCACGCCCGCCTCGCGGCACGCCCGCACGCCGGGCACCGGCCGCGACGGCGGCGCTGTGGTCAACACGGCCACGTCCAGCGTCGCCAAGCGTTTGAGCAGCCCGTCCAGGCGCTTGGCGTCAACGCCGCCCAGGCAGAAAGCGTGGCTGATGACCACCTTGCCTTGCATGCCCAGCGCCTGGACGCGGTCCAGGATCAAGTCCAGCGTGAAAGCGCCCAGTTCGCCGGGCTCATGCAGATGGATGTCGACCGGCTTGCCATGCTTCTCGGCCAGCCCGAACAGCACATCCAGTGATTGGGCGGGATCGCGGTCGATGGCGCACGGGTCCAGTCCACCCAACACATCAGCGCCTTGCGCCAGCGCCTGGTCCAACAGTTCCGCCGTGCCGGGACGCACCAACAGCCCCGACTGCGGAAAGGCCACGGTTTGAATTTCCACGCGGCCGGCCAACGCTTCGCGCGTGGCATGCACGCCATCCAGGTGACGCAGGCCCGCGTCGGTATCCACGTCGACATGGCTGCGGATGCGAGTGGTGCCTTCGCGCAGGAAGGCCAGCGCCAGCGCGCGCGCATGGCTAGCCGCGTCATGGTCTGTGCTGGCGCGCCAGGCGCGTTCGTTTTCAATGCGGTCGGTCAGGGCGGGGCCAACCGCATTCACATACCAAGGTGAATCCCAGTTGGTCTTGTCCAGGTGGGTATGGCCTTCAACCAGCCCCGGCAACAACAAGGCGCCGCCGCCATCCTCAACAGGGACGTCGGCCGGCGCCTGAATGCCCGGTTGTATCTGCAGGATGCGCCCACTGCGCACCAACACGTCGACCGCCTCGGCGGCGTCGTTCGCCACGATTCGGACGTTTTTCAACAGCAGGTCGGTCATGGAATTTTCCCGGACGAACGAAAGCGGCCGGCCCGAAAGGCCGGCCACATAACAGCCCAAAGGTTCAGACTTGCGGCGGTTCGATCCAGAAGAAGCGTTCGCCTTGGCGGACCATATCGGCGACGCCTTCGGCGCCGATGCGGTAGTCCGAACCCATCAGCGATGCGCCACCGTCTTCATGGATGTGGATAACGGCCAGCGGGTCATTGGCCATGGTGTACCAGTAGTACCCGGGCTTGAGATCATGCAGGTCAGTAGTCATTGCTCAAGTATACAAACAACACCGCCTGTACAAAAAGACAACACAAATACAAAGCCTGCCTGACAGCGTGAACACGACACGTCATACTGCCTGCTCCTGATCTGAATTAGCTGGTGCATTTGACACACATCGGTTTGAAAGCAATGCGTAATACGCGGACGTTGGCCGAGAGGAGAACAGCGAGCGCATGAAAAGGCAGTCACTTCAATTCAGCGAGCCGCTTAAGCAAGCCGTCCTGGCCGGCCTGAAAGTGCAGAGCCGCCGCATTCTGAAGCCGCAACCCACCAAACCCACAACGGTTTGGTATGCGGACGCCGCCGATTCTGGCCGCTGGGTAGCAATGGGTCCCGTTCGCGATAACCCCTCAGAGTTGCGACGAACGTCCAGTTGGGTCAGGTGCCCCTATGGCAAAACCGGCGAGAGCATCACCCTGACCGACGAAGCCGGTAACGCATTCGCCACCGCGCTTATCGTGGGCGTGCGCATCCAGCGCCTGCAAAACCTGACCGAAGCGGATGCGCGTGCGGAAGGCACGGAAGCCTTGTACCAATCCTCCGCGCTCTTGCCCGGTGTTCCACTTCAAACAGCGTTCGCATTAACGTGGTGCGAACGCTACGGCTCGCATGCCTGGGCGGCTAATCCTTGGGTTTGGGTCGTGGAATTCCGCGGCATCCAATCGATCTGATGCGATCCGGGCCCAGCAGCCCGCCATGATAGTGACCAGCTGTAACGAACCGGTCTGACTTCATCTGATTCCACTTCATTTCAATCGATTTCAGGTTTGCGTTTACCAGAGCGCAAGTACTACCTCGCACCGCAGCACGCGCGCGTTGTCCGGCCGGGGGACGGTTGCGGATTGTCGCTATTGAGGAAGTCGTGCTTACGAATCCGCGACGGAAAAGCCCGAAAATAGGGGCGTCGAATACTCAACTTTGCTGTGTCGCGCAGCAGGCAGGTGCAACATGAAAAAATGGCTAATTGCTAGTGCCGGTGCCGCGGGTCTGCTGATTTCCAGCGTAGCCCTCGCCCGGGTGGACGTGGGTATCTCAATCGGCGTGCCCGGCGTGGTTTATCCAGCCCCGGTGTACGTGGCGCCCGCCCCTGTGTATGTGGCGCCGCCCCCACCTGTGTATTACCGTCCGGCGCCCGTATATGTGGCGCCCCCGGTGGTCTACCCCGCTCCGGTCTATTACCGCGGCGGCCCTCACTGGCGCGGCGGTCCGCCCCCGCGTTATTACGGTCCGGGTCCCGGTTATTACCGAGGCCATGGCCATGGCCACGGCAAGGGCCGCGGCGACTGGCACCGTTAAAAGCAAAGGCCACTCTAGCGAGTGGCCTTTTTTTTCCGTTGGGACATTGTCCGGTGCCCCATGGGAATGACGATCAGGCCGCGGGGACCCGTACCGGTTTTTCCGCCACCACGGCGGATTTTTGGGATACCTGCGCGGGTTTGCCATCAACCCAACGCGGGGATTCCTGAACAAGATCAATCCATCTGCGGGGCGCACTGGACGCCCGCCACCAACCATTATGCGGACGCATGGGCAAACTCCGGCTCACCGTTAAAACGCACACCATTGATTTCTTGGAACAATTGACGGCTTTCCTGTTCTGCTTCGTGCAAGTCTGAGAACGGCGCCTGTCCCGGCACTGTCCAGCATTTTTCCGGCGCGGTTCCGCCGACTCGGCGGGTCCATATCTGCACGCGGTAGCCCTGTTCGTCTTCACGAGCGACAGAGCATCTCACACGAAAATCTCCAATCATTCTTGAAGTCATGGACAACTCCTTGTTATATAAGTGAATGAAGCGTGTAGAACGCGGGTGTATTGTGCCGCATCTATCCGGCCCTTTTATTAAAAATACACAATTGCTCACATCAAAATCATGCACTCACCCGCGTAGGATAATGAGCAAAAACGACAGCAATATGTCGACATGATAAAAAAAAACGGAGCCCAAAGGCTCCGTTTTCTTATCAGCCATTTGGCCGATGGACGTGCGGCGTGCGTCAGGGTTTCAGCACCGTCAAACCACCCATATACGGCTGCAACGCCTCGGGAATCAATACGCTGCCGTCAGGCTGCTGATGATTTTCCAGCACGGCGACCAACGCGCGACCCACGGCCAAACCCGAACCATTCAACGTGTGCACGAATTCCGGTTTGCCCTGGGCATTGCGGAAACGCGCCTGCATGCGGCGGGCCTGGAAGGTTTCGCAATTGGACACCGAGGAAATTTCGCGCCAGGTATTTTGCGCAGGCAGCCACACTTCCAGGTCATAGGTCTTGGCCGAACCAAAGCCCATGTCGCCGGTGCACAGCAGCATGACGCGGTACGGCAGGCCCAGCAATTGCAGGACGCGCTCGGCGTGGCCGACCATGTCCTCAAGGGCTTCGTAAGACTGGTCCGGCTGCGTGATCTGCACCATTTCGACCTTGTCGAACTGATGCTGGCGGATCATGCCACGGGTGTCGCGGCCACCGCTGCCGGCTTCGGAACGGAAGCACGGCGTATGCGCGGTGAGCTTGAGCGGCAGGTCGGCGGCGGCCTGGATGGTGTCGCGCGCCACGCTGGTCAGCGTGATTTCCGACGTGGAGATCAGATATTGGTCTTCACGCACGTAAGGGTTGCCGGCGGCATCAACCTTGGGATCGTCATCGCCGCCGCCCTTGGACACGGCGAACATGTCGTCCTTGAACTTGGGCAACTGGCCCGTGCCGTACAAGGTGGATGCGTTGACGATGTAAGGCGTATAGCACTCGGTATAGCCGTGCGTGCCCGTTTGCAGGTCCAGCATGAACTGCGACAGCGCGCGGTGCAGGCGGGCGATGGGGCCGCGCATGAACGAGAAGCGCGCGCCCGACAGCTTGGCGGCCATGTCGAAATCCAGGCCCAGCGGTTCGCCGATGGCGACGTGGTCGCGCGCCCCGAACGCAAGCGCCGGCGGGTTGCCGTCAGCACCCGCTTCACCCGGCAACCAGCGACGGACTTCGACGTTGTCGTCGGCGGATTCGCCCAAGGGCACACTGGCGTGCGGCAAGTTCGGCACCGACATCAGCAGGTCGTTAAGCGGCGCCTGCAAGGCGGCCAGCTCTTCTTCCAACTGCTTCAGGCGAACAGGCACCGCCTGCGATTCCGCCATGACGGCGCTGGCGTCTTCGCCCTTGGCCTTCAACTGACCGATCTGCTTGGCCAGCGCGTTGCGGCGGGCTTGCAGGGACTCGGTTTCGGTCTGGACGGCCTTGCGGCGAGACTCCAGGTCGTTGAACCGTTCCGTGTCGAAGGACACGCCACGGCTCTTGAGGCGGTCGACGACGGTTTGCAGGTCTTTGCGCAGCAGTATCGGGTCTAGCATGTTGATGTCGGTTGAGGTTCTAGTGAAAGCAACGGGCGTGGCCCGTTACCGGTTCTTGGCGCGTTCCTGTGCGTCCAGCTCGCGCAGGAATGCCAACTTTTGCTGGATTTTAGCCTCCAGGCCGCGATCGGTCGGCCGATAGAAGGAAGGCTTGAGTCCATCAGGGAAATATTGTTCGCCGGCGGCGTAGCCGTGCGGCTCGTCGTGAGCGTAGCGGTAGGCCTTGCCGTGGCCCAGTTGCTTCATCAGCTTGGTGGGCGCGTTGCGCAGGTGGATGGGCACCGGCGCGCTGCCGTGTTCGGCCGCGAACTGGCGCGCCTGGTTGTAGGCGTTGTAGACGGCGTTGGACTTGGCGGCACACGCCATGTAGACCACCGCTTGCGCCAGCGCGAGCTCGCCTTCGGGCGAACCCAGGCGCTCGTAGATGTCGGCGCCGGTCACGGCCAGGTCGGTGGCGCGCGGGTCGGCCAGGCCGATGTCTTCCACTGCCATGCGCACCAGGCGACGCGACAGGTATTTGGGGTCTGCCCCGCCGTCGATCATGCGGCAGAACCAATACAGCGCGGCGTCGGGATTGGAGCCGCGCACCGATTTATGCAGGGCGCTGATCTGGTCGTAGAAAGCGTCGCCGCCCTTGTCGAAACGGCGCAGGTTCTGCGACAGCGATATTTCCAGCCAGGCCGCATCCACGGTATCGCGGCCCGCCGACTGCGCGGATTCCGCCACGACTTCCACCGCGCTGATCAAGCGCCGCGCATCGCCGTCGGCCCAGGCGGCCAATTGCTCGCGCGCGTCGGGTTCGACGCGGATGGACTCGCCGTCATCCAGTCCTTCGTTCAGCGCATGCACCGCGCGATCGACCAGTTGCTGCAATTCCTCGGGCGATAGCGACTGCAGCACATACACCCGCGCCCGCGACAACAGCGCCGAATTGACTTCGAAGGACGGGTTTTCGGTGGTGGCGCCGATGAAGGTGAACAGCCCGCTTTCCACATAGGGCAGAAAAGCATCCTGCTGCGCCTTGTTGAAGCGATGCACCTCGTCCACGAAAAGAATGGTGCGGCGGCCTTGGCCTTGCGCCACCTGCGCCACCGTGACCGCTTCGCGAATGTCCTTGACGCCGCCCAGCACCGCCGAAATTGCGATGAACTGCGCATCAAAGCCATCAGCCATCAGGCGCGCCAGCGTGGTCTTGCCCACGCCGGGCGGCCCCCAGAAGATCATGGAATGCGGACGGCCGGACTCAAACGCCACGCGCAGCGGCTTGTCAGGGCCCAGCAGGTGCGACTGCCCGACCACGTCGGACAAGGAACGCGGGCGCAGGCGCTCGGCCAGGGGCACATAGGGCCGATGCGCAGGATCGGCCGCGAAGAGATCGTTGCTCATTGGCAGCAGATGGGGGAAGACGGCAAGAAATACAAGTCAGCATTACACCATGACCGCCGCCTCCGCCCCGGGGAGCGGGCGGCGGCGCCTAGGCCAGTTCGGGCGGCGCGAAGCGGCGGTTGGCCAGCACCGGCAGCACCTTGCGCGCATGCGCCAGGCGTTCCGGGTCGATATCGGCAAACACCAGCGCCGGCCCCTCGCCCGCACGCGCCGTCACCACGCCCAGTGGGTCCACCACCATGCTGCAACCGATATTGCGTTCGCCGCATTCCCCGGTGGCCGCCACATAGCAGGTGTTTTCCAGCGCGCGTGCCGTCACCAGCACTTCCCAGTGCATTTCCTTCAGCGGGCCGCGCACCCAGGCCGCCGGCAGCACCAGCAGGTCGGCGCCGTCCAGCGCCAGGCGGCGCGCCAGTTCAGGAAAACGCACGTCGTAGCAGGTCATGAGCCCCACACGCAGGCCGCCAATGTCCAGCAGCGGAGGAAGCTCGGTGCCGGCCGTGACGTTGGTGGATTCCTTCATCGTGAAGGCGTCATACAGGTGCAACTTGCGGTATTGCGACACGATCTGGCCGTCTTGCACGGTAACCAAAGTATTCCAGACCCGCCCTTCGCCCGTCGGAACGTGCACGCACATCATGGTGGCAAGGGACGAACCACGGCTGGCTTCAAGCAGCCGGGTCATGAAAGGGCCGTCCAGCGACTGGGCCGCTTTCAGCACGATTTGCGGGTCGGTAATGTCGCGGGCCAGGATGCCTTCAGGCAAGACCAAAAGCCCCGCGCCGCCTGCGTGGGCGCGCTCCATCAGGTCAATGCAGACCTGCGCGTTTTCTTCCCAGACTCGGCTCACGGCGAACTGGCCCAAAGCGACTTTCAACATGGCTTTTCCTTCATGGAGCGCGGTGTTTCGCGGATTTCCTATTGTCGCGCCAACCCGCCCCTGACGCAGCCTACGGGTAAGCCCTAGCTGCCGTTTGTAAATTTCTTTCACGATAATGAAAAAAACAAACTTTCACGTAAATATTTTCCAGAGTCGAGCGCCCGCCATGACCAATTCCTCCTCCCCCGCCGCCTTGTTGGATGTGAACGGCAAAGGCCTGGGCGCGTTCCCCGAGTCCTGTACGACGGCCGGTGTGGCCGCGCTGAACTGGAACCTGCTGAACGAAGACGTGAGCCTGCCCGTGGCGGTGTTGTACGAAGCGCGCGTGCGCCACAACCTGCAATGGATGCAGCAGTTCATGGAGGCGTACCACGTCAAGCTGGCGCCGCACGGCAAGACCACGATGAGCCCCGCCCTGTTCAAGCGCCAGATCGACAACGGCGCGTGGGGCATCACGCTGGCAACCGCGCCGCAAGTGCTGGCCGCGTATCAGCACGGCATACGCCGCGTGCTGATGGCCAACCAATTGGTGGGCCGCGCCAACATGGCCATCATCGCGCGCCTGCTGCAAGACCCCGCATTCACGTTCTTCTGCATTGTCGATTCGCCCGCCAACGCTGCCCAGTTGGGCCAGTTCTTCGGCGAGCAAGACTTGACCCTGCCCGTGCTGATCGAGCTGGGTCCCACGGGCGGCCGCACGGGCGTACGCGATGACGCGCAGTTGCAGGCCGTGGTCGACGAGATCGGCCGCTGGCCCAGCCTGGCGCTGGCCGGCATTGAAGTCTATGAAGGCGTGTTGCAGGAAGAAAGCGCCATCCGCGCCTTCCTGCGCCGCGCCACCGACGCCCTGCGCGGCCTGGCCACCTCGGGCCGCCTGCGCAAGAACGGCCCCGCCGTCATCTCTGGCGCGGGTTCGGCCTGGTTTGACGTGGTGGCCGAGGAATTCTCGCAACTGGATATCGGCGTGCCGCTGGAAGTGGTGCTGCGCCCCGGTTGCTACCTGTCGCACGACGTCGGCGTCTACCGTTCGGCCGCGGAACGCATCAACGCCCACAACCCCGTGGCGCAAAAGATGGAACCGGGCCTCTTGCCCGCCTTGCAGGTCTGGGCCTATGTGCAATCGCTGCCCGAACCCGGCCGCGCCATCATCGCCCTGGGCAAGCGCGACGCCGCGTTCGACGCCGGCCTGCCCACGCCCGCCCTGCACTTCCGTCCGGGCCTGACGCGGCCCGGCCTGGCGCGGCCCGGCCTGACGCGGCCCGGCCAACACGCACCGGGCGCCGCGCCGCAAGCGTGGAAGCTGACCGCCATGATGGACCAGCATGCCTTCATGCAGATCGCCGACGGCGACGACATCCAGGTCGGCGACATGATCGCCTTCGACATTTCCCACCCCTGCCTGACGTTCGACAAGTGGCGCCAGGTGCTGCTGGTGGATGAGCAGTACCGCGTCACCGACGTGGCCGAAACCTTTTTCTGACCGCCCCCCGCCCGCCGCATCGCGCCTGGCCCGAGGGGGCTGCTGCAACACCGGGATCCCGGCGCACATCCAATCACGCGACAACCTGTTTTTGACCCTCTGGAGAGAGAATCATGAACTTCCGACCCTCCCGGCGAGGCAGTGGGCTGACCAGCCTGCTCGCGGCCGGCGCTATTGGCTTGACCGCATTGACGTCCCCCGCCCTGAGTGCCACGCCGGTCAAGGGGGGCACGATATCCGTCGCCACCATCGGTGAACCCCCGACGCTGGACCCGATGAGCAGCACCGCCGACCTGGTGGGTATCCTGACGCAGCATTTCTTTGAAACGCTCTACACCTTCGACGCCAAGTGGAATTTGACGCCGCTGCTGGCCGAGAAGATGCCGGAAGTTACCCCGGACGGCCTGGTCTACACGATCCCGCTGCGCCAGGGCATCACCTTCCATGATGGGTCGAAGATGGATTCGGCGGACGTGCTGGCGTCCTTGAAGCGCTGGACCGAAACCGCCACGCGCGGCAAGGGCGCGGCCAAGGTCATCAGCAGCATCGAAGCGCCTGACGCCAACACCATCCGCATCACGCTGAAGCAACCCTATGCGCCGCTGACCGCGCTGCTGGCCATGAACAACGCCGCGGCCGTCATCATGCCCAAGAGCAAGATCGCGCCGGTGCTGAGCGAATTCGTCGGCACGGGCCCGTACCAGTTGAAGGCCCGCATGCCGGACCAGTACATCCAATTGGTGCGCTTCGAAGGCTACAAGCAACGCGAAGGCGAGCCCGACGGTTATGGCGGCGCGCGCAAACAATACCTGGACGAGATCCGCTTCGTGCCGGTCAGCAACGCCAATACCCGCTCGGAAGCCGCTGCCGCCGGCCAGTTCGACTACGTCGACTCGCTGCCCGTGGAAGCGCTGGACAAGCTCAAGGGTGGCCGTTCCGACCCGGTGATGCTGAAGCCCTTCGGCTGGCCGCGCCTGGTGCTCAACACCAAGCAAGGCATCATGTCCAACCTGGCCGTGCGCCAGGCCGTGCAGTTGGCGCTGAACGAAGAAGACATGCTGTTCGCCGCCTTCGGCAACAAGGACTTCTACAAGCTGAACGGCGACCTGTATCCGGAAGGCTACCCGTGGGCTACGTCGTTGGGCGGCAAGGTCTACAACAAGGCCGACTCCGCCGCCGCCAAGAAGCTGCTGGACGGCGCCAACGTGGCCGACAAGAAGATCCGCATCCTGACCAGCCAGCAGTACGAGTTCCATTACAAGATGGCGCTGGTGGCCGCGGAATACCTGAA
>RCUJ01001697.1_pt1 | contig 11494 bp, 9 predicted proteins | sample 2166321 | NCBI WGS metagenome assembly RCUJ01 (sample SAMN09932808, study PRJNA488358) | compost metagenome | feature: garden; material: soil; isolation source: compost soil in an enriched community after 118 h of incubation | place: Germany: Experimental Botanical Garden Goettingen | collected... | reverse complement strand
GAACTGATCGGCGGCCTGCAGGCCATCGACTCCGGCGTGACCACCGTGCTCGACTACGCGCACGGCCAGCCCACCGAAGACCGCGCCATGGCCGCCGCGCAGGGCCTGCGCGACTCGGGCATCGCCGGCTGGTTCGCGTTCCAGCTCGGCGTGTCGTCCTCGTACAAGCCGGGCGACACCGTCTCGCTGGCCAAGGCCGATGGCGAGCGCATCGCCATGACCAACGAGTCGCACTGGAAGACCGCCGAACGGCTGCAGAAAGAGCTGTTCTCCGACAGCACGGCGCTGCTGCAACTCGGCCTGGCACCGAGCGGCAACAACGGCAGCCGCATCGACGACATCCGCAAGGAGTGGACGCGTGCGCGCGGCATGGGCGTGAAGATGCTCGCGGCCCACATCCACAAGCCCGAGCGGCCGCACGCACCGGGCGTGATGGGCCACCGCGATTCGGGCATGCCCGATCTGCACGAAGCCGGCCTGCTCGGCCCCGACTACCAGGCCACGCACGCCAACCGGCTCACGTCGGAAGAGTTGAAGATGCTGCGCGACACCGGCGGCATGATCTGCGCGACCGCGATGGGCGAGTTCCCGTACGTGATGTCGCCGAGCAAGGGCCCGTCGGTGCACGGGCGCGCTCGCGCGGCCGGCGTGCCCACGGGCATGGGCATCGACATCTCACTCGCGCTCACGGGCGATTACTTCGAGCACATCCGCGCCACGTTCTGGAGCCTGTACCTCGACCCCGAGTGCCGCGGGTACGTCGGCAAGTACACGTCGGAAGACATCCTGGACTTCGCCACCTCGATGGGCGCACAGGCGGTGCGGCTGGGCGGCGTGACGGGCACGATCACTGTCGGCAAGCGCGCCGACCTCGTGCTGCTGAGCACCGACCGCATCGGCTTCGGCATGGCCGGCAGCCTGGCGGACCGCGTTGTCACCTTCGCCGGCACGCCCGACGTCGACAGCGTGTGGATCGCCGGCAAGGCGCGCAAGCGGCACGGCAAGATGCTCGGTGTCGATTGGGCGAACCTCAAGGCCCGGCTGGTGGAAGCGCAGGAGCGCGTGGGGGCCCAGGCCGCCAGCATCAAGTTCGTCTGAGGCGCCGTCTTCGCAAACCCCACCATGAAAAAAATACTGAGACTCTTCGCGTTCGCCGCGCTGCAACTGGGAGCCGTGGCCTCGCACGCGCAAGCCGCCGACAGCTGGCCGAACAAGCCGGTGCGCATCGTGCACGGCTTTGCGCCGGGCGGCCCCATCGACCACCTGGCGCGCCTGCTGGCTGCGCAGTTCCACGAGCACTTCAAGCAGTCGGCCATCGTCGAGGCCAAGCCGGGCGCGGGCGGCACCATGGCCGCGCGCTATGTGGCGCGCAGTGCGCCCGACGGCTACACGCTCTTTCTCATGGCCTCCGGCCATGCGGCGGCGCCCAGCCTGTACGGCGCGCTGCCCTACGACGCGGTGAACGACTTCACGATGATCTCGATGGTGGCGCAGAGCCCGTTCGCGATCATCGCGAACCCCAACGCCAAGTTCGCCACCGTGCAGGAGCTGATGAAGAAGGCCAAGGCCGCGCCCGGCACCATCGACTACGGCTCGGGCGGCAACGGCAGCGGCATGCACCTGGCGGCGGCGTTGCTGCAGTCGCGGGCGGGCGTGCGCTTCAACCATGTGCCTTACCGCGGCGGCAGCGCCACCGCGCTGGCGGTGGTGAGCGGCGAGGTGCCGATCATCGTCACGTCGATGGCCGGCATGAGCGCCTACATCGACAGCGGCAAGGTCAAGCCGCTGGCCGTGACCTCGCGCCAGCGCTTCGCGCTGTACCCCGATGTGCCGACGCTCGCCGAAACCGTGCTGCCCGATTTCGACGTGACCGCCTGGTACGCACTGGGCGCGCCGAAGAACCTGCCGCCGGCCATCGTCGCGAAGCTCGCCGAGATGGTGCGCGTCACGCTCAAGCGCCCCGAGGTCGCCGAAGGCCTGCGGCTGCAGGCGGCCGATGCGTGGTCCACCACGCCGGCGGAGGCGCAGGCCTTCGTCGCGAAGGAAGTGACGCGCTGGACCCAGGTGGTCCGCGACGAGAAGATCTCGGCGCAGAACTGAGACGCGGCCGGCCATGCGCTCCGACGGCAACCGGTCAATGGCGAGGCGGCGCACCTGCGGCGTCATCGCCGTGGTCGTGCAGGTGGCCGATGGCCTTCAGCACGCGTGCATCGGTGCGCGGTGGCAACGCGGCGCCGTGGCGCGGCGCCACGTGCACGGGCTTGCCGTCGACGAAGGTCAGCACGGAGCGGATCTTGTGAATCGCGTCGGGTGCCACCGTGAGGAAGGGCGCATCGAGCACCGCGAAGTCTGCGAGCTTGCCCACCGCCAACGAACCGCGGTGCGGCTCGCTGAAGGCGAGCCACGCGGCGTTGGCCGTGTACAGGCGCAAGGCTTCTTCGCGCGTGAGCAGGTGGTCGGCGCGGCGCTGCACGGCGCCGCCGACGGCGCGGCCCGTCACGTGGTACTCGATGGCGCGCCACACGTTGATCACACCCACGCGCGTGGAGTCGGTGCCGCCGGCCACCATCAGGCCCTTCTGCAGTGCCAGGCGCGTGGGTGGCGATGCCTGCGCGGCCTCGGCGCCGTGCGCCGCCTGGATCGCCGGTGCCTCGAAGTACGGGCCCATCTGCACTGTGTACGCCAGGCCCAGCTTGCGCATGCGTTCGAAGGTCTGTTCGGAGCCTGTGTTGATGTGCGTGAGGGCCCAGCGCAAGTCCTTGAAGGGGCGCGTCTGCGCGACCTTCTCGAGCACATCGAGGATGGCCTTCGCGCCGTCTTCGGTGTAGGCGTGGATCTCCAGCGGATAACGTCGTTCGGCCGCGAACAGCGCAGCCTGCGCGAGTTCGTCGCGCGCGGCTTGCGGCGGATTGAAGCCCGCGCTCATGCGTACGCCGTCGTTCATGCCGAAGGCCAGCACTTCGCCCACACCGAGAAAGCGCAGCATGTCGTCGCCAAACAGCGGCGGCAGGTAGGCGAGGCTGGTCTTGAACCACGCCGTCTCGTTGCCGGGCGCCAGGGCCGATGCGCGGTAGGCGACGCGCACGGTCAGCGCCTTGTCGCGCCACAACGTGAACAGCGGGCTGTAGATGGCGTGGTCGCCCGCGGCCGGATCGACGACGCCGGTCACGCCCAGCCGGTTGAGTTCGCTGAAGAAGGCCTGCAGGCTGGCGCGGTTCTCGGCCTCGGGGCGCGCGCTGATGCGTGCGAACAGCGCGGAGAAGGGTCCGATGCCGCCCAACAGCTTGCCGGTGGCGCGGCCCTGCGCGTCGCGCTCGACGGTGATGCCGGGCGGCAGCGCGGCGCCGGTGTCCAGCCCCAGCACGTCGATCGCCTTGGTGTTGACGACGGCGTAGTCGTACAGGTACTGCACGTAGGCCGGGTTGTGCGGCAGGGCGTTGCTCAGGTCCTGCGGCGTCGGCGCGCGCTGTTCGGCGAACTGCGCCGGATGCCACGCGCCCATCACCGCGACCCATCGGCCGGGCCCGCGCTTCGCGGCCTCTTGCGCGAGTTGGTCGAGCGCGCCGGACAGCGTGGTCTGTTCGTACCAGTAGCTTTCGAAGGTGAAGCCCTGGCCGCCGCGGATGGCGTGGATGTGCGCATCGATGAGCCCGGGCACCACCGTCTTTCCTCCCAGGTCGATGACGCGGGTGTGCGCGGTGCGCAGCTTGCGGATGGCGGCGTTGGAGCCGACCGCGACGATGCGGTTGCCGCGCACCGCGAGCGCCTGCGCGTGGGGCTTGGCGGGGTCCATCGTGAGGAGTTCGCCGTTGAGCAGCAGGGTGTCGGCAGCGTGCGCCGCAGGCAGCCACAGCAGCGCGAGCGCCGCAGCGGCTGCCACGACGAGCCGTTGTCGTATCGGTCGTTTCATGGGCCGCGTTCAGAAGGCGTGGTTCACGCCGAGCTGAATGCCCGACGAGCGCCGGCCCGCCATGCCCGCCGGCGACGAATCGGCCACCACGTAGGCGGCATTGCCACGGTTGCTGATGCGCGAGTAGGCGCTGTACAGCGTCGTGCGCTTGCTCAGGTGGTGCGCGTAGCCGATGGCGAACTGGCGCGCGGTGCCGTCGGTTTCAAGGCCGGGGCCGGAACGTTCGGAGCGCGCGAACGACACGCGGATCTGGCCCGCACCGATGGGAACCGATGCACCGATCAGCGCGTTCGTCTGCCGCTCGCGTGCCAGCCGATGGCGCAGGTAGTTGGCATAGGCCTTGACCACGCCGAAGTCGTAGCTGCCGCCGACGGTCACCGTGCGGTAGTCGTCGAGACCGATGGCGGTCTGGCCGTAGGCGGCGGCCACGTTGAGCGGGCCCGACTCGTAGCCCAGCCGTCCGCCGCGGTAGCCGGCGCCCTGTGCGCCTTCGGCCGCCGCGAACATGAACTGCCCGTACAGGCCGCCGAGGCCGCGCGGCAGGAAGTAGCCGGCCGAGTTGCTGGCGCGGGCCTGCGTGCGCGCACGGCCCAGGCCGAGCGGCCAGCCTTCGACGATGTTGCTGCTGCCGCCGACGCCGACCGTGCCGAATGGCGAGAAGCTCGACACGTTCCAGAACGTGGGCGTGTAGTCGCGGCCCAGCCGCAGCTCGCCGAGGTCCTTGCTCATCAGGCTCACCGTGGAGCGCCGGCCGAAGCCGCCCTGCGTTTCGCCGGTGTCGGGCAGCACGGCGGTCTCGAGCCAGAAGCCGGCCGCGAGTCCGCCGCCCAGGTCTTCCACGCCGCGAAAGCCCAGGCGGCTGGGCAGCAGGTAGCCGCCCTGGTCCATGGCCTTGGTCGAGGCGTTGCCGGCTTTCGAATAGGTGAAGTTCAGGTCGATGCTGCCGAACACCGTGACGGACGATTGGCCGTGCGCAGCGCCGAGGGCACCGGTGGCTGCGAGCGCCAGCAGAAGTCTGTGTTGTTGTCTCATTTTTTTCTTTCGAGGCGGAGCGGTTGGTTGGGAGTTCAGCTGTCGATGCGGATGCCGGCGCGTCGGATGAGCGCGGTGGTCGCCACGATCTCTTCGCGCACCTGCTGCGCGAAAGCCTGCTGCGGCATCGGTGCGGCGTCGGCGCCGAGCTTGTCCAGGCGCGCACGGACCTCGTCGGTCTTCAGCGCACGCACGGTCTCGGCATGCAGGCGCGCGACAGTGTGTTCCGGCGTTTTCGCCGCCACGAACATGCCGACCCAGAAGCGGTGGTCCGCATCGCCGAAGCCGCTCTCGGCGGTGGTCGGCACCTGCGGCAGCAGCGGCGAGCGCCGTGGTGCGCCGATGGCCAGTGCGGCGAGCTTGCCGCTTTGCACCAGCGGGGCGGCCAGCGCCAGCGGTGCCAGGAACCAGTCGAGCCGCCCGCCCATGAGGTCGGTGAGCGCCTGCGGCGTGCCGCGGTACGGGATGTGTGCGACCTCGATGTCGGTCGCGATGCGGAACTTCTCGCCCGCGATGTGCGAGGCGCTGCCGCTGCCCGACGAGCCGTACACGAACTTCTGCGGGCCGGCCTTCACCTTGCGCACGAGGTCCTGCAGCGAGGCGAAGCCGCGGTCGGGCGGCACCACCAGCACGTTGGGCATCGACGCCAGCATGGTGACCGGCGTGAAGTCGTTCAGCGTGTCGTACTTGAGCCCGGGGTAGAGCGCGGCGTTGGCCACGTGGCCGGTCGAGTGGATCAGCACCGTATGGCCGTCGGCCGCGGCATTGACCACCGCGCTGGCGCCCAGCGTGCCGCCCGCGCCGGGCCGGTTGTCGACCACGCAAGGCTGGCCGAGGTACTGCTGCAGCCGTTCGCCGACGATGCGGCCCACCACGTCGGTGGTCGATCCGGCGGTGAAGGGAATGACCAGCTTCACCGGCTGGCTCGGGTAGGCGGGCTGCGCGAAGACCGCGGCGGGAAGGGTGGCGATGCCGCCTGCGGCTGCCGTGAGGCGAAGCAATGTCCTGCGATGAATGTCCATCGTTGTCTCCTTGTTGTTCGTGGGGAAGGGCCTGCCTGCGGGCAGGCCCCGAAGTGAGGCGTGGGGCAGGGTGCCCCGCGTGCGCTCAGGGCGCCAGAACCAGCCGCTCCATCGAGCCTTCGAGCACCTGCAGGTAGGCCTGGCGCGCGCGGTCCAGCGGCAGCACAGAGCCGTCGTTCACATCGAAGCCCTGCAGGCTGCCGTCCTCGAAGCCGGGCAGCAGCGTGCGGAACACCTCGGCGCACTGGCTGGCCGTGAGCTTCAGGCTGTCCACGCCGAGCATGTGCAGGTCGCGGCGATAGAACGCCATGATGTCGAAGGGCACGTTGCGATCGGGCGTGGAGATCAGGATCTGGGTGCCGCCGACCTTGAGCGACGCCAGCGCTGCCGCGAAGTACGGCGAGCCGACGGTGTTGTAGGCAATGTCCACGCCTCGGCCATCGGTCATCGACAGAACGGCTTGCGCGATGTCGTCACGCGTGCCGTCGATCACCTCGACCTGCGCGCTGGCATGGCCTGTGTATTGCGTGGCGCCGCGTTCGACGCCGATCACACGCGCGCCGGCACGCGTCGCCAACTGTGCCGTGGCCTGGCCGACCTTGCCGTTCGAACCCAGCACCAGCACGGTCTGGCCGGGGCCTGCGAGGTGGGCGCGGCGCAGTCCTTCGTACGCTGTCACGAAGGGAACACCTACGGTGGCCGCCGAGGCCATGGCGATGCGTTCGGGCTTGGCGACGAGCGCCGCGACGGGCAGCACAAGGTAGCGCGCATGCGTGCCGTCGCGCGTGATGCCGAGGTCGCCGCCGGTGCCCCAGACGGCGCGGCCGATCCATTCCGACGGGCCGGCAACCACCCGCCCGGCGTAGTCGCGGCCCGGCGTGCGGGGCCAGATGGCATACGGCATCAGGCCCAGCGCCGCCTTGACGTCGCTCGGGTTGATCGCCGCGGCAAGGACTTCGACGATGGCGCAGCCGGGCGGGGTTTCGGGCTGTGCGATGTCGATCAGGTCGGGGTTCAGTGCTTCGGGGCTCGGGGCCTTGGCGCTGAGGCGAAGGGCGCGCGGTGGTGTGCTCATGGTGCGATGTCTCGTGGTGCGAAGTGAGGTGAAAAAAATGCGTGCGTGTGTGCGTGTGTGCGTTCAGGGCAGCGGCGGCGTGGGCAAGCGCGTTTCGCCGGGCTCCAGCCGCAGTTCGAAGTCGAGGTGGAAGTGGCCCGCGCTGTCGGGTTCGAAGTCGCGCAGCAGCGAGCCGACCGCGCCGAAGGCCGCGTCGCTGTAGGCGTACGGATCGCGTGCATCGAAGATCTGCGTCGTCAGCACCTTGTGGCCGGGCGCGATGGCGATGAAGTGCAGGTGCGCCGGGCGCATGTGGCTGCGGTTCTGCAGCGCCAGCAGCTCGCCGCAGGGGCCGTCGGTGGGCACGCCGTAGCCCGAGGGCTGCACGCTCTCGAACCAGAAGCGGCCGTCGGCGTCGGTCTCGAAGACGGCGCGCAGGTTCATGTCTTCCTGCTCGGGGTCCTGGTTCTCGTACAGCCCGCTGGGCGCCGCCTGCCAGGTCTCGATGCGCGCGCCCGCGATGGGCGTGCCGTCCAGCGACAGCACGCGGCCTTTCACATGCAGCGTCTCGCCGGGCGTGTCGTCAGTCGCAATGCACACGCCGTTGGGCCGCACCGGCTGGTTTGCGCGCCAGAAGGGACCGATGAGCGCCGGCTCGGTGCCGCCTGCGGCGAGCACCGCCTTGGCGTCCATCAGCAGCACCAGCGTGGCGAGGCCGAGGATGTCGGCGAGCAGGATGCCTTCGTGCTTGCGCGGGCCCGTGGCCTGGCCGATGCGCACCATGAAGTCCAGGCCCTTGAAGAGCTCTTCGTAGCTCAGCGTCACTTCCGTGGCGAAGGCATGCAGGTGGCGGATCATCGCGTCGAGCACGGTGCGGGTGCGTGCGTCGTGCGTGCCCTGGTTGGCGGCCAGAACGGCCTGCAGCAGTGCCTCGGCGTTGGCGGGAATCGAGCGCTGGGCGGTCGGTGCCTCGGTGTCCGTGGGGGTCTCGGCGACAGAAATCATGGGAAGTCCTGGAGAGTGGAGAAAACGAAATCGGCACGGCGCCGCCCGGCCCGCATCGGCGCACCGCTGGGGGTGAAGGGGCGTGGGGCCGGCTAGTCGGCGCGGATGCGCGCGCGGGTGGCGACGGCGGTCCAGCGCGGCACGTCTTCGGCGACGCGCGCGGCGAGGTCGGCGGGCAGGCTTGCGACCGTCTCGAAGCCGAGCTCGCGCGTCTGGCGCTGCACGTCGTCGAGCGCGAGGATGCGCCGCACCTCGGTGTGCAGTCGCTCGATGGCGGCGGTGGGCGTGCCCGCCGGCGCGAACAGCGCCTGCATGGTTTCGGAGCGGTAGCCGGCAAAGCCCGACTCCGCGACCGTCGGCACCTGCGGTAACTCGGCCCAGCGCGCGCGGCTACCGACAGCCAGCACCCGCAGCGTGCCCGCCGCGATGTGGGCCTTGGCGGCGGGCAGTGCGGTCAGTGCGCAATCGACCTGTCCGCCGAGCACCGCCTGCACGGCCGGGGCCGCGCCGTTGTAGGGCACGTGCAGCAGCTCGATGCCGGCGCGCTGCCAGAGCAGTTCACCGCCCAGGTGCACGCTGTTGCCCTTGCCGGGTGTCGAGTAGGTGAGCGCACCCGGCCGGCGTTTGGCGGCGTCTATCAACGCCGACAGGCTGGTGAGCGGGCTCGTCGCCGGCACCACGATCACGTCGGGCGAACTGACGGCGAGCGACACCGGTGCGAACTGGCGCAGCGGGTCGTAAGGGGGCTTGTCGGCGAACAGGGCCGGGTTGGTCACGAAGGCGGACGACACCAGCAGCAGCGTCTGGCCGTCGGGTGCGGCGCGCGCCACCGAGGCGATGCCGATGTTGCCGCCGGCGCCCACGCGGTTGTCGACGAGCACCGGCTGCCCCAGTGCTTGCGCGAGTCGCACACCCACGATGCGCGCGATGATGTCCGAGGTGCCGCCAGCGGCGAAAGGAACGACGATGCGCACGGGGCCCTTGGGGCTCCAGGCCGGCTGGGCGCGGACCAGGCCGGCGCCCAGCGCCGCGAGCGTCGCGGCGAGGACGTGTCTCCGGTTCATGCCGTACGCCACGCCGCATGTCGGCATGCGGTGTGCGGCCTGGAAGTCGTGGGGGATCGTCATTTTTTTGTCTCCTCGGGTGGTGCCTGTGAGCCTTGCGCAGTTCGGGCGGTCGGCGCGGCGACTACTTGCTTTCCGACGCCGTCTCCTTGATGTAGCCGTCGGTTCCGTAGACCAGGCCGGTGGCCTCTGCAGCCCTGACGACATCCTCGTGCCAGGCGATGCGTCCGCATTCTTCGTCGGTTCCACCGACGACCGAATACACCACCAGCGCGTGATCGTTCGGATTGCGGAAACCGCGCATCACGCCGATAGGGCACGAGATCACGTCCCACTGGTTGAGCATCACGGAGTACTGGCCCTTCTCGCCCCAGATGACCTCCATCTGCCCGTTCAGCGGACAGAAGACTTCCTCGGTCTTGTGTGCGTGAAGGCTGGCACCCTGGCCAACCGGGATTTCGATGAAGGTCACGCCGAAGCGGTGGTTGCCTGGAATTGCCGGCTGGACGCCTTTGTTCTCCAGCACGCCGCGGTTCATGATCTTGTAGATGTTCTTCTTCATGCCCGGCAGCCGGCTCTCGATGAAGGTCTCGCCGTAGGGCGCGACCTTGCCCCAGCGGGCGATGCGGGTGGATTCCATTTCCTGGAGGGTGGGGTCCATGTCTATTCCTTGATGCGATGAGGTTCGGATTCGTCGAAAAAGCAGCGGTTTACGTTCTGCGAGGCCCACTGTAGGCAACGGTCTTTCATGCGTCCATTACCATTTTTCGAGCGATTCGATAACATTTCGGTATGGGGCGTGCGATGCCCATCCCACACGCTTGCGGCAACGACCTGGAACCCCCTGCATGGACCTGCGACAGCTTCGGTATTTCGTGGTGCTCGCCACGCAGCAGCACTACGGCCGCGCCTCTGCCGTGCTGCATGTGGCGCAGCCGGCGCTGAGCCGGCAGATCCGCCTGCTCGAGGAAGAACTGGGCGTGCGCCTGTTCGAGCGGCACGCGCGTGGCGCCACGCCGACCGAGGAAGCCGTGTTTCTCTTGGAGCGCGCATCGTTCCTGCTGCGCTATGCCGAGCAGATGAAGCAGGACATGACGGCCCGCCAGCGCGATCCGCGCGGCCCGGTGGCGATCGGCCTGTCGCCCGCGCTCGCGCTGCTGCTTGCGGTGCCGCTGGCGCGCGCGGTGCGCGAGCAGTTTCCCGATGTGCGGCTGCGCATCGTCGAAGGCTTCTCGCAATCGCTGCTGGGCATGCTGGAGCAGGGGGCCGTCGACGTCGCGATTCTCAATGGCCCGATGCAACTGGCCAACGTGCTGGCTACGCCGCTCATGACCGAATCGCTGTGCCTCATCGGCCGCACCGACGACGCACGACTGCTGCGCATGACGAAGATCAAGCTGCCCCGGCTGGCCGGCCTGCCGCTGGTGATGACGGGCGTGTCCAAGTCGGGCGTGCGGCTGGAGCTGGAAGCGGCGGCGGCGCGCGCGGGCGTGGTGCTGAACCCCGTGGTCGAGGTCGAGACCTTGAGCGTGGCGGCCCGCCTGGTGGAAGAGGGCCTGGGCCTCACGGTTCACTTCGCGGCGGTGGTGCAGGACGAGATCGAGGCCGGCCGCCTGGTCGCGATTCCCATCGAGGGGCTGCGGCTGCGGCGCGTGCTGGCCCGCGCCTCCGACCGGCCGCCGTCGCGCGCGACCGAAGTGCTCATCGACATCCTGCGCGCCGTGGTGCAGGAGCGCGTGGATGCGGGGCGCTGGCCGCACGCGGTGCTGGACCGCTGAGCGCGGTCGCCTGCACCGGCGGTGCGGGCGCTTCAGGCCTCGCTGTTGCGAATGAAATCCTCCGGCACATCCGGCCCCCACGCATGCAGCGAATCTTCCGGCGGGAAGTCGCCGGCGGGCCAGATTGACCCGGCGGGCACGAAATCGATGTCGGCGGAGTACTCGGCGAAGGAGCCCCACGGGTCGCGCACGTAGTGGAAGTAGTTGGAGCCGAGCACGTGGCGGGCGGTGCCCCAACCCGCGTGGTGGCCGCCCTGGCGCATCTGCTCGGCGCCCTGGCCGACGTCGTTGATGGCCGGCACGTCCCACGAGCTGTGGTGCCAGCCGCGCGCGCTGCTCTTGGCATACGCCACCAGGTGGTGATCGCTGCCGTGCCTTGCGTGGTTGAACGCGACGAGGTCGCCCGAGCGGTCCGACAGCCTCAGTCCCAGCGCATCGTGGCAGAAGGTGACGGCGCGCTGCACATCGGGCGTGAACAGCAGCACGTGCGACAGCCGCGTCGGGTGCACCTTGCGCGCTTGGCTGCGCGGCACGGCGCCGCGTTCGCCGGGGCGGTGCTCCGGGGTCGCCAGCGGCTGAGGTGCCGAGAGCGTGCGCTTCGGTCCGACGCGCAGCTGCATGAGGTTGCC
>RCUJ01001696.1_pt1 | contig 11499 bp, 7 predicted proteins | sample 2166321 | NCBI WGS metagenome assembly RCUJ01 (sample SAMN09932808, study PRJNA488358) | compost metagenome | feature: garden; material: soil; isolation source: compost soil in an enriched community after 118 h of incubation | place: Germany: Experimental Botanical Garden Goettingen | collected... | reverse complement strand
ATTATCGCTACGGTACTGTCTTTGTGTATCACAACGGTGCAGAATCGTACTATGCCGCCAGGGGGTTCCGTGGCTCGTTAAGGGTTTAAAAACAGAGAGCGAAGCATCTCACTCTTGACAACTCTTCAAAAAAATTATATCTTTTTATAAAAAAAACAACCTACTAAAAAGCAATTTTGAAGGAGGTTGTTTTTTATAAGCTATTATTTTTCAACAGATTTATTTTCAGATCAATATATTGTAACTGAAGATTGTTTTTCAACACCTCATATTCCGCCGACAACAATTGATTTTTCACGGATGAGTATACAATGGCTTCTACTTTTCCGCTTGAAAATTTGGCTTGGGTGGTGGTAAGTGAAGCCTTAGCGTATCCCTGCTTCTCCACTAATTTATTCTTAAGTTGCAAATAATTACTTTTGTTTTGTTCCTCCAATACCAGTTGTTTGTCTAATTGTTGTTTAGCCTGTTCTATGTTCAGTTTTGCCTTTTCACTTTCTATTTTCGATGCGTTGATTCTTTTGTTATTCCTGAAGCCATTGAAAATGGGGATGTTCAACAGCATGCCAACTTGTTGGCTTTTATTGTCTTCTAATTGATTCTGAAAGCTATCCGTGTTTGAGTTTGATTGGTTTAGTGTTTTATAATAAAAAGTAGAATATCCATAATAGGCTGATAGTATTGGCAAATTGCTGGCTCTTTCTAAACTAATCGATTTCAAACTGTTTTGATAATTGAGTTCGGTAAGTTTTATTTTGGGATTATTTAATGAATTTGCAAAAACCTCATCTGTTCTTTCTTTAAAATAGGGTTCTAATGCAACCTCATCTACTTCAATATCCGTAACATTCATTAACTGAAACAATTCGATTTTTTTAATTTCGTACAGCTGTTCCGTTTCCAAATTTCGGTTTTCTTCGTCCGAAAAACTCAATTGCATATCGTACAAATCGCTTTGCGGCTTACTCCCTATTGCAACTTCTTTTGTCACTCTATTTAAATTAAATGATGCTTGTTTGAGCTGTTCTTTTTGAATTTTGAGTAATTCCTGTGTATACAATGCCTGATAATAGCTTTCCAAAAGCTGTAATTTATACTCATTTTCTATAACTTCTTTTTGAGCTTTGGCCAACTCTATATTGATTTTGTCTTTTTTAGCATTTGCAAAAGCATTGAAATCAATAAGATTCGTTCGGGCATTGAGGTAGAAATTATCATTTTGAATATTAGAACTTACCCTTCCGTTAGTCGAAGGATCAATTGTTGACCCGAAATTATAACCTTGTTCCCCATATAAATTAACAGTCGGCAGCATTCGGTTTAAAACGGAATTTTGGGACTTCTCTGTTCTTTTTATTTCCAGCTGTCTGATTTTTATTTCGATCGTATTCTGTAAAGCCATTTCCATGCACTTTGTAAGCGACCAAGGATTTCCCTGACCGCTTGCCAAAGCACAAAATGCTAAAAAAACAATCGTTAAAGCGATTCTTCTATTCATATTTCAAATATTTCAAAACGTCTGTTTTTGTGGCCTGATATGCCCTTGAAAGTACAATTATCAGCGTAAGCGTAAGTAATAGGGTGAATCCGAAAACGAAAGGAAGCACGCTCATTTCTATCCTGAAAGCAAAATTTTCAAGCCATTTGTTCAATAAATAATACACCGGAAACAAAGCAATTGCAAAACCTGTCATACAATACAAAATGTACTGTTTTGATAACTCTTTCAATAAAACATTCGTTTCCGCACCAAGAGTTTTTCTAATGACAATTTCTTTCATTCGTCTTTGTATCGAATACGAGGCCAAGGCAAACAACCCAAAAAGGGCAATACCAATTACAACTACATTCAGCAGTGAGAAAAGATTCTTTTGTTTTACATAGGCTTCATACGTTCTGGCGTATTCTTTGTCCACGAAATCGTATTTAAACGGGTATTCGGTATTTACCTTGGTTGTCCAAAATTTCTCTAAATCAGAAATAGTATTTTCCATATCATCCGATTTTAGTTTTACATAAACACGACGAATGGCTGAGTAAGACATATTGAATGATGTAAGATGGAAAATTGTCATTGGAGGAACTTCTTCTTCTGGACTAAATAGATTGAAATCTTTTACGACACCAACTATTTTTAACTTTTTTCCAAGCAATTCAATTTCTTTTCCAATTGGATTTTTCTCATGCATCATTTTGAGAGCCGTCTCATTTATCATAACTGAATTGATAGTGTCCGAACCAAATTTTTCGTTAAGACTTCTTCCTCTTATCACTTTTATTTTCATCATTTGAAGCATACCGAAATCAACAGCCATATTCTGTCCCTGAAAGCTCGTTTCATTATAGGCAACGTTTGAAGACATAGCACCATCACCAAATTTTACAATACCAGTTGAAGCCTGTTCAATTCCTTTTATCTTAGAGAGTTCCTGTTTTATAGTTTTATATCTATTGAAAATTTTTTGCAGCAATGGAGCTTCTTGATAATAGTCAGATGAAGGAGGAGTAAATGTTATTGACATTACTTGTTCTCCCTTAAATCCAAGGTCTTTATTACTTAAATAATTTATTTGTTGGTAGACAATATGTGAGCCAATTATAAAAAATGAGGCAATTGCAAACTGTAAAACCAACATTCCGTTACGCAACCAAACACCGCTTTTGCTCCTGCTGAAATTCCCTTTTAATACTTTTAGTATATCAAAATTGGAAACATAAACCGCTGGAAAAATCCCAGCCACCAAAATGATAATGATGAAAATCACAAATAATTGCAAATAAAATTGACTACCGACTATCATTAGATTTTTCTCTAAAAATTCATTGTAATACGGTAAGCTCAGTTCTACGATTACCAATGCCAATAAAATAGAAAATGAACTGATAAGGATGGTTTCCAAAATGAATTGGGTTATAATATTGCCTTTTGTAGCTCCTACAATTTTGCGCACTCCCACTTCTTTGGCGCGTTTTATGGCATTGGCAGTAGCCATATTGACGTAATTGACAATCGATAAAATGAGAATTAATACAGATAAGCCAATCATTATCAATAAAAATTGATAATTGCCTCTACCCTCAGGATAACCATCAACGGCGGAATGCAGTCTCGCTTTTGATAACGGTTCCAAAATAACCTTAATTTGCCCCTCTTTTTTGATTACTTCCGCAGGTGTAATTCCCTGCTCTTTTGCATCTCTTACCGTAAATTCATTGTAATATAGTTGCTCTATTTTATTTTTTATTTCCTCAGCTTTAGAGGGATTTTTTAGTTTTAAAAACACTTTGAAATTAAAAATATCACGTTGGTTTTTATTTGAATCCAAATTTCTCCCAATTCTGTCAATCAACATATCTGGAGCAATTGAAGAATTTCCGGGAATGCGATATACAGCGCGGACAACAAACATACCATAAAATATTTTCACTTGTTTACCAATCGGATTCTCATTACCGAAAACCTTTTGGGCTATATCTTCTGAAATGGCAATACTTGTTTCGTCTTTTAATGCCGAAATAGCATCGCCTTTAATAATTTTAAAAGGGAAAAGAGAAAAGAAAGGACTTTGAATATTGATGATTTTGTCAATCTCTGTACTTTTTCCGTTATATAGAATCCTGTCATTTATATAGTCTCCTTTGGTATATAAGACATTTTCAATTTCGGGATCCTTTTCTAAAAAAGATTTTAACAAAGGAGGTTGATTTGCTGAAACGGTTCCATCTGTCATTTCAACCAATACCTGATAGACATTGTCTTTTTCAGGATTCCAAGCATTATAACTTTGTTCGTCATTCCAATAAAGTAAAGCGAAAATCAAACCTGCAATTCCTATAGCCAATCCTAATATATTTAGAAATGAAAACAGTTTGTTTTGCTTTAAATGATAAATAAATATTTTTATATAGTTTAATAACATAGTTTAGATTAAGGTTAATTGCAAATAGATGTCAATTCTTTGTGCTTATTCATATTTCAGATATTTTAAAATATCAACCCTTGTAGCTTGATACGCTCTTGAAAGCACTACCAATAGCGTTAATGACAATAAGGCTACAAAACCAATTATAAATGGATAGATTGAAATTTCAATTCGATAAGTGAAATTCTCTAGCCATTTGTTGAGTAAGTAATGGACGGGAAATAGTGCAATTAAAAATCCAATTCCACAAAAAAGAATGTATTGTTTGGATAATTCTTTAAGTAAAACATTGGTTTCGGCGCCCAGTGTTTTCCGAATCGCAATTTCTTTTATGCGTCTTTGTATGGAATAAGAAGCCAAAGAGAATAATCCGAAGAGAGCGATGAGAATTACAATTACATTCAACAAAGAAAAAAGGTTCTTTTGTTTTACATAGGTTTTATAAGTTCTCAGATAACTTTTATCAACAAAATCATATTGAAATGGGTAATCTGAATCCACATTTTTAGTCCAGAATTTTTCAATGTCTGCAATAGTTTTCTCTGTATCATCTGATTTTATTTTCACATAAATATGGTTGATATTTCCAATCATCCAACTGACAGTTTTAAAGTGGAAAAAAACCATTGGAGGAACTTTCCCTTGTGGGCTATAAAGACTGAAATCTTTGACAATACCAATGATTTTGAGCTTACGACCATTCCAATCAACAGTTTTCCCAATTGGATTTTTTTCATTCATTATTTTTAAAGCACTTTCATTGACCATCATCGAACTAATTGTATCTGATGCAATTTTTGGATCGAGATAGCGCCCTTGAACCATTTCAATTTTCATCATTTCGAGCATCCCAAAATCAACACCAATATTTTGAGCTTGAATATTATTGCCGTTATGACTAAAACCAGAGGACGAATCATTTCCTCCACCAAATTTAAATGCGCCTGTTGTTACTTGCGCTACACCTTTTATTTTGGAAATTTCATTTTTGGTAGTGGTGTATCGATTGAATATTTGCTCTTCAGCATTTTTTGCATTGCGAATTGCTTCTGATTTGAAATAGAAAATCTCTAAAACTTGTTCTCCCGAAAAGCCTAAGCTTTTATTACTTAAATAGCGTACTTGCTCATACACAATATAGGAGCCAATAATGAAGAAAGAGGCAATGGAAAATTGTAGAATTAACATTCCGTTACGCAGCCAAACCCCGCTTTTACTTCTTCCAAAATTACCTTTTAAAACTTTTAATGTTTCAAAATTGGAAACATAAATCGCTGGAAAAACCCCGGCAAAAATTACGGTAATAAAAAAAATAAATACTACTTGTCCATAAAATTGACTTCCATAAATAATTAATTCTTTATCTAAAAACTCGTTATAAAAAGGCAATGAAAGTTCAACAATGACCAACGCTAACAAAATTGAAATAGAAACAATAATGATAGTCTCAAATAAAAATTGCTGGATGATATCTGATTTTGATGCCCCCACAATTTTTCGGACTCCTACTTCTTTGGCCCGACGAATTGCATTTGCGGTTGCCAGATTTACATAGTTGACAATTGATAAAATTAAAATCAAAACAGACAAGCCTGACATTATTAACAGAAATTGATAATTCCCTTTTCCCTCAACAGATCCTTGACCTTTTGTGTGCAATCTCGAAACAGAAATAGGTTCTAATATGAAGTTGAATTTTCCGTATTTAGTTTCAAATTCTTTTGGAGTAATTCCCATGCTTTTGGCTTCTTTAACCGTTTTATTTTGATAATAAATAGCATTTAGTTTTGCCGAAAGTTCACTTGTTTTAGACGAATCTTTTAATTTTATAAACCAGCCATTATTAAAATTTCCCCAGTAATCTTTGTCTATATTGATTCTGCCTTTCATATTATTTACGACAGCATCGGGAGCAATTGAGGAGTTTCCTGGAATTTTGTAAATAGCCGTAACAGTTACTGTTTTATCCTCATATTGAATTTGTTTTCCAATTGGATTTTCTGTTCCAAAAAAAAGTGTTGCCGTTTTTTCGCTCATGGCAATACTGTTTTCGTTCTGTAAAACCGTCTTTGGATTTCCCTTCAAAAACTCAAAAGGAAAGAACTCAAAAAAGTCTTTTTGAGCATTAAATAATTTCTCAATGATTATTTTTTTTCCTTTGTATTTGTAAAGAGGCTTTTCATACCAATTTTCACAAAACATCATCTTGTCTATATTAGGGTCGCCTTTTATAAATGGTTCAAGTGTCACAGGACTATTTGTCCACGCAACACCACCTTGTCCTAAATCGACCAAAACTTGAAAAGCATTATCCTTATTAGGATTCCATTTATCATAACTCTGTTCATCATTCCAGTACAGAATGGCAAAAATCAATCCTGCGATTCCTATACTCAAGCCCAAAATATTCAAAATCGTAAAAAACTTATTGTTTTTGGTGTGGTATAAAAATATATTTATCCAATTTTTTAGCATAATTTCCTTGAGTTTATTGGCTTATCAGTACATCAACATTACGACTGTTCGTTTTTTCTGAAAGTATTATTCCATCTTTCATATGAATCGTTTTTTGGGAAAAAGAAGCATCATAATCAGAATGTGTAACCATCAAAATTGTCGCCCCATTAGCATGTAAATCGGTCAATAATTCCATCACTTCATTTCCGCTTTTACTGTCCAAATTTCCTGTTGGTTCATCGGCAAGAATGATTTTCGGGTCGTTGATCAGAGCTCTTGCAACGGCAACACGTTGTTGTTGTCCTCCGGAAAGTTGTTGTGGATAATGTTTTAATCGATGTGAAATCCCTAATCTCTCAGCAATTACTGATACTTTTTCTTTTCTTTCAGATGAAGGAATTTTATTGTAAATCAACGGCAATTCGATATTGTCATATACTGATAGTTCATCAATCAGGTTGAAATTCTGAAAAATGAATCCAATATTTTCTTTTCTAGCTTTCGATTTTTCTTTTTCTTTAAGCCCAATCATTTCCTGATTCAGTAAGTGATAACTACCATTTGAGGCGCTATCCAGCAATCCGACAATATTCAATAAGGTTGATTTTCCGCTTCCCGAAGGCCCCATAATCGATACAAAATCACCTTCCTTGATGGTTAATGAAATTTCGCTTAATGCTTTAGTTTCTACTTCTTCGGCTCTAAATACTTTTGAAAGGTTTTTAATTTGAATCATAATTTTATTCGTTTTTTGATTGATGATATTTTATATAATTATTTATTTTTCTCTTTATTACATACACTTGTTTCTTGTTCTTTAGTCGAAATTCAAAACTTCGACCTCTTTATAATCTTTATAGGATGAAGTAATTACCTGTTCATCAGCCTTCAATCCGCCAAGTACTTCATAATACAGTGGATTTTCTCTCCCCAGTTTGATTTCTCTTCTTTCCGCTTTGTTTCCGCTGACTACAAAAATCCATTTTCCACTGGTCTCTTCATAAAAACTTCCCTTTGAAAGTACTTTTGTCTTTGTTTTTTCTGAAAGGTTTAATTTGACACCAAAACTCAACCCTTGTTTTAAATCCAGTTTTTCGGAGGAAAGAAAATCCAATTCTACTTGAAACCTTCCGTTTTTGATTTCAGGAATTACTTTGGTTATTTGAACTTCGATGGCTTTGTTCTCAAAATCCACCGTACCTTTTTGTTTTTCTGCAATTCTGTCTAAGTAAAACTCATCAACATCAGCTACGAGCTTATACCCTTTTCTATCATCAATAAAACCAATGCTTGTATTTTGCGAATAGGTCTTTCCCAGTATCGGCTCAAAAGAAGAAAGCCTTCCTGAGATTGGCGCAGTAATTAAAAAATTTTTCTTGTTTGTTCTCAAAATATCCAGGCTTTTATTCATTATAGCAATCGATTGATTCAATTGCCCTATTTGGACTTGATTTGCCTGTCTTTCTTTGCTGACGCTGTGTTTGATAATGCCCATTCGTTCTTTTTGAAAGCGATAATTCTCTTTGGTCTTTTCCCATTCGCTTTTAGAGAGTATTTCCTGCTCAAAAAGTTTTTTATTCAAGTCAAATAGATTTTTGGCATCCAGATAATCGTGTTCTATTGCAATCAGGTCCTTTCCCAGATTCAATTCTTGGTTTCTTAAATCGAGTTTGGCTTTATTCAAATTATTAATCTGTTCAATAATGGCCGTTTCCTGCTGCATGTACGCCAGTTCTGCATTAGGATTATACAACCTTGCCAGTGACTGTCCTTTTATAACCATATCCCCATTCTCCACAAATATTTCCTGAACCGCTCCCCCTTCGATAATGTTAATGAGCATTGAATTTAGCGGAACAGCCTTAGCCTGAAAAGACATAAAATCTTCGAAAAAATCATTTTCAACCACCTTAATTGTGATTTCAGCTTTCTTTACAGTCAGACTTCTTTTTTTGGTTGCCGATATAAAGACGAAATACCCAAAAATTAAGATAATGGGTAATCCGATTAAAAGATACTTATTTTTGTTAGTTTTACGTGCAATTATGGTGTCCATTGTTGATAATTTGATAACCATAAAGGCATTTTCATGCCAAAAAATTAAATATTGTAACAGCCTTATTTCTAAGTTTTTATTTTTAATACAATTTTCAAAGTGTTCATTATCGAACACCTATTGTCCAAAACCGAACAGATATGGAATCGTTATGATTTCAAATTACAGTTGAAAATCATCGAATACCAAATAAATATAATCGATGGGATAATCTAAAAATGGAGAAAAGCGATACCTCCCGATAGCTATCGGGACCAATAAAAAAAGTAAATAGAAGCCTCAGATGAAAAAAACGAACGCATCAATTTTAGTTATAGACGACCAAGAAGACATCCTTTTTGCTTCAAAAATGCTTCTTAAAAAGCATTTTGAAAACATTTATACGCTCAGTAATCCAAAAAATATGGTCGAATTATTGGCAAAAAACACTATTGATGTGGTTCTGCTCGACATGAATTACAGAATAGGTTTTGAGGATGGTAAAGAAGGTTTGTATTTATTAAAAGAAATAAAAACGCTTTCACCCAAAACTGTCGTTATTTTGATGACCGCTTTTGGCAAGATAGAAACTGCAGTAGAAGGTTTAAAATCTGGAGCTTTTGATTATATTTTAAAACCATGGGAAAACGAAAAATTGCTGTCGGTAGTCAAACAGGCAGTTGATAAAAGTCGGAAAGAACAAAAGAAAGCAGCTACTACCGAAATTACGGACGACTTCTTCATTGGTCATTCAAGTGTCATCAAAAAGGCTTATTCTCTGGCCGATAAAGTCGCCAAAACCGATGCCAATGTTTTAATTCTTGGCGAGAACGGAACCGGTAAATTCGTTTTATCACACCACATCTATTGCCAATCGGAGCGAAAAAACGGCCCTTTCATTCCTGTTGATTTGGGTTCCTTGAATTCAAATATTTTTGAAAGTGAATTATTCGGCTATGCCAAAGGTGCTTTCACAGATGCCAAAACTGATACAGCCGGACGTTTCGAAATGGCTCAAAACGGAACTATTTTTTTGGATGAAATTGGGAATGTTCCCCTACACATGCAATCCAAACTCTTGCAGGTCATTCAAACCAAAACGGTAAGCCGCTTGGGCGAATCAAAAGCGAGACCTTTGAATGTCCGTATTATTACTGCCACTAATCTGGATTTGAAACAGGAAGTGGCCGATAAAAACTTTCGGGAAGATTTGTATTATCGCATCAATACCATGGAAATTGTCCTGCCTCCGTTACGGGAACGAAACGAAGATAAAATCCCGCTGGCGCATTACCTGCTACAAAAAATGATTGCTAAATACAAACGGGACGAAATCACTTTTGACGAAAAAGTATTGGAGCAAATTGAGAAACACGCCTGGAACGGCAACATTCGTGAAATGGAAAACCGAATAGAACGTGCCGTGATTCTGTGCGAGAACCATCGCATTACCATTTCAGACATGGATTTGGAACAAATAACCGCTTACGAAGAAAACCAAGACGATTTTCAACTTTCGTCTGTCGAAAAAACAGCCATCGAAAAAATATTGGCCAAGAACAATAACAATATCAGCAAAACAGCAGAAGAATTGGGATTGTCAAGAGCGTCATTGTACCGTCGTTTAGAGAAATACAACATCAACACCAACTAATATGTTTAAATCCTCAAAAATGCACAACCTTCTTTTTGTCCGATTGCTATTTATTCTTTGCGGAGCCGGGATTGCTATCTATTTATTTCAAAATGGATTGGTTTTTACTTCTGTATTTAGCTTTTTTATGGTCTTTCTATTTATAGTAGAAATGTATTTTTATGTAAAAAGCGCTTTTTTGCTTTATGACAGAACCATTGTTGCCATTTTGAACAATGATTTTACATCGGATTTTTCCACGCATAAGTCGTATCAAAACTACGCTAACTTATTCAGGTTATATGAAACGCTGAAAAATAAACAAAACGAACAGGTTTCAAGAGACATTATTTACCGTTCCATTTTAAACAATATCGAAACAGGAATTATTATCCTGCAAAAAGAAACGAATGCTTGGGATATTTTTCTGATGAATGATTACTTTGCTAAACATTTTGATGTACCAAAGGTTTCCAAATGGAAGTACCTAAAAAATCAGTTGCCGGCCCTGTGCGAAATTATCGAGGAGCAGCATTTCCAGGAAATAAAAAGCTCGTTAGAGATACGTGTCAATCAACAAGACACCCAAACCTTTGTGTTGCAGACTTCTCGAACTGAAATTCACAATCGGGAGTATTTTGTTATTTTACTTGATTCGATTCAAAATGTAATTGAAAAAAAAGAGAAAGAAGCTTGGGTCAATCTGATGAAAGTGATTTCGCATGAACTTTTGAATTCAATCACTCCTATTCGATCGCTTTCCCAGAATTTACAAGACTTGGTACAGCAGGAAACCATTTCATCCGAAGATTTGGAAGATATGAAAAGCAGCGTTGCCGCAATGTTAAGACGAAGCGACCATTTACAACAATTTGTAGAAAGTTACCGCAAACTGGCCATGTTGCCTTCTCCTAAAAAAGAAAAAATTGAGCTGTCGAAATTAGTTGAAAACAGTCTGCTAATCATGGCTCCAATACTCAAGCAAGAGCAAATAGAAGTACTGAACACGATCACCTTCGACCGCTTCTTAGATGTTGACCCGCAACAAATGGAGCAAGCCCTGATTAATCTTTTGACCAATTGCATCTATGCATTGAAAGATACAGCAAACAAACAACTACAACTTTCGGCGGAAGTCAAAGAAAATAGAACTTTTATCATGATTACCGATAATGGAAAAGGCATCGAAAAAGAAATAGAAAGCAAAATTTTCTTGCCTTTTTTCACCACCCGAAAAGAAGGAGCCGGAATTGGCTTGACTTTATCCAAAAATATTGCCGAAGCTCACGGCGGTTATCTGGCCTATCGAAACGAGGGAGGGAAAACCACTTTTGTGATTTGCCTAGTAGCTAATTAATTCTTTTTTGTATCTTTTTTAATGCGATACCATTCATAATTTACAAAATTTGGGCATGACCCGAATCCCGATAGCTATCGGGAGGGCTATACAT
>RCUJ01001695.1_pt1 | contig 11499 bp, 9 predicted proteins | sample 2166321 | NCBI WGS metagenome assembly RCUJ01 (sample SAMN09932808, study PRJNA488358) | compost metagenome | feature: garden; material: soil; isolation source: compost soil in an enriched community after 118 h of incubation | place: Germany: Experimental Botanical Garden Goettingen | collected... | reverse complement strand
CAGTTTTTTAACAATTTGGATGTAAGAAAAAATTTTTTAAAGATTGACGGCAGTAATTGTAATAAATGGTTATTACCAATTACTAGTTAAGTCAATGCATAAAAAGGTACTCAAGAGCATACAATGGATGCCTAGACGTATATTACCGATGAAGGACGTGGAAGACTGCGAAAAGTCTCGGGGAGCTGTCAACAAGCTTTGATCCGGGAATATCCGAATGGGGAAACCCAGCTAGAGTCATGTCTAGTTACTTCTACCTGAATATATAGGGTAGATAGAGGGAACCGCCTGAACTGAAACATCTTAGTAGGGCGAGGAAGAGAAAATAAATAATGATTTCCGGAGTAGTGGCGAGCGAAACGGAATCAGCCCAAACCTTTTAAGTTTTTATCCTTCGGGATAAATAAGCTGTTAGGCGAATACTTATTGGGGGTTGTGATATAACACGAGACCAAGTCAGAGTACTGAAGTTTACTTCAGGAATCTGATTTGCGATGACAGGCTAACACCTAGTCAGTAAGGTAAGAAAACGGCGTGGTTAGCAGAATAGTTTGAATGACTAACCAAAGAACGTGAAAGTCGCGTATGCGAAAACGACGCTGACCTTATACGTGTTTTATCGAGTAGGGCGGGGCACGAGAAACCCTGTCTGAATCCGGCTGGACCACCAGCCAAGGCTAAATATAATATACGATCGATAGTGAACTAGTACCGCGAGGGAAAGGTGAAAAGAACCCCGGGAGGGGAGTGAAATAGATCCTGAAATTGTATGCTTACAAGGAGTCGGAGCTGGAATTTATTCTGGTGACGGCGTGCTTTTTGTAGAACGATCCAGCGAGTTAATTTCTAGTGCAAGGTTAAGTCAAGTGACGGAGCCACAGTGAAAGCGAGCCTGAATAGGGCGAACATAGTACTAGGAATTAGACCCGAAACCGGGTGACCTAACCATGGGCAGGTTGAAGCTACTGTAATAGGTAGTGAAGGACCGAACCGTCGTACGCAGCAAAGTGCTCGGATGACCTGTGGTTAGAGGTGAAATGCCAATCGAACTCGGAGATAGCTGGTTCTCCTCGAAATAGCTTTAGGGCTAGCGTCAATTAAATTAGCAAACGGGGGTAGAGCTCTGTAAAGGACTGGAGCGGGCAACTGTATCCACCCTTAACAAACTACGAATACCGTTTGTGGTACATTGGCAGTTAGAACGTCGGGGCTAAGCTCGGCGCTCGAAAGGGAAACAGCCCAGACCATCGTCTAAGGTCCCAAAATATATACTCAGTGGGAAACAAGGTGAGATTTCTTAAACAGCTAGGATGTTGGCTTAGAAGCAGCCATTCATTTAAAGAGTGCGTAACAGCTCACTAGTCAAGAGATCTTGCGTGGAAAATGTAACGGGGCTAAAGTATATTACCGAAGACATGGATGTGACACAATTTATTGTGCACGTGGTAGAGGAGCGTTCCTATCTGCGGTGAAGCTCAACTGGAAAGTTGGGTGGAGCGTTAGGAAGTGAGAATGCTGGAATGAGTAACCATAAGACAGGTGAGAATCCTGTCGGCCGTAAGAGCAAGGTTTCCTGAGCCATGGTAATCATCTCAGGGTTAGTCGGGCCTAAGCCGAGGCGCATAGCGTAGGCGATGGACATCAGGTTAATATTCCTGAACCGGTTATAATTTGTACACTGTTCACGGCGGAGTAATCGAAGCGAATTCATGGTATGTATTCGTCCAACCTAGGGGGAACCTGAAGGGAGTGAAAGTTAGTCTTCGGACTGACGATTTCGGTGAGGACGCTGGCTAGAAAAGCAGATGTACGTTAGGTTATAGCCGCCCGTACCGCAAACCAACACAGGTGCTCGAGTCGAGTAGACTCAGGCTTACGAGAGAACCTTCGCTAAGGAACTCGGCAATACAGCGACCGTAACTTCGGGATAAGGTCTGCCCCCACATCTTAGGATGTGAGCCGTGTTCAACTAACTTGGTGAGAGGTGGTTAGAATGAATAAATTTGAGTACGCATTGTTTATAGCAATATAAATAGTGTGTCAAAAACCTTTTTTTAAATCACAATTTTTTACTGAGATAGACATAATCATGATTGATTAAATATATCGTTGCATTGTGTGCTTTTAGCATATGGTGTAATGATTCTTGAGCACGACCTCTCGCATTTTTAGATGTGGGGGCCGCAGCAAAAGAGCCCACGGAACTGTTTACCAAAAACACAGGTCTCTGCTAATTCGAAAGAAGATGTATAGGGGCTGACTCCTGCCCGGTGCCGGAAGGTTAAGGGGAGTGCTTTACGGTGCGAACTGAAGCCCCGGTGAACGGCGGCGGTAACTATAACCGTCCTAAGGTAGCGAAATTCCTTGTCAGGTAAGTTCTGACCCGCACGAATGGAGTAATCATGTGGGCACTGTCTCAGCGAAGGACTCGGTGAAAGTGCATTGGCGGTAAAGATGCCGTCTGTCCGTACCAGGACGAGAAGACCCCATGGAGCTTTACTACAGCTTTACATTGATTCGGGTTACAACATGTGTAGAATAGGTGGGAGCCTTTGAAGCAGATACGCTAGTATTTGTGGAGGCGCCAAGTGAAATACCACCCTTGTTGTGATCTTAATCTCACCGTTACCATTATCTGGTAACGGGACCGTGTATGGTGGGTAGTTTAACTGGGGCGGTTGCCTCCTAAAGAGTAGCGGAGGCGTTCAAAGGTTGGCTAACTTCGGATGGAAATCGAAGTGATAGTGTATGCGCAAAAGCCAGCTTGACTGTGAGGAGTACATTCCAAGCAGAGACGAAAGTCGGAGCAAGTGAACCGCTTTACGTACATTTATGTACATGAACGTGGGATCGAAAGCGAAAACGGATAAAAGTTACCCTGGGGATAACAGGCTTATAGCGCCCAATAGTTCACATAGACGGCGCTGTTTGGCACCTCGATGTCGGCTCATCACATCCTGGAGGGGGAGCACCTTCCAAGGGTTCGGCTGTTCGCCGATTAAAGTGGTACGCGAGCTGGGTTCAGAACGTCGTGAGACAGTTCGGTTTATATCCGGTACGGACGATAGGAAATTTGAGAAGATCTACCCCTAGTACGAGAGGACCGGGGCGGACGAACCTCTGGTGTATCGATTGTGGCCACCTGCTGCATTGTCGAGTAGCTACGTTCGGAATAGATAAGCGCTGAAAGCATATTAAGCGCGAAACTAACTTCAAGATAAGATTTCCCTATGAGGACACTGAAAGACTATCAGTTTGATAGGTGCAAGGTGGAAGTGCAGCAATGCATGTAGCTAAAGCATACTAACAGTCCCATCGCCTTTTTATGTCCTTATCACTCCAGTTAACACTTGTGTTAACGAAAGTGATGAGGTAGACTTAACTAGTAATTGGTGTTAATCACCAATGTCAATCAATGAAAATTTCAATGATTACATCCAAAAAACCGTGTCCAAAGTTTGGACATCGAAGCAAGGTTTTGACCCACTGATCTCTTTATATCAGCGCAAAGTGTCTAAAACCTTACTTCGGTGCCCATGGCGCTGGGGAAATACCTGTTCTCATTCCGAACACAGAAGTCAAGCTCAGCAGCGGCGATTATACTGCCACAAGTGGGAAACTAGCACGGTGCCGAATTATAAGAAGACCATCCGAATAGGGTGGTCTTTTTCTTTGTCTAAAAATACTTATGGTTATAGTATGCAGGAATATAGCCGATGCTGAAGCTTGTGCTACAATACCGATATGGAAATGCGCCTAGGTGAGGATCTAAATGACGACCTATTCATATATGAACGCTCGCGGTTTCGATCGGCGATCGTAGCTGTTATTGTCACATCTATGATGACTACTGGATTAGGGGTCTTTGTATGGCCTATTCTTGGTGATATGCTCGATAGCGAGTTTAATACTCTGCAGACAATGGCGATGCTTCTAGGCGGGGCATTCGCTGCTATGGCACTAACCTGGCTTTATTTTATTATTCGTATGATTACGAGATTTTATTCTCACCTTACTGGCTTGCGACAGCGCCACCGCAGAAGCACACTCACATACGTAGCATTGTGTATCGCGATGTCATTTGTTATATCTGTGCCGATTGTCGTTGTCGTACTTAATCCTCTTGCGTAGTTATTTGTAGGGTGTGCAGTGTACTATGTCGCTTATGATAAAATAGAAGTAGATGATTTTAACACAAAAACTAATGCCTCTATGGCATAAGGTGCGTGGTAAATTAACGAAAAAGGGCATTATCATATCCTTGTTCGTCCTTCTTTTTGGCGTGTACGTCATTGCCTTCTTTCCTCATACAATACATTTTTCGTATGCGGGCACCTCCTGTGTCTCGCAATTAACGATGTTCCCGAAATCATTAACAAGTGATAGCAATAGCACCTACCGCCTGACGACTACCAACGAAACCAAAGTCTTCGGCTATCCGTTATTTGCTGGATCGGTGTGCGCGCAAGCGATTGGTGTCCCGGAGCAAGGAGAGGCTCGTGTTGGGCTTGCCCCTTTCGGGTGGTTGATCGGAAAAAAGAACTATACGATTAAAGCTAGTCAGTATAGCTCAATTACTCCGGCTCAACTTGATAAGCCGCTACCAACTGCCCAGCCGCTCAAGCTCGAGCTATCTCAGCCCGACACAATCTTCACCTATAAGGTTGCCGCCAATGAAAAGGTAACCGATTGCGACCCATCGGGGAGCGCAGTACTATGTAATTTACAGGAGATCGGACTTGCTCAAGGAAGTGAGTATCTGATGAGTGTTGAGCGTCACTTTAACGACAAGAGGGTTGAGACAATCGTAGAAAAAGAAGTCACGACCCTTCCGGCTGTTGCGGTGGTGGGATCGTCTGTCTCGGATAATCAGACACTATTTGATAAAACGGCGACGTTATCATTTACTACCGATAAGCCCTTGGAGTCGGCCCAGGCAAAGGTGTCTGTTGTGTCCGGTACCGAGCCCGCAAAAGAGGCGGCAGTAATTACGACGGTGCAGGATAAAACGATTACAGTTCAGTTAAAAGATCCGCTTGTTCGTTCAAGTAACTACGCTGTCACGCTGGAATCTGTCATTGGGACGGATGGTAGCTCGCTTGCAGCGCCGCATACCGTTCAATTCAAGGTGTCCGGTGGTCCAAAGGTGACCGGGGTGAGTGTTGGTAGTTCTGGCGTTTCGTCTAGCGCGACAATTACCGTTCAGTTCGACCAGCCTATACATGAGGCTCAGGATATTGCGAAGTTTGTGACAGTTGCCGGTGGAGGTGCGACGATCAGTAAAGCGGGAGATAAAGTACTCGTAAAACTTGCAGCACTTCCTCGTTGTACTGACTTTACTATTAAGATTGCTAAGGGGCTCAAGAGCCAGTATGATATTGAGAATACAGCGGACTGGCAGCACGCTGCTAGGACTATCTGTCACACTGTTTCAACAATTGGCTATTCTGTTCAGGGGCGAGCGATTAACGCATATTACTTTGGCAACGGAGCAACTACTATCCTCTATACCGGTGCGATCCATGGCAACGAACAAAGTAGCCGATATATTACCCAGCAATGGATTGATGAGCTAGAGGCTAAGGCTCGGGATATTCCGGCCGATCGTCGAATCGTTGTTATTCCTGTCGTAAATCCCGACGGCATTGCTCGATCAGGGCGGAATAATGCTAATAACGTAAACCTAAATCGTAATTTTCCAACATTCAACTGGGCGTCAGATACGACCGTGTCGGGTGGAGCTGTTGAAAAAGGCGCTGGCGGCCCATCGCCTCTGTCAGAGCCAGAATCGAAAACGCTGGCGAATTTTACGTTGAGTTTGCGACCGCGTTTTGTGGTTACGTATCATAGTAGCGGATCGCTTGTAAATTCAAATGATGTCGGCATATCAGTCGGACTAGGAAAACAATATGCGGCACTGGCAGGGTATAGCTATATCTCTAATGCAGCGACTAATGATACATTTGGGTTTACAATGACGGGTACATATGAGGATTGGCTAATCGAACAAGGCATACCTGCTATTCTCATTGAGCTTAATACGAATACCGGTTATCACTTTACGCAAAACAGGGCCGGGCTATGGGCGATGACGCGCGGCTAACAGGCGGCCCTTGGGCAGAGAGGGGTAGAAACCTTTGCAGCGACAGTCCCATGAGGGACTCTTTTATTTATTATGTGAAGGCTAGGATAGTGACGGATAAGAAGGGGTAAAAATTAAAAAACGACCAATCTCGCAGATGTGGTCGTTTTTTAATTTGAATCTAAATTTGGGATTCAAACAGGTGCTTACTAATAATATAGCACGAGCTGAATAAGTGCAATAGTACAAATACAATAAAAAAGTGCTTATGTACATATTGACAAAAAGCATAAGCTATGATATATTAAAAACATACACATGTCATATGTGAGGTAATCAAGAGGAGAACAATCATGGCAGGAACAAAAGCAGGCGGCCAATTGGCTGCAAAGCGCAACAAAGAACTTCACGGTGCGGACTTTTATGCTCGCATCGGAGCAAAAGGCGGCAAGAATGGCCGTACTGGCGGATTTGCCGCTAACCCCGAGCTAGCTCGTATTGCTGGTGCAAAGGGCGGACGCATTTCACGTCGCAAGAAAGTTGCACAGACCGATCTAGAACTAGCTGCATAAGCTACTTATTGCTTTGATCAAATAAAAACGCCGCAAATGCGGCGTTTTTATTTAGTTGAGAGACTATGGCGACGTAGTCCGCAGATGCGTGCATCGTTCACGCGCCATTTATGACGACAGGCGACGCATCGATAGTGGTATTTTTTATCTTGTAGGCCGGTAGCCTTGCAGTTTGGACACGTACTACGGGCGTGAAGCCAGTCGCGATAGGTGTCGAGTGAATCTTCTATGACGGCATCGGTAATGACAATGTTATAGTTTGGGCTCAGTGCTTTTTTGGCATGCTGCCAGGCGTCCCGCTCGATGGCTATTAGTTGAATGTCACGGTCGTAATCACTGTGTCCAAGAAGGGCGTGAGCGAGTTCGTGAAGAATATGTGCTTCACTGCTCTGGGCGGCAGGGTCGTAGATGATTTCGCGTGAGTCTGGTGACCATCTAAAGTGATCTCCGGAGATGAAGGTATACTCAGGGTGCGCAAGTTTTAATTTAACTAAGAATGAGACTATCGAGGGCATAGTAATAGCATCCATAGACCACAGCTTCTTCTGGGTGAGTAGCCTTTATACACGGCGGCACGGCGATATGGTCTGGTAATCTTTCTGTTAGAAGCGCCATTAACTGGTCGCGATAGTGGTCAAAATAAGTGCCGATACTGCCACCGATAATAATGACATCGGGCTGAATGACCGGAATAAGAACAAGGAGACCTCGGCTAATACGATCGGCGATTTGGTCCCAAGTTGACCTGTCGGTGATGTCGCGGGCATATTTGTCGTAGGTGGCGTGAATTGCGCTACCAGAGGCAAATGACTCCCATTCGCGGACCATCCCGTCAAACTCGATCATGATTCGGCCACCTTCACTAAGTCGAAGACCTGGATCAATGGTGCCAGCTGTAATCATGCCAGTTCCAATACCGGTACTGATAGTGACGTAGAGAGATGAGTTGGGGATAGGATCTAAGCTGCGCGTTTCGGCGAGACCGGCAAGATTGGCGTCATTCTCTACGAGTAGCGGTACGCCCGGGAAGAGATCTTGAAGTGCTACGCGGACGTTAAAGTTTTTCCATCCTAGGTTATTGCACCATAGTGCGATACCGTCTTTTACTATACCCGGCAGGGCGATTACGATGGCATCGATAGGTGAGGCTGCTGCGATGTCGCGTATAGCTGCGGTGAGCTCGACGATATATTCAGAAGTGTCGGTAGGAGTAGGGAATTTACGAGATTTCTCTAGCACGCCAGTCTCAGAAAAGCTCGCTACAAGCGTCTTTGTTCCCCCAGTATCAACCGCAATTAACATGTCTTTAGTGTAGCATAGGTTCAGTCTCGTTGTGCTCGGTTAAAAAGGTGGTATACTATAGAAAAGACGAAAGGTGTTGAGGTCATTATGCAATCAAGTACGCGAACAAATCAGGGTGGTTCGATACTTATATTTACTATCGTTGCGGTTGTACTGGCGCTTGCGCTTGTAGGTTCCGTATTATTCGTTCGTAATAAGGGTGAAATTGCGCAGACGCAAGTACCAATTTTTGGACCTGTCACAACTCCCACAGAGGCGCCAGACGATAGGAACGGTACTACTAACAATGGTACGACGCCGGCCCCAGCTGACAATAATGCTACCGAGGGTAGCGATAAGCAGGGCTCTCCAGCGCCAACATCGAACAATAATAAGACTACTGCTCCAGCAGCGGAACTACCGAAAACTGGCCCTGCCGACACTGCTATTAGTGTAGTCGTCATAGCGCTTGTCACTATGACAGCAGTGAGCTATGTCCGCTCTCGTCATCTTTCTTGGCAACTATAGTCAACCTCTTTGACTTGCATATCTATCTGAGGTACAATTAAAGATAGTCTAGGGGCGCTGTATTTAATGCGCTTCAGGAATATCAATTAAGGAAGGAGTCTTACTAAGACTTATGGCAAAAGCCACAATAACAATGGATGATTTGCTCGCTGGTGCGGATGACAGCGTTAAGCAACTAACAGCTGGTGATATGATCACCGGAACAGTACTAACTCTTCGCAAACACGAGGTCTTGATTGACCTTGGCGCTCAGGGTGTTGGTTTCGTACCGCGCCGTGAAGTTGGTTTTTCACGTGCTCTTAAAATTGGCGATGAAGTAACAGCAAGTGTTGTTGATTCAGAGCTTGATAACGGCTACTCACTACTGTCACTTCGCAAAGCTGCGAAAGATCGTGGATGGGAAGATGTTGCAGCTCGTCAAGAGAGTGGTGAGATCATTGAAGTATCTCCATATGACGCAAACCGCGGTGGACTTCTGGTTGAATTCGAAGGCGTTCGCGGCTTCCTACCGGTTTCACAGCTTTCAGCTGAACACTACCCACGCGTTGGTTCAAGCGACAAGGACGAGATCCTTCAGCGTCTGAACGTACTTATCGGTCAAACACTCAAGGTTCGTATTCTTGATGCTGATCGTAAAGCGAACAAGCTGATCTTTTCTGAAAAAGAAGCTATCAAAGATGGTCTTGCAGCTCGCTTTGAAAAACTTGCCGTTGGCGATGCCGTTAAGGGCGTAGTTACTGGCGTAGTTGACTTTGGCGTGTTTGTAAACGTTGAAGGTATCGAAGGTCTTGTTCACATCTCAGAGATTAGCTGGGAGCGTGTTAACAACCCAAGTGACTATGTAAAAGTTGGTCAGACAATCGAAGCGAAGATTATCGCTATCGATAAAGACCGCCTCAGCCTTAGTATTAAGCAGCTATCTGAAGACCCATGGTTCCAAGAAGTTGGTCAATTTAAGCCAGGCGCTGAAGTTGAAGGTACAGTTACTCGTATTACACCATTTGGCGCATTCGTACAGATTAGCCCAGCGGTTGAAGCTCTTGTTCATGTTAGTGAACTTGGCGGTGACGACACTGACCCTGAAAAAGTCTTTACCTTGAATGAGCGAAAAAGCTTCGTCGTTCTTGATATCGACAAAGACAATCGCAAGATTTCTCTAAGCCTCGGCAAAAAATAATTTTTCCGAGCAATAAACTAAACACTACCCGTTAAAGAGTGACGGGCGAAAGGAGCTTTCAATATGGCAGAAAAAGTAGTTGTTGTCGCTGACTCAATTACCGTAGGTGAGCTAGCTGAAACGCTTAATTTGCCCGTCACTACTTTAATTGGTGAGTTGTTTAAAAATGGTATTGTTGCCACTATTAACCAGCGAATTGATTTTGAGACGGCAACAATTATCGTTGAAGAGCTTGGCCTCGACGTTGAACTTGAAAAGAAGGCTACGCAGGTCGCAGCTGAACGTAAAACACATGTATTATCTGATAAGGCAGTTGATCGCCCGCCGATCGTAGCTGTCATGGGTCACGTTGACCATGGTAAGACGAGCCTACTCGACGCTATCCTTGGCCAAAAGGTAGTCGATGGCGAAGCTGGTGGTATTACCCAGCACATTAGCGCCTATCAGACGGTTCGAAAAGATCGTTCTATTACGCTCCTCGACACACCTGGCCATGAAGCCTTTGCTGCTCTTCGTCAACACGGTGCGACTCTCACTGACGTCGTGATTATTGTTGTTGCTGCCGATGACGGCGTGATGCCACAAACAGTTGAGGCGATTCGTTTTGCAAAAACAGCAAACGCAAAAATGGTTGTCGCGATCAATAAAATGGACAAAGAAGCCGCCAATCCAGGACTCGTCATGGGCCAACTTGCCGAGCATGGCGTAATCGCTGATGCCCAGGGCTGGGGTGGTGACGTGCCGATGGTTGAAGTTAGTGCCAAGACCGGTCAAGGTGTCGAAACGTTACTTGATACTGTTCTACTTGTCGCTGACATCGAAGAACTCAAGGCTGACATCGATACGCCAGCTGAAGGACTTGTAATTGAGTCACATATGGAGACGGGTCGAGGGTCGGTTGTTGGGCTACTTGTCGAACAGGGTGAACTAAAGCCGGGTCACTTCTTGGTGGCCGGAACGGCCTATGGTAAAGTCCGTACACTCCTTGATTTTACTGGAAAGGCGCTTAAAAGCGCTGGTCCATCAACTCCAGTAACAGTGACAGGATTCAAGGAATTGCCACAGTTTGGTGATGTCTTTATGATTGTTAAGAATGAGAAAGAAGCTCGTCACGCAACTGAAGTCGCTCGTATTGAGCGCGAGCGTAACGCAGCCAGTACGAATGTGACTGGTGCCGACCTTCTTAAGATGATGAACCAGAAACATGACTCACAGGATCTTAATGTGATCATTAAGGCCGACGTGCAGGGCTCACTAACCTCTGTCATGGATAGTCTTCGTCTAGTTGATACTGAAGGTGAAATCACCCTTCGTATTATTGGTAGTGGCGTCGGTAATATTTCCGAAAATGATATTCGCCTTGCTTCTGATGAGAACACAATCATCTACGGCTTTAATGTCGATCTTCCACCTGCAGTTAAGCGACTTGCGATGCGCGACAAGGTCCAAGTGCGCCTTTATAAGGTGATATATGAATTGCTTGATGATGCTCGTGACTCAATGGAAGCGATGCTTGCACCTGAAGTCGTCGAGACTGAGATTGGTACAATGACAATTAAGGGTATCTTCCGTACGCTTAAGGATGAAGTGATTGCTGGCGGTGAAGTAACAAGCGGCAAGGCGGTCCCTAACGTACTTGTGCGCGTGAAACGCGGCAAGGAGCAACTTGGTGAAGTTGAGATCACTAAGGTACAGCGCCAGCAACAAGAAGCCAAGGAAGTCTTTGAAGGTGAAATGTGCGGTATTTCACTCAAGACAAGCAAGAAGTTGCTTCTTGAAGAAGGTGATACACTCGAGTTCTTCACTCGCGAGCTCGTGAAGCGAACACTCAAGTAGATAGTCTGTTATCTAATACAAAA
>RCUJ01001694.1_pt1 | contig 11502 bp, 7 predicted proteins | sample 2166321 | NCBI WGS metagenome assembly RCUJ01 (sample SAMN09932808, study PRJNA488358) | compost metagenome | feature: garden; material: soil; isolation source: compost soil in an enriched community after 118 h of incubation | place: Germany: Experimental Botanical Garden Goettingen | collected... | reverse complement strand
CAACGTCGAGGAAGTTGGCCGGCTTGCCGCCGTGCAGGTTGACGATGTCCATGGTGCCCATGGCCAGGCCGGCACCGTTGACCATGCAACCGATGTTGCCTTCCAGGGCCACGTAGTTCAGTTCGAACTTGGCAGCGTGGGCTTCGCGCGGATCGTCCTGGGACGGATCGTGCATGGCACGCAGCTTCGGCTGGCGGTACAGGGCGTTGCTGTCGATGTTGATCTTGGCATCCAGGCAATGCAGGTTGCCGTCGGCCTTGATCACCAGCGGGTTGACTTCCAGCAGGGCCAGGTCGTAGTCCTGGAACAGCTTGGCCAGACCGACGAAGATGTGGGTGAACTGCTTGACCTGATCGCCTTCCAGACCCAGCTGGAAAGCCAGCTCGCGGCCCTGGAACGGCTGTGCGCCGACCAGCGGATCGATGGTGGCCTTGAGAATTTTCTCAGGGGTATCGTGAGCGATCTTCTCGATGTCCACGCCACCTTCGGTGGACGCCATGAACACGATACGACGGCTGGAGCGATCGACCACCGCGCCCAGGTACAACTCCTTGGCGATGTCGGTGCAGGACTCAACCAGAATCTGGTTGACCGGCTGGCCGCTGGCGTCGGTCTGGTAGGTCACCAGACGCTTGCCCAGCCAGTTGGCGGCGAACGCCTTGGCGTCTTCCTTGCTCTTGACCAGCTTGACGCCGCCCGCTTTACCGCGGCCACCGGCATGCACCTGAGCCTTGACGACCCACTCGGTGCCGCCGATTTTGTCGCAGGCTTCTGCGGCTTCTTCCGGAGTGCTTACGGCGAAACCCTTGGATACGGGCAGGCCGTATTCAGCGAACAGCTGCTTACCCTGATACTCGTGGAGATTCATGCTTGTCTACCGTCTTCGTTAGGTATTGCGCATTCGGTGCTGCACTTGTGATGCCGCACCACCTGTGACTGCTTCTGCGAGCAGTCCGGCGGCATTCCGCACTTGAGCCAAGCTCCGCGCGGGCAGTCCGCCGTGGTTCTTCTTGCAAGGTCGCCAGTACCGCTGAACAGCATCCGGCGTAGCGACTTGCAAACGACTACTTAACGCTTCTTGTCAGCGCTTCTTGCGATTGACGACGTGGATGGCATGGCCATTCACGGCCAGGGCCGCTTCGTGCAGCGCTTCGGACAGGGTCGGGTGGGAGAAGACCATCATGCCCAGGTCCTCGGCGCTGGTGCCGAATTCCATCCCGATGGCACCCTGTTGGACCAGCTCGGCGGCGCTCGGGCCGATCACGTGGACGCCCAATACGCGGTCGGTAGTGGCGTCGGCAATCACCTTGACCATGCCGCCGGTATCATTGGCAGCCATGGCGCGGCCACTGGCGGCGAACGGGAAGGTACCGACGTTGACGGCAACGCCCTCGCCCTTCAACTGCTGCTCGGTCTTGCCGACCCAGGCGATTTCCGGATGGGTATAGATGACCGATGGGATCAGGTCGTAGTTCATCTGGGCCTTGTGCCCGGCGATGCGCTCGGCAACCATCACGCCTTCTTCCGAGGCCTTGTGCGCCAGCATGGCGCCGCGAACCACGTCACCAATGGCGTAAACGCCCGGTACGCTGGTGGCGCACTGGTCGTTGACATAGATGAAGCCGCGCTCGTCCAGATCGACACCGCTATCGGCGGCCAACAGATCGGTGGTCACCGGACGACGGCCGACCGCTACGATCAGCTTGTCGAAGGTCAGCTGCTGCTCGCCTTCGGCATCGGTGAAGTTGACGGTGACCTGCTTCTTCTTCACTTCGGAACCGGTTACCCGCGCCCCCAGGCGAATCTTCAGACCTTGCTTGGTCAGGGTCTTCAGGGCTTCCTTGGCGATCTGCTCGTCGGCAGCCGGGAGGAACTTGTCCAGCGCCTCGATCACGGTGACGTCGGCGCCCAGGCGGGCCCACACCGAACCCAGCTCCAGGCCGATCACACCGGCACCGATCACACCCAGGGTCTTGGGCACGCTCTGGAATTCCAGGGCGCCGGTGGAATCGACGATCACATCCTGGTCGACCGGAGCCGGCGGAATGTCCACTGGCTTGGAACCGGAAGCGATAATCACGTGCTCGGCCTGGACCACCTGAGTGGTGCCGTCCAGCGCGGTGACTTCCACTTGCTTGCCGGCCAGCAACTTGCCGTGACCTTCGAGCAGGGTCACGCCGTTGGCCTTGAACAGCGTGCTAACACCCGCGGTGAGGTTCTTGACGATGTTGCTCTTGCGCGCAACCATCGCCGGCACGTCGATGCTGACGCCCTTGGCCTCGATACCGTGGATGGCGAAGCCGGCTTTGGCTTCGTGGTACTTCCAGGAGCTGTCCAGCAGCGCCTTGGACGGAATGCAACCGACGTTCAGGCAGGTACCGCCGAGGGCGATCTTGCCCTCTTTGTCCTGGTACTTCTCGATGCAGGCGGTCTTCAGACCGAGTTGCGCCGCTTTGATGGCGGCCACATAGCCGCCAGGGCCGGCACCGATGACTACCACGTCGAATTTCTGGGTCATAACGTATTCCTTCTCGAATAAACCGGACGACCCTGGTTACAGGGCCGCCGTGGGAGAAACTGGCTTTTAGATATCCAGCAGCAGGCGCGCCGGGTCTTCCAGCAGGTTCTTGATGGTCACCAGGAAGGTCACGGCTTCCTTACCATCGATCAGACGGTGGTCGTAGGACAACGCCAGGTACATCATCGGGCGGATAACCACCTGACCGTTGATGGCCATCGGGCGTTGCAGGATGTTGTGCATCCCGAGGATAGCGGCTTGCGGCGGGTTGACGATCGGCGTCGACATCATGGAGCCGAAGGTGCCGCCGTTGGTGATGGTGAAGGTGCCACCGCTCATGTCCTCGATCGACAGCTTGCCATCTTTGGCCTTCTTGCCGAAGGTGGCGATGCCGCTTTCGATTTCAGCCAGGCTCATCAGCTCGGCATTGCGCAGTACCGGCACCACCAGACCACGATCGCTGGATACGGCAACACCGATGTCGGAGTAGCCGTGGTAGACGATGTCGGTGCCGTCGATCGAGGCGTTGACTGCCGGGAAACGCTTCAGCGCTTCGGTGGCGGCCTTGACGAAGAACGACATGAAGCCCAGGCGCACGCCGTTGTGGGACTTCTCGAACAGGTCCTTGTACTTCGAACGCAGGGCCATGACTTCGGTCATGTCGACTTCGTTGAAGGTGGTCAGCATCGCCATGTTCGACTGGGCTTCGACCAGACGCTCGGCCACCTTGGCGCGCAGGCGGGTCATGGGGACGCGCTTCTCGACCCGATCGCCCGCCGCCAATACCGGCGCGGCAACGGCCGGGGCGGCTGGCTTGGCAGCAGGTGCAGCGGCCGGGGCATTTTTCTTCGCGGCGGCGGCGGCGACCACGTCTTCCTTAGTCACCCGGCCACCCTTGCCGGTGCCGGCAATGCTGTTCGGGTCGATGCCATTCTCTTCGGCCAGCTTGCGCGCGGCCGGCGAGAGGATCTGGTCGTCGCCGGCGGCAACGGCCGGGGCAGCAGCGGCAGGCGCGGCAGCCTGAGCGGCGGCAGGTGCAGCAGCAGCGGCAGCACCTTCGGTCAAGGTGCCCAGCAGTTCGTTGCTGAGCACGGTATCGCCTTCGTTCTTGATGATTTGCGCGAGGACACCGTCGGCCTCGGCCAGCACTTCGATCACTACTTTATCGGTTTCGATATCGACGATCAGTTCGTCGCGTTTGATCGCATCGCCCGGCTTCTTGTGCCAGGTGGCCACGGTGCCGTCGGCAATCGATTCCGGGAAAGTAGGGGCTTTGATCTCGATAGCCATTCTGTGTGGTTCCTTAAATTCGGTTTGTTCTACGAGGCGGCCTCAACAGGCCGCCTCTTGCGCAAGGGCGTTAAACGGTGAAGGCGTCTTGCAGCAGTTTTTCCTGCTGTTCGGCGTGCATCGAAGCATAACCACAGGCCGGGGCAGCAGAGCCTTCGCGGCCGGCGTACTCGAGGAACAGGCCCTTCTTGTACGCAGTGGCGACGCGACGCATATGGTGCTGACTGCAATACCAGGCACCCTGGTTCATCGGCTCTTCCTGACACCAGACGATATGTTTGAGGTGCTTGTACGCGGCCAGGACTTCGGCCAGATCCTCTTCCGGGAACGGATAAAGCTGCTCGATACGCACGATGGCGATATCTTCGCGAGCCTCGGCACGACGCTTCTCCAGCAGGTCATAGTAGACCTTGCCGCTGCACAGGATCATGCGCTCGACCTTCTTCGGATCAATGGCATCGATCTCCGCAATCACGGTGTGGAACGAGCCTTCGGCCAGATCTTCCAGGGTCGAGATGGCCAACTTGTGGCGCAGCAACGACTTCGGAGTCAGAGCGATAAGCGGCTTGCGCAGTGGGCGTATCACCTGGCGGCGCAACATGTGGTAGACCTGCGCCGGGGTAGTCGGCACACACACCTGGATGTTGTGCTCGGCGCTCAGTTGCAGGAAGCGCTCGAGGCGCGCGGAGGAGTGCTCCGGGCCCTGCCCTTCATAGCCATGCGGCAACAGCATGGTCAGACCACACAGGCGGCCCCACTTGTGTTCGCCGCTGGTGATGAACTGATCGATCACCACCTGGGCACCGTTGGCGAAGTCGCCGAACTGGGCTTCCCAGATCACCAGCGCATCCGGCGTGGTGGTCGAGTAGCCGTATTCGAACGCCAGCACCGCTTCTTCGGACAGGAACGAGTCGTACAGGTCGAAGCGTGGCTGACCGTCGTACAGGTTCTGCAGCGGGATGTAGGTGCCCGCGTCCTTCTGGTTGTGCAGGACAGCATGGCGGTGCGAGAACGTGCCGCGGCCGATGTCCTGGCCAGTCATGCGAATCGGGTGACCTTCGAACGCCAGGGTCGCGTACGCCATGGTTTCGGCGTAACCCCAGTTGATCGGCAGGCCGCCGGCTTGCATCTTCTGGCGGTCTTCGTAGATCTTGGCAACCTGGCGCTGAACCACGAAGCCTTCCGGGATTTCCAGCAGCTTGGCGGACAGTTCCTGCAAGGTCTTGAGGTCGAAGCGAGTGTCGTGACGCGCGGTCCAGGCGTGGCCCAGATACGGACGCCAGTCCACGAACAACTCTTTGTTCGGCTCTTTGACCAGGCTTTTCACTACGTGCAGGCCGTTGTCCAGCGCGTTGCGGTACTCGTCGATCTTGGCCTTGACGCGCTCGACGTCGAGGCTGCCAGCCTGGATCAGGCGGTCGGCGTACAGTTCGCGAGTGGTGCGCTGCTTGGCGATCTGCTGGTACATCAGAGGCTGGGTGCCGCTCGGCTCGTCGGCCTCGTTGTGGCCGCGACGACGGTAGCAGACCAGGTCGATGACCACGTCACGCTTGAACTGCATGCGGTAGTCGATGGCCAGCTGGGTGACGAACAGCACAGCTTCCGGGTCATCGCCGTTCACGTGCAGGATCGGCGCCTGGATCATCTTCGCCACGTCGGTGCAGTACTCGGTGGAGCGCGAATCTTCCGGGTTACTGATGGTGAAACCGACCTGGTTGTTGATCACCACGTGGATAGTGCCGCCCGTCTTGAAACCACGGGTCTGCGACATCTGGAAGGTTTCCATCACCACACCCTGACCGGCAAACGCCGCGTCACCGTGCAAGGAAACCGGCAGCACCTTGTCCCCGGTACTGTCGCCGCGGCGATCCTGGCGTGCCCGCACCGAGCCCTCGACCACCGGCGAAACGATCTCCAGGTGCGAGGGGTTGAACGCCATGGCCAGGTGCACTTCGCCACCGGCAGTCATGACGTTGGAGGAGAAACCCTGGTGGTACTTGACGTCGCCGGAGGACAGGCCTTCGGTTTTCTTGCCTTCGAACTCGTCGAACAGATCACGCGGGTTCTTGCCGAAGGTGTTGACCAGCACGTTGAGGCGGCCGCGGTGGGCCATGCCGATGACGACTTCCTTGGTGCCGTAGGAGCCGGCGCGCTGGATCATTTCATCGAGCAGCGGAATCAGGCTCTCACCGCCTTCCAGACCGAAACGCTTGGTGCCCGGGTACTTGGTGCCCAGGTATTTTTCCAGACCCTCGGCGGCAGTCAGACGCTCGAGCAGATGGCTCTGCACTTCGGCGGAAACATTCGGCCGCCCACGCACGCTTTCCAGGCGCTGGGCAAACCAGTTGCGCTGCTCGGAATCGACGATGTGGGTGAATTCGGCGCCGATGGTGCGGCAATAGGTCTGCTGCAAGGCATCGTGAATTTCGCGCAGGGTCGCCTCTTCCTTGCCGATGAACAGACCACCGGTACGGAAGGTGGTGTCCAGGTCGGCATTGGTCAGGCCGTAGTGATTGATCGACAGATCAGCCGGTGCATGCCGTTGCCACAGGCCCAGTGGATCGAGCTGGGCGGCCTGATGGCCACGCATGCGAAATGCCTGGATCATGCGCAGGACTTCAACCTGCTTCTTTTCGTGCTCGCTGCTTACGCTGCCGGCGGATACCGGCTGGGCGCGGCGCTGGTTTTTCGCCAGCAACACGAAGTGATCGCGAACCGTGGAATGCGATACATCAGTAGCAGCGTTGCCATCTGCAGGCAACTTCTGAAAGTAGGTGCGCCACTCTTCGGGCACAGCGTTGGGATCGTGCAGGTAAAGCTCATAGAGCTCTTCCACATAGGCAGCGTTACCACCGGATAGGTGGGCACTGTTCCACATGCGCTGCATCACGCTTTCTTGCATGCTTGGTCACCCTCGGTAAGGGGACACCACCGGCGAAGAAACCGTTCAGGCTTCCGAAGTCTTGAAGCAGCGACTTCGGTAAAGCCACCACGGATCCCGCAGATAGTCCGGGCACCAGCCCGGATGCCCCTGCTGGTCGTCATATTTTTCAAAGTTAGAGCCACGGCTTTGTGAGCTGCGGCTCTGGCTAGACTGCGACGCTGGCTTCAAACCAGGCGTCGCAGGTGTCACAGGTAAAGCCTTGAATCAGATACCGCTCTGCAACAGCATGTTGCGTACGTGGCCGATTGCCTTGGTCGGATTGAGACCCTTGGGGCAAACATTCACGCAGTTCATGATGCCGCGGCAACGGAACACGCTGAACGGGTCGTCCAATGCAGCCAGGCGCTCTTCGGTCTTGGTGTCGCGGCTGTCGGCCAGGAAACGATAGGCCTGCAGCAACGCAGCGGGACCGAGGAACTTGTCCGGATTCCACCAGAACGAAGGGCAGCTGGTCGAACAGCAGGCGCACAGGATGCACTCGTAGAGGCCATCCAGCTTCTCGCGCTCTTCCGGGGTTTGCAGGCGTTCGATGGCCGGAGCCGGCGAATCGTTCTGCAGGTACGGCTGCACCTTCTCGTATTGCTTGTAGAAGATGCTCATATCGACAGCCAGGTCACGAATCACCGGCAAACCCGGCAAAGGACGAATCACCAGCTTGCCGCCCTTGAGTCCAGCCGCCGAAATCGGCGTGATACAGGCCAGGCCATTCCTGCCGTTGATATTCATGCCATCGGAACCGCAGACGCCTTCGCGACAGGAGCGACGGTAGGAGAAACCCTCGTCCTGCTCCTTGATCAGCGCCAGCACATCGAGAACCATGATGTCCTTGCCGCCGGTGTCGACCTGGAAATCCTGCATGAACGGCGCAGAGTCCTGCTCCGGGTTGTAACGATAAACACTGACTTGCAACATATCAGCCACCCTTAATAAGTCCGAACCATGGGTTCAAACGTCGGAACTGTCTTCGGCGAGAAGTTGACGGCACGTTTGGTCACGCGCTTTTCACCCGGGAAGTACAGGGAATGGCACAGCCAGTTCTCGTCATCACGGTCTTCGAAGTCTTCGCGGGCATGCGCGCCACGGGATTCCTTACGAACCTCGGCGGCGATCGCGGTGGCTTCGGCCACTTCGAGCAGGTTTTGCAGTTCCAGGGCCTCGATACGCGCAGTGTTGAACGCCTGGCTCTTGTCCGCGATCTTGACGCTGGCGATTCGCTCGCGCAGGTCGCCCAACTGGGCAATGCCCTTCTGCATGTATTCGCCGGTACGGAATACACCGAAGTAGTTCTGCATGCACTGTTGCAGTTCTTTACGCAGCGGCGCGACGTCTTCACCGCTGGTGCGCTCGTTAACCCCGGACAGACGCTTGAGCGACTGTTCGATGTCGGTTGCGCTGGCGCCACGGACTTCCACGCCTTCTTTCAGGGCTTTTTCCAGGTGCAGGCCGGCGGCGCGACCGAATACCACCAGGTCGAGCAGCGAGTTGCCACCCAGACGGTTGGCACCGTGCACCGATACGCAGGCCACTTCACCTACGGCGAACAGACCGTCGATGATCTTGTCGTTGCCGTTGGCATCCTGGGTGATGGCCTGACCATGGATGTTGGTCGGTACGCCGCCCATCATGTAATGGCAGGTCGGGATCACCGGAACCGGCGCGACGACCGGATCGACGTGGGCGAAGGTCTTCGACAGCTCGCAGATGCCAGGCAGGCGGCTGTGCAGCACGTCTTCGCCAAGGTGATCGAGTTTCAGCAGTACGTGGTCCTTGTCCGGGCCACAACCGTTGCCGGCGATGACTTCCTTGACCATGGAACGGGCAACCACGTCGCGGCCGGCCAGGTCTTTGGCGTTGGGCGCATAGCGCTCCATGAAACGCTCGCCATGGACGTTGATCAGGTAACCGCCTTCACCGCGGCAACCTTCGGTGACCAGTACGCCCGCGCCGGCGATACCGGTCGGGTGGAACTGCCACATTTCGATGTCCTGCACCGGCACGCCGGCACGCAGGGCCATGCCCACGCCATCGCCGGTGTTGATCAGGGCGTTGGTGGTGGAGGCGTAGATACGACCGGCACCGCCGGTGGCCAGAACCACGGCCTTGGAGCGGATGTACACGGTTTCGCCGTTTTCGATGCAAATGGCGATCACACCGACGATGGCGCCATCCTGGTTCTTCACCAGATCGACCGCGTACCACTCGTTGAGGAACGAGGTGCCAGCCTTGAGGTTGGCCTGGTACAGGGTGTGCAACAGGGCATGACCGGTACGGTCGGCGGCGGCGCAGGTACGGGCGGCCTGGCCACCCTTGCCGAAGTCCTTGGACTGGCCACCGAACGGACGCTGGTAGATGCGGCCCTGTTCGGTACGGGAGAACGGCAGGCCCATGTGCTCGAGTTCGAACACGGCTTCCGGGCCGACGGAGCACATGTATTCGATCGCGTCCTGGTCACCGATGTAGTCGGAACCCTTGACGGTGTCGTACATGTGCCAGCGCCAATCGTCGTTTGGATCGGCCGAAGCGATGGCGCAAGTGATGCCGCCCTGAGCGGAAACGGTGTGCGAACGGGTCGGGAAGACCTTGGTGACTACTGCGGTCTTGTGGCCGCCTTGAGCCAACTGCAGCGCAGCGCGCATACCCGCGCCACCACCACCAACGATGATGGCGTCATAAGAAAGAGTACGAATAGTCATGAATCAGTTACCCCAAAGAATCTGCACGCCCCAGACGAAGAACGTGAACATGGCAATGCCACACGCCGCCTGAAACAGGAAACGCACACCGGTCGCCCACTTACCCAGCGCCATCGGCGTCAGGTAGTCGGTGGAAATCGTCCACATACCGACCCAGGCGTGAGCGCTGAGCGCCACCAGAGTCAGCAGGCTGAAAATGCGCATTGCGTTATTGGAGAACAGAGCATGCCATTCGGCATAACCCATGCTTGGGTTGACTACTATATAACCCAGCAGGAACACCACATAAGCCGCGAGAACGACTGCCGACACACGCTGCGCCATCCAGTCATACAGACCCGAGCGCGAGAAATTCGTGACGTTGGTTACCATATCCACACCCCCACCAATACGATCACGACCGCCGAAACGACGAGAACGAGTTTCGAGCCCAGCTTGCCGCCTTCCAGCGTCTCACCGATACCCATGTCCATGATCAGGTGGCGAACTCCGGCCACCAAGTGGTAAAGCAGAGCGGACAGCAATCCCCAGATCACGAACTTGGCCAGCGGACTGGTCAGACATTCTTTCACCGCGGCGAAGCCTTCCTCTGATGCCAGCGACTTGTCGAGCCCGTACAGCAGCACGGCAATGCCGACGAAGAGAATGACACCGGAGATACGGTGAAGAATGGACGTGTAAGCGGTGACTGGGAGTTTGATAGTCCTAAGGTCGAGGTTTACAGGTCGTTGGCTATTCACGGCTTTTATTATCACACTGAGAGCCCCAACTATCAGGGCAAAGTTGTCGGGAAGTGCACTGGTCAGGTACCCATCACCCAAGGAGTGACAACCACCAGAATAAAGGCGCAAGGCCCTTGGCGGTCGGGCGCAGAGTATAGACAGTTAGGTCGCTAATGACAACGCGGCAGGTCGCTAATGGCAACGCAAAGACCTGCGCCTAAATGCTCATTGCGCACCCAATAAAAATGGCGTAAATAGCGCCATTTTTCGCAAAAAACAGCCCGCAAACCCTTCTGCCGCCTGGGTTTTCCCAAATTGACTTTCAAATTTATCTCACTATAGTGATGCGGGCCCTGCGTGGGGGGCCGTCAGATGATTTCAAGCATAACTAGGAGGCCACACATGGCTGACAAAAAAGCGCAGTTGATCATCGAGGGCGCAGCCCCCGTCGAGCTGCCCATTTTAACCGGCACCGTTGGTCCCGATGTAATTGACGTGCGGAGCTTAACCGCCACAGGCCGTTTCACTTTCGACCCGGGCTTCATGTCCACCGCCTCGTGCGAGTCGAAGATCACCTACATCGATGGCGATCAGGGCATTCTGCTGCACCGCGGCTACCCCATCGAGCAGCTCGCAGAACAATCGGACTACCTGGAAACCTGTTACCTGCTGCTCAACGGCGAACTGCCCACTGCAGAAGAAAAGGCCAGGTTCGTCAGCACCATCAAGAACCACACCATGGTTCATGAGCAACTGAAGACCTTCTTCAACGGCTTCCGCCGCGACGCTCACCCGATGGCCATCATGTGTGGCGTGGTCGGTGCGCTTTCCGCCTTCTACCACGACTCCCTGGACATCAAGAACCCGCATCACCGCGAAGTATCGGCCATGCGTCTGGTTGCCAAGATGCCGACCCTCGCCGCCATGACCTACAAGTACTCCATGGGTCAGCCGATGATGTACCCGCGTAACGACCTGAACTACGCGGAAAACTTCCTGCACATGATGTTCAACACCCCGTGCGAGATCAAACCGATCAGCCCGGTACTCGCCAAGGCCATGGACCGGATCTTCATCCTCCATGCCGACCACGAGCAGAACGCCTCGACGTCCACCGTGCGCCTGGCAGGCTCTTCGGGTGCCAACCCGTTCGCCTGTATCGCCGCCGGTATCGCTGCACTGTGGGGCCCTGCCCACGGCGGTGCGAACGAAGCCGTACTGACCATGCTCGATGAAATCGGCGATGTCTCGAACATCGACAAGTTCATCGCCAAGGCCAAGGACAAGAACGACCCGTTCAAGCTGATGGGCTTCGGTCACCGCGTGTACAAGAAC
>RCUJ01001692.1_pt1 | contig 11506 bp, 17 predicted proteins | sample 2166321 | NCBI WGS metagenome assembly RCUJ01 (sample SAMN09932808, study PRJNA488358) | compost metagenome | feature: garden; material: soil; isolation source: compost soil in an enriched community after 118 h of incubation | place: Germany: Experimental Botanical Garden Goettingen | collected... | reverse complement strand
ACAGCAACCAATGCTGCGGCTGCTTCGATGACGGTTGCGTCACCAACTGGTTCCATGCGGATGAGGCGTTTTACTTTAGTCATTTCAGTGTTCCCATTAGTTTGAGTAGTTTGATGGATGGGAATATCCGAGGTGTTGGTGGAAAGAGGCGGTTTTGAAGACCCGCCAACTTTGGTAGTGCGTGCGCTAGAGAGCGGCTTTGTTTGCAGGTGTGACGTGCGCTGGAGGAGCGACTTGGTGTTGCTTTACGTTTCTGAGGCGTTGATAAGTTTGAGCAGGGTTGGGCTCGACTTGACAAGCGAACTCATTTCCATTTCAAACCTATTGTTCTTCAGGATGCGGAGGATGCCGATCTGGAACCCCAGCTCGTGGCTGTAAAACTCCACGAAGTCACCCTCGTTCCCGTAGTTGATGGCAAGTTGCATCAGGCGCGGCATCGCGGTGTCAAAGTATGCGAAGTGCCGTGTCAGAATGATTTCTTTGGACTTGCCGCGCATCATCGTGGCTACCACCCTGCGGCGGTAGCTGACTTCTTCGTTCTGTTCCATTAACCTACCTTCCGGGCTTCGTGGGCAAAAGACGCCTCGATGTTCGAGACCACGTCGTGGATGAACGACGCCAAGTACATATCGACCTTGGCCATCGCTTTCTTCGGCTTGAACCACTGGCGTTGGCGCTTGTGTTCCTCAGGCCAGTCATCAGCCTCACCAGTGTACTGCATCGCATACATCGTCACTTCCTGGATCTGGTTGTTCTTGACGTAGCGGTAGTCACCCAACTTGCGGCCGACGTTGCCGAGGACACCAGCTTCCTCGTAAACTTCTTTGGCGGCCGAGGCGCGAGCGCTCAGGTCAAACTCAACACCACCCTTCGGGAACACCCACTCCTTACCGCTGGAGGAGGTGACCAGGAGGATCTCGACTTTCCCTTCGTGAATGTTGAAGACTACAGCGCCGGATGATTTGCGAATAAGCATGTTCGAGTTTTCCCTGTTCAATCTATTTAATGTTTGAGTGGTTATGCGGTTATTAACCGCGAGCAATCTTTTTCTTGCCGGTGCTGGCTTTCTGGGCACGGGCACGGTTGGCGTTGAAGCCTTCGGTCTTGGCAGCGCGGGCTGCGGCACCCTTCACACCGTCAGTACCGGCACGGCGAACGCGAGCGGCTGCACCTGCTTCTTTAGCCGACTTCGGTGCCAGGTCTTTCTCAGCCTTGGCGAGAGCACGACGACCAGTTTGAGTAGCGACCTTGGCGATGATCTTGTGCTCTTTGTCATGGCGAGCAGCACGATCAGGTGCCGACTCCTTGCTAACTTTGCCAGCAACCGGAGGCTTGACGCCACGGATGCGCAGCACACCTTTCTTGATCGACAGGTCGGACTTACCTTCCGGGGTCTTCTCGATCTCGCTGATGCGGTAGATGTAGCCGTTGTCGAGAACCACGCAGCGCTCACCTTCATGGCTGAACACGCTGGTGATGGTGAACTGTTTGGTGCGGACCTGGATGGTCTTGCCTTCGTAACCACGACCGGCAGCAGGCTTGTCAGCCGGTGCTACTGGGCGTTTGTTGCGCACTGCACTGGTGACGACCTTGGCGTCCACAGTGTCAACTTCTTTCAGCTCCAGGCGGTGCTCACGACGCCATTTGAAAACAGTCTTGGCTTCAGGAGTGGCGAGCAGCGCTTCGATGGCACCAGCGGCCTTCGCACCATTCGTTGCAACTTTCATGGCGGAACGCATTTTGACCAGCAGGTCGGCAGCGTTAACGAGGACGGCTTCGAGTTCTTTGATCTTGGTCATGATGTCTCTCCGTGGTATTCAGGCCGGCGAATGTGCCGATGTTGTTTAGTTGGCGTTGCGTAGACGGTCGTAAAGCTCACGATCATACTGCCGTACTTCAATAACACCGGCGGCATTTGCCTTGGTGTTCGTCCCCTTCACCCAGGAATTTCGGGTGCCCTGCAACCACGTGCGATCTGCACCGTGGTCAAACTTGCGAACAATCTCCCCGAGTTGCTGGGATTGTTTGCGCAAATAGTTGTCGAGTTCGTGCTTCGCTTCCAGCATGGTGAGTGCGCGAACGTCAGCGACGTAGAACCGAGCGGGTTCAGTCAAGCTGGTGTAGGCGGTAAACTCAAACGCAAACCGGGAGAACGAGCCGGTACCGACGTTGTAGGTCTGGCCGATCGCGGTTGCGCTGCGAACTACTCGACCCATCAGATTCTTTGCCATGTTCGTATGTTCCTTGTAAACAATTCGGTTCATTCACACTGCCCACTCGCTCAGAATGGGCAGGAGGAATTATCCGTAGTAACCGTTGATGGTCACGTAACCCTCACCTGGTACGCGCAGGGAGGAGCAACGAACCAGCGGCCCGAAGGAGTCACCGTCTGCCGACCACCAACGGCACGACACGACTAGTTGCTCCAGCACCTTCTTCGTCGCGTCTTCCCAGACGTCGTAGTCATGACCGCATGTTGGCTCGGTCACACCGAAGAAAGTTTGCACTTCCTTGTCGAACCAGTCGAACGAGTACGCACGCTCATCTTCAACTGGTGGTGTCAGCGGCAAGGTCTTCGTGACCCCGTTCTGCGTGATGATCCAGGTGTTATCAACCACCTCGTTGCGGTAGTCGGCAACCAACATGGCGCGCAGTTCAAACAAAACCCGACGCTGCAACCCGTCGCACTCATACAACTGGCGGTCGGTTTTGTTGACGACATCCAGCTTGCGGTATGCGTGCATCTTGAAGTACGGTGATGGCTTGATTTCGCGGCCTTCGTCGTCCTCTTCGATACCGTCGCTCATGCCACTGGTGATCGTGAGCTTGACGTTCTGCTCGGCGAAGTTGATCGACCACGTTTGTTCGTCGTCGTACCGCGGACGATCAGCGATGTGGTTCTTGCGCCACTGGGCGACCAGACCCAATTCAGCGGCCAGGGCGTTGATGGCTTTCTGGGTTTCTTCGATGCTGGTGAAGTATGCGCTCATATTCGTAGTGCTCCGTTTTTGCTAACATTTTCGAGTGGGGTAGTAACCTTACCTAAAAGCGTAACCACTAATGCTCAGTATCGGTTTCGCTTTCTGAGTTCATTATATCACAACTGCAATCAGTCGTACAATGGGGTTAATGGTTATGTTTTTAGATACGGTATCGAGACCCAGAAAAGGGAGCACATGGCTCCCTCGTCTAGGTGGTTGATTAGTTAGTGAAGCTGAGGATCAGGTCTTGACCACCAGCGTCCCCGGCTTGCGCGATGCAAGCAGCCAGAGCCGACTGCATCATTGTCAGGCCAGCGATCTGCTGGAAGCGTTCACGGTGGGCGTCGATGCCTTCGTGATCTTGGTCGTCTTCGTCCATGTCAGGCAGTTCAAGGTTGATCATGCGCAGTGCGGCCACGAACTCGGTTGGTGACTTGTTGCACAGGGCCTCGATCATTTCGTCCGAGGAAAGTTCATCGTGGTCGATGCGCAGAGCGTCGCACAGCATTTCCAGATCGTGGAGGTCGAGCAGACCCAGGCGATCCTCGCGCTCATCGTCTTCCTCCAGGGCGCCAGCCACGGCTGCGAAGTTCGGCAGCTTGTAGCCCAGGTGTGCGCACTCGTCGCTCAGGTCTACTGGGTCAGCCATCAACCCGTCGATCAGTTGCTCGTAGGTGCGATCAAGCGGGTGACCCATGCTGCGTGCGAGTTCAACTGCAACCGGTTCGCCCAGGGCGATCAGGTCTTGGCGCATCACAGTGACCGCGTAGTCAGGCAGGACTGGCTGGCCGCCGCCGAATTCCTCTTCCTCCCCGTCCTCGAAGTCTTCCTCTTCCTCGTCTTCTTCATCCAGCTCAGTTACAAACTCGAAGCCGAATGCCTTGATCTGGTCGAGCACAGCTTGCCAGCCATAACATTCGACGAGGTGCATGGCGAGGTCATCTTCTTCCTCATCTTCAGGATCTGAGAAGTGTTCGTGGAGCTGATATTGTTGCTCCTCGCTCAGTTGCGCCTCGATCTCCTCAAGCAGAGTGACCTGCTCAAGGGACAGGCCGTCACCTTCTGGTTCGTCTTCAACCACAACCTGCTTCTCATCATGCGAGAGCAGCGAGTCGCCGGTGGCCAGTGCTGGAGCAACCAGACGCAGTTCAGCCTGCAGCAGGTTGATCATTTCGCTAACAATGTGGAACGCACTGAGGGCGATGTTCGGAGTGAACAGCATCCCGGTGGTTTCGCCCGGTGCCTTCATACGCGGGGCGCCCGGAGTCATGTGCATGTTCAGGGCTTGCGACAACGGGCGCAGACCCGACAGGTGCTGGTACGCTTGCTCAGTGAACGCGAGCTGGCGGTGGTCGTAAATCAGGTTCATAACTTCGACAGCGGAGGTGCCAGGGATCTGCGCGATCTGGATGCCGCCGAGGATCAGGTTCAGGTTAGTAGTGATGGTCATTTTCGTTTTCCTTGTGTGAGCGCCCGGGATTGAGCGCTCAGTGAATTGATGGTTTACAGAAGGACTTCTTTAGCCCAGTCGAGGCTTTCGTTCCAGCTTTGTTTGAGCATTCGCCCGAGCACAGCAGCCATGAGCGGTTCACACAATTGGTCTGCGGCTTCCTGGATCGTGATGCCGTAGAACTGATCCATGCTGCACAGCGCTTCGGCTTGTGTCGCTTTCTCGGCCGCCGCGTGGTCGTAACTTTCTTCGTGAAGCTTGGCGATGGCTTGAATCGTTTCAGCGAGCGGTCGTGCCATGTCGTTCAGAATGGCCTTGCGGATTTCAGCTTTGTCCATGTCGTTCTCCTTAGAGAGGGGTGTAGGCGAAGACGCCGTTCGGTTTACGTTGGATGGCACTCATGACCAACTGAATGCCTTCACCTGTGATAGCCATCAGCGTGCTGCCGATGCCATCTTTGTTTGCGCGGCGCTGCACTTTGATAATGCCGAGGAACTTGCCCTGCACCCGGACGCGACGACCAAGCACTTCGCCTTGGGTGAGCGGCTTTGACTCTGCGTGGGTTTTCAGAGGCAGCAGCACAGGTGATTCATAGCTGCCTGCAAACTTTACACCGTTCAGCATCAGCCGCTTGCCGAGCGCAACGTCGAAGCTGGTGTTACGCGTGGCTTTCATTGCCTTGGCCGCGACAGCCGCGTAGCGCATGGTCAAGTACGGACCTTTGACGATCATGGTCAGAGTGCGACTACGCAGGTGCGCAGTGCGCGTGATGTAGTACCGATCTTTGCTGAGGACTGGCTCAACTACGACGGGTTGTTTGTGCTCGGCACCGCGAGCGACTGGCTTGACCTTTGGTGCAGGGTCTGCCTTGATTGCTTTGACCAGAGCGTCTGCTTTCTCGACACTGGTGTTGGCCTTGGTGATAACTTTCTGCTCAGCAGCCACGACCTTGCGGGTCTGGGCGAACACGTTGTTAGTCATGGCGATTGCAGCCATGCGGAACGATGCCATTACTTTCTGTGCGGCTTTGTTCATGCCGGGAACCTCGTAGTCTGGGTTTTGTTTAGCGCGAGCGGCAGCAGCCAGCTCATTCTTGCGCTTGCGCTCAGCTTCACCTTCAAAGTAGGCGACGACATCTGCCACTGTCTGCCAGGACTCGGAAGTGGCTTCGCTGATCTCGACCTCGAAATGGTCCTCGAAGATCATGACCAGCTCAACTGCATCGAGGCTGTCACCGCCGAGACTGTCAACAGTGTCGGTGTCCTGGAGCTTCTCGCTATTACGCAGGCCGAACTGGTCTGCGATGATGGTGTAGATCTCTTGCTTGAGCTTGCTTGGTTTTGGTGCGCGTGCCATGTTCGTGTGTTCCTTAGTGAACGCTGGAGGTCACAGTGCCATCAGCGTTGAAGACGATTTGGTAGTTCATGTAGCGGCAGTCAACCAGCACGCGAGTCTCGTCGCGCTCCTCGTCCAGTGCAAACATCTGCGACTGGATTGTTGTGCTGAGGAGCAGAGAGCCAGTCGCCAAGTTCCACACATTGTGGAGCAGGGCGACCTTCTTCGTGTAGCGTTGGTCGACCTTGATTAGTTGCAAGGTCATGCGGCCTCCTTAGACTGCGGTGTTTTTCAGCTTGCCACGTACCAGCTTCAACTCGAAAGCTGGGCACACTTGGCCTTTCTCTGTGTGAACATAACGACGCTTCACGAACGGGCTGCGCTTGGTGCCTTTACCCTCGATGACGATTTTGGTCATCTTGATCACGTCGCCGCGAATGCTCGGGTCGATGGTGATAGCAGAGCCTTTCTTCAGGCTAGCGGCGCGCAGTTCGCCCTCAGCGTAAACCATCGGAGCAACGTCACGGTCATTGCGCTCGCGAACAGTGTACTCTGGTTCGTTGTGCTTCTTCGCAGCGGCTTTGTAGCCCAGACGCTGGTTGTCTTGTTCGCGCTTCACAGCGGCGAGCGGGTTAACGGTGCTCGCGGTCTTGCGACCACGCGGCTTGTCGAAGTCAACCGGCGACACCAGGTGAGTTTGACGCTTGTTCGGCATAGGCAGCGAAGCGTCGTAAACAAACTTGGTACCGACTTTGCGGATCTGGTGCAGAGCGATCTCGCCGTCATCGACCCAGACCTTGTAGATGTTGAACAGACCCATTTCGTGGCCCGACACGCTGCACACTGCACCGGCAACGCGACCCAGTTTCACCAGCTTGTTCGCGTGGTGGTCACGGACAAACACGTCCTTGTTCAGGATGGCTTTCACTTCAGGTTGATCAACGTGGGTGACGATCTTCTCGTCGGCCTCACGGATGAAGCTCTCGATCAAACCGCTGACCAGCTTGCGCGCTTCAAACTTTTTCACAGCGAGCATCAGGCGTTGATCGTTGGTCAGACGCGGCAGACGCGGGATCTTGACGACGGGCTTCTTCGCCTTGACAACTTTCTTGGCAGCAGGCTTGGCAGCTACCTTCTTGACCGGGGCTTTCACCACTGGTTTGGCAGCAGCAACGCGAACGGCTTTCTTAACTGGTTTAGTTGCTACTTTCATGGTGGCATCCTTCTTTACTGGTTTGGTTGCAGTTGTGGTTTTGGTAGCGCGAGTGGTTGCAGTAGTCATGCTCGTATCTCCGAATTTGTTTTGCGTGCAACCCGAAGTAGGCTGCACGTCGAAAAGGTTACTTAGAAGGAGCAGAACAACTGGCGCGCTTTAAAGCCGCGTGCCAACAACAGGCCTTGGGCTTTGCACTCGCTACCACGAACAACTCGCAGGCCGCGGCGGCAAGCATTCTCGGCATTGTTCTTGGTCAGGAACGGGCCTTGCGCTACAGCAGACTCGCGAGCTGGCGAAGTGTAGACCAAGTACCAGCAAGCTGCGCGGTACTTAGGGTTCAGGCTAGCAACCAGCGCGTTTGCCTTGTAGGCAGCGACGTTGATGGTGCGAGTCCAGCGGGCGTCACTGCGTTGGTCGCGCGCAACTGCCGTGCGAACTTTTACCTTGGAGGTGCGAACCATGGAAGTGGCAGCAGCTTTGAACGAGGCGATTACTTGAGTAGTGGTTTTCATGTTCGTGGATTCCTGTAAACTATTCATGTTCGATGGGGTAACCTAACCTAAGCGCGTAACCAGTAAGCTGTCTGCTCTGGTTTGCACTCATAACTCATTATACACTACTGCAATCAGTAGTACAATAGGCTTAATGGTTATGTTTATAGATACGGTATCTCGCTGTGTGGGGACCTGAGAAAGGGGAGCAGTGCTCCCCTGGGGTGTGAGTGTGGCTGGAGTTTAGTTTGCGACTAGCCGGCGGTAGCGCACGACGTTGAACTCCGGATACTCAGCTTCGACCGTACCTGCGTCAAACATTCCCTCTGGTACTGGAGGGAAGAACACGTCGCCGATGTAGTTTTGATGGATCTCGGAGATCAGCATTTCATCGACCAGTCCCAGCTGGAGTGCGAGCGCGTAAACTTCTGCGCCACCGCCGATGTAGACTTCACCCGGTGCCGCGTAGTTGTGGCGAGCGCTGTTCACCAGACCGGCCAAGCACGACGCGAAGTGGTGCTCGTTCCCATGAACCTCAAGCGCCTGCCAGTTGCGACTCAACACGTGGGCGATGCGCGTCTGCCATACGATTGCTGGCATACTACGGTAGGTGCGACTACCAACGATCAGCGCCTTGCCTGTCGTGACGCGCTTGAAGTGCTGGAGGTCTTCGCGAATCATCCACGGCAGGTTGCCCTCCATACCGATAACCCCGTTCGGGCTGCGCGCTGTGATCAGCACGACCTTGGCGGGCGGAGGCGGAGGATTCAAGCGCGCACGTTCCGCCACTTCTTCACGGGTCAGCGGTGGTTTAATATCCATCGGGATTACTCGGCTTGAGACTGTCACGCAGACGCGAGAACGCATCTTGCAGGTGGGTGTGCGCGATTGCGACACAGCGCGGATCCGCAGCACAACTACGGGCGCGATCCATCAGACTGGCGAGTTGCTTGCCGTGCGCGTCGATAGCGATTGCAAACATTTCCATGTCAGTGACTTGACCGAGCGCCATGTCGTTCTCGGTGATGTAGATCAGGCAGTGCTGGTTCGACGTGCCTTCGGTGTACGCGACTGCCACTTCAAACTCGTCCTTCATGCACTCATCATTCTGGCTGACGATGAAAGAGTGGGCGAGGATCGGGTCGATGTTGGCAGTCTCAAGGGCTGCGCGCATTTCCCGCAACTGGACTTCATCGACTGGTGTACCGAAGAACGGCTGCAGGTGCATCGCAAACACGCGAGCCAAGAACGTGGTGTCTACGTTGAGACCTAATACTTGCTGAGTCATACAGGAGTCCTGATGTGTTCTGGTGAAGGGATTTGGATCTGCCCGCGCTTGACGCCCGCTGGAGGCATCCACATATCGCGCGCTGAGATCTTGTTGAGGCCTGCAACTAGCTCACGCCCAGCTTCTTCAAGCCGACCGACGGGTGCACCGATAGCGTAGATCGCGGTGGTGCCTTCGCTCTTACCGCCGTAGGCAAAGCGACCTTTCGGTGCAACTACGCTGTGCGGTAATACATGGCGACCTCGACCGTCGATACCGAGTTGTGCAGTCACCGCAAACAGTTCAAAGCCGCTCTCGCCAATGACCGCGACCACGAAGACGTTGACGTATTTCTCGCCGCCCTTATCCCAGATTGACTTCGGGTTGTACCACTTGATGCGACGCGTGGCTTTGTGGCCGTGTAGCGTCGTGCGTTTGATCGTCATCATGCACCTCGGAGACTTGGTGTCATTGGATGAAAGCTGATGGACTTGAGCATGTCCTCAGCTTCGGTCAAGGTCAGCACGTCGTCGCTGAATGAACCCCAGGCATGACGCCGCAGGTTCCAGACTTCCTGATAACCGGCTGGGTTCCAACGGGCGATTGCGTAGTGACCCTTGCACCCGTCTGCGCGATCAGCGAGATACGGTGCATACGGGGTGCGCTCAGGCTTTTTCTCGGCTTCACTCATGCTTTTATCCCCAGTACGTTGACGTAGATGCTCATGTCACGGCTCACCCGACCTGCCCATCCGTAGTAGAACTCCTCGTCCTTTTCACGCTTCTGGACCAGGTTTAGGTAGTGGTGTCCTTGCTCAGCAAGCAGAGCACACAAAACGCGATTTATGCCCTCATTGCCTCGCTTCGCAATGAAAGCGTCGAGCGCCTTGAGACTGGTCGGACCCATGTAGCCGTCAACTTTCAGGTCTGCGTAGAGCGTGCCCCGGTTGTTGTTTGCGTTCAGGATCTGCTGGAAGTAGGAACCGGCAGTCGTCACGCCCATGTTGATCGCCATATCAAACAGCTTGTCGGCGAACAGCGGGTTGCGTTTGACCAGATCGTCGCAATACATGCGCGACCAGAAGTGAGTCTCGTACAACCAGAAGGCCATGTCGAGACTCAGGTTCTTCATCGTGCCGTCCCACTTGAACATGGAGACCAGCTTGACTCGGTAGTCGTTCGCCAGTGCTGCCGTGATGCCGTGGTTCGTTTCACCGCCGCTGTCGTTCACGTTCTTGACATAGCCGCCTTCAACTGCGGTCTTGTCGGTAATGATGTTGCGTGGAGTGAAGTCCGAGAGCTTGTTCATTTCACCTCCAGGCAGTCGTCACCGAAGACAGCGACGATCAGTTGCATAACCATCAACGGGAAAACCACATTGAACTTGTGCCCGTCGAAGTTGGTAGTGGCGTACTTGGCCTGATCATCGTCTTCACCGAGAATGTCACGCGGCAGCAGGAACATCAGTTGCCCGTTGTCGAACACGGCAGACGGTGCATCGCGGTGATGAATGCGACCGATGGCCACCTGCTTGCCAACTTCCTCGTTGAAGGCATCTTGCATCAGACGCACGCCAACCGGCGTCGTGTGAACCTCGTCGCGGAATTGCAGGAACACATGCCGAAGGATCGACATAAACACCACGAGGTTCATCAACCCGCCACCGTAAGACGTAGACCAGCGAGTGACGTTCGGACGATGTGGACCGTGCTGCCCAATAAAGCACACATTGTTGTTGAAGTATTGGTCGCGCACTGCCATGCTTGCGTGCGTCAATGGGATGCGCTCTGCCCATTTGCTGATCACTGGCTCGGTGGCAAACGAGCGCATACTGACCGACGACGCGGTGGCTTCCCAGAGTTCGCGCACGAACTGGGTCTTGACCGTGAACTGGGCGATGCTATCAACGTGGTGCATCTGCTTCGAGTGAACATGGGCGAATGCGCCGACACCTTGCTGCTTCTCAGGTTCCCAGAGGCGGATGATCGGCATCATCAGCTCAAGCGGAGGCTTCACTGGAATCTGAATGACTTCTGGGTTACCGAGCAACGTCGGCTTCGTGACTACCGCTTGCGCCACGAGTTCTGCATTCGGCGGGGTTGTAATCGTTGCACCAAACGCCGTCTTGTAGTGGTCGCGACGGCGATCCCAGGCCGACTTGACCTTCGGCGTCATCTTCTTCAGGAACTGTTCGAGGGTCTTGCCCCACTTCTTGCCGTTCTTGCCGCGATAGCAGACGATCACCGGGTGTTCGATTTCACGCCCAGGATCCGCGTCGGTGTTGAGCAGGTCGTAGACTTCGTACTCGGCGCCCTTGTAATGCGTCCAAGTGGTACCGATTTCTGGCAGCTGGCTCATGCGACACCTCCAATGATCTTGGTCATATCGTACATGGCTGCCAGTTGCACCGCGATGTTTTGCGGCAGCTTGATGCCTGTGTTGCCTGGGCTCGGTACTTGCACGATGATCGGCGTAGTCTCGGTCGCGTGTTCCCGTCCAGTCATGTACCAGTGGCGGCTCAGATAGATCACGACCTGGTCTGGCAGGACTTCGATCTGGAAGGCTTCGTTCTCACGGTTGAAGCGCAGGTTGCCACCTAGAAACTGCATGGCTTCCTGGAAGTGCTCAGCCCAATGACGCAGCGCTTGTGCCTCGTTGTACATGAACGACACGCGGCGATACGCATAGCGCAAGGCGGAGGCGAGCATGACCCAGCTTGGGATGCTCGACGTGTCAGTCAGGCGATTGCCCCAGACAACCGGTGCAC
>RCUJ01001688.1_pt1 | contig 11514 bp, 10 predicted proteins | sample 2166321 | NCBI WGS metagenome assembly RCUJ01 (sample SAMN09932808, study PRJNA488358) | compost metagenome | feature: garden; material: soil; isolation source: compost soil in an enriched community after 118 h of incubation | place: Germany: Experimental Botanical Garden Goettingen | collected... | reverse complement strand
CGCCGGGCGATGCATGAACATGGTACCCACGATCCGGAATCGAACACCCCACACTGCGCGTCTTCGCATTCTGCAACTGAGTCGGGTCGCCCTCCCGCTAAGGGGCTGCGACGCGACCGGAGGCTTGCGCACCAACACCGGATCGAGCCGGCGGTGTGGGGCGCGCGACAAACATTGCGTCCGGACTTGTTCGGAATCAAGGAAAGTCCGGCTGTCGACCCTCTAGCATTCAAGCCCAAGCAATCCCGAGCGCCTCGAGGGCGAGACCATGCTGACCGAACCATCACTTGTCGCGCAGTTGCGCCGCCATCACCTGTTCAGCCGGTTACCGGATACGGCGCTGCAGGAGGTGTGCTCCTCGGCCAACCTCAGACGCTTGCCTGCGGGTGCCTCGCTGTTCCACCAGGGTGACAAGGCCGATCGTTTCTATTTCATCTTCAGCGGCCAGGTAAAGCTGCACCGGGTGGTCTGCGATGGTCAGGAAAAGCTGGTGGAAATCATTCGTGCCGGCGAATCCTTTGCCGAGGCACTGCTGTTCACCGGTGTCCCCCAGTACCCGGTCAGCGCCACTGCGTTGAAGACCTGCCAGGTAGCCAGCATGCACGGTGCGCAGTATCGACGCCTGCTGGAGGAGCATCCGAGCATCTGCCTGGATATTCTTGCCACCCTGAGCATCCGCCTGCACCAGCGGCTGAACGAAATCGACACCTTGACCCTGGCGAACGCCAGCCACAGGGTCAGGCGCTTCCTGGTACAGGCCCAGGAAGAAGGCAACGGGGTAGTCACGCTCGATGTGCCGAAACGACTGATCGCCTCCAAGCTGGGCATCCAGCCGGAAACCTTTTCACGCATTCTCCATCGCCTGATCGACTCGGGCGTGATTGCCGTGCAGCGCCGACGCATCGAAATCATCGACCTTCCCGGTTTGAGCAGCTACGACGACTGACAGAATGTAGCGCGGCGGTCAGGCAAAGCCAGGTTGGCCGAAACCTAGCGCAGCGGAGCAACGGATCAGCGCTGAGTACTTTGCTGGGGCGCCTGGCCCGGGCTCGCATGCGCGGCCGGACCAGGCACAGTAGTTTTTTCAACGGTCTGCCAAGCTCAGAATTGACCGTCATCAACGCCAACCACCGCACGGCCGTCAAACTGGACGGTCTCTTTATGTTTGAAGGGTGCGCGCAATGTCCAAGACAACCCTCCCCCTGGTCTACTCATGCTCTGGCTGCTCCAACGTGGCGCAACTGGCGAATACGCTTGCCGTTCGCCTGGATCGTGCCGGCCTGGCGGAAATGTCCTGCATTGCCGGAGTCGGCGGACATGTCCAGGCGCTGGTGAACAAAGCCAGCGCCGGGAGGCCGATTCTTGCCATCGACGGCTGCCCCCTGCACTGCGTCAAAGCCTGTCTGGCCCAACACGGCATCAACGCCGACACCCACATCACCCTCAGCAGCTACGGCCTGCGCAAACGCTACCGGGAAGATTGCAGCGCGGAAGAAGCCGATGCGTTGTTCGAAGACATGACGCGAATCATCGCCAGCGATCTCCAGTCGGTCGTCGAAAAACTGCCTGCATCGTCGATACGGCGTTAATCACAGGCTCGACTGCGGATTCAGGCCGGCCTTGTCCCGGCTCGGCCGACCACCCCCACGCCATGCGCAACGCGGTCTTGTCGTCCGCTGATGGCAGCCGCGGTCATCATGGTAAAAACAACCGGCCATGGTTTCTATAACCCTTAACAGGCCGGGTACTATTTACCATGCGATCAACTTAACCATTTAAAATCAATGCATTAGAGCTGGCATAGGGTTTGCTAAAAGGATACTAACCTAACTGCGATAAAGCTGCGGCGTGACCGCCGTACAGGGAGCCTCCATGAAGCAAGTCTTGCAACCCCTAGCCTGGTACCTGGTTTTGCTTTCGGTACTGGCCTTGGCCAGCGGCGTCGCCTTGAGCTTTGCAACCGACACCGCACTGACCGGCACCGATCACCGGCACGACACCAGCGAGCGCCTGCAATTACCGCAGCAAGAGCCGAAATGGGCAGTCGGTGCCCACACCAGCAGCTGAGCAGGCATCGTCAGCAACCCTGCGACAGATCAGCGATGTGCAGGCCCACGGACGGGCACAGGTAAGCGAAGCCGCCATTGCAGCAAAGATCAAGAACCGCATGTCCTGTTCGACTACCACAGGCCGCCACAGCACGCGGACTGTCTGATAAAGTTGCCGTTCAACACGCAAGACCGAGCCGCCAGCCCCTCACGGCGACAGGATCAGGCTGCAAGCCTCGTTCAGGGCCGATCTTCACGCCAGACAATCAGGATGACTTCTATGGTGCTTCATCGCGTTCATCACCAAATTCTCCGCAGCCACCATTTGTTCGAACCACTGAACGAAGAGCAGATGGACGAACTGATGAGTACCAGCCAACTGCTGAGCATCGACAAGGGCGAGCCGTTGTTCCGCCAGGGCGAACCGGCTCATTCGTTCTATTTCGTGATCTCCGGCGCAGTGAAGATCTACCGCCTCACCCCGGATGGGCAGGAGAAGGTTTTCGAGGTTATCGGCAATCGGCAGACCTTTGCCGAAGCCATGATGCTGATGGACACGCCCAATTATGTCGCTGCCGCCGAGGCAGTGTGCCCCACGCAGCTCTACCGCATTTCCAACAGCACCTATATGCGCCTGCTGCAAAGCAATAGCCGGCTGACTTTCGCCCTACTCGGCAAGCTCTGCGTGCGCCTGCACCAGCGAGTCAATGAAATTGAAACGCTGTCGCTGAAAAACGCCACCCACCGCGTAGTGCGCTACCTGATCACTCAGCTCGCCCGCCTGCCGGACGGAGGCAATAGCTTTGAACTGCCTATGGCTAAGCAATTGATCGCCGGGCACCTGTCGATCCAGCCGGAAACCTTCTCGCGGATCATTCGCCGGCTGATCGATGAAGAAATCATCACCCAGGACGGTCGCCTGATCACTGTCCTCGATCGCCCGCGCCTGGAACAGTTCGAGTGAAATATGCCCTCGCGCCTACGCGCACAGTGAGTGCTCGCCATGCCTAAATGCCTGTATTGCCAACAAGACAATCCACCCGGCGAGCCCGAGTGTCGCAATTGCGGCATGCCCCTGCCAATGCTGGCCGACAGCGCGGGCGAACGGCGACAACGGCGCTTTCTGTGGTTCTGCATCGGTCTGACCGTGTTCTGCGCCGTAATGATCCTGTGGCTGCCACGCAGCATTGCCTGAACTTACGCCCCAACCCACGCGTCGATAATCACGGCCAAGCCGGGGTGCCGGCCAGCCCACCTGCAAGAGCATGCAGGAAGGGCCTTGGCCGCGCTTGGTTATGGCTGGGTCAACTGCCGATACAGCTGCGGCAGGCGCAGCGGCAACTGCTGCGGCTGGCGGATCTGGGTGTAGCCGTTGGCACCGAACATGTACGGCAGATACTCGCCGGCTGCGCTGTCGATGGTGATGCAGAACGGCAACAGCCCCTGACGCCGCGCCTCCAGCACCGCTTCGCGGGTGTCCTCCACGCCATAACGGCCCTCGTAAAGATCCAGGTCGTTGGGCTTGCCATCGGTCACCAGCAGCAGCAACTTGCGCCGTTGCTTGCAGGCACCGAGCAGCGCTGTGGCCTGCCGGATGGCCGCCCCCATACGCGTGTAATAACCGGGCTTGAGCGCTTGAATGCGCCCGCGAGTGACATCGTCGTAGCGCTGTTTGAACGACTTGAGTTCCTGCATGCGCACCTGCTGGCGGCGCAGGGAAGAGAAACCATAGAGGGCGAAATTGTCGCCCAAGGTCGATAGCGTCTCACCGAACAGCAGCAGGCTGTCACCAATCACATCTATTACCCGGCGCTCGTCGTCCAGGTGCGCGTCGGTGGACATCGACAAATCGGCCAGCAACAGGCAGGCCAGGTCGCGGCGATTGGCGCGTTGCTCCATGAACAGGCCGCGCTCGACGCACTGACCGTGCTGACGCTCGACATGGAAATCCAGCCAGGCCTGCATATCCAGCTCAGAACCCTGGGGTTGCTGGCGCAGCCACTGGCGGTCGTTGCGCAAGTGCTCGAACTGCCGGCGCAAACGATTCGCCAATGGCGCCAGACGCAAGGGCAACGGCTGCGGCTCGCTGCCACGCGGCACCATCATCTGCAGGTTGACGAAGTCTTCACGCAGGCTCTGCTTGCGATAGTCCCACTCCGGCAGCTTGATGCCCTCGCCCAGGGGAATATCGTCGACGTCCGCCGGCGGCAGGTCGAGGTGCAACTTCAGCCCGCCGCCCTTGCGCATGCGCTGCTTGGACAGGGCCAGTTCGTCGAGGTCCTCGGCGACCCGCGCGGCGTCCAGGTCTTCGCTGTCGTCGGCGCAACGATCCAGCTCGACATGCTCGGACCAGCTGAACAGGTTCTCCAGGCGGAAGATCAGCAGGCCGCCCTTGCTGGTGCTTTCCTCGATCCGTTTGGCCCGTTTTGGCCCAACCTTCTGTCCGCCCGGAGGGGCCAGCAGGTTGCCTTCGCTCTCCTCGTTCAGCTCGCAGGCCTGGGGCACGCCGAGATTTTCTGCCGGGTACAGCCACAACGGCAATGGCCAGGGGGCCAGCTCGCTGCGCGGGAAATGCTCGACACTGCCCGGTTCGCGCAGCGCCTGACACAGCGCAATCTCCAGCGCCGCCTCGTCCTTGCCCAGCTGCGCGGGGTCCGGGCGCAATTGCAGATGAGCCTCGACCAAGCGCCGGTAGCGTGGGCGCAAGGCCGGGTAGCGTTGCAGCAGTTGTTGGGTCCAGCGCTGGTTATCGCGCGCCCAGTGGCGCATGTCTCCCGCTTGCGCGGCGAGCAGCGCCAGCCAGCGATAGAGATCCTGATTCAGCGCAACCTCGGGGTATACCGCCAGGCTCGGCGGCAGGCGCAGATTGCTGGCATCGCACCAGGCCACCGGCATCTGCTTGCAGGTGCCGGCCACCTGCTGCAGCAGATTGCGCCGCAACACCAGGTCGCGCGCGCTGGCGGCTTCCACACCAACGCCACTGGCTCCGCCCATGGCGCGAAACAGCAACGCCAATGGTCGCTGCATGCTGCTCAGCTCGACCCGTGCCTCAGGAAAGTCCGGGTTGGCGCGACGGGTGATAAAGCGGTGCCAGACGCTGCCCACCCACTCTTCCACTTCTATGGTAAAGGCCATCTGCTTCACCTCGCTCGCTGTGCTCCGCGCCTAAGGCCCAGAGCCGAAAACAAAAACGGCCCGCTGTACCAGCCGGGCCGAAATCTATTTACCGCGTACCGCTCAAGCCGAAACGGCTGCAGCGGCTTCGTCGCGGGCCGTGGCCCGGGCACGCTGCTTGAAGCTGTACAGGTAGCAGATCAAGCCGGCCAGGAAGACCAACCCGGCCGCCAGACGCAGCCAGAAGAACACGGCCAGTTGGTCGACGGTGTTCATGAACGACATGGCGGTGCCATCCATCGGCAAACGCTGCAACTGGACCTGCACCACACCTGCTGCGGTGAGGAACAGGGTGATCGCCACCATCGACAGGGTCATCAACCAGAAGCCCCAGATCTCGATGGTCTGCGCCCTCGCGTCCGGCGCCTCACCGAGCCCACGCAAGCGCGGCATGGCGTAGCTGATCAGGGTCATCACGATCATCGCGTAGGCCCCGTAGAAGGCCAGGTGACCATGCGCCGCGGTGAGCTGCGAGCCGTGGGTGTAGAAGTTCACCGGTGCCAGGGTGTGCAGGAAGCCCCACACGCCGGCGCCAAAGAAGGCAGTCACGGTAGTGCCCTTGGCCCACAGGGTAGCGGCGCGGTTAGGGTGCTGCCGGCGCCGATTGCCGACCATGGTGAAGGCGAACAGCACCATGGCGAAGAAGGGTATCGGTTCCAGGGCCGAGAAGATCGAGCCGACCCACAACCAGACCTCCGGCGCGCCTATCCAGAAGAAGTGGTGACCGGTGCCGAGGAGGCCGGTGATCAGGGCCATGGCGATGATCACATACAGCCACTTCTCGACCACTTCGCGGTCCACACCGGTGATCTTGATCAGGACGAAGGCCAGCATCGCACCCATGATCAGTTCCCACACGCCTTCCACCCACAGGTGCACCACGAACCACCAGTAGTACTTGTCGCGCGCCAGGTTTTCCGGGTTGTAGAAGGAGAACAGGAAGAACACCGCCAAGCCGATCAGACCGGTCATCATGACCATGCTGATGGTGGTCTTGCGGCCCTTGAGCAGGGTCATGCCGATGTTGTAGAGGAAGCCCAGGGCGACCACCACGATACCCATCTTGGTGATGGTCGGTTGTTCGAGGAATTCCCGGCCCATGGTCGGCAGCAAATCGTTGCCGGTCATCGCGGCCAGTCCGGCGTAAGGCACGAACAGGTAGCCGAGAATGGTCAGCACGCCAGCGGCGGCGAATACCCAGAACAGCAGAATCGCCAGTTTCGGGCTGTGCAGCTCGCGGTCGGCCTCTTCCGGGATCAGGTAATAGGCCGCCCCCATGAAGCCGAACAACAGCCAGACGATCAGCAGGTTGGTGTGCACCATCCGCGCCACGTTGAAGGGGATCAGCGGGAACAGGAAGTCGCCCACCACGTATTGCAGCCCCATGATCAGACCGAACAGGATCTGCCCGACGAACAGCATCAGGGCAAACACGAAGTAGGGTTTAGCCACGGCTTGCGATTGGAATTTGAGATGCGGGTTCATGATGGTCATCTCTCAGCCCTCCTTGTTTGGCGGCCAGTCGTTGGTATCGATCTTCGAAGTCCACTTGAGGAACTCCGCCATATCGTCCACTTCCTGCTCGGTCAAATTGAATTGCGGCATCGCCCGGCGGCCTGGAATGCCCAGGGGCTGAGCCTTCATCCAGGCATGCAGGAACGGCTTGAAGGCCGCATCCTCGCCACGCCGGGTGAACACGTTACCCAGTTCAGGCGCAAAGTAGGCGCCCTCACCGAGCAGACTGTGGCAGCCGATGCAGTTGTTGTTTTCCCAGACCGCTTTGCCGCGCACCACCGACTCGTTCATCTCCGATTCGTTGCTGCGTTCTGGAAAGGTCTGCTCTGTGTGGTAGGTCAGGGCCAGGAGTACCAGGAAGAAGAACACGCTCCCCCCAAAGTAGATATTCCTGGCCATGCTCTTGGTGAAGGTCTCTGACATGGTCGCTTCCTCTTTGCTAGGCGAGCCCATTCTAGAAAGCGACCTACCGAAACCCTCTTGATGGCAATCAAGAAAGCCTGATCAAAGGGGTCGGGTATAGAACAGGAGCCGGAAAGACAGGCTGGCGGCAGGAACACGGATCAAGCGACCGATCGCGGAGTGGCCGGAGTGGCATCCGCAGACCCGCGCCACAGGCTACCCGTCTGCTGGCACCCGCTCTGCGTGCTGTGCCAGCGGCCGCCAGCGCCGCAGCAGCAGGTAGAGCGTGGGAATCACAAACAGGGTGAAGAAGGTACCGACCAGCAGGCCGCCGACTATCACCAGGCCGATCTGCTGACGGCTTTCGGCGCCGGCACCGCTGGCGATCGCCAGGGGCAAGGAACCCAGGACCATGGCCCCGGTGGTCATCAGGATCGGCCGCAGGCGCTGCACCGAGGCGTCTATCACCGCGCCGCGCAGCTCATGGCCCTGGCGCAGCAGCACGTTGGCGAACTCGACGATGAGGATGCCGTGCTTGGTGATCAGGCCGATCAGGGTCACCAGGCCGATCTGCGAGTAGATATTCAGGGTGCCGCCGAACAGGGTCAGGGCCAGCAAGGCACCGGCCATCGACAGTGGCACGCTGAACAGGATGATCAGCGGATCGCTGAAACTCTCGAACTGCGCCGCCAGCACCAGGAAGATAAAGGCCAGGGCCAGGGCGAAGATCAGCGCGATACCGGCGCCGGACTCCTTGAAGTCACGCGAGGTACCGGTGAAGTCGTACTGGGTTTCCGGCGGGAATAGCGTGCGCGCGGCGCTTTCCAGGTGGTCCAGGGCTTCGCCCAGGGTGTAGCCGGCACCGACGTTGGCGCTCACCGTCACCGCACGCAGCTGGTTGAAGTGGTTGAGTTCGCGCGGCGCCACCGTCTCGCGCACCTCGATCAGGTTGGACATCTGCACCATGCTGTCGTCACGGCCGCGCACATAGACGCGGTCGAGATCCTGCGGATTGCTGCGGTCGACGCCCTGCAGTTGCACCATCACGTCGTACTGCTCGCCGTTCTGCTTGAAGCGGGTGACCTGGCGGCTGCCGAACAGACTTTCCAGGCTGCGGCCGATGGTGGCCACGTCGGTGCCGACGGCGACCGCCTGTTCGCGATTGATCGCCACCTTGAGCTGCGGCGCATTCAGCTTGAGGTCGCTGTCCAGGCTTTCCAGACCGGGGTAATCACGCAGGCCGTCCAACAGCTGATCGACGTAACCCTGCAGCTCGGCATATTCCATCGAGGAGCGGATCACGAAGTTGACCGGCTGGTTGCGCGCACTCTGCCCCAGCGGCGGCCGGTTGACCGGAAAGGCGCGCACGCCGGCGATATCCTGCAGCTTGGGCAGCAGCTCGTTGCGAATCTCGAATTGGCTGCGCGAGCGGTCGCCCCAGTCTTCCAGCTTCATGAAGGAAATACCCTGGGCCACCGTGGGGAAACCGGCGATCACCATGTAGCGATTGGTCTCCGGGATGCTCGCGTAGGCCGCCTCGATCTGCCGCGCATAGCGCCCGGTGTAACCGATGGTGGCGCCGTCCGGGCCGTTGAACACGCCGATGATGGTGCTGGTGTCCTCGGTCGGCGCCAGCTCGGCCTTCAAGCCGGCGAACAGCAGCAGGCAGGCCAGCAGGGCCAGCAGCAGCACCCCCAGCACCAGCCACCAGGCCACCAGGGCGCGGGCCAGCAAGCGCTTGTAGCCATGGGTCAGGCCGTTGAGGAAATCCTCGATCAGGTTGTACAGGCGGTTGTGCCGCTCGCCGGCCCGGTGCGGCTTGAGCAGCAGCGCGCACATCATCGGGGTCAGGGTCAGGGCGACGAAACCCGACACCAGCACCGCGCCGGCCAGGGTCCAGGCGAACTCGGTGAACAGCTTGCCGGTGCTGCCCTGCATGAAGCCGATGGGGGCGAACACCGCGGCCAGGGTCAGGGTCATGGCGATCACCGCGAAGGCGATCTCGCGACTGCCGGTGAGCGCCGCCTGCATGGGCTGCATACCTTCCTCGATATGCCGGTGGATGTTCTCCAGCATGACGATGGCGTCGTCCACCACCAGGCCGATCGCCAGGACCATGGCCAGCAGGGTCAGGGTATTGATGGTGAAGCCCATCAGGCTCATTAGGGCGAAGGCGCCGATCAGCGACACCGGGATGGTCACCAGCGGAATCAGGGTGGCGCGCAGCGAACGGAGGAAGATGAAGATAATCAGGATGACTAGCGCCACCGCTTCCCAGATGGTGATGAAGACGTTGTCGATGGATTCGCGGATGAACAGCGAATTGTCGTGGGCGATGGCCATTTCCATGCCTTCGGGCAGCAGCGCGCGTACATCCGGCAGGGCCGCGCTCAAGCCATCGGAGATATCCAGGGGGTTGGCCGTGGCCTGCTTGATCACGCCCATGGACACCGCCGGGCGACCCTTGTAACGCACGATGCTGCGCTCGTTCTCGGCGCCTACCGCGGCATAGCCGACATCGGCCAGGCGCAGCAGATAGCCCTGCGAGTCATCGAGAATCAGCTGGTTGAACTGCTGCGGGGTATTCAGGTCGGTCTCCGAGAGCACGGTGAACTCGCGCTCGCGCGACTCGATGCGCCCGGCGGGGATCTCCACGTTCTGCCGACGCAGGGCGTCTTCCACGTCCTGCACGGTGAGGTTGTGCGCGGCGAGCTTTTCCGGGTCGAGCCAGATGCGCATGGCCAGGGTGCGACCACCGCGGATCTGCACCTCGGAGACGCCGGCGATGGTCTGCAGGCGGTCCTTGATCACCCGCTCCAGCAGGTCGGTGATCTCCATGGCGCTGTAGCGCTCGCTGTAGAAGGCGATCCACACCACCGGCTGGGCGTCGGCCTCGACCTTCTGCACGATGGGTTCGGTAATTTCGTCCGGCAGCAGGCCACGCACCCGACCCAGGCGGTCGCGGACATCGTTGGCCGCTTCGTCGCTGTTGGCGCCCAGCTTGAACTGCGCGGTGATCTGGGTGTTTTCCGAACGGCTGATGGAGCTGACGAAGTCCAGCCCCTCGATGCCCGAGAGCACATCCTCGATCGGCTGGGCGACCTGGGACTCCATGATTTCCGGGCTGGCCCCCGGATAAGTGACGTTGACCGTGACGATCGGCACATCGATATTCGGGTATTCGCGCACGCTCAGGCGGTCGTAGGCCATCAGGCCGAGCAGCACCAGGATCAGCGACAGCACGGTGGCGAACACCGGCCGGCGGATGCAGATGTCCGACAGCGTCATAGCACGGGCTCCACCACCTTGGTGCGCACCGCCATGCCCGCGCGCACCTTCTGCCAACCGGCGCTGATCAGGGTTTCATCACCAACCAGGCCTTCGCGCACCTCGACTGTGCCGGCGCTACGTTTGCCCAGCTTGACCTCGCGCACCTCGACCTTGCCGTCCACCACCAGGTTGACCAGCAGGCGCTCGCCGACCGGCATCACCGCCTCCTCCGGGATCACCAGGGCCTCGGGGCGCTCGGCGAGAATCACCGACACCTTGACGAACTGCCCGGGGCTCAGGCGCCCATCGGCATTCTCGATATGGGCGCGAATAGCCTGGCTGCGCCCGGCTTCATCCAGGCGCGGGTTGATGGCGTAGATCTCGCCGCTGAAACGCTCGCCCGGGTAGGTATCCAGGCTGATCTCGATGGCCTGCTGCAGGCGAATCTGGCTGACGGCCTTCTGCGGGATGCGGAAGTCGACCTTGAGCGGATCGAGCACCTCCAGGTTGACGATGTCCTGGCCCGCCTCCAGATAATCGCCCGGGCTGACATGGCGCAGGCCCAGCACTCCGCTGTGCGGGGCATGGATCCGGGTCTTGTCCAGGCGCGCCTGGGCCAGCGCCAGGCTGGCGCGGGCGGCTTGCTGCTGGGCACTGGCTTCATCCAGCGCCTGGGCATTGCTGGCGCCGCGCTTGAACAGCATCTGCGCGCGCTGATGGTTTTTCTCCGCCAGATTGAGATTGGCCCGCGCCTGGGCCAATTCGGCACGGGCGATTGCATCATCCAGGCTGACCAGCAAGGTTCCGCCCGCGACCGCCTGGCCTTCGCGGAAATGCAAGGCGGCCAGGCGTCCTTCGATCTCCGGGCGGATCATCACCGACTCATCGGAGCGCAGCGAGCCGAAGGTGATCAGCTCGTCGCGCACCAAGGCTTTTTCCACCTGGACGACTTCGACCAGGGGGCCTTCGGCCGCGTGAACCTGGAGCATTAGGCCCGCCAGCACCAGCAAAGCGGCTGAACAACAACGTCTCGGGGCGGACATATACAACCTCTTCTTACTAAAGAGTTGAGTCTAGCCGCCCCGCCCCATGGGCCTCAGGGCGC
>RCUJ01001687.1_pt1 | contig 11517 bp, 12 predicted proteins | sample 2166321 | NCBI WGS metagenome assembly RCUJ01 (sample SAMN09932808, study PRJNA488358) | compost metagenome | feature: garden; material: soil; isolation source: compost soil in an enriched community after 118 h of incubation | place: Germany: Experimental Botanical Garden Goettingen | collected... | reverse complement strand
CACCTCCTAAAAATTCCCCTCAGGATAAAAAAATTCATCACAGGTATGGACGCGGCGATTTTGTTCGCTTATAAAAACACCAGCACGAAAAATATATTCCCAGCAGTCAAAAATATTCAGGGATGAATTCGGGCTTCACCGACAAATTTTCCGCCTTGCAACCGCTGCCTCCACCTCCAGAGGACTCGACATGCAACACGCTCAGAACCAGTACGTGATCAAGATCAGCTGCCCGGCCACTTCCGGCATCGTCGCCAGCGTGACTTCCTTCCTCGCCGACAACGGTTGCTACATCAGCGAGATGGCGCAGTTCGACGACGAGATCAGCGGCACCTTCTTCATGCGCGCGGTGTTCCGCTTCAATGCCGGCTTCGCCGGCGATATCGAGGCGATCAGGCAGGGCTTCGTCGATGTCGCCGGCAAGTTCGACATGAACTGGGAGCTGCACGACGCCGCCAAGCCGATGCGCGTGCTGCTGATGGTCAGCAAGTTCGATCACTGCCTGTCCGACCTGCTGTACCGCCACCAGAAGGGCGAGCTGCACATGCAGATCACCGCCGTGGTTTCCAACCACCTCGACCTGCGGCCGATGGCCGAGCGCGAGGGCATCCGCTTCATCTACCTGCCGGTGACCAAGGAGACCAAGGCCCAGCAGGAAGCCGAGCTGATGAAGATCGTCGACGAGACCCAGACCGACCTCGTGGTGCTGGCGCGCTACATGCAGATCCTCTCCAACGATCTGTGCAAGCAACTTTCGGGCCGCGCCATCAACATCCACCACTCGTTCCTGCCCGGCTTCAAGGGCGCCAAGCCCTACCACCAGGCCTTCGAGCGCGGCGTGAAGCTGATCGGCGCCACCGCCCACTACGTCACCGCCGACCTCGACGAAGGCCCGATCATCGAGCAGGAAGTGCAGCGCGTGGACCACAACTACGCACCGGACGCACTGGTCGCGGTCGGCCGCGACACCGAAACCGTGGCCCTGTCCAAGGCGGTCAAGTACCACCTGGAGCACCGCGTGTTCCTCAACCACGACAAGACGGTGATCTTCCGATGAACAGTGCAGCTCCCGGCCAACTGATCGACGGCAAGGCCGTCGCCGCCCAGGTCCTCGCCGAAGTGACCGCCGACGTCGCCCTACTGAAGACCCAGGGCATCGAGCCTGCGCTGGCGGTGGTGCTGGTCGGCGACGACCCGGCCAGCCACGTCTACGTGCGCAACAAGGTGCTGCGCGCCGGCGAGGCGGGCATCCGCTCCCTCGAATACCGCCTGCCGGCCGAAGCCAGCGCCGCCGAGGTGCTGGCGCTGGTCGCCGAGCTGAATGGCGACGCCTCGGTGCACGGCATCCTGGTGCAGCTGCCGCTGCCCAAACACATCGACGAAACCGCGGTGCTGCAGGCCATCGACCCGGCCAAGGACGTCGACGGCTTCCACAGCGAGAACGTCGGCGGCCTCAGCCAGGGCCGCGACGTGCTGGTGCCGTGCACCCCGGCCGGCTGCATGCGCCTGCTGCGCGACACCCTGGGCGATCTGTCCGGCAAGCACGCGGTGGTGATCGGCCGCTCGAACATCGTCGGCAAGCCGATGGCCGCCCTGCTGCTCGCCGCCGACTGCACGGTGACGGTGCTGCACTCGCGCAGCAAGAACGCGCAGGCGCTGTGCCGCAAGGCCGACATCGTGGTCGCCGCCGTCGGTCGGCCGCGGATGATCGACGCCGAGTGGATCAAGCCCGGCGCGGTGGTGATCGACGTCGGCATCAACCGCATCGAGGAAGACGGCAAGAGCCGCCTGGTCGGCGACGTCGACTTCGCCAAGGTGCAGCCGCTGACCGCGGCGATCACCCCGGTACCGGGCGGCGTCGGCCCGATGACCATCGCCCTGCTGATGCAGAACACGGTCACCGCGGCGCGCCAGCAGCACGGCACGCATCTCTCTGCCGGTACGCCGTTGCAAGCGGTCGCGCAGTAATTTTTCGACGGCCTGCCAAGGCCGTAGCGAGGAGGCAACATGCCTTTCAGTCTTCTTAAATACGGCCTGAGCTCGGAATACCCGGTGGACGTCGATCTGCCGGCGCCGAAGGAGCTGAAGTCGTCCTACGACGTGGTGATCATCGGCGGCGGCGGCCACGGCCTGGCCACCGCCTACTACCTGGCCAAGTACCACGGCATCACCAACGTGGCGGTGCTGGAGAAGGCCTACCTGGGTGGCGGCAACACCGCGCGCAACACCGCGGTGATCCGCTCCAACTACCTCACCAGCGAGGGCGTGAAGTTCTACGCCGAGTCGGTGCGGCTGTTCAAGGAGCTGTCCAACGAGTTCGACTTCAACATCATGTACTCCGAGCGCGGCCAGCTGACCCTGGCGCACACCGACGCCACGGTGCGCGCCTTCCGTCAGCGCGCCGAGGTGAACAAGCACTTCGGCGGCCGTACCGAGATGATCGACCGCCAGCAGATCCGCGAGCTGGTGCCGACCCTCAACCTCGACCCCGGCCACCTGCCGGTGCTCGCCGGCCTGTGGCATATCGACGGCGCCACCGCGCGCCACGATGCGGTGGCCTGGGGCTACGCCAAGCAGGCGGCCAAGCGCGGCGTGGAGATCCACCAGCTCACCGAGGTGCTGGACTTCGTGATGGAGAACGGTCGCGTCGCCGCGGTGAAGACCAACCGCGGCACGGTCAAGTGCGGCTGCGCGGTGCAGGCCATCGCCGGGCACAGCTCGCTGCTGCTCAACAAGCTGGGCATCCGCGCGCCGATCCACAGCTTCCCGCTGCAGGCGATGGTCACCCAGCCGTTCAAGCCGTTCCTCGACCCGCTGGTCAGCTCCTCGGCGCTGCACTGCTACGTGCAGCAGACCGGCCGCGGCGAGGTGGTGTTCGGCGGCGGCTCCGACCCCTATCCGCTGTACAACACCCGCTCGACCCTCGACCTCAAGGAAAGCCTGCTGGCCCACGCCATCGAGATGTTCCCCTTCCTGGCCAACGCCAAGCTGATGCGCCAGTGGGCGGGGACCACCGACATGACCCCGGACTACAGCCCGATCATGGGTCGCTCGCCGGTAGACAACTACTACCTCGACGCCGGCTGGGGCACCTGGGGCTTCAAGTCGACGCCGATCTGCGGCAAGACCATGGCCGAACTGGTGGCCAGCGGCGGCAGGACGCCGGAGCTGATCAAGCCGTTCGCCCTGGAGCGTTTCTCGACCTTCCAGCAGGTCAACGAAATGGGCGCCACCGCCGCCAGCCACTGAGGAACCCGCGATGAAGATCATGCCCTGCCCCCTGAACGGTCCGCGCAACATCAGCGAATTCACCTACGGCGGCGAATTCAAGCAGATGCCCGATCCGGCCACCTGCAGCGACGCCGACTGGGCCGACTACGTGTTCAACAGCGACAACCGCGCCGGCCTGGTGGTCGAGTGGTGGATGCACAACGCCTCCAGCTACTGGTTCCTCGCCGAGCGCCACACCGTCACCGACGAGATCGTGCGCACCTTCGATCCCAAGGAAATCTTCACCCGGCGCGTCGACTTCGCCGCGCCCGCCCAAGCCCGGGAGGCCACCGTATGACCGCCTTCAGCCGCCTGCCCGCACCCATGGGCCTGCTGATCGACCGCGATCAGCCGCTTCGCTTCAACTTCGACGGCAAGCCGTACCAGGGCTTCGCGGGCGACAGCATCGCCAGCGCCCTGGCCGCCAACGGCCGCTGGCTGCTGTCGCGCTCGTTCAAGTACCACCGCCCGCGCGGCCCGCTGACCATGGCCGGCCAGGACGCCAACACCCTGGTGCAGTTGCCCAGCGAGCCCAACGTGCTGGCCGACCTGCAGCCGCTGGCCGAAGGCCTGACCGTCACCGGGCAGAACTTCGCCGGCTCCCTGGACAACGACCGCGACGCCCTGCTCGGCAAGTTCTCCAAGTTCATGCCGGTCGGCTTCTACTACCGCTCCTTCTACAAGCCGATGGGCATCTGGAAGGTGTGGGAGCCGATCATCCGCAAGAAGGCCGGCCTCGGCGTGCTGGACCTCAAGTTCCAGCCCGAGTACCACGACAAGGCCTTCCTGTTCGTCGACCTCGCCGTGGTCGGTGCGGGACCTGCCGGCCTGACCGCCGCGCTGCACGCCGCCAACGCCGGCGCCAAGGTGCTGCTGATCGAGCAGCAGGCGTATCTGGGCGGCGCCCTGGCCTGGGCGCGCTTCGACGTTGCCGGCCAGCGCGCCGACGCGCTGCGCCGCGAGCTGGTCGACGCGGTGCAAGGTCACCCGAACATCCAGATCCTCAAGGAGGCCACCTGCAACGCCTGGTTCACCGACAACTTCCTGCCGGTGATCCAGGGCAACCGTCTGTACAAGGTGCGCGCCAAGCAGTGCATCGTCGCGTCCGGCGCCTTCGACCAGCCGGTGGTGTTCCGCAACAACGACCTGCCGGGGGTGATGCTGGCCAGCGCCGCGCAGCGCCTGATCAAGCTGTACGCGGTCAAGCCGGGCCAGCGCGCGGTGGTGCTGACCGGCAACGACGACGGCTACCTGGCCGCCCTCGACCTGTTCGATGCGGGCGTCGACGTCGCCGCGGTGGTCGACATGCGCGAGCTGCCGGCCGATGCCGCCCTCGTCGCCGCGCTGAAGAAGACCGGCATTCCGCTGCACAGCGGCAGTACCGTATACGAGGCGCTGCACGCCAAGGGCATGCGCCACGTCACCGGCGTCGACGTGCGACGCATCGTCGGCAAGGGCCAGGTGGCCGGCAAGGGCATGCAGATCGACTGCGACCTGCTGTGCATGTCCGCCGGCTACATGCCGGTCTACCAGCTGCTCTGCCAGGCCGGCGGCAAACTGAGCTACGACGACGCCCAGGCCGCCTTCGCCCTCAGCGGCCTGCCGCAGAACCTCGGCGTGGCCGGCTCGGTCAACGGTCGCCACGACCTCGACAACCTGTTGCGCGAAGCCGCCCAGGTGGCCAACGCCGCCTGCGCCAGCCTCGGCCTGCAGGAGGCAGCCGCGCCGGCGCGCTTCGCCGCCGAGCCGCGGGTCAACTACGACTGGCCGATCTTCCCGCACCCGGACGGCAAGGACTTCGTCGACTTCGACGAGGACCTGCAGGTGCGCGACATCGTCAACGCCACCCGCCACGGTTATCGCGACGTGCAGCTGGTCAAGCGCTTCTCCACCGTCGGTATGGGCCCTTCGCAGGGCCGCCACTCGGCGCTGCCGACCGCGCGCCTGGTGGCCCAGGCCACCAACCGCAGCGTCAGCGAGACCGGCGTGACCACCGCGCGTCCGCCGTTCGTGGCCGAGAAACTGGCCCACGTCGCCGGCCGCGGTTTCGACCCGTACCGGCAGACCGCCATGCACCAGCGGCATGTCGAGCTGGGCGCCAAGATGATGCCGGCCGGCGTCTGGCAGCGCCCGGCCTACTACGGCAAGCCGGAGGAGCGCGAGGCGTGCATGCAGGCCGAGGCCCGCCACGTGCGCGAGAAGGTCGGCCTGATCGACGTCTCCACCCTCGGCGGCCTCGACGTGCGCGGCCCGGACGCCGCCGAGCTGCTCAACCGCATCTACACCTTCGCCTTCGCCAAGCAGCCGGTGGGCCGTTCGCGCTACGCGCTGATGACCAACGAGCACGGCGTGGTGATCGACGACGGCGTGTGCGCGCGCTTCGCCGACCAGCACTTCTACGTCAGCGCCACCACCAGCGGCGTCGACCGCATCTACCAGCAGATGCTCAAGTGGAACGCGCAGTGGCGCCTCAACGTCGACATCACCAACGTCACCGCGGCGATGGCCGCGGTCAATCTGGCCGGGCCACGCGCGCGCAACGTGCTGCGCAAGCTGTGCACCGATGTCGACCTCAGCGCGGAAGGCTTCCCCTACCTGGCGGTGCGCCAGGGCACGGTTGCCGGCATCCCGGCGCGCCTGCTGCGGGTCGGCTTCGTCGGCGAGCTGGGCTACGAGATCCACGTGCCGGCGCGCTACGGCGAATACCTGTGGGATGCGCTGATGCAGGCCGGCGCGAAGGACGAGATCCGCCCGTTCGGCGTCGAGACCCAGCGCCTGCTGCGCCTGGAAAAGGGCCACGTGATCATCAGCCAGGACACCGACGGCATGACCCACCCGGCGGAGATCGACATGGGCTGGGCCATCGCGCGCAGCAAGCCGTTCTTCGTCGGCAAGCGCTCGGTGGAGATCCTCGAGGCGCAGCCGCTCAAGCGCAAGCTGGTCGGCTTCGTCCTGCCAGCCACCTCGGCCAAGCCGCTGGAAGGCCATCTGGTCCTCAACGGGCCGGACATCAGCGGCAACGTGACCTCCTGCGAGTACTCGCAGACCCTCGGCCAGATCATCGGCCTGGCCTACTGCGCCTTCGAGCAGAGCGCGCCGGGCAGCACGCTGCCGATCCGCGTCGAAGGCGGCGAGGTGGTCCAGGCCACGGTGGTCAAGCTGCCCTTCTTCGATCCCGAAACCCAACGTCAGGAGCTGTGATCATGGCCGCACTGCAAGCCCAGCAATTCATCGAACGCAGCCCGCTGTACCGCCAGCAGGCCGACGCCACCCTCGGCCGCCTGGGCGACAGCGTGATCGTCGCCCACTACGGCGAGCACGACGAAAGCCCGCAACTGCAACGCTGCGCGCTGCTCGACCTGACCAACCTGGCGCGCGTCGGCTTTCGCGGCGCCGCGGCCGCCGAGTACCTGCTAGAGCGCGGCTACCAGTTGCCGGAGGCACCCAACCGGGCGCTGACCCAGAGCGACGGCAGCCACGTGGCGCGCCTGTCGCAGACCGAGTACCTGCTGCTCGGCAGCCTGCGCGACGCCGGCGCGCGCATCGCCGCCGAGGAAGCCGGCTGGCAGTTCTCCGAGACGGCCAACTACCTGCTGCCGCGCCAGGACAGCCACGCCTGGCTGCTGCTCACCGGCGCGCACATCGCCGAGGTGATGGCCAAGCTGTGCGGCGTCGACCTGCGCCCGGAAGCCTTCCCGGTCGGCGCGGTGGCGCAGACCTCGGCGGCGCGGATCAACGTCATCGTCGTCAACCTGCCGGAAGGCGAACTGCCGTGCTTCCAGATCCTCTGCGACCGCGCCTCGGTCGCCTACTTCTGGGACGCGCTGCTGGACGCCATGGCCGAGTTCGGCGGGCAACCGGCGGGGATCGACGCGCTGCTGTGAGCCTGTGGGCGGCGCCCTGCCCGCTGTGGGAGGCGCGCCCTCGCGGCGATGCGGGCCGCAGGCCCGCCAGAGGCTCAACAGCTTCGCCCCGAGGTCGGGGCTCCCACAAAGAGCCCCGAAGTCCGACCGCAATCAAGCCATCTGCCCAAGAGTCCGAACATGACCATCGCCGAAGACCTCGAAACCGGCCGGGACACCGACTACATGGTCCCCGCCCTGCAGCGCGGCCTGAGCATCCTGCAGATGTTCAACGCCCACCAGCGCACCCTCGCCAGCAACGAGATCGCCGAGCGCCTCGGCGTCAGCGTGTCGGCGATCTACCGCATCCTGCACACCCTCGACGAGATGGGCTACCTGCGCAAGATCGCCAAGAACACCTGGGAGCTCGGCCCGCAGGTGGTCTCCGACGGCTTCAGCTACCTGGCCAGCCGCGACCTGGTCGACCTGGCCCTGCCGCACCTCAACGCCCTGCGCGACCGCACCTCGCTGTCCTGCCACCTGACCATCCGCGAGCACACCGACAGCCTGTACCTGTACCGCGCCTTCGCCGCCCAGCGCCTGTCGGTCAACATCCCCATCGGCACGCGCATCCCCTGCCACTGCACCGCCATGGGCCGCATCCTGCTCAGCGGCCTGACCCCGCCGGTGCTCGACGCCCTCTACCAGCATGTGCGCCTCGACGACTACCCGCCGCCGGCGCCCAAGACCCTGCCCGAACTGCAGCAACTGATCGGCGAGGACCGCCAGCGCGGCTGGGTGCTGCACCGCTCCGACTACTCCACCGCCATCGCCACCGGCATCCGCAACCACCTCGGCGAAGTGGTCGCCGCGATCAACCTGTCCGGCCCGGAAGCGGTGATGGACAGCGAGGAGTCGCAGGCGCGCTTTCGCGAGGCACTGCTGCTGACGGCAGAGCGGATTTCGGCGGAGTTGGGGGGGCTGACGGGCCTCTCAGTTCTGACACTTTTCCGCGAGGTACCCACGCGCTAGCGGCCAGGCCGGGGCCAGCGCCCTCCGGCCGTCGCGCTCCTGCCCTTGTCGCCAGGCAGCATTGTGCAATCGATGTCCGCGAAGATCATGGGTGCCTCCAGAAAGGGGTTGGTGCAATCACTCCCAATCGCTTAATCGAAATAAACGAAACGACGGGTAGCGGATCGCCACGCCATGCCGTCAGCCCCTCGCCAGATGCCTGTCGATCAACCCCGCCACCTCCGCCGCATGGGTAAAGCCCAGGTCGTGACCGCCGCCGGGGAAGATGTGCAGCTCGGCGCGGGGCAGCAGCTCGGCGAGGCGTTGGCCGACGCGGGCGGGGCTGATCGGGTCGGCGTCGCCCCAGAGCAGCAGCACGGGCATGTGCAGCTCGGCCAGCCGGGCGGTGAGATCGGTGCGGTCGTCGAGGAACCAGCGCGGCAGGTTCGGGTTGGCGGCGGCGAAGTCCGGGCGCCAGTCCTGCGCGCCCAGGGCGGACATGTCCACCCCGCCCGAGGTGACGGTCAGCACCAGATGGGTGACCCGCTCGGGCCGCTCCAGCGCCGCGCACACGGCGACGATGCCGCCCATGGACTGCGCCACCAGCGCGGTAGGCTGGTCGATCTCCGGCAGCACACGGGCCACCAGATCGGCCATGCCGGTCACGCTCGGGTCGGGCGGCGTGCTGCCGAAGCCGGGCCAGCCGATATGGACCTGCTGCGCCGGATGGGCAAGGCGCTCGGCGGCCGGGCGCCAGAACTCGGTGTTGCCGGAGGCGCCGGGGAGGAAGAGGAGTTTGGAGGGGGATGGGATCACGGCTCAATCCTTGAGGATGCTCGATGGCGGATACGCTGCGGGTATCCTGCCCTACTCGCTGAAGCGTCAGGAAGCTGCTCGGCGACGCTTTGCCAGGATCACGAAATGGATCGTCGCCGCGATCGGGGCAGCGAATACGAAGCCTACAAGGCTTGCCTGGCCAATGAGCACACCGAGGCAGCAGGCAGCCACCCCCAGCCCAAGCCCGAGCAACTGAGCGGGCTTCCCCGGCCAGTGCCGATCTGCGATCAGGTGGAAAACAAGGTTTGCCACCGAGACCACGCCCCAACTGCCAAACACAATGACAGACGTGCCTAAAAGCCAGTCGCCCCTGCCCAGGCCGCTGCTACTGGCCAGCAGCGTTGGTACCAGAAAGAAAGCCCCGAAGCACAGGGCGGCAATGGCCGGGCCAAACAGGCATACGAACTCAAGCAGTATGAGCGCGCGCTTCATAAGGTGGCCTGCCTGAGGAAGCGGTCAGTCATGGTGCGACTTTGCCAATGCGATTGCGGCCTGAATGGCCGCACGCGCTTGCGGGCTGTTCTTCCAGCAGGTAGAGCCGACGATAGCCGAGGCCTCGGAAACGATGTCCAGCGCATTCGCCTCGCTCAACTGGGCAAGCGACGCGAACCCTATCTGCTCAAGGCGGGCCACTACCGTGGGGCCGACGCCCTTCACGCCCAGCAGTGCCTTACGTTCTTCCGGTGAAAATGGCATGAATCTCTCCATAGATACATGACGCTTGAAGGGCGGGGCCGCCCGTGCGGTGGCCTAGTCTATCTCCAGCAGCACACGGGCCACCAGATCGACCATGCCGGTCACGTGCGGCAGGCGGTAGACAACGCCAATCCCTTTGCCCTGTGTTGCACGAGAAAGACCGTGATTGCATCGGATTCATTTCCGCGCTCGACACAGTTTCCGCCGGTTTCAGCTACCTGGCCAGCCGCGACCTGGTCGATCTGGCAGTCCGCGCCGCGGGCACTATGCTCCTTGGTAGCAGACCGACCGAGGCGCAGACATGACAGCGAAACGACCATGGGCCTTCCTGCTCGCCGGGCTGCTGGGCGCCGCCCCCGCCATCGCCCAGGCCTGGGAGCTGCAGGGGGTGAAGACCCTCACCGCCCACACCCGCGACCAGCAGCGCATCCCCTTGGGCAGCGTGCGCTTCGAGCCGCGCGGCGACGGCTCGGTGGCCTTCACAGTCGCCCTGGACCCGGCGCGCTTCACCGATCACTTCCTGTCCATGAAGGAGTTCAAGTGCCTCGATGGCCAGGGCGAAGTGGTCTGCCACGTGCCCTACCCCTACGCCCAGCCGGGCATCGTCAGCGCCGATGACCTGGCCTGGCTGGAGCACAGCCTGATGTTCCTCTACAAGCTGCCGAGCGAGTTCGGCGCCCGGCTGTCGAACGGGCTGTACTTTGCGCTGCAGCGCACCGATCGGGGTCTGCTGGGCAGGCCGCAGGCCATCGATCTCAACCAGATCAGTGCACCGCCCGACGACCCGGCGCTCGCCCCCTTCACCCCCGACCTGCGCGACGACATCGCCCCCGGCGTGCGCTGGATCGAATCCCTGAGCATCGAGTAGCGCCCGCCCTCCTCGACTGTGGTCAAATCCACGGCCATCCGCCTGCGCCGCCGACCGGGCCGGCCCGACGAAAAACCGGGACACGAAAGAGGGAACCCATGGGCTTCGATCTCCTGCTCGCGCCGCTGCTGGCCGGCGGCGCCTGGCTGGTCTGGCGCGGCAAGCGCAAACGACGGCTGGCCTATATCGAAGGCTACCGCTTCCATCCGGCGATCAAGCGCAAGGTGCAGGAGCGCTATCCGCACCTGAGCGAGGCGCAGGTGGAGCGCGTGTTCGACGCCCTGCGCGACTACTTCCACATCTGCAACCAGGCCGGCCGGCGCATGGTGTCGATGCCCTCGCAGGTCGTCGACGTGGCCTGGCACGAGTTCATCCTGTTCACCCGCGCCTACCAGGCGTTCTGCGACCAGGCGCTGGGGCGCTTTCTCCACCACACGCCCACCGAGGCGATGCAGACCCCGACCCTGGCCCAGACCGGCATCAAGCGCGCCTGGCGGCTGGCCTGCGCCCGGGAGGGCATCAGCCCGGCAACGCCCGTGCAGCTGCCCCTGCTGTTCGCCATCGACGCCCTGCTGAACATCGAGGATGGCTACCGCTATTCGCTGAACTGCCAGGACAGCTCTTCGCCGCTGTACGGCGATGGCTACTGCGCCGGGCACATCGGTTGCGCCTCCGGCTGCGGCGGCGACTCGGGCGGCTCTTGCGACAGCGGGAGCGACTCCGGCGATGGTGGAGGCGGTTGCGGCGGCGATTGAGCGACCTGCCGAGGCTCGTTACTGGCGACCGCCCCTGCCCTTCAGAACACCTGCAGCAGCCGCAGGTTGATCCGGCTTTCTTCACGGAAACCGTTGTCCACGGTCAGGTCGCGGCCGACGGTGGCTGCCAACTGACTGCCGGGCCGGAAGAACCAGGCGAAGCCCGCCGACCACTTGCCGGTACGCTGGCTGTCGTTCAGCCAGGAACTCTCCAGACAGTTCTCGCCGCCGTGCTGCC
>RCUJ01001685.1_pt1 | contig 11518 bp, 14 predicted proteins | sample 2166321 | NCBI WGS metagenome assembly RCUJ01 (sample SAMN09932808, study PRJNA488358) | compost metagenome | feature: garden; material: soil; isolation source: compost soil in an enriched community after 118 h of incubation | place: Germany: Experimental Botanical Garden Goettingen | collected... | reverse complement strand
ACGATGCGCCCACTTCAATCCAATAACCGTGTTGCACTCAGCTCCTGCAACCGCCAGGTATTGAAAACTGTCCTGGGCAAGAAAGGCGCCGCAGCCAGGAGTCACTTGTCTCAAGTGAGACATATAGCAATAAGCAAAGAGCACGCACTAAAATTAGCAATAATTATGAAAAAGAGATATGCGCAACAAGTTGTTGACATATACCCGGAGTCAATGACCTTGCACCCCGACTGCCAAGGCGCCCTACTATCATTGGTCATCAATAGGGGGAAGGCTCTAACGCATCGAAATCCAGAAAACACATCCAGAATTGAAATGAAACAAATTCAGGACGACCTTAAAAACAAAGAAAATCATTTGATCCCATCCCGCCTAAGAAGTATGAAGAGACTTTGGGAAAACAATCCCGCCCAGCGGGGAGTGGCAATTAGGCGAGAAAAGGAAGCCATTTACTTTGAGGATGCATTGAAATGCAATTGCTGGGAATAACGACACGACAACTTAAATTGATACCATTTGTAATTCTAGTATCCAGTCATGCGCTTGCAGACAATACCTGCAATAGAGAAGCCTCAACGAACCCGGAAATTATAAAGTGCTCTCAAGAATCATTCGATAAGATTGATGAGGCAGTTAATGAGCAGTACAGGTTCCTGATTGAACGGTATGATGGAAAACAAAAAAAAGGTCTGATTCAGACCCAAAGGTCATGGATTAAATTTAAAGAGAAATATTGCTCCGACGTATATGATAGCGTCTATCCCGGCCATGAGGCACCGATTGATAGGCTATCGTGCCTAACTCAGATTACCAGCACCCGTTTTAGCGAGCTAATATATTTACGCACAGGAGTTATCAGCGACGGATTCTACAAGGCCGTCTCTATAGTCAATAAAAAATTTGCTAATTATGACTATGAACAGGCAGTTAATATTGTCGGGGGAGACAGCAATCTTGGCGAGCTATGGGAAAACTATACAATGAGGCACTGCGCAATGACACACGCACTCTATAAGGAAGACTCAAAGATGTGCACTGCAAGAATGCGATTCCAGACCCCGATTAATTAATACACCTAAATAGGATTCCTGGGAAAGCTAGAAGAATAATCGTGTGGATTGGTTTGATCATTGCGGCACCGTCTTTTCTTGCGCTGCGCTATAGCTGTGATTTATTTGAGAGGTGCATTTGTCATTGTGTGGTTGATGTGTTTCACAATCAAGGGGTCAGAGTACTTGAATGCTTTCAAATATTCTGACCCATTGATTCAGCATTTCAACCACCGAGCTGACTATCTGAGGCGCCCATAAATGAAATTTAAATTTCTAATATTCCTGCTTTTCGTTGCGCATGCCAATGCCGGGGAAATTAATTACAGCAAGATTTCTGAAGCACACTCGGTGAGGCAGGGCAAAGCTTTGATTAGGTACTTCCAGATTTATGGGGAGCCATGTACGTACTTTCAATTCATTGATTCTAAGAATAAATGGAGTGTTGCTACGACTGAAAAATTCTGCAGCCTTGATGGAAAGTCCTTCTGGACAGATTTTTCCGATGCTGAAGTAACAAACATTAAGATTTTTGATGGTGGCGTCTCTATGGACTTGAGTATTACCCCGTTGGAGCCAACTGGCGAGCAGAAGAAAAAATGTTTTATGCCTATCTCAAAGGAAACATTCGGCACCGTTGACTGCAAGCCAGCTCAAATAGAAGATTGACTAATTAAAATACAACGAGGCAATAGCCGATAGGGGCGGGCCACAATTAATCAGCGTCAAAAGGGGCCAGCGACAAAAGGAGATTTATTTTCCGTGGCCCGCTCTTGGTCTACCCTGTCCTCGATGCTCAAAAAATAAATCCGTCTTCTTTTTTGGATGTCGAGGTAAATATGAAGGTAATGCGTATCGTATCCAACACAAAAGTCTCAGACCTCAAGCAGGCTAAGGCATTTTATCGAGACGTTTTGGGACTTGACCTCATCATGGATCACGGATGGTTCCAAACCTATGGTTCGGACGCGAAAATGACGGTGCAAATCGGCTTTGGATCTGAGGGCGGCTCAGGCACTTCAGTGCCGAACTTGTCGATTGAAGTCGATGATCTGGAGGCAGCATTGGCAAAAGTCGAAAAGTCGAAAAGTCGAAAAGTCGAAAAGGCGAACATCCCCATCGAGTACGGGCCGGTCAGTGAGCCCTGGGGCGTTCGGAGATTCTATGTTCGCGACCCTTTCGGCGAGCTTATCAACATCTTGCAACATGAGTGAGGCGGTGCGGCGCAAACATCGTTCCGGTCGCAAAGCGCGGCCGCCACTGGGTTCGCCAGCGTTCGCCGTTTAGCGGAGTGTTGGGCGCATTTGTGGGCCGATTCGCAATGAAACAGAGCGACACGAAATCTCGGTTCAAAGCAAAACTGCTTCGTCCGGCCAAGTCGGACCGCGATGCTCCGTGGGCTTTTGTAATTCTGCCCGAGCGCGCGAGCGCAAAGCTTCCTAGGCGAGGAAGGACGACGGTAGAGGGCAGCATCAACGGCCATGGCTTGCGGGTCACGCTTGAGCCGGATGGCCAATTGAGTCATTGGCTGCGGGTTAACCAGGAGCTACTCGAAACCGCAGGCGTGAACATAGGCGAGATTGTCACGTTTGAGATCATGTCGGTGGCGCAAGAACCAGAACCTGAGATGCCCTCCGACCTGCAAGAAGCCCTGGCGGCTGCTCCCGAGGCTCGAGCCGTTTGGGACGATACAACCACCATCGCACGCCTGGACTGGATACATTGGATTACTTCAGCCAAGCAATCCAAGACTCGGGCGAAGCGGGTTGGTGATGCGTGTGACATGCTTGCTTCTGGAAAGCGCCGGGTTTGCTGTTTCGATCCATCTGGCTACTACAGTAAAACCTTCAGCGCACCCAAAACGGCAGATTAGGCCAATCGGTGCCTGACCATGCAAATCAAGGCGACGGCTTTTTCGTTGCGGCTATCGCCTCCACCATAAAGCCGCGCTTGTTTACGACGTTAAGTGGGGCAGAGTGATTGATTCTCGAGGATCAATGTCTCCGACCCCATTGATCCGCGGCCCGTCGCTGAACCGGAGCGTTAACGCGTAAAAACCGAGTCGTGGCGCCCGCTAGCCATCCGTGCCAGAATTTGTGGGCACATATCGAGAGGTTTTTCCCATGGATCTGCAGAAAATTGCGGATGAAGCCCTCCACCTTCCAAAAGAAGAGCGGGCACAGCTGATCCAGCGGTTGGTTCTGAGTCTGGACGCCCCGTCAGAAGAAGAGCTTAGATCCGACTGGTTGATCGAGGCGCGGCGGCGAGCAGAAGAGCTTGATAGTGGCTCGGTCCAGGCCGTGCACGGTGATGAGGTTATGCGGAAGGCTCGAGCACTGATCAGATGAGTTATTCTTTTCACCCGGCAGCGGAAGCCGAGTTTCTGGAATCAGTCGGTTATTACGAATCGAAGGTTCCGGGATTGGGTGGTGCCTTCATAGCGGAGTTCGAGGCCCTGGCCACATTGATTGGCGAGTCACCAAAAGCCTGGCAAGTTGAACTTGAGCCAGATATTCGCAGAGTTCCCCTCCACCGATTTCCGTTATCCATCGTTTACCGAGAAAAGTCTGGCGGCTTTCAGGTGCTGGCTGTTGCCCATGACCGGCGACGTCCGCAGTACTGGCTTGGCAGGCTTTGACAATCGTCTGCACGGCGACCGGTTTTCCGCAGCTTCGCAGCGTCAAGCCGGTGCGTGAGCCGGCGCACCAAGAGTGAGAAATTTGGATGCCCTTAAAGAATATTGAATTTTTGCTTGATGGAAATGGAGATATTTCCATAGGAACAACCGGTCCAGTTCGTTGCGCAGCTACTGCATCCGATCAAGATCAATGCCTAGCCATGTTAGTGAGACGCGAAGGCGAGTCATTCATGGAACTATTACATCGTCTTGATGCAGCAATAGAGGATGCATACGAGAATGAAATATTTGCAGATGAAATAAATGGCTAGGCTTGTTGATGCTTGGGGATTGCAGAAGCCAAAGCTGTGTTCCGTTCGACGTGGCGGGCGGCTTGGGCGGTGTTCCGGGCGGAGCGCTGCGACAACCTGCGGGATTTGTGTCGTGCTGGTGAAGCAATGGTGCACTGCCTGCGGCGAGTGACACCCTATATGGCTCTCGAGTTCGCAAGGGTGGCTGGCCAGCCTTGGTCATCCGGGCTACCTCGGCACAGGCAGGGCAGTCGCCAACGGCGGAAATGGCGGACTCTGGCTCCGTGCTTCAGTCGGGTTGGGTGCCGGTCTTGCGTTCACGCTTCTCCGCTCTGCGCTTTTCATCTGCGTTTACGACATCTTCCAGTGTGCGTACATTTTCAGGCTGTGCGCGTTTGAATCTCCTCTCGTAGCAGTTCTCGATGAACTCCGGAAGCGGCGCTTTCCACCGTTCTTGCCGATGATTTGCGAGTGAGCCGAACTTGCGAGGATTCATGCCGAGCTCCCTCGCCATTTGGATCTGGGCATGGCTCAGCTTGAATTTTGTTCTCGCGGTAAACCACGGCTGCAGTTTGTTTTTCAACTGACTCACGTCTTACCGTTCTCAGAATACGATGGCTCCATTTTTACATATCATCTCTCTCAAGAAACAGAACGTTTCTTCAGGGACACCTTGCCCGCGGGCGGGCTTGGGCTGCTCAGAGGGCATTTAGGGACAGGCCTGGAATGCGTCTGAGCGTACCTAAGAAAGTGCACCCGGCAATCCGAATTTGATCGACGCTGCTGGCTCCATGTCGCCGGTTGTCCATGAGCCAGCCTGCATCGCCTTGGCCTCAGAGCGAGGCGGTGCGCCGAATGTAGCCAAGCTTCTCTTCCGACAAGCCCGCCAACTGTGACTCCTGGACGCGTCCTTCACGAATCAGCTGACCGAACACGAAGAGCAACTGCGAGTAGCGATAGTCGTATTTGCGGTCGATCTCGCGTTGCTTGCGCGCCAGGTATTCCTGGAGCGGCCACATCTCCTGCGGCTGCGTGATGGCGGCGGCTCTTGCCTTGAAGTCGGTCATGATCTCGGCCAGTTCGGTTGTGAGCGCCGCCTCGAATACGCGGTGCGCGAGTTTCTTCTCGGCGGCGGACCACTTGAGGTCGTGCATGGAGGCTCCTTGCTGGTGCGGCGGCCCTGGGTGAATTTGGGATATTCGGGGCTTGGCCGCGATATGGCCGCTGTTGGAGCCCCGACTGCGCTTCGATTAAAGCCCTTCATTGGCCCGTGATTCAACCCGGTCGGCGTCTTTACGCATGGGAATCCGGGCCGCTGGCCTTCGGCAATCCGGGGCGGGCCATGGCGCGGCGATATGGGCGAGCTGCAGGGCGCGGAGTTGAGCCTGGCTGCCCCTGAATGCCCGGAGTCAGTCGGCTGGCTCCGTTGGCCACTGGCAGAAGCAGCCCACCGCCATGGTGTTGCTGGCGTTGACCGGGCGTCCGGCGTTCAGGGCTTCGAGGATCGGCTCGATGAAACTGTTGCTCGAGTTGCAGGTGAGGCCTTCGCTGTAGGGGCCGAAATAGGCCAGTTGGCCCTGCTGGTCCCAGATCGCCACCGCCGGGCTGGCCGGTATGCCGGCGCTGCCGGGGAGCGGGGCGAGGGCCTGCATGGCGCTCAGGGTGGCCGGTAGCTGGCCCTTGCTGCCGGGCTTCTGCACGGCATGGAAGCTCACACCGAGGGGGCCGAAGTGCTCGATCAGTTCGGCCAGGTGTTGCTGGTTGCCGATGTTGCACGGGCAGGCCGGGTCCCAGAAATGCACCAGGCGAATCGGCCCGGGGCCGGCCAGCTCGGCGGGCAGGCGCAGTTCAGCGCCGGCGAACAGCGCGGCCTGCTGGTCGAAGCTGCGCAGGTAGCGCGCCTCGAACCACCAGAAGGCGGCGAGCATGGCGGCTATCCAGATCAGCGCGATGAAGCTGGCGAGCAGGGTCTTGCGGCTGGGGCGGGGCATGGCACTATCGGTCGATGAAAGGATGCGTAGCTTGCCATGCCTTGTCTGGCAGCAGAATATCTTTAACCAACCGCCGGTTGCTGGAAGACGGCGTGCTGCGTCGCGAGTACGTCCTGCGCGATACTGGCGTTTCAGCGGCCTGTTTGACCGGCCGCACGGGAAGTCCGCCTGATTGATGGAAAGCTTTATGTCAGAACGTTTTCAGCCCGCAGATCTGGTCGCCAATCTGCGCCCCTTGGCCGCCGCGACGTCGGCCCTGCCGCATGAGCAGGCGTACCGGCGTTTCTACGGTTTCGCGCAGTTGCCGACCGAGGGCAGTCTGCTCGGCTATTTCCAGGTCGGCGCTTACCGGATTGTCGCCCAGGTCTGGTGCCCGCAGGCGCCGCGGGCGACCTTGCTGTTGCTGCATGGTTATTACGACCACAGCGGCCTGTATCGCCATGTGATCGAATGGGCGCTCGGCCTGGGCTTTGCCGTGCTGGCGGTCGACCTGCCGGGGCACGGCCTGTCCAGCGGCGCGCGTGCCAGTATCGACGACTTCGCCGAGTATCAGCTGGTGCTGCAGGGTGCGCTGGAGCAGGCCGCCGCCCTCGATTTGCCGCAGCCCTGGCACCTGTGCGGGCAAAGCACCGGCGGCGCCATCCTGATCGACTACCTGTTGACCGGCACGCCCGCACCCGAGCTGGGCGAGACGATTCTGCTGGCGCCGCTGGTGCGGCCGCGGGCCTGGGCCTGGTCGCAGTTGAGCTATCGCCTGTTGAAGCCCTTTGTCAGCGAGATTCCACGGCGCTTCAGCGACAACTCGAGCGACCCCGAGTTTATCGACTTCGTGCACAACCGCGATCCGTTGCAGGCGCGCAGCCTGCCAACCGCCTGGGTCGGCGCACTGAGTCAATGGGTGCCGCGGATCGAGGGGGCGTCACGCAGCGCGCGCAGCCCGTTGATCATCCAGGGCGAAGCGGACATGACCGTGGACTGGCCGCACAACCTGGAGCTATTGCAGGACAAGTTCGCCGAGCCGGAGATCTTGCGCCTGGCCGAGGCGCGCCATCACCTGGCCAACGAATCGCCGAGCCTGCGTCAACTCTATTTCGATTTTCTCCGTGAGCGCCTGGCCTGATCGGTTGGCGCGCCGCGCGAGATCCCGTCAGATTCCCTGCGGTGGCGGTGCCAGGTTGGCGCTGCTCTGGCCGACTGCCAGGCCGGCGCGGATTGCCGCCAGGGCCGCCTGGTAGTAAGCCTGGCCTTCTGCCGACTGGGCGAAGCCAACGAATTCATCCAGCTCCGGGTCGGACAGGTCGCGGTAGACGTGCAGCAGGGTGTTGTCCAGGTCCGCACCGATCTGTTCCATCAGGCGCTGGCGCTGGGTGTTGAGCAAGGTTTGCGCGCTATCGCCGCCGAACAGGCCGGGGAGCATCTGGCTCAGGCTGTCGGCTGCGACGCCAGCCAGGGCCAGGCTGACCTCGGCGCCAGCCTCCTTGGCCGGCAGCGCCTGGGCCAGGTGACGGATCAGCAGGCGGCGGGTGGCGCTGGCCTCGATACGCGGCAAGCCGTCGGCGTACCGGGCCAATTGATCTTTGCGGGTGGCGAGCAGTTCGGCGGCGATGATCTTGCGCCCCAGTTCCGACTGGAAAAACTGCAGGGCCGGCTGCGGGTCGACGAGGTTTTGCCGCAGGCTCTGCTGGGCGCGTTGATCGATCGCCAGCGGGGCAAAGCGCTGGTTGCTGTTGTTCACCAGCGCCTCATAGACCGCGGGCGGCAGGCTGCTGCGATAGCGCGCCTGGGCGGCGCTCAGGGCATCGTTGAAATGCGCGCGTTGTTGCGGCCAGCCTGCTGCCTGATAGAGCTGAATTTGCGCATCCGCCAGGCTCGGCAGGCTGAGGAACAACAGGAAAACCATGAATAAGGCGCGCATACGGACTCCGGTCTAGCGGGCGACTATTTTCGATGGCTTGACGGAGCTTGTCGAGGCATAGCCGCGGGCTGATAGAATCGTCGGCATGACTATTTCAACTGATTCTGCACTGTTAGCGCGCATCGTCGACGACCTGGCCGAACAAGGCTGGTCGCTGCAACCGCTGTTCGCACCTCAAGCTCTGACCCTCGAACTGGTCGATGAGTGCCGCAAACGTGCCGCGCAGGGTGATCTGACCCCGGCCAGCATCGGTCGTGGCGCGGGCCAGGAGGTGCGCGAAGGGGTGCGTGGCGACCATATTCAATGGCTGGATGCCGGTTTGTCGCCGGCTTGCGACCAGTATCTGGCGCTGCTGGACGGGCTGCGCCAGGTGCTCAACCGTGAACTCTATCTGGGCCTGGAAGATTTCGAGTGCCACTTCGCCTGGTATCCGCCCGGCGCCTTCTATCAGAAACATGTCGATCGCTTCCGCGATGACGACCGCCGGGCGGTGTCGGCCGTGTTCTACCTCAACCCCGATTGGCAGCCCGAGCAGGGCGGCGCCCTGCGCCTGTACCTGGCGGATGCGACGACGCGTGATGTGCAGCCGCAGGCCGGCAGCCTGCTGGTGTTCCTTTCCGCCGATCTGCCCCATGAGGTGTTGCCGGCCAGCCGTGAGCGCTTGTCGCTGACCGGCTGGTTCCGGCGCCGCGGCGGCGGGGTAGTTTAGGCCGGCATCCGGGAGTAATGCCGCGCAACTTGTAGGAGGCGCGCCCCCGCGGCGAATGCAGCCCGCAGGGCTGCCTAGCTATCGCCTGGCGAGCACCGGTTAAAAGCTCGCCCCGAGGTCGGGCCTCCCACAGAAATACAATCCGGGCCTTGCAAATAAACACAGGATCTACTGGGCGTGCCCATGGCCGCGATTGGCGGTGAGGTCGAAGTCGCCGGTGGACCAGGCTCGGGCGTTTGGGTTACATGGCGCGAAACCTGTCAAAGGTGATCAAGACCCGGGAGGCTCTATGCAGAAGATTCTGGTCAGTCGCTGTCTGCTCGGCCATGCCGTGCGCTATGACGGCGGCGCCCACGGCCCCTTCGCTCTGCTCCGGCGCTGGCAGGCCGAGGGCCGGGTGGTGGCGCTCTGCCCGGAAGTCGCCGGCGGTCTGCCGACGCCACGGCCGGCGGCGGAAATCCCCTCGGGCCAGGGCGCGCAGGTGCTCGACGGCCGGCTGCCGGTGCTGACTATCGAGGGCGAGGATGTCACGGCGGCCTTCGTCGCCGGTGCCGAGCAGGCCCTGGCCCTGGTCCGCCAGCACGGCATCCGCCTGGCCCTGCTCAAGGCGCGCAGCCCGTCGTGCGGCAACCGCGAGAACTACGACGGCAGCTTCGGCGGGGTGAAAGTCGCCGGCGAGGGGGTGACCGCCGCGGCGTTGCGCAGGGCCGGGGTGCAGGTCTTCAGCGAGGAGGAATTGCCGGCTGCCGAAGCGGCGTTGCGCGAGTTGGAAGCCTGATCAGCACCTGGTGGGAGGGGCCGGGCGGCGTACCGCTTTAGCCGCGACAGCCTTATGAAAGGTCGCCGCTAAAGCGCCTCCCACAAGGGATCGAGGCATTGCCATAAAAAAGAGAAGCCGAAGCTTCCCTTTTTTGCATCGCGGCAGTGCTTAGAACAGCACGCGGCTGCGGATGGTGCCGTTGACGTGTTGCAGTTTTTCCAGCGCCAGGTCGGAGTACTCGGCGTCGACGTCGATCACCACATAGCCGACCTTGTCGTTGGTCTGCAGGAACTGGCCGGAGATGTTGATGGCGTTTTCGGCGAACACCTTGTTGATCTCGCTCATCACGCCCGGCACGTTCTGGTGGATGTGCAGCAGGCGGTGCTTGCCCGGGTGCGCCGGCAGGGCCACTTCGGGGAAGTTGACCGAGGACACCGAGGTGCCGTTGTCGCTGTACTTGACCAGCTTTTCCGCCACTTCCAGGCCGATGTTGGCCTGCGCCTCGGCAGTCGAGCCGCCGATGTGCGGGGTCAGGATCACCCGGTCCAGGCCGCGCAGCGGGCTCTCGAATTCCTCGTCGTTGGATTTCGGCTCGACCGGGAACACGTCGATGGCCGCGCCGATCAGGTGCTCGTCCTTGATCGCCTGGGCCAGATGCTCCAGCTCGACCACGGTGCCGCGGGCGGCGTTGATCAGGATGCCGCCCTTCTTCATCGCGCGGATTTCCTTCTCGCCGATCATCCACTGGGTGGATGGCAGCTCCGGCACGTGCAGCGAGACGATGTCGCACAGGCCCAGCAGGTCATGCAGCTTGGCGATCTGGGTGGCGTTGCCCAGCGGCAGCTTGGTCACGGTGTCGTAGAAGAACACCTGCATGCCCAGGGCTTCGGCCAGGACCGAAAGCTGGGTGCCGATCGAGCCGTAGCCGACGATGCCGAGCTTCTTGCCGCGGATCTCGAAGGAGTTGGCCGCGCTCTTGATCCAGCCGCCGCGGTGACAGGAGGCGTTCTTCTCGGGGATGCCGCGCAGCAGCAGGATGGCCTGGGCCAGCACCAGCTCGGCCACCGAGCGGGTGTTCGAGTAAGGCGCGTTGAATACCGCGATGCCGCGTTCGCGGGCGGCGTCCAGATCGACCTGGTTGGTGCCGATGCAGAAGCAGCCGACGGCGACCAGCTTGGTCGCGCAGTCGAAGACCTCGGCGGTCAGCTGGGTGCGCGAGCGAATACCGATGAAGTGCGCGTCGGCGATCTTTTCTTTCAGCTCGTCGTCGGACAGTGCGCCCTTGTGGTACTCGATGTTGGTGTAGCCGGCAGCCTTCAGGGTGTCCACGGCATTCTGGTGGACGCCTTCGAGAAGAAGGAACTTGATCTTGCTCTTGTCGAGAGAGGTCTTGCTCATCGGAGTACCTGTTGTCCCACAAAATAGTGTCAGGAGAGGCGTCAGCGACAGCGCTGACCGAACCCGGCAAATCGGTGCGGGAGGCACGATTCGCGGGATGCGTATGCTAGCATGATCTCCTTTTTCCATGCTCGGTTGCGACCTGAATGGTTCTCAGGGCGACCATGAATTGTTTGAGAGTTCACTTGATGACTACTGCCGTCCTGATCGAAGAGCTGAAGACCCTGGTCGAACCCGGAAAAGTGCTGACCGATGCCGATTCCCTCAACGCCTATGGCAAGGATTGGACCAAGCATTTCGCCCCGGCCCCGTGCGCCATCGTCTTCCCCAAGAGCATCGAGCAGGTCCAGGCCATCGTCCGTTGGGCCAACCAGCACCGGGTCGCCCTGGTGCCGTCGGGCGGGCGCACCGGGCTGTCGGCCGCGGCAGTCGCGGCCAACGGCGAAGTGGTGGTGGCCTTCGACTACATGAACCAGATTCTCGCCTTCAACGAGTTCGACCGTACTGCGGTCTGCCAGCCCGGCGTGGTGACCAAGCAGCTGCAGCTGTTCGCCGAAGAGCAGGGGCTGTACTACCCGGTGGATTTCGCTTCCAGCGGCTCCAGCCAGATTGGCGGCAATATCGGCACCAATGCCGGCGGGATCAAGGTGATCCGCTACGGCATGACCCGCAACTGGGTGGCCGGCCTGAAGGTGGTCACCGGCACCGGCGAGCTGCTGGAGCTGAACAAGGACCTGATCAAGAACGCCACCGGCTACGACCTGCGCC
>RCUJ01001684.1_pt1 | contig 11520 bp, 8 predicted proteins | sample 2166321 | NCBI WGS metagenome assembly RCUJ01 (sample SAMN09932808, study PRJNA488358) | compost metagenome | feature: garden; material: soil; isolation source: compost soil in an enriched community after 118 h of incubation | place: Germany: Experimental Botanical Garden Goettingen | collected... | reverse complement strand
CTGGCGCCCACCTATTGGTACCAATCGCCCAGCCCGTTGAAGCTGATGATCGACCGCCTGGTGTGCGCCGATGGCGGCAACCCCGACCCCACCACCACCTCGGGCAAGGACGCAGCCAAGGCCAAGCGTATTGAACTGGACGGCTGGCCCTACCCGAAACATCTGGCCGGCCGGGCTTACGGCCTGGTTGTGCATGGCGACGTAGCCGGCATTGAAGGCCAGCGGCGCGCCTTGAGCGACTGGCTGGACTGGATGGGCCTGATCGACGCCGGGGCGATGGCCCGGCTGGACCGCTATATCGGCTACTACCAGCCCTACGCCACCAGCCACGCCGACCTGGATTGCGACCAGGCCGTGCAGGAAGAAGTGCGCAACGTGGCGCGCGCGATGGCGCAGTGCCTGCCGCGCCTGCGCGCGGGTGAACTGGCGCCACCTGATAAAGGGCTGCGCGAGCCACGGCCTAAATAACCGTCACGCCGCTTATCCGGCGACATGGATCACACAGCAATGAGGATTGGCAGGTGATGCTCATGCAAGAAACATCAGAATCGACGACGGCGTCCAAGCAGCGGCAGCGGCAGCGGCAAGAGAAGCCGAAAGAAACGGCCGAAGACAACGCCCAACCCACCCGCAAATCGAACGCTATCTCCAAGTTCTTTGACCACTTCGCGGCGCATGTCACGCATTGGGCGGGGTCGCCCATCGCGTTTGGCACGGCCTTGTGCGCCGTGGTGCTGTGGGCCATCACCGGCCCCGTCTTCGGCTATTCCGAAACCTGGCAACTGGTGGTCAACACCGGCACCACCATCGTCACGTTCCTGATGGTGTTCCTGATCCAGCAGAACCAGAACAAGGACAGCCGCGCGCTGCACCTGAAGCTGGACGAACTGCTGCTAGCCATGAAAGGCGCCGACGAACAATTGGTGGATGCCGAGCAACTGGACGAAGACAAGCTGCTGGCCCTGGCCGCCGCCTGCACGGCGCGCGCGCGGGCCATGGCGCACGGCGGTCGTCGCAAAGGCAACAAAGGCAACAAGGGCAGCAACGGCCATGGCAACACTGGCACTCAAGCCCACCACCCCAAATCCGTCAGGGGTACCAAGCGCACCGTGCGCGCCAGCCTGCGCGTGCGGCGCGGCGCGCTGCGAGTCGGCAAGGCCGCGCGTCACTGAGCGATCCGCTTGGCGATGCTGCGCTGCGCCAAACCAGTGCGACGCGCACAACGGCTTGCACCGCTTTGAGGCATCGCCCGATGGCGGTCGCTTCCTGCCCCACCCCGATCCACCCCCACGCGATCGGCTGGCTCCCCGCCTGCATTCCGCAATTTCTCCTATGACGCCCCCCGTCCAAGCCTCGGCACACAGCCCCCCAGCCCATTCCCCGCCCCAACCTGGCATGGTCTTTGCTTAAGTTGTTCATGCAGGCCGCAAGGCCCGCAACACAATTCAAGCAGTACCGGCAAAGGCGCCCCGACCGAAAGGTCCAGGGCGCTTTTTGTCTTTTGAAACCCAAACCACAAGCCTGGGGATATTCATGAAAGCAGCGGCCACTCCCGATTCCTTGCAGACCTTGGTGGTGATCGGCAACGGCATGGTGGGCCACCATTGCGTCGAACAACTGATCGCCCAAGGCGCGCTTGAGCGCTATCGCATCCACGTCTATGGCGAGGAAACGCGCCGCGCCTACGACCGCGTCCACCTGTCCGAATACCTGAATGGCCGCGACGCCGAATCCATGTCGATGAGCGATGCCGCCTTCTATGAACGCGACGGGCTCACGCTGCATCTGGGCGAGCCGGTGCTGGACATCGACCGCCACGCGCAAGCAGTCATTACCGCCAACGGCCGCGTCGGCTACGACAAGCTGGTGCTGGCCACCGGCTCCTATCCCTTCGTGCCGCCCATCGCGGGTGCCGAGGGGGCCTCGCGCCTGGTGTATCGCAGCATCGACGACCTGGACCTGATCCGCGAGGCCGCCCAAGGCGCGCGCCGGGGCGTGGTGGTGGGCGGCGGCCTGTTGGGCCTGGAAGCCGCCAATGCCTTGAAGTCGCTGAACCTGGAAGCGCATGTAGTGGAGTTCGCGCCGCGCCTGATGCCGGTGCAGTTGGACGAGGAAGGCGGCGCGGCCTTGAAGGCGCGCATCGAGGCGCTGGGCGTGGGCGTGCATCTGTCGCGCGCCACGCAGGACATCAAGCCCGGCACGCAGTATCGCTACCGCATGCGCTTTGCCGAAGGCGCGCCGCTGGAAACCGACCTGATCGTGTTTTCCGCCGGCATCCGCCCGCAAGTGGCGCTGGCGCGCAAGGCAGGCCTGACGCTGGCCGAACGCGGCGGCGTGGCCATTGACGACCATTGCCGCACCAGCGACGAACACATCTACGCCATCGGCGAATGCGCCGCCTGGAACGGCAGCGTGTTCGGCCTGGTGGCCCCCGGCTACCAGATGGCGCGCATCGTCGCGGCCGAACTGTGCGGCGCATCGGAACACACGTTCACCGGCGCCGACATGTCCACCAAGCTCAAGCTGCTGGGCGTGGACGTGGGCTCGATTGGCGACGCGCATGGCACGACGCCGGGCGCGCGCAGCTACCGCTACATCGACGAAGCCGGCGCCAGCTATCGCCGCCTGGTGGTATCGGCCGACGGCAAGCGCGTGCTGGGCGCGGTGCTGGTGGGCGACAACCGCTACTACGACACGCTGTTGCAGTACGCGCAGAACGGCATTGCGCCGCCCACCGATCCGGCCAGCCTGATCCTGCCCGCCAGCAGCGCCACGCCCGCGCTGGGCGTGGATGCGCTGCCCGCCACCGCCACCATCTGCTCCTGTCACAACGTCAGCAAGGGCGCCGTCAGCGCCGCCATCGACGGCGGTTGCACGGACCTGGCCGGTGTCAAAAGCTGCACCAAGGCGGCCTCGGGCTGCGGCGGCTGCGCCGCGCTGCTCAAGCAAGTGGTGGAACACGAACTGTCCAGCCGTGGCGTGGCCGTGGACAAGAGCCTGTGCGAACACTTCGCCTACACACGCCAGGAGCTCTACGCCATCGTGCGCGTGGGCGGCATCGAAACGTTCGAAGAACTCTTGGCCAGCCATGGCAAGGGCCACGTCGGCTGCGACATCTGCAAGCCCGCCGTCGGTTCCATCCTGGCCTCGTGCTGGAACCGCCCCATCCAGGAACCGCGCCTGGTGCCGCTGCAAGACACTAACGACACCTTCATGGCGAACATGCAGAAGAACGGCACCTATTCGGTGGTGCCGCGCATTCCGGCCGGCGAGATCACGCCCGACGGCCTGATCGCCATCGGCGCCGTCGCCAAGAAATACAAGCTGTACACGAAGATCACGGGCGGCCAGCGCATCGACCTGTTCGGCGCGCAACTGCACGAGCTGCCCGACATCTGGAGCGAGCTGATCGCCGCCGGCTTTGAAACCGGGCACGCCTACGGCAAGTCGACCCGCACCGTGAAGTCTTGCGTGGGCAGCACCTGGTGCCGCTATGGTGTGCAAGACAGCGTGCGCATGGCGCTGGACATCGAACACCGCTACAAGGGCCTGCGTTCGCCGCACAAGCTGAAGTTCGCGGTGTCGGGCTGCACCCGCGAATGCGCCGAGGCGCAAAGCAAGGACATCGGCGTCATCGCCACCGAGAACGGCTGGAACCTGTACGTGTGCGGCAACGGCGGCATGCGCCCGCGCCACGCCGAACTGTTCGCCACCGACCTGGACGACGCCACGCTGATCCGCATCATCGACCGCGTGCTGATGTTCTACATCCGCACCGCCGACAAGCTGCAACGCACGTCGGTGTGGCGCGAGTCGCTGGAAGGCGGGCTGGACTATCTGAAAGACGTGGTGCTGAACGACAGCCTGGGCCTGGCCGCCGAGCTGGAAGCGCAGATGCAACTGGTGGTGGACCGCTACGAATGCGAATGGGCCAACACCGTCAGCAGCCCGGAAAAGCTCAAGCGCTTTCGCACCTTCGTCAACGAGCGTGGCGGCGACCCGGACATTCAATTCGTGGAGGAACGCGGCCAGCCCCGGCCCGCGCGGGCAGCCGAACTTGATCGCAAGCCCGCGCGCGTCATTCCCATTGCCGAGGAGATTGTCTGATGAATGCTTCAGCCCCCGCTTCCGTTGTCGCTACCCCCACGCTGGCCTGGCGTGCCGTCTGCACCCGCGATGACCTCGTGGCCGATTCCGGCGTGGTCGTCTTGCTGGACGGCCAGCAGATTGCCCTGTTCTACGTGCCCGCAGCCGACGGCAACCCGCTCTACGCCATTGAAAACCGCGACCCGAAATCCGGCGCCAACGTCATCGGGCGCGGCCTGGTCGGCCACCTGGGCGGCAGCCTGGTGGTGGCCTCGCCGCTCTACAAGCAGCACTTCCGTCTTGCGGACGGCAGTTGCGTGCAATACCCCGAACAGTCATTGCGCACCTGGCAGGCCCGGTTCAACGGCGACACCGTTGAAATCGCCTGAGCGCGCGCGTTTCCCTTTTCACAGTCATCAACACTAAAGGTAAATCATGTCCTACCTGGTCCCTTCCGAATTCGTCACCAAGATGGTGGACGCGGGCGAATCCAAAATCTACATGGCCACGCGCGACGTGCTGATCCGCGCCTTCATGGCGGGCGCCATCCTGGCCATTGCCGCCGTGTTCGCCGTGACCGTCACCGTGCAGACCGGCTCGCCCATCCTGGGCGCCGCGCTGTTTCCGGTGGGTTTCTGCATCCTGTACCTGATGGGTTTCGACCTGTTGACCGGCGTGTTCGTGCTGACGCCGCTGGCGCTGTTCGACAAGCGCCCGGGCGTGACCGTTCCTGCCATCCTGAAGCACTGGGGCTATGTCTTTGTCGGCAATTTCCTGGGTGCGCTGACGGTGGCGGTGCTGATGTCGATTGTGTTCACCTACGGCTTTTCCGTGCCACCCAACAAGGTCGGCGAAGTCATTTCGCACATCGGTGAAAACCGCACGCTGGGCTACAAGGAATACGGCGCGGGCGGCATGCTGACGATCTTCATCCGGGGCGTGCTGTGCAACTGGATGGTGTCGCTGGGCGTGGTCGGCGCCATGATTTCCACGTCGGTCAGCGGCAAGGTGATTGCCATGTGGATGCCCGTGATGCTGTTCTTCGCGATGGGCTTCGAGCATTCCATCGTCAACATGTTCCTGTTCCCGTCGGCGATGATCATGGGCGGCAATTTCTCGATCATGGACTACATGATCTGGAACGAGATCCCCGTGGTGCTGGGCAACCTGATCGGCGGCATCTCGCTGACCGGCCTGACGCTGTACACCACGCACATGAAGACCGCGCCCAAGCGCCGCTTCAACTGATCACGCGCCAGGACGCCAGCCGTGATGGACCGCCGCGAGTTCGAGCCTGGGTCTGGGTCTGGGTTTGAGTCCGGGTTTGAGTCCGGGTCCAAGCCCGGGGCTAAGCCCACCCCTGCCGCCTCGTTGCAGGTGGCGGTGGGCCAGCACACCGAAGCCGGCAGAAAGCCCGTCAACCAGGACTTCCACGGCCTGTGCGTGCCGGGCGAACCCCTGCTGGGCGCCAAGGGCGTGGCGGTGGCGCTGGCCGACGGCATCAGCAGCAGCCAGGTCAGCCACATCGCCAGCGAGACCGCCGTGGCGAGCTTCCTGGAAGACTATTACTGCACGCCCGAAACCTGGTCGGTGAAAAAATCCGCCCACAAGGTACTGAGCGCGGCCAATAGCTGGCTGCACGCGCAGACGCGCCAGCGCCATCACCCCGACCAGCCGCGCGACGCCGACCGGGGCTACGTCTGCACCATGACCGTGATGGTGCTGAAGGCCACCACCGCGCACATCCTGCATATTGGCGACGCCCGCATCTACCGGCTGCGCGCGGGCGCGATGGAGCAATTGACCGACGACCATCGCGTCTGGATATCGCAAGACAAAAGCTATCTGGGGCGCGCGCTGGGCCTCGCGCCCCACCTTGAAATCGACTATCACACGCAGCCGCTGGAAGCGGGCGACGTCTTTCTGCTGGCCACCGACGGCGTGTATGAACATATCAATGCCGACGACGTGGCAGGCGCCATCGCCGCGCATCCCGACACGCTGGACGCGGCCGCGCGCAGCCTGGCCCGGCTGGCGTTCGAACGCGGCAGCGACGACAACCTGACCGTGCAGATCGTCCGCGTGGATGCCCTGCCCGCGCGCCGCGCCGATGAAATCGCGCGCTACAGCTTGAACCTGCCCTGCCCGCCTTTGCTGGCGGCCGGCATGGAGTTCGAAGGCTTTCGCATTCAGGACGAGTTGCAGGCCAGCCACCGCAGCCACGTCTACCTGGCAGAGGACATCGACAGCGGCGATACGGTGGTCATCAAGATCCCCTCGCTGGACCTGCGCCACGACCCGGCCTATCTGGAACGGCTGCTGACCGAGGAATGGATTGCCCGCCGCATCGACAGCCGCCACGTCGTGCGCGCCTGGCCGATGCCGCGCACGCGCCGTTATCTGTATACGGTCAGCGAGTACCTGCCGGGCCGTACGCTGACGCGCTGGATGGCCGAGCATCCGCGCCCCACGCTGGACCAGGCGGTGACATTGATTGAACAGATTGCCCGCGGCTTGCAAGCGTTTCACCGGCTGGAGATCGTGCATCAGGACCTACGGCCCGACAACATTCTGATCGGCAACGACGGCGTGGCGCGCATCATCGACCTGGGTTCGACGCAGGCCGCCGGGCTGTGGGACGGCGCCAGCCAGGACGACGACGCGCCTTCCATGCTGGGCACCGCGCAATACGCCGCGCCCGAGTACTTCCTGGGCGAAGCCGGCACACCGCGCGCGGACCTGTATTCCCTGGCCGCGATGCTCTACCAGATGCTGTCCGGCCGCCTGCCCTACGGCGCGGACGTGGCGCGCGCCCGCAGCCGCGCCGCGCAGATGCGGCTGAACTATGTATCGGTGCTGGACCGCGACCGCGAATTGCCGGCGTGGATCGACGGCGTGCTTAGCCGCGCCCTGCATCCCGACCCGGCCCTGCGCACGCCCGAACTATCCGAATTCACGCATGCGCTGCGCCATCCGCCCGAGGCCGCGCGCCGGGGCGAACGCCTGCCGCTGCTGGAACGCAACCCCTTGGCATTCTGGAAAGGCCTGTGCCTGGTCCTGTTTGCCATCGTCATCTTTCTTTTGCTTGATCGCTGAATTCTGGAGCACACCATGTTCGGAAGCACCGCCCTGTCCCCCTCAGTCTGGCTGATTGGCGCCGGCCCCGGCGACCCCGAATTGCTCACCGTGAAAGCCGTGCGCGCACTGGGCCAGGCCGACGTCGTCCTGGTCGACGACCTGGTCAACCCGCAGGTGCTGGACTACTGCCCGCAGGCGCGGCTGGTGTATGTGGGCAAGCGCGGTGGTTGCCGCTCAACCCCGCAGGAGTTCATTCAGCGCTTGATGCTGCGCTACGCCCGCCAGGGCCTGCGCGTGGCGCGCTTGAAGGGCGGCGACCCCTGCATTTTTGGGCGCGGCGGCGAAGAAGCCCAGTGGTTGAGCGACCACGGCGTGAGCTGTGAAATCATCAACGGCATCACCGCCGGGCTTGCCGCCGCCACCGCTTGCGGCATCCCCCTGACCCAACGCGGCATGGCCCAGGGCGTTACACTGATCACCGCCCATTCCCAGGACGGCGCCACGCCCGATTGGACCGGGCTGGCAAAGAGCGGCACCACGCTGGTGGTCTATATGGGGGTAGCCAAATTGCACGACATGAGCAGCCAGTTGCTGGCGGCCGGCATGGCCCCCGACATGCCCGTGGCGATGATCGAACGCGCCTCGCTGGCCGACCAACGCGAATGCCGTTCAACGCTGGCCGCCATGGCCGAGGACGCCACCGCCTTCCAGTTGCGCAGCCCCGCCGTGCTGGTCATCGGTCAGGTGGCGGCGTGCCAGGTGCTGGATGTGGCCGGCGCGGTCGCCGTAGCCGACTCCACCGACCTGCTCCCCCTTGCCATGCCCACATACGCCGAACCGCTGCTGCGCCGCAGCGCCTGATCACAACTTCGTCTTATGGTCGAACGCCACATCCCGCCGCCACTGCGCTTCCTGCTTGCCGCGCGGCGCAGTGAACTCCATGGCCTGGAAAGCCTGGCCGTCACCTGCGAGCTGACGGTGCACATCAGCGCACTGGTGCACGCCCTACAAAAAGAGCGTGGGTATTCGAACCTGACGCTGTGCAATGCCCCGGATAGCCAACAGCCAACGCTGGCCGGCCTGGTGCAAGACGCGGCCCGCGTCGAAACCGACGTGCGCGGTTTTCTGGACGCCATTGCCGCCAAGACCCCGCACGGCAGCGACAAGGCGCGCCTGCTCAACTGCATTGCCTACGCCCTATTCCGTCTGGACGAATTGCCCGGCCTGCGCCGCCAGGTACGCGACCACGCCGTGCCCGCCGACGACGCCGACGCGCGCTTCACGCAGATCATCAGCAGCCTGCTGGCCGTGGTGTTCGAAGCCGCCGATTCCGCGCTGGACCCCGGCGTCACCCGCATCCTGGTCGCCCTGCTGAACTTCATGCAAGGCAAGGAACTCAGCGGCCAGGAACGCGCGGCGGGCGTCATCGGCTTCACGGCCGGCTTCTTCACCGACGCACAAAAGGCGCGCATGCTGGGCCTGGCCGCCCACCAGGCCCGCAGCTTCGACATCTATGTGCAATACGCGCAAGACGCCGCGCTGCAATGTTGGGAACGCATCCAGCAACAAGGCCAGCCGGTGGAGCGCATGCGCGACATGGCGCAACGCACCTCTGCCGAGCAGCGCGTGGACGGCGCCCTGGCCGAGCTGTGGTTCGACCTGTACACCGCGCGCATCGACGCCATGCGCGAAGTGGAAAGCCTGTTGGCCCAGGCGCTGGCGCAGCAATGCGAACGCCGCATCGCCGAAACCCGCCAGGAACTCGACGACCGCCAACTGCTGTTGGCGCGCTATGCCGACCACGCCAGCGGCCGCGCGCCCAGCATGGTGTTCAGCGTGCAAAGCCGTTTGGTGGACACGCCGCCCTCGGCCGGCGTGGGCAGTGTGCTGGAACGCTCGGTGCTGGAAATGATGCGCGAGCAGACGCTGCGCATGCAGCGCACCGACGACGCCTTGAACACGGTGCGCGGCGCGCTGGAAGAAAGAAAGCGCATCGACCGCGCCAAGCGGCTGCTGATCAGCCAGTACGGCCTGACCGAACAGGCCGCGCATGAACGCCTGCAACGCGCCGCCATGGACGGTGGCTTGTCGCTGGCGGACGTGGCTAGGCAGGTGATCGGGCAATTGGGTGGGAACTGAAAGACGATGCGACGGAATCCCGGGCTGAGGGGTTCCACGCCACGGAATTCAGCGCGACGGGATCCAGCGCTACCGAATCCACCGCTACCGAAACACCCGCTGCGTCCAACTGACCAGCACCCCCATCAAGGCCAGCACGGCCAGCGCGCGGAAGTGGTCCAGGTTGGCCAGCAGCACCGACTGCTGATCCAGGATCTGCGCAATCCGCGCCAGCGCCATGCGCTGCGCCTGCGCGGGGTCGGCCACCGCCGCGTACACGTTGCTGAGCTGCGCCTTGGCCGCTTCAAAATTGGCATTGCCCTCGGCAATGCTCTCCTTCAACACGTTGTAGTGCTTGGTGGTCAACCACTGCTGGCTGACCGTGGCCGCCATGATGCCCAGCGCCTGGCCCACCTGCGCCAGCATGTTCTTGACCTGCTGCGCGTGCGCGAACACCGCCGCGTCATGGGTCAACCCTGAAAAGGTATTCATGGCCGTGGCGGGCATGATGATCATGATGAACACGCCATAGCAGGCCAGCGCGGGCAAGACGTCGGTCCAGGGGTCGGCCGTGGGGGTCAGCCCGGACATCAACACGCCGAACGCCGTCAGCGCCACAAAGCCCGCCACGAAGAACTTGCGCGGCGACGGCCAGCGCGCGATCAACTGCGCCATCACCACAAAGGTCAGCACCCCCGCCCCCAGGCCCATCGAGAAGAACATGCCCGTGTTGGACCACGACAGCCCCATCGCGCGTTGCAGCATCTGGGGCACCAGGTAGCCGTTGGCGCCCAGCATCAAATAACTGAACATGAAGAGCGCCAAGCCGCTTAGAAAGCGCACTTCTTTCATGCCGCCCAGCTTGAGCAACGGCGCGCCGTTGCGCGTTTCGGATCGCACGAAGTAGGCCAGCGCCGCTACCCCGGCCACGGCGAACAGCACCAGTTGATGGCGGTCACTGAAGAAGTCGTAATAGGACCGCTGCAAGGCATGCAGCAGCAGGAAGCTGCCTATGCCCAATGCCGCGATGGGCGCCAGCCGCGCCTGCCCGGCAACCGTGGCCTGCCCTTGCCTGCCCGGCATGGAAAGCGCCACCGGCACCATCGCCAGCATCGACAGCCCCGCCACCAGCCAGAACATCAGCGGCCAGCCATCGTGATCAACCGCCGCCGAGGCCAGCAAGGGCCCCAGCGCCGTGCCGGTGCACAGCCCCGTGGCCAAGGCCTTGATGCCGTGAAAACGCGCCGGGCCGGGCGGAATCAAATTCACCGTCAGCCGCGACGACGTCAGCATGGCCGCGCAGCCTATCGCCATCAGCACCCGTCCCGCCAGGAAACCGCCCTGGCCCACCGACAGCGCACACACCACCGCCCCCACCGCCGCCGCGCCCAAGGACGCCAGCAGATAGCGGCGCTGGCCCAGGTGATGCACCAGCCAACCTTGCAAGGCAATCATCACCACCGCCACGCAGGCGTAGATGACGGCGATGGCGGTGTATTCCTCGGGGCTGGCGCCGATCTCACCCATGATGGGCGTGGCGCCGAAGGTGACCATGCCGTTTTGCAGGAAGTCGATGAAGGTGAGCGCGCCAATGGTCGCCAGCAAGGCCGGGGGTGGTGCTGCGGAAGGGGCAGCGGGGGTAGCAGCAGCAGCTTGCATGGCTGTGGTCCATATTTATGCCCAGGCTGTATATGCCTAGGCAGGTAAATGCTTAAAAAAAAGCGGGTGCGAAAAAAACGGCCCCTCTGCTCAGTTCGTTCTCAGTCGGACTTCTGTCCGTTTTGCGCATTGGCCAGCAAGCGCGACAACAGCAAATGCAAGGTCTGCGCATCGTCCTCCGAAAACCCTGCCAGCAGGCGGCGCATCACCACGTCCGTCGCCGCGAAGGCTTGCGGCAAGGCGGCTTGGCCCAATTCGGTAAGTTCAATCAAATGGCTACGGCGGTCGGCTTCGTTTTCCACGCGGCGGATAAAACCCTTTGCCACGATGCGGTCCAGCAGACGGGTCATCGCGCCCGAGTCATACGCCAGCACCCGGCAGAAGTCGCTGGGCGTGCGGCCCCAACCCCGGGCCAGGCAATTCAGCACCACGTACTGCGGCGTGGTCAGCTCGAACGGCGCCAGCTCGCGCTCCAGCGCGTCGTGGATGCCGTTGCGCACGGACGTGACCATGAAGCCGAGTTCACCGGTGTAGAACCTGTCCAGCACGGAAGGGGTAGCAGAAGCCATGGGGTCTCGT
>RCUJ01001676.1_pt1 | contig 11550 bp, 9 predicted proteins | sample 2166321 | NCBI WGS metagenome assembly RCUJ01 (sample SAMN09932808, study PRJNA488358) | compost metagenome | feature: garden; material: soil; isolation source: compost soil in an enriched community after 118 h of incubation | place: Germany: Experimental Botanical Garden Goettingen | collected... | reverse complement strand
CGCGAGCGCGACTCGTAGAGGATCGGATCGGCCTTGACGTACAGCTCGCACATGGCTCGGCTCCCGGCGCGGTAATGGAGTTACAGCGTGATCGAGGTGCCGAGCACCTTGAGAAAGGCCGCCAGCCAGGCCGGATGGGCCGGCCAGGCCGGGGCGCTGACCAGGTTGCCGTCGGTGTGCGTCTGGTCGACGGCGATCTCCACGTAGCGCCCGCCGGCCAGACCGACTTCCGGCGCGCAGGCCGGATAGGCGCTGCACTCGCGATCCTTGAGCACGCCGGCGGCGGCGAGCAGCTGGGCGCCGTGGCAGATCGCGGCGATCGGCTTGCCGGCCCGGGCGATGGCCTGCACCAGGGCGATCACCTCGGCATTCAGGCGCAGGTACTCCGGCGCGCGGCCGCCCGGCACCACCAGGGCGTCGTAGTCCTCGGCGCGCACGGCGGCGAAGTCGAAGTTGAGGGCGAAGTTGTGCCCCGGTTTCTCGCTGTAGGTCTGGTCGCCCTCGAAGTCGTGGATCGCCGTGCGCACGCTCTGCCCGGCGCTCTTGCCCGGACACACCGCGTGCACCACATGGCCGACCATGCTCAGCGCTTGGAACGGCACCATCACTTCGTAGTCCTCGACGTAGTCGCCGACCAGCATGAGGATCTTCTTCGCAGCCATCGTTCTCTCCCTGTTGCGGGTGGTGAAGGTCCGTGCAGTATCGACCATGGAACGGCGGACGGGTAACAGCGGCCTACTACAGTTCGACATGCAACGGCACGCCACGCGGTGCCCCGCCCTCAGGGGTCGACGCGCACCTGACGCACCGGAAAGCCCAGTCGCTCGGCGAAGACAGCGAGGAAATCCTGGCGGAACACCGCCTCCGTCCAGCCGTTGAAGATGAAGCCCAGATTGGAAAAGCCGCACGGCTGCAGGAACAGGAAACCGTTGATGTCGTCCTCGAAGCCGCATTCCGGGCATGTGAAGTTGTCGGTCTGTCCCGGCCACCACTCGTCCAGGCTGGCGAACAGCGGCTCGCCGATCTCCTGGCGGCACTGCGGGCAGCCGGCCTCCTCGCGAAAGTCGCGGGTCGGCGTATAGATGCAGCGCTGGGTGACGATCTCCAGGCCGTTGAGCGGCTGGCCGAACGGCAGCAGCTCGGGATGCTCCACCACCCGTTGCGCCCCCCGGGCAATCGCATAGGCCATGCCGTTGCCGCCCTGCCCGCAGGTGCTCGGCAGCGCCTCGACGATCTCGCGCTTGACCAGCCAGTTCAGTAGCTGGCGCGCCTTCGCCTCATGGGCGGGGACGCTGGAAATTTGCGGGACGAGGATGCATTGCGCGGTCATGTCGATTCGGGCCGGTGACGGGAAATGCCGGCAGCTTAGGCCCTCGGCCGGGCAAATCAAGCCCGGCACCGGGATCGCTCAAAGCGCCTGCGACGCCGCAGCGCAACGCTCCCGGCGCAGCCAGCGCGCGCGCAGTACATCCCAGCTCCAGTTGAAGCCCACGGTGTAGGGCAGGAAGAACAGGATCAGGCCGATGTCGAGCAGCAGCGCCTCGAGCAGACCGATCGACAGCCACCAGGCCGCCAGCGGCACCAGCACGACGATCAGCCCCGCCTCGAACAACGCCGCATGACACAGCCGCGCCTTCAGGTTGCGCTGGAAGCCCAGGCGGCGCTGGGCGCGGTCGAACAGGTCGTTGAACAGCATGTTCCACAGCATGGCGATGGTCGAGAACATCAGGGTCAGCGCCCCCAGGTGCAGCAGCGGCTGGTCCAGCAGCCAGGCCATGGCCGGCGCGCAGATCACCAGGGCGATGAGTTCGAAGGCGAGCGCATGGCCGATGCGCTCGCCCAGGGAGCGTTGTAGCGGGTTGGCGGACAGACTCATGGGGCGGACCTCGTGATCGCAAGCGTTGGGCGCTATCCTCATCGGAAATCCTGCCACCAACAAACCAGCTGCCATCGGTGAAACCGATATGAATCTGTCTGCCGAATCGCTCCAGGCCTTCACCCAGGCGGCCGCCTGTGGCTCGCTCAGCGCCGCCGCACGGCGGCTGGGCAAGAGCCAGTCGACCATCAGCGAAGCGGTGGCGCGCCTGGAGATCGACCTCGGCGTCGAGCTGTTCCAGCGCGGCCCGCGGCGGCTCGCGCTGACCGCAGCCGGCGCTAGCCTGCTGGCCCACGCCGAGGCCGTGCTGGCCGCCGGCGATCGCCTGGCGCGCCATGCGGCCCGGCTGGCGCAGGGTCAGGAAGCGCGGCTGACGCTGGCCCTGTCCGACGCCTACCAGAACCGCCAATACGAGGCGCGCCTGCTGGAACTCGACCAGCGCTTCCCCGACCTGGAGTTCGAATGCCTGATCGCCGAGCACGCCGACGTGCTCGACCTGGTCAGCCAGGGACGCGCCCAGCTCGGCCTGCTCGCCGCCCAGCCCAGCTACCCGCCGGACATCGCCCACGCCGGCGTGGCGACCAGCGCCGAGTTCGGCCTGTTCGTCGCCCGCGGTCACCCGCTGGCCGAGCTGCCGCGGGTGACCGCCGCGGATCTGGCGCACTGGCGCGCGTTGCGCCTGAGCAGCGTGGCCGTCAGCGACACGCCTGCCGACGAGCTGCCCGGCAGCGACGTGCGCAGCGGCGGGCGCTGCTGGTCGGCGCCGGACTACCTGCTGCTGCTGGAAATGGCCGGGCTCGGCTTCGGCTGGGCGGCGCTGCCGCGCCAACTGGTCAGCGGCTACGGCAACGGCCGCCTGCAGGAGCTGGCGCTGGACGGCTGGCCCAGGCGCGTGCCGGTGGATGCGGTCTGGTCGCGCCAGCGCGAACTCGGGCCAGTCGCCGCCTGGCTGCTCGACCGATTGCTCGCCGACGAGTGAACGCCTGTCGCTCCCGCCGCGCTCCCGGCTTATCATGCCGGCCATGATCACAGACCCGTTCCAGCGGCTCGGCCTCGATCGCGAGGTACTGACCGTCAGCCAGCTCAACCAGCGCGCCCGCCACCTGCTCGAGGACGTGTTCCCGCAGGTGTGGGTCGAGGGCGAGATTTCCAACCTGGCGCGGCCCTCCTCCGGGCACGTCTACTTCACCCTAAAGGACGCCGGCGCTCAGGTGCGCTGCGCGCTGTTCCGCTCCAGCGCGGCGCGGGTGCGCCAGGCGCTGCGCGACGGCCTGGCAGTGAAGGTGCGCGGCAAGGTCTCGCTGTTCGAGGGCCGCGGCGACTACCAGATGATCCTCGACACGGTGGAGCCGGCCGGCGACGGTGCGCTGCGCCTGGCCTTCGAGGCCCTGAAGGAAAAGCTCGCCGCCGAGGGCCTGTTCGCCGCCGAGGGCAAGCGCGCCCTGCCCGCCCATCCGCAGCGCATCGGCATCGTCAGCTCGCCCTCGGGCGCGGTGATCCGCGACATCATCAGCGTGTTCCGCCGCCGCGCGCCACAGGTGGAGCTGACCCTGGTGCCCACCGCCGTGCAGGGTCGTGAAGCGACCGCGCAGATCGTCCGCGCCCTGGCGCTGGCCGACCGCCAGGGCTTCGACGCGCTGATCCTCGCCCGCGGCGGCGGCTCGCTGGAGGACCTGTGGTGCTTCAACGAGGAGGCGGTGGCGCGCGCCGTGGCCGCCTGCCAGACACCGATCGTCAGCGCGGTCGGCCACGAGACCGACGTGTCGATCGCCGACTTCGTCGCCGACGTACGCGCACCGACGCCCTCGGCCGCCGCCGAGCTGCTCGCCCCCGACTCCAGCGACCTGCAGCGCCGCCTCGACGGCCTGCAGCGCCGCCTGACCCTGCGCATGCAGCACCTGCTCGCCGCCCGGCAGATGCAGGTCGACGGCCTGCGCCGGCGCCTGCGCCACCCCGGCGAGCGCCTGCGCCAGCAGGCCCAGCGCCTCGACGATCTGGAGCTGCGCCTGCAGCGCGCCATGAGCCAGCGCCTGCGCAGCAGTCGTGACCAGCTGGGGCGTCTGGAAACCCGTCTGGCCGGCCAGCATCCCGAGCGCCTGCTTGAACTGCTGCGCCAGCGTCTCGATCACCTCGCCCAGCGCCTGCCGCGCGCCATGCACGCCGGCCTGCGCGAGCGCCGGCAGAAACTCGAAGCAACGGTGCAAACCCTGCAGGTGGTCAGCCCGCTGGCCACCCTCGGCCGCGGCTACAGCATCCTCCTCGACGACCGCGGCCGCGCCGTACGCCGCGCCACCGATACCGCCTCCGGCCAGCGTCTGACCGCGAAGCTGCATGAAGGCGAGCTGGCGCTGCGCGTCGAGGAGACCTCGGCGACGCCAGCCACCCTGCAGCTGCCGCTGTAACGCAAACGCCGCCCGGCAAGCCGGACGGCGTCGTTTCCCTTGTTTCGCCGGGTGGGCAACGGCCCACCCGGTACTCCCTCAGTACAGATCGCGCCGGTAGCGCCCACTGTCCTGCAGCTCGGCCAACGCCGCCGCGCCGAGCAGCTCGCGCAGCACGGCATCGACACCCTCGCCCATGCCCTGCAGGCTGCCGCAGACGTAGATGACCGCGCCGTCCGCCAGCCAGGCACGCAGCTCCTCGGCCGCCGCGCGCAGGAGGTCCTGCACGTAGACCTTGTTCGCCTGGTCGCGGGAGAACGCCAGATCGAGGCGCTGCAGGTGCCCACCGGTCTGCCAGGCCAGCAGCTCGTCGCCGCAGAGGAAATCGTGCTCCGCGGTGCGCTCGCCGAAGATCAGCCAGTTGCGCGCCTGGCCGCGGCGGGCCCGCTCGCGCAGCAAGCTGCGCAGGCTGGCCAGGCCAGTACCGTTGCCGATCAGCAGCAGCGGCCGGTCGTCCTCCGGCAGCTGGAAACCGGCGTTGCGGCGCAGGCGCAGCGGTGCCGTGGCACCTTCACTCAACTGCACGCACAGCCAGCCGGAACACAGCCCCGGCGTGCCGTCGGCGTGCAGGTGCAGGCGCACCAGAATCTCCAACGCGCCGTCCTCGGCCAGCGAGGCGATCGAGTAGCTGCGCGGCCGCGCCCCGGCCTGCGGCGGGAGGATCTCGACCAGATCGCCAGCCTCCCAGAGCTGCCCGGCCGGTACCTGGAATGCCAGGCGCCAGACCGGCGCAGCGTTGCTGCCGGGGTTGAGCCACTGGCGCTCGCACAGCGTCCACTCGGCAAAGCCGGGCTCGGCCGGGGCCTCTGGCGGCGTGCTGCCGGTCAGCTCGCCGAGCTGCGCGCGCCAGCGCTGCAGCGCCGACTGGTCGCCACTGTCCACCTCGACCGGGGCGAACAGGCTGCGCGCGCCCTGCCCTTGCAGCCAGTCGTGCAGCTGGCGGCCAAACCCGCAGAAGCGCTGGTACTGACGATCGCCCAGGCCGAGCAGGGCGTACTCGAGATGGCCCAGATCGAACTCGCCAGCGAGTACCCGGCGCACGAAGCCGCGCGCGCTGTCCGGCGCCTCGCCGTCGCCGAAGGTGCTGACCACGAACAGCGCGCGCTCGGCGCCGCGCAGGGCCTGCTCGTCGAGCTGAGCCAGCGAGCGCACCTGCACGGTGGCGCCGGCCGCCTGCAACTGGCCGGCGGTCTGCCAGGCCAGCTGTTCGGCGAAGCCGTTCTGGCTGGCGAAACCGATCAGCCAGGGCTGACTGTTGTTACCGCTCACGGTCTTCAGGGCCTGACGCCCGGCACGGGCAGCGCGGCGCTGGCGGCGACGACCGAGGTAGAGCTGCCAGCCAGTGATGAAGAACAGCGGCATGGCCAGGCTGGCCAGCAGCATGAGGATGCGCCCGGGCTGGCCGAAGTAGTCGCCGGTGTGCAGCGGATAGACGCTGCTCAGCAGCTGCTGCACGCCACTCTTGTCGCTGTAGCGCTCGTGCTGCAGGACCTTGCCGCTGGCGTCCAGACTCAGACGGTTGAAGGCGCGATAGTGCTCGGCCGCCTCCGGCAGGTACATCACCTGCAGCGGCTGGCCGGCGCGCTCGGGCAGGCGCAGGTTGGCCAGGCGGTAGTCGTCCTGCACGGCCAGGCGGAAGGCTTGCCACTGGGCGTCGACGCTCACTGGCGGGCGCGGCGCCTCGGCCTGCGCCTGCTGCGGCGGACCGCGGCGCTTGCCCGGCCCGCCATGCTGCGGGGCCGACTCGCCGGCCAGGGCGTGCACGCCGTTGCGGTACCACTCGTAGGACCAGTACAGGCCGGTCAGCGACGCCAGCAGGTAGGCCAGCAGCACCCAGGTGCCGGCCACCGCGTGCAGGTCCCAGAGGAAGCCGCGCCCCGTGCGCCGCCAGTCGAGGGTCAGCCAGGCGCGCCAGTTGCCGGCCTGGCGCGGCCAGCGCAGGTACAGGCCGGACAGGCAGAGGAACACCAGCGCCAGGGTCGCCGCGCCGGTGATCGGCTTGCCGGCATCGCCGATGGCCAGCCAGCGGTGCAGCTGCATCATGAACTGGAAGAAGCCGGCGCCGCGCGCGGCACCCAGCAGCTCGCCACTGTAGGGGTCGGCGTAAAGATTCTCGCCGCGCGGGCCGCCACCGCTGACGTTGACCTTGACCGCGTCCAGCGCATCGGCCGAGAAGGTCAGGCCGAGCACTGCGCGCTGCGGTAGCTGCTCGCCGACACGAGCCACCAGTTCGTCCGGGCTCAGCGGCCGCGCGCCCAGCGCCGGCTCGACGTTCATCACCCCGGGATTGAGCAGGCGCAGCAGCTCGTCCTGGTAGGACAGGCTGGCGCCGGTCACGCCCATCAGCGCCAGCACCAGCCCGGCGCTGATGCCCAGCAGCCAGTGCAGCTGGAAGAGGATTTTCTTGACCACCTGGGATCACCTGATCGCTATGCCGCGACTGCGGCGAAATCGGATTCGGACACGGCGAAGCACCGCATCGCACCACCACCGTTGGCGGTGCGAAACGATTTTATTCGAGAATTATTTGCAACAAATTGGCTTTACCCAACCTTTACCCGCGCCTTGGACGCGGGCAGGTCGGCTACAGCGCCCAGCGACGCAGCAGGTTGTGGTACACGCCGGTGAGCTGCACGCTGGCGGCGTGGTCAGCGCCGAGTTCCTGGTTGAGGCGCTGGATGCCGGTATCCAGATCGAACAGCAGGCTGCGCTGGCCGTCGTCGCGCACCATGCTCTGGATCCAGAAGAACGAACAGACCCGTGCCCCGCGGCTGACCGGAGTGACCCGGTGCAGGCTGGTGGAGGGATAGAGGATCAGGTCGCCGGCCGGCAGCTTGACGCTGTGGGCGCCGTAGGTGTCCTCCACCACCAGCTCGCCGCCGTCGTACTCGTCGGGGCCGGTGAAGAACAGGGTGGCCGACAGGTCGGTGCGCACCCGCTCGCCGCGACCGCGATCCAGGCGCACGGCGTTGTCCACATGCAGGCCGAATTCCTGCCCGCCCTGGTAGCAGTTGAACAGCGGCGGATAGACCTTGTCCGGCAGCGCCGCGGCGATGAACAGCGGATTGCGCTCCAGTGCCTGGAGGATCAGCGCGCCGAGCTGTTGCGCCTCGGCGCTGTCTTCCGGCAGCTGCAGGTTGTCCTTGGCCATCGCCGACTGGAAGCCGGCGGTGCTCTTGCCATCCACCCAGGGCGCCTGCTGCAGCAGGCGCCGGCATTCGAGAACCTGTTCCGGGGTAAGCAACCCGGGGATGTGCAGCATCATGGCGTTGCTCTCCTGGTACGGCAAAGCCCCGCGAGAGCGGGGCTTGCCTGAACATCGGGGGGTCAGAAGGAATAGTTGGCCGAGAGTACCGCGCTACGGCCGTCACCCGGAACCAGACCACCGGAGTTGCTGCCGGTGCCGTTGCTGGTCCGCACGCGATCGTAGTACTCCTCGTCGAACAGGTTGTTCACGTTCAGCTGCAGCTGCAGTTGCTTGCTGGCCTGGTAGCCGAGCATCGCGCCATGCACCCAGTAGGCGTCGATCTTGGCACGGCTGGCCTGCGGCGGGGTATCGCCGGTCGCCACGGCCACGTTGCGCTCGTCGACGAACTGCGCGCCATAACCGACCTCGAAGTCGGCCGGCAGCTGGTAGCTGGTCCAGACGCTGAAGGAGCGCGGCGGGGTATTGGCCAGCGCCTGGCCTTCCTGCACCTGGTCCTCGCCCGGCGCCGCCTTCAGCACCTCGCTGCTCAACTGGGTGTAGGAGGCGAAGACCTGCCACTTGTCGGTGATCTTGCCCGAAGCCCCCAGCTCGAAGCCCTGCACGCGCTGCTCGCCCTGCAGCTCGAAGGTGCCGTCATCCAACTCGACACGACCATTGGTCTTGTCGACGCGGAAGATCGCCGCGTTGAGCGACAGACGCTGATCCAGCAGATCCCACTTGGTCCCCAGTTCCCAAGTCTCGTTCTTTTCCGGATCGAGGTCCTGGTTGCCGACATTCAGACCGCTGCCGCTGGTGGCCAGGTTCTGCGCCGAGGGGTTGTAGGAGTTGCCCCAAGCCACGTAGATGGTGCCGTTTTCCACCGGCTTGTAGGCCAGACCGACGCGACCGCTGAACATCTCGTCGCTGGACTCCAGCTCGACATCTGTGTCGGTGGCGATGGTGTGGGTGTCGTTGTTGCCCTCGTAGCGCTCCCAACGGGCACCCAGGGTCAGATCCCACTGGTCGCTCAGCGCGAGAGTGTCGAAGACATACAACGCGTGATCGGTCAGCTCGGCGTCGAGGTAGGACGTATCGCTCTTGTTCCGCGGACCTACGTAGTAGCCGGGCGGGTTGTCCAGATCATAGACGATGCTCAGGTCCAGATTGTTGCTGAAGTTGGTGCGATCGAGGGTCTCGCGGGAAACCTCGAAGCCGGTCACCAGGGAGTGCTCGATGAAGCCGGTAGCGAAGTTCCACTTCAGGTTGGTCTGGTTGATCGCCAGCTTGGTGGTGGTGTCGCGACCGTTGCCAGAGCCCGAGCGGTACCTGTACTGGCCGGGGCCGATACCGCTGCCCACCGTCTGCACATAGCTGCGGGTGGTCACCGTGCGGTTATCGGTCTCGCTGTAGCGGGCGATGGTGTCCAGGCTGACCCAGTCGTTGAAGTCGTGCTCGAACTTGGCGGTGAAGGAGTCGACGTCGACCTCCTCGGTATCGATGTTGCGGAAACCGAAGTAGTCGTCGCGGTCGACGCCGGCCAGTACCTTGCCGGCGATGGCCGGCAAGCCGTACTCGGGCAGGTTCTCGTCGGACTGGTGCAGATAGCTCAGGGTCAGGCGGGTCGGCGTACCCAGCCCGAAGGCCACCGAAGGCGCGATCCCCCAGCGCTCGTAGTTGATCTGGTCGCGGCCGGCCACGTCGTTCTCGTGGGCCATCAGGTTGATGCGGGCCGCGGCGCCCTCGATGCCTTCCAGCGGCTGATTGATATCGGCGGCCAGGCGATGGTAGCCATCGGTGCCCACACCGGCTTGCAGGTTGTTCGACTCGCGCAACCTCGGTGTCTTGCTGACCATGTTGATCGCACCGGCGGTGGCGCCGGCACCGGCATACACCGAGCTCGGCCCCTTGACCACTTCCACCATTTCCAGGTTGAACATGTCGGAACGGGTCATGTTGGCGCTGTCGCGCAGACCATCGACCATCAGGTTGTTGGTGGCGCTGAAACCGCGGATGTTGATGCTGTCGCCGTAGTTGCCGCCCTCGCCGGCACCGAAGGTGATGCCGGAGACATTGGACAGCACTTGGCGCAGGCTCAGGGCGTTCTGCTCCTTGATCACCTCCGCCGGTACCACGGTCACGGTCTGCGGGGTATCCAGCAGCGGCGCGGTGTATTTCGGCGAGGAGACCGACTCGGTCTTGTAGCCGGCCTCCTGTTCGCCCTGCACGCTGACCTTGTCGAGCTGCAGGGTGCCCTGCTCCTCGGCCAGCGCCGGAGCAGCCAGGGAAACCACGGCAAGGCCGATGGCCGAGGCCAGCAGGTGCTGGGGTTGACGCGATGAAGACTTGATGAAGGCACGCATGAGAATCACTCCCTAGACTTAATGGGATGCGATTCTATTTGAGAAATATTATCAGTAAAGAGTTGATCGCATTCTTTACGTTTCCTTTACATAAGTCGCGGAACTCTTCCTCCCGACACCGATACGTCCTACCTCATGCGTTTGTCCCGCCCGGAGGTGACGGGCAGTCCTGCTGCCATCCGCGTGGATACCACAGCAATTCGGGACCGATCTCCGCCAGGCTGCGACAACCGGTCAGGGCCATGGCGACCTCCAGCTCGGCGCGCAGCAACTGCAGGACATGGGCGACGCCGGACGCGCCGGCGGTGGCCAGGCCGAAGATGTAGGGGCGGCCGACCAGCACGGCGCTCGCGCCCAGCGCCAAGGCCTTGAGCACATCGCTGCCGCGGCGGATGCCGCCGTCGAGCAGCAGCGGCAGGCGCCCCTCGACGGCGGCGGCCACCTCCGCCAGCACCTCGATGGTCGCCGGCTGGCCGTCCAGCGTGCGCCCACCATGGTTGGATACGATCAGCCCATCGACGCCTGCCGCCAGCGCCCGGCGCGCATCCTCGTCGTTCATCACGCCCTTGAGCAGGATCGGCAGGCGGGTCAGCCCGCGCAGCCAGGCCAGGTCTTCCCAGGTCGGCGCCGCGGCCAGCAAGGCACTGCCGAGCAGCAGGCTGCCGGCGGCGGGAGCGGCGCTGGCCTGCAGCGGACGCATGCCGCGCAGGTTGACCGCCTCGATGCCCGCCGGCAGAACGAAGCCGGCGCGCTGCTCGCGGTTGCGCATGCCGCCGACCGGCGCGTCCACGGTCAGCACCAGAGCCTGGTAGCCCGCCGCCTCGGCGCGCTGCACCAGCGCGCGGGTGAACTCGCGGTCGGACTGGATGTACAGCTGGAACCACAGCGCCGTCTGCGCCTGGCTAGCGATTTCCTCCAGGTCGACGCTGGCCTGGGTGCTGACCACCATGCCGGCGCGCAGCGCCGAGGCGCCCAGCACAGTCGCCAGCTCGCCGTCGGGATGGGCGAGCTTCTGGAAGGCCACCGGCGCCAGGAAGATCGGATGATCGAAGGTCTGGCCGAACAGGCTGACCCGGGTGTCGCCGCCACGCAGATCGGCGAGCACCCGGTTGCGCAGGCGCAGGCGCTGAAAGGCGGCGCAGTTGTCGCGCAGGGTCAGCTCGTCGGCCGCACCGCCGGCCATGTAGGCCCAAGCCTGCTCGCTCATGCGCGCACGGGCGAACGGCTCGTAGTCGGCCACCGCGGCGATCTCGGCGGGAATCTGCTGCAACTTGGACAAGGGCTGGTGCATCGGCGAGATCCTCAAACAGTGGGCCGGATGCAGGGCAACGAGCCTGCGCCGGCGTATTCGAGAATGATTCTAAATTGGGAATGTTTCCCGCGACAGACGCATCGTCTTGTTCCTTGATCCAGCACAAGCAATGGCAATGCTGGCCCCCGAACAAAAACGCCGCGACAGGTCGCGGCGTTTTTTTCATCCAGGGCGCAGGGCGGCTTAGATGTAGTAGGCCTTCAGCGGCGGGAAGCCGTTGAATTCCACCGCGCTGTAGCTGGTGGTGTAGGCGCCGGTGGACAGCCAGTACAGGCGGTCGCCGATGGCCAGGTTCAGCGGCAGGCCGTACTTGTAGTTCTCGTACATGATGTCGGCGCTGTCGCAGGTCGGGCCGGCGATGACCACTTCTTCCA
>RCUJ01001674.1_pt1 | contig 11553 bp, 6 predicted proteins | sample 2166321 | NCBI WGS metagenome assembly RCUJ01 (sample SAMN09932808, study PRJNA488358) | compost metagenome | feature: garden; material: soil; isolation source: compost soil in an enriched community after 118 h of incubation | place: Germany: Experimental Botanical Garden Goettingen | collected... | reverse complement strand
AAAATACAGTATGCATCTTGTTACTTAATACAACCAGATAACGTCTCTACTCTTTATGTTGGCTAGAGAGCCATTTGCGACGAATGGTATATTTACAAATATAACAGAGTCAACAAAAAATTATTTAAGATGAATCATAAAAACAAATATAAATAATAAAAATCAATAAAAACAATTACTTAGAGTTACATTCCACTTTGCGCTACGTTGTAAAAAAACAAGGACACATCAGAAAAAAACAATTATTTACGTAGGATAAATCCGATATTTATCCATGTTGACGAGTGAACTTCACACCATGAGAAAGGTCTATCAACAACCTATTTCAAGGCAGATTCTGTAACAGAAAATGTCTGTTGAGATATAAGAAAACCGCCATAATGGGATTTCATGACGGCTTCATGACTGATTAATGACAAGAGAACCGGAAGAATAGGGGAAAGATGCCGCTCATTCACTTTGAATATGTGGTACCACAGCCACATTCATGACGCTAAATGTCGTTGTGTGGCTGCACCAGCCGACTGTTTTTTTCCAGTGTCACAAACCAGTGCTGCGCCAGTTTCTGTCCAGCGCCCTTTTCTTGTTCTGTCATGCCTTTTTCCAGCTCATGACTGGCAGCCGTCGCATCAGTATTGCCATCCGTGGCCGCCAGCAAATACCATGCATAGGCATGCAATCTATTGCGAGGCGCCCCCCAGCCCTGCTCGCGCATGGTCCCCATACGATATTGTGCTTGACGGTGATTGGCGTTTGCCGCCAATCGGTACTGTTTCAATGCCTGGCTGTAGTCTACCTCTCCGCCGAGCCCCAGTCGCAACATCTCACCATAGGCATAGCGGGCATCCACATTGCCCTGTCCAGCGGCCAGGGAAAGGCTATGGCGAGCCGCCTTCAGCTCTCCCCTCTCCTGCTGCAAGGCTGCCAGCTCAAGTTGAGCCTGACTCATACCACCAGCAGCGGCCAGGGTCAGCCAATGTTCACGTGCAACCGTGTCCGTCTGCTGCAGGCTCAACTGATATTCGGCCTCATGGAAGCCCTGGCCTGCGGCCAGCTCCAGCCAGTACCGGCCCAGCGCAAGATCTTGTGGTACCTGTTTATCCACCAGGTAGGTTTGTCCCAACCATAACTGAGCTGATGGCGAGCCCGCGTTGGCGGCACGCTGATAAAGGGGAAACGCCTCTGTCGTATTTGCTTGACGGGCCAGAGCTAACAAGGCATCCGGCTGCTGTTGGGCGGCTGCTTTTTCGTACCAACGCAGGGCAAGGTCGGGGCGCTTGCTCACCCCTCTCCCCTGCTCATAGCGCAGGCCGAGCTGATATTGGGCGTCACGATTCCCCTGCTCGGCGGCCTTTTCCAGCCACTGAACCGCATCGGCATCGGCGCCGGGTTGGCTGGCGTACCACTCACCCAGAACCAACTGAGCACCAGCATGATCCCGTTTGGCAGCTTGCTCGAACCAGTCGAGACACGCGCTCACCAGCTTATCCTGGTGCTGACGCTGGCACTCCTTGCCAAGTTGATAGCTGGCGTCCCGATTACCCAGCTTGGCCGAACGCTGCCACCAGTCATGGGCCAGCCTGGGGTTCTTGGGCTCACCCAAACCAGCCTGATACCAGCTCCCTACCTGCAGCGCCGCTTTACCGCGAATATCGGCATCCGCCGCCAAAAGCCCGGTTTGCTCCGCGGCCTGCTTCATCCAGCGCATCGCCTCTGGATAATCGGGCTTGGCAGCCAGACGATTGGCAAGCTCATATTGCGCCTTGCCCTGGCCTTGTTGAGCAGCTTGCTGAAGCTCCTGTTTTGTCATAGGAGCAGTGGCACAACCAGCAAGCCAGCTTGTAGCAATTGCCAGCAAGATACTTTTTTTATTCATTTATATCTCTGATAAATTAAAGAATGAGTTTTATATAAACGTTACAAATAAACCCTTGTTCTTACATCTAATAAGTGCAAATTACAAACTCATAAATAAAAACCACAATACCCCAGCCGTATACCCTCCCAGGAACTTAAAGATATTTGTTGTAATAACGCTCACCCTCCTCTAACTAACTCATTCAGCCTATGCTTTAATAACAAACAGCCACCCGATTGAGGATAAAATCTATTTATAGCATAACAAGGCTCGGAACCATTGTTAATGTCATTAAAAAAACCTTCCTGAGAAAAGTCATCATCAATGCGTGATAAATACTTTTTAGATACTGTATAGAGAGGACCACCTGATATAAATAAGTCACGATCAATCTCTCCATCATCATACATACATCGATTGAATGCTAATATGTTACACAGAAAATGATAAAGATCATGGCGAGTAGTATTTAAAGAAGAAACAAAAACTGAGAAACCATTCACAAAATCACTCATAGATATCAAGTTTTTATTCACATACTCCCCTAATAACAGGGACATTGAAGCCCCATATAGATGAATATCCCTATCTCGATCTCTATAAAGGAACCGGCCCTCTCCTTTAAAAAAGGAAACTGGGTTCGCGATGAATTTTTCAACAAGTTCATTATCTCTATATCTAGCCTGCAACATCACAGTTTCTCCCAAGAACCAAACAGGTTTGCCATTTCTTCCATACTACCACCATGATGTACATTTTCAGAACCTACCAGAACAGACTCTCGTGTTCCTCCTTTAGTTTTCCCTCCTGGTACCCACTGATTTGGATATGCACCACCTTCATTACCTGTCGGCATATTGTATTGAAAACGACTGTCGCCTGGTTTAATGCGAATGTAATATATATCTTTTTTAGCCAGCCTAGCTAAAACATGTACATCATCACCAACACCTAATGCAAGAGCTCTATCAAGATAGCGCATTCTATCCATTTTATCTGATATGGCACTTGCCTTATTTAAAATATCTTCCATTTCACTTTGCAAGCCAATGAATTTATTAGCGGGAAGTGACTTATACTCCTTGCTCCACCAATCACCAAATGAAAAGAAAGCTCCGCCCTGGTCTTCAAATAGCTTCCTATGAGCACTAACATATTCATCAGGCAGATACGAACTTGGATTTTCCGGTCGATTACCACGTTCCAAGTTGATGACTTCATCATATTTATTTTGAGTCATGGGTATATCATCAGGTTTCACTCCATTAGCCGTATTATTTGGCTTCTTTAGCGCTGAATTAGTATCTGGACATACACCATCCACCCCTGTAAGACCCAATGGATCGACCCAACGAAGAGGATTGAGACCATAACGATAGCAATTCAAACCTCCTAATAATCCCACTGGATCAGGGGTAATAAATCTACCCGTGCCGGGCTGGTAATAGCGGTGACGGTTATAATGCAGCCCGGTCTCTTCGTCATAATACTGGCCTTGGAAACGCAGGGGGGTCTCAACCTCGGCCAGCTCCTGCTTCCAGACATTGCCATAGGCGCGATAACGCACCTGCCAGGCGGTGTGACCATCATGGTGGGTCAGGGCCAGCGGGGTGCCGAGGTGATCCAGCTGGTAGTGATAAACCTCGGCCTGATCCCCCTCTCCTTCCAGCTGTACTAGGGGTTTGAAACTGCCCGGCTCGTAGACAAAGCTGCGATAGATGCCGTCGCTGCGGCTCTCGGCGATGAGATAGTTGGCCTGCCACAAGAACTCGGTCACCAGCTCGGCGCCCTGCCCTTCCTGCCCATTGAGCGTCTTGCGAATGCGGCGACCAAAGGCATCGTAGTCGTAGCGGGCTGTGCTGCCATCAGGCAGCTCGACCGCAATCAGCTGATGCTGACAATCGTACTCATAGCGGGTCACCAATGATTGGCCCTTGCCGCGTCGTTCGACGGCCAGACGACCAAATTCGTCATATTCAAAGTGGCGATCGCCACTGAACAGCAGCCGGTTACCCTGGGTTCTCGCAGGCTCGAATTGAGCCCCCTGAGTCTGGCTCAGCAGGTTGCCCGCCGGATCGTGCAGGAAGCGTTCGGTCAGCTCACCGCGCACCTCCAGCAAGCGATCCAGCGGGTCGTAGCTGTAGTGCTGCTCCCCTTGCACGCTGTCATTGATCTGCAGCAGATTGCCGGTGCGGTCATAGCCGTAGCGCCACTCACGAGCGATCTGCTTGCCCCGTTGCAGTCGCAGCGCCGTCAGACGCCCCTGCTCGTCATATTCGTATTGCTGGGTCAGCGTCCCCTGGCTGCGGCGCATCTCCAATCCACCAACCATCTGGTGGCGAGTCAGTTCGGCACCGTTCAGATCAATCCCGCTTAGCTCGCCATGCAGGTAGTGGTAAGCCAACTTGTTGCCATCAGGCAACTGCCAGTGGGCCAGCCGACCCATGGCATCATGCTTGAAATAGCTGGAAGCCAAGCTCGTCCCACTCGGCCGTCACCTTGCCGTATGGGATATGGAAGTAAAGAGATAGAAAAGTCAGGACATGGCGTTATCCTGGCCTTTACACATCCACATATTGAAAGAGGGCTAACTGAATTAATAAAGGTTCAATCCAGTATCCGGCGATAACCAGACCTATACAGATTGCTTCTCGAACGCAGATTACGCTGCACTAATCGAGCCTACGGCCCTAGTCATAACCACTGCTCGATAGTACAGCTCGCCTTACGCTGGTTAAAAAACAATCCAACCCAAGTTATCTCTATTGAGTTAAAATTCTCTCTTACGACTCAGCCTCGAACGCTTGTTCTCAGTAAAAATCGTGAGAATCTCAATATTTATATTGGTCTAACCATAACGATACATAGCTTCATCAAGTAGCTCTTTCTCAGCATCAGAGTACTTTGATTGGTCATACCCTTTCATACTCTCCCAAATCCCCCTTATGGGTATTCGTCTATTCTTATCTTTGAGAATTTCAATCAGATTTTCATAGTCATAAAAAAAATCCTCTTTATGATTTTCAATAAGAATTATTAATTGTTCTCTAAAGTATTCACCTTCGGTCATAATCATTCCTTTGGTAAAATATCAATTGCATCAGCCTTTATATATAAAGACTCATCCGTGTTAGGAACTAATTGTCTAGCACCACCCTTTCCATACTCTGGATAAGCCTCAGTGAATGGTTCTAGATCAGGCCCTTTCCCCCCATGACTTCTAGGCACTTCCACTCTTGGAACACCTGAGCCATCATATAATTGCAAAGTATCAAACTTGATACGTAATCGTCCATCACTCCATGACTTATCTGGATCATTCATCGTCACATGTTTTGGTGCTCGGATCTGGAATGCCTCTGTAACCTGATCACCTGTATCTAATTTATCAAAACCAAAATATGATAGTCGAGCCTCTCCCGTATTAATTGCATCTTGGCCGTATTTATATAATGAGCCATCATCATTTAAATACCTATCATACCTATACCCAGTACTCGGCAAAGTCGAGTCGGGGCCACTTGGGCCAACATAAAAATCGGGTTTACTTTGGCCAACACTCGGCGGTTCTTCCGGCCCACCTTGCAAGCTTGGGCTGGCTTTACCATCAATATTATTCGGCCCATTTTCTTTTACATTCTTCAACCCCAACGGATCCACCCAGCCAGTCGGGTTGGGGGCGTACTGGTAGTTGTTAAGCCCGCCGGCCAAGCCTATCGGGTCGGGGGTGATAAATCTACCCGTTTCAGGTTGGTAGTAGCGGTAACGGTTATAGTGAAGGCCGGTCTCGGCATCAAAATATTGCCCCTGAAAACGCAAGGGAGTGGCAACCTCGGCAATCTCTTCCCGCCACACATTGCCATAGGCGCGATAGCGCACCTGCCAGGCGGTCGCCCCATTATCGCGGGTCAGCGCCAACGGGGTACCGAGGTGGTCAAGTTGATAATGGAATACCTCGGTATCCGTCCCTTCGCCTTCCAGTTGCACCAATGGCTTGAAGCTGCCCGGTTCATAGATAAAGCTGCGATACTGTTCGTCGGTACGACGTTTATCATCACCAAGCTGATAACTGCTTTCGGCAATCAGGTTGTTGGCCTGCCACAAGAATTCGGTGACAAGTTCGCCGTTTGCTCTACCCACCGTCTTGCGAATACGGCGGCCAAAGGCGTCGTAGTCATAACGGGCCGTGGTGCCATCCGGCAGTTCAGCCCTGACTAGCTGATGCTGGCAGTCATAGTGATAACGGGTAACCAGTGACTGGCCTTTGCCACGGCGCTCGATGGCCAGTCGGCCAAATTCGTCGTACTCAAAGTGGCGATCACCGCTCAGCAGCAGCCGGTTCCCCTGGGTGCGCGCCCCGTCGAACTGGCCACCCAGCGTCTGGCTCAACAGGTTGCCCGCCGGATCGTGCAGGAAGCGTTCGGTCAGCTCACCACGCACCTCCAGCAAGCGGTCCAGCGGGTCGTAGCGGTAGCGCTGCTCCCCTTGCACGCTGTCATTGATCTGCAGCAGGTTACCGGTGCTGTCATAGCCGTAGCGCCGCTCACGAGCAACCTGTTTGCCCCGTTGCAGTCGCAGCGCAGTTAGGCGCCCTTGCTCATCATATTCGTATTGTTGGGTCAGCGCCCCTTGGCTGCGGCGCATCTCCAGTCCGCCCACCCTCTGGTGGCGAGTCAGCTCGGCGCCGTTCAGATCAATCCCGCTTAGCTCGCCATGCAGGTAGTGGTATGCAAGCTGGTTGCCATCGGGCAACTGCCAGTGGGCCAGCCGCCCCATGTCATCGTGCTTGAAATAGCTGGAAGCCCAGCCCTGATGCTCGGCCAGCAGATTACCTGCGGTATCGTATTCAAAGGTGAGTGGCCAGGCGCCATTATCCACCTGGGTCAACTGACCGTACTGGTCATAGCTGAACTGGATTTCACGGCCATCGGGCAAGGTTTTTTTAAGCAGCCGCCCCATGGGGTCTCGCTCATAGCGGGTGACCAGCTCGGTCTCCTGCTTGCCAAACTCGACCTTCTCGCTCAGCTGGCCATTGAGGTCGTAGCGATAAGCGGTGGTGCGGCCATCAAAGCCGGTTTCCCGCGCGACCAGGCCATTGGGGAAGTAGTGAATGCGGTGCTGTTCGCCATGCTCGTTCTCAATCTCGCTCAAGAAGAGCTTGGCATTGTCGTAGCGATACTTAAGCTCACTGCCATCGGGGTTGATGCGGCGGCTCACCAGATGCAGGCCGGGATGATATTCGTAGCGGATCTCGCGGCCCAGCGCGTCCCACTCGGCCGTCACCTTGCCGTAGGCGTTATATTCGAAACGGCGGATGCCACCACCTGGCAGATACACGGCTTGCAAGCGATCGGCGGCATCCCACTCATAACGAGTGATGGCCCCGCGCGGGTCGCGCACCAGGATCTGGCGACCTCGTTCATCGTAGCGCCAACGGGTGATGCCGCCGTCGCCCCCCTTCTCTTCGATCAGTTGGCCAAGGCGATTCCAGACCAGTTCAACACGGCTGCCATCGGGTTGCGCCACCCAGCTGAGCTTGCCCTGTGCCGTGTAGCCATAACGGGTCTGCCGACCGAGGGGATCCACTCTGGCAACCACATCGCCCTGCAGGTTGCGCTCGAAACGCCACTCACGATCCCCTTGTACGACTTTGCGAACACGGCCATCCCAGTAGCTGTAGGCCGTCTGGTTGCCATCCGGGGCAACCTCGAGGGAGAGCAAACCCGCATCGTCATACTGATACCGGGTCTCGCCCCCCAGGGCATCGCGAGCCAGCACCTTCTGGCCCTTGTCGTTGTAACCGAATTCGGTGACTGCACCGTCCGGATCCTGCTGACGCACTAGGCGGGCGTTGCTGTCATGTTGATAGACTTCCAGGCTGCCGTCGGCGTTGTTGACGGTGACTTCGCCCTTGTCATCATCCCAGCCATAGCTGACATCGAATCGGGCGACATCGCTCCAGTGACGGATGGCGCGGGCGCGGCTCCCCTCACCTTCCCACTCCCAGAAGAAACCGGCCCCACCCGCGAGACGACGATCCAGGATCACCCCATCGCTGCGATAACGATAATGCTCCCTCTCTCCTGCCCCATTTTCGGCGGCCACCAGATGGCCAGCGTCATCGTAGTGATAGCGCTGAAGGGTGGCCTGCGGCTGCCAGTTGATACCATCGAATCGCTGCAACTCGATGGCGGTGAGATGAGCCTGTTGATAGACGAGACGCAGGGCCAGGCCACCATCGTGTTCAACCCAGCAGGGGCGGCCTTCGGCGTCCGGGCACACCGTCAGGCGATTGCCATAGACATCAGAGATCGCCGTCAACCGCCCTTCATTTCCCTGCCAGCTGAAATGCAGGAAGGGAGATCCCGCCTTGGCCAGGATCACCTCATCGGTTTGATCCCCCAGGTAGGCTGCCGCCTCCGACACCCGGTTGGTGATCATGGGCATGGTGGCCGACGGCAGCGGCAGCTCGATGGCTAGCGACTCGTTATCCCGCCAGATCAGGGTCTCACCGCGGCGCTCGAGCCGATGAGCCAAAGAGTGGCTCCAGCCAGGCCCCATGCCGCAGTCCTGCTCTACAGCGGACGTTCGGTAGAGGCGGCCAAAGGTAAAGGGCAACATGCCGGGCAACAGCGCATCTTCCAGCGCCAACAACTCTTCCCCCGTCACCATGGAGACAGGGCAATTGTTCTTGCAGGTCTGTGCCTCCGGTTGGCTGGATTGACCGGATGGCGTTTTGGCCGGCGTGGACGCATCCGGCGTATTGTTGACCTGCTGGACTTCGGTATGGGACTGGAATTTTCGCTTGGCGGCCGTCGCCTGCTCGACCTGAGTCAACGCCTTGCCATCCCCCACCAGATTGAGGTCGGCCTTCTTGGCCGGATTGAGTTTGGCAACACCGGCCGTCAGCACCTTCTTGGCGGTCTGGGCATGCTGGGCCAGATTGTGTTTCTTGGAGAGAGTGACCAGAGAGGTCACCAGGCGCATCACCCGATCGCTGTGCTTGGCCATCGAGACGGTCTTGGCTCCGTAACGGGCCGCAAGGCCAGCGCCACCAGTCAGCACCACACCGACGATGACGTCGATCAGTACAGAGGCGATCACCTGAGCACCAAACTCGGTCTGCTGATCCGGCGGCAGCAGCTTGACCCAGCTCACCAGGGCATAGGCATAGAGATAAAGCAGGGCCTCATCCTGCAACACCAGCATGGCCGCCTCCATCTGGGAGGCACCCGCCTCGGCCATGGCGGCAGCATCGACGCCGAACTCGGCCAGTTTCTTGGCATTGCCCACCGGATCGGCCAGCAGTTCGTAGATGGTCTTGAGATCATCCCATACCCCAACCAGTGCTTTACCAATGCCGCTGGCGGCCGCCAGGGAGTGACTGCCAAATCCAGCACCGGTCGCGTTGTAACGACTCCAGGCGGCCTTGTGTTCACCGTTCCACTCTTGGGTGAGCCAAGCCTCGAGGTCTTTTTGTACCGGCGCATAGGACGCGAACAGCGCATCGAGATCGATCTTCTTCACATTGGGATAGAAGGTCACCCGATAGGACTTGCCTGGGGTGAGCTTGCCTATCTCAGCAATCCCCTTGGCATCCAGACTGCCCTCCTTCACCACGTCCTCAGGCATGAAACGCTTGCCGGCCATCTTGCCGGCCTCCACCTTGTATGGGGTGTTACCGATGGGGATGAAGCGCACCGACTCGAACAGATGGACCAGACGCAGGGTGCCGCTGAGCGGACACTGGGTCACGACCGACTGGGCTTTACTGCTGCTGGATGAGGCTTTGATCGTCTTGTCGCCGACCTTGATGGTCTGCTCCATGTCCATGCTGAGCATGTCACCGAGAAAGAAACTCTCGGCATCCTTGCGGTACTCAGTCAAAGCATTGCGATAGTCGGCAAGTACCTGGTTGAAGACGGCTTGGCCGGCATTATTCATGCTTGAACCTCTTTGCACAGCGCAGCTTCCAGCGCCGGGAATAATTCGGAATCACTCAAGGGGTTACGTGCGACAAAGCGGGCAACCTTGAGTCGTAAATTGGCTTCGGGAAAGGACCAGTAGAGCTGACCATTCTGATCGGCCAACTGCTGCATCAGGTTATTGATGAGGGGGCCGGGATCCTGTTTTGCCAGCGCAACGACTAGTGGATCTGGCAGGTTCCACCAAGGAAAGGGACGTGGTGAAAGAGGCTCGGAAGGTCCCCATTGAAAGGCTCGGCCACAGACCCAGAGCTCACTCAGTTCAGGCAAGAGGGAGGTAAAGCGATCTCCCAGTTGCTCGATGATCGAAGCAAGGTAAACGCCATCCCAGTAGCGGAAGAACACGGCCTCCCCTTGATGCCAGATCTGGGTCAGCCCCTGCAGATGGGCATAGAGAGTGTCGACGGATTGCGCCGTAGACAGCAAAAATCCCCAATCACGGGCCGGCGTACTGGCCGCCCACTCGATAAAAGTACTGCCCTCATCCAGCGCGACCAGATAGGGCATGACCGAGTGCCAGTCTGCATAAGCAGTACCGAGATAGAGGCCACGAGGGGTATGACGGCCATCCAGCTGGTAGTAGTGCTGCAAAGGAGTGGCATCGCTGGCACCCGCCAGCACTGCGTATAGAGGAGATGAACTGTGTGTGCTGACCCACTCGGGTAACGAGATGACCTCAGATCTCACAAGCCCCCTCCTTACACTTCTCGCACTCCTCACAGAAGGGGGCTGCGCTCTTCATGGTGGCGAGCTGAGCCGGGCTCAGCGGCACCTTGGGTGGGGGAGGCACGGCAACGCCCTGGGGATCGATGGGAGACTTGCCCGCCCAACCCGAGCCGGAACCCGGACTGCCACCGGAGTTCATCTTGATGGTGGGGCCGACCAGGGTGACGCCGCCACCATCCACCTTGATAAAGCTGCCCCCTACCTTGACAGTAATTTCACTGCCCGCCTCCAGCACCACCTTGGCACCGGCCTTGACGTGTACTTCCTGTCCCGCCTGAGTGAGCCAGCTCTGCCCCAGCTTCTGGTGCATAGACGCATCCACGGTGAGCGAGTAATCGGCCTTGACCTGGTCCCGCTTCTCCCCCTCCACCGTCAGGTGGTCATTGGCCTTGATGCGGGTCACCCGCTCATTGTCGATGTCGGTGTGCTCATCGTGCTTGATGTGCCAGGCCGCATCGTTCTCAATCAACAGGTTCAGGTCTTTCTGACCGTGAAGGTAAATTTCTTCCTGTCCCGCCTGGTCTTCGAAGCGCAGCTCGTTGAACCCCTCACCCTGGTGGGTCTCGGTACGCAGCACGGTGCGGGTCTTGTTCGCCGGCAGCTCGTAGGGCGGCCGGTTGGTGGCGTGGAAGGTCCGACCGGTGACTATGGGCTGATCCGGGTCCCCTTCCAGGAAGGAGACAATCACCTCGTGGCCGATGCGCGGGATGGCCAGCATGCCGTACTGGCCCCCCGCCCAGCCCTGGCTCACCCGTACCCAGCAGGAGCTCTGGTCATTGCTGGAACCGTAACGGTCCCAGGGGAACTGCAGCTTCACCCGGCCATGCTCGTCGCAGTAAATCTCCTCCCCCTCCGGCCCCACCACGGTGGCGATTTGCGGGCCGTCCACCATCGGCTTGTGAGGCGCCTGTGGGCTGCCGATGCGGGCGCGCCAGCTGGTGCTCGCCTTCACCACCGAGAATTCGTTGTGGTAGACGGTCGGGC
>RCUJ01001670.1_pt1 | contig 11572 bp, 9 predicted proteins | sample 2166321 | NCBI WGS metagenome assembly RCUJ01 (sample SAMN09932808, study PRJNA488358) | compost metagenome | feature: garden; material: soil; isolation source: compost soil in an enriched community after 118 h of incubation | place: Germany: Experimental Botanical Garden Goettingen | collected... | reverse complement strand
CCATTCTGTCCATAAATCCGTGCTTATTTCTTCTTTTTCTTTTCGATGGTTGAAATGTTCTTTTGCTCATTGCTTTGTATCTTTAAAAATGGTATCTAATTAACTCTTTATTGGTTTTGGATATCGTTATTCAAAAACCGAGTGCAAATATACAAAGACTTTTTTTTCTGGCAAGCACTTTTATAAAAATATTTTTAATTCCTTTTACTATCTTTGCAATCACAAATTTACAATAATTATGTTTCACAAGAATATTAAACTTATTTTGGCCGGACTTCTTGTAGTGGCGGGCATTTGGCAATTTACAGAAAGTAATATCGGAAATGGAATCTTTCTTATATTATTAACTGCAATTCCAATTTTTCTTTATTTCAAAAACGAATTTATCCTTTTAGCCTTCCTTAAATTAAGAAAACAAGACTTCGCAGGAGCTAATAAATGGTTGTCATATATCAAAAATCCAGAAGGTGCATTAGTAAGAAAACAGCAAGGATACTTAAACTATTTGCAAGGTATCATGTTATCTCAAACTAATATCAACCAAGCAGAGAAACATTTCAAAAAAGCAATCGAACTTGGACTATCAATGGATATGGATTTAGCTGTAGCTAAATTAAACCTTGCAGGAGTTGCCATGTCTCGCAGAAGAAAATTGGAAGCGACTAATTTACTTAACGAGGCTAAAAAATTAGACAAACAAGGAATGCTGAAAGAGCAAATCTCTATGATGAAAGAACAAATGAAGAAAATCTAAATTTTTCTAAAATTACAATATTCGAAATCCCAAATTACAATTGTGAATTTGGGATTTTTTTTTGAATCTGACTTGTCCTTGCGAGGAACGAAGCAATCTCACTTTGCTTATTACTAAAGCTGCTCATTGTTAGTGCGGTTGCTTCGTTCCTCGCAATGACAAGATTGGGCGAAGATTCTGTAACCGTACAATTTGTCATCCTGAGCGAAGTCGAAGGACACGCAAGAAGCTCTACAAAGATTGTATAACCGCATAGTTTTAACGCAAAGAGACCCGACAGGTTTCAAAAACCTGTCGGGTCTGACTTGTATTGCGGAGCTACTTTGCGCCCTTCGACTTCGCTCAGGGTGACAAAACAATTGATAATTAACAATTAATAATTATCAACTGTCAATTATTTCAAAATATCCGTATCTACAAGTCTTGCATATTTTCCTGTGATTTTACCCTTTTCGTCTATGGTAAAAAAAGTTGGGGTTCCTATTATGGCGTAGGCTTGGAAATTTGGGCCAGCAAAACCTTTAAAATCGCATAGCTGCTCTTTCCACGGAAAAGTATGATCGTGGCCGTCTCCAGCATCTTTGGTCATGTCTGCAGCGATACTTATAATTTCGTAACCTTTGCTTTTTACGATTTCGTAATTGCCCAACAACTGGTGAATTTCGTTCTCGCAATTGTTACAGCCTGATTCGTAAAAGAATAATAAAGTCTTTTTATTGATTGTTTTTTTGCCTGATGCTGTTTGCAAAGCCGGTGCCGAACCACCAATTACAGGTGCATTAATGGTGTTTGCTAATTGCTTGCCCGGTTTTTCGAGCCTTCCAGATTTTGCCGTATATTGGCTTATGGCATTTACCAAATCATCTTTTCCGGCTTTGGTAAATAAAGCGACTACTTTTTCTGTAAAGGCCGTATAGATTTCATTGCTTTTTATGCGCGATAGTATTTGTTTAGTATCTGCAAGCCAAGCGGTGTCGTCTTTTAATACGCCTTGCTGCAGCTGCATCCAGCCCTCAATAAGGTTGTTCCATTGGCCGCTGTTGTACAGTACCGCCATATCGAGTTTGTCTTTTACAAAAAGGCTGATTTCTTTAGCCTTTTCTTCTTCTGATTGATCAAGGCTGCTTCCCAAGCCCATTAAAACATCATAGATCTCGGCTAATCTTGCGGCATACAGTTTGCTTTTCGCTGTTGTGGTTTTTAAAGTGCTGAGCTGTGTATTAAGGCTTTCTTTTTCTTTGTCAAGGGCATTGTATAAAGCATCTTCTTTTTTATACACTTTGAGACCATAATTTACCATACCCGCTTTTTCTAAAAGTTGTCTTTGTTTTTTCATTCTTTCTACAAGGTACTCATTCTCTGGCGAACTAGTATAGGTGGTGTTCTCAAAATTGGGCTGCTCTTCAAGGCAGGAAATGGCAAAATTCTCCTTATTTACAATAAAATCCATGCCACCGCCGTCTGTAAGGGCAAAATGCGAAATACCAGCATATCCTTTTTTGGCGGCTGGAATAACAAGTACTGCTTTTCCTGTCGCATCAAGTTTTCCTGATGCAATAGTATCTGCTTTGCTGCCTCGCTCTAGCACATACACATACTGTTTTCCTCCATAATGAGAAAAATTTAAGTTTATGGTTTGCGACTGCCCGGAAGTTACCACGCCCAAAATAGCAACAGCCTGAAATAGTATTTTTTTCATACTTTCTTTTTTTATTAATACTAATTTAATCTAAAAATTTATATTAAATACCGAAACGCCCTTCATTCCTGCCCAAGAGCAGGAAATGAAAAGCGTAACGGTCTTTTTGGTAATTTTATTATTTGTTTTACTAATTGAGCAACTTATTAAAACTCAACTAAATTTATTTAATTTGCGAATAACAATTACTATTTAAAAAAGTGTAAACAGTTTTTATCTTTCTGACATACATCGTAAAGTCCCAGTATATTTATCTCCCGCAATATATGCAACTTGAAATGGTTGGTTAGCATTCCAAATAGTTTGAGTAAACACACCCATAAAATTAGCAGAAAGATAATATAAAGGACCATTTCCAAGTAAAATTGCATTGGTACTATAAGAATATCCAGCATTAGGCAGGAATAAACTGGTTCCTATCAGAATTCCTGAATCTCCAACAACATTATTTGGACCTATAAAACTTCGAGTAGTATTATAAGTCATCACCCCTCTCCATTCTTCTAAAGTAGGTATACGATAACCAGGAGGACATGGATCTGTACTTCCTTTTTGACCTACTCCTTTATCAGTCCAATTACCATTTCCGGTCCCTGATCTACCAGCGGTAGCAGCTCCCCATAAATAATAGTCCCCAATCAAATTTGGCGAAGGCGAAAATGGATTTTGATTCTGATCCTTAACTCCTAAATTATAACACATAAATTCTTTCCATGTTCCTGAAGCAATATATGCACCACAGCATGAACAGTCTTTAATTTGAGCTGTTAATTTTATTTTTACGTCAGAACCGCTTCCATCATTTTTAGTATTATAAATTACGTATAAATCTACAGAAAGTGGATTTGTCCTGTTTCTTTTGTATGCCATACCATTATTAGCACCTTCGCTGGTGCTGCTTAGGTTACTATTATATACCAATGTAGCTTTAACTTCTCCTGTTATATTAGTACCATCCGGATTACCACCTGTAAGATCTTTAACAATACCAGATTCAGATTCAACATACACAAAACGAACTTTACTTACAGCCTGTCCTACAACTGTAAAGGTATAAGTTTGTGTATTTACACCTGCATCATTAAAATTAGACTTATTTGCTGAACGAGAGTCTCTTGTACCACAGTCATTATTAAAATTACTCTCAGCAATATCAAAGCAGGTTTTTCCGCTTAGAGTGCCCGAACCATCAGGTATATTTATAGGATTATCAGATGCATTTACCGTAAATACTTCTGAAGTTACTGCAACAGCACCGATACAGCTGTTTGTAACTTTACAATAAAAATAATAGTCGCCTTTATTTGGGATCTCATATCTCAATGAAGCTGAATTTTCTCCAACCGAATTTCCGCCTGTGTTGCTCTTTGTTCTATTAAGAAACCATTGATATGATGGATTAACCCCACTACCTGCTACTACTGCTACAGCAACAGTTACCTTTGATCCTGCTGTTGCATTTTGAACCAAACTAGACTGTGATGTAAGAGCAGGTACAGGACAGTTGTTGTTCATGGTAATCGTGTGTTCTAAAACAGCTGATTTGCCGCAAATGTTTTGTGCCTGAACTGTAACTTTTAATGGAGTACCTGTATCTCCACTTGGTGGAAGCTGTATTACTACGGTATCTCCTGAACCAATAATTTTAGCATTAGGGTTATCTGTTGTCCATGTATAATCGATCGCTGGACCATGTTTAATATTAGTCTGCATAGTAACCTTTGTTCCGTAAATAGCTTCTGTAGGATTAGTATTCCATGAAAGCACAGGAAAATCTGAAATAGTATTCAGTATTTTTTTTACTGCTGGTGCGCTTATACAACCTGTAGCATTTTTAATTGTGGCACTATATTCTGAACCCGGTGTAGTAACTATAATGTAGTCAGTAGTATCAGTCATTTTTTCGCCGTCTTTATACCATGTATAAGTATAATTTCCAGCCACTTCAGGTTCGATTTCTAATTTTGTTTCACCGCCGCAAAGTGTTGTATTACCAATAATGCTTCTGATTACTGGAGTACTGTTCTGAGTTACATCTGCATCTAATACACTTTGCTCAGCCGGGCATTTAGCATCGCTGTTGTCTTTAGCAACCATACGCAGTGATATCGTACTTTGAGAACTTGGTACTATATATGGATTCGATGTTATAACATCATTACCATTGTACCAGGTATAAGTAATGCCGCTTTGTTTATTGAGAATACTTAAATCTAAACTACCGCCGGCACAGAATTTTGTAAAGGTATTCAACGCCACACCGTTTACTAATACATCACCGGGATCAAGAGTTACTTCTCCAGCCGCTTCACTTTTTGTTACCTGAATGCTTTTTGATGGTTTAGAATAACAGCTTCCGTCTTTTGTAGCAGCAAACCATTCGCCAACACTGCTGTCTCCGCTTATTTCTATAGATCCTCCTGTTTTTTCTTCTTTACCATTATGGAACCAAACAACAGAAGCACTGCCGTTTCCTGATACCCAAAGTTTTACTTTGCCCGTAGTACCGCAAATTACGCCATTACCAGATGCTGATGCAACAAGATTAATTGGCGTTGTAGTTCCGGATTCTGTAATAGTACGTTTGTTTGATACGTTAGTATTACAGCCAGCCGCTCCCATAGAAATATTATATTCTCCTTTTTGAGTTACAACTATATAAGATGCACCGTTGCTGCCTTGAATTGGAGCGCCATTACGGGTCCAGATTAATTTATCAAGATTCGCTGTATTAGCAGGAACTGATAAATAAACCGCACCGCCCACACATAAAGCTAAATCAGCGCTTGATGGGGATATTGCTGGTACAGCATACGGCATAGAACTGCAGTCTACACCATTTTGAGAGAATAAGAACTCTTTGTATAAACTTGTACAAGTACTGGTAACACGCACCAATACTGTATGCAGATTTACCGTTTCGTTTGGATAAAAATTTATTTTAATTTTCCGTTAACATTATCTACCTCACTTAATGAAGCATACTCTGAACCTGCTGTAATAGCGATGGTAAACTCCCCGTTAGGACAATCAGGATCTGTAACGCTAAATTGGGTATCACATCCTGTACCATCTGCCGCTACATCTACACACGGCTTAGGGCTTATGATTGTCTGGGATGTTCCTTCGCATAAACTTACCCAGCGTGTTTTGTTCCAATACTCCACACAATCGGTAGTTTTATTGTAAATGGTAAGTCCGTTACCTTTATCATTATTTTTTACTGCAAAAGCATCACGCTCAGCAGTTGTCATTTGAGGCAGTCTAAGTCCGCCTTTGTTAAGCAGTTCGAGCACTGAGAAATTTTCGGGCGCTTTTTTGCCCCCTATGGTCATTTGGGCCTGCGTGTTAACCGAAAATAAGATGGCCAGAAGGGGAAGCCACATAAAAAATAGATTTTTCTTCATTATTTCATGTATTTGATTGTTTTAAAATTTGAAACTCTTTTTATAGCAAGTCGCACCTTAACAGTTTATAAAACAATTAAATGTTTCTGCATACTGATAAGTTTGAAAACTACCGTTTCTTAAAAGAGGAATGTTATAGAGAGGAAACCACTTGCCAGTTAGCTCCATCAGATTGCAAGGTGACCTTAAGAGTTCCGCCTGTAGCCGAATAAAAAGGAGCAGCTATCTCGTTTACAGAAAACTTATCTGAATATACTACAGGAACATTGAATTTTACCGTCACTTCTGCACCAGAAGAGTTGGACACATTAGTTTGAGCAATTAACAAAACCCTTCCTTCACTAGTTGCCGCATCAGGAAGCGCTACTGTAATATCGTTAGAAAGTTGAGAAGCAATAAGTGTGTAATCTGCATCTGCAACCGTATAATCAGAATGGATAACCTTTACACCTTTAATATTGCTGACACTAGATGCATTTATAGTTTTTAAAACACCATTTTCATCTGTTACCACTACATTATCTGTAGCTTTTCCAGCCTCCAAACCTTTAATAGCCAAAGTATAAGCTCCAGTGGTTATACTAGTATTCCTATTTAAAGCACCACCCAATTGAACATTACCTTCGTTTGCAGACAAACCATTATCGGCTGTATTGAGAGAATTGGGGTTAATCTTTACTTTTTTACCATTAACGGTAACAAAAGTTTCAGTTTGCGCCATCATTATTCCAGCTTGGAATAATAACAACATACAAATGATTTTCTTCATAGTCATTATTTTAATTAAGTATTAAACCGTATAGTCGCTGCAAAACTAAATCTCTAAATCTCAGTTTTTTGCCTCTTAAATTTTTTTTTGTATTAAAATAGGGTAAAATACTACAAAACTTAAGGGCTTTTTTTATCGCAAGCAGCGTTACATTTCTACAAGTTTATCTTCAATAATTTTTATTGACACCTTATTAAGTACCTGATACAAAACGCTTAAAGCATCTGAGATATACAATATAATTCTATTGAATAGCTTTACGAATATGATGTGAATAATATCCATATCGTTTTAGGAAGAGAAAATGAAAAAATATTCCCGAAAATCTCCTGATATTACTATTGAAGGGATTTGGTATGGAGAAGGAAAATGATTAAATTCTATATTTTGACAAGCAAAAGATAATTAAAGCAATATATTATTTATAAAGGTCAGTCAGAAACGCGAAAAGAAGCACGCGAAAGTTTTATAGAGATAATTTTATCTCTTGAAGAAAAGATCGCGACTTATAAAAACAAAACCCAAAACTTATTCGTTTTGGGTTTTGTCTTTACAATTGTAAAACTATAACTTGATACAATAAAAAAAATAAAGGATTTTAAAATTCTCCATTCGCCGGGCGTTAGAAATTTTTATTGACAAAAACAGTTTAATCTTTTAGAACTTATTATTTGTCAAAGTTTTAAACTTTAACAAAGACTACAAATCCTCAAAGTACTGGAATTTGGGCTCGAGCGATAGCGAACTGGCGAAGCAATTTAAAAACTTGGAATTTTATTCCAATATAATCGAAGGCAAGTTCTCATTCAGCCATTTATATTTATTAAGAATCATGATATGAGTTCCTCCTTTTACCAAAATGCATTTATCAATATATTTAATCGGAAAAACTTCGTCTTGATCTCCGTGTATATGCACTACATTTTCGTCAATTTCATCTCTATCCCACAAAATGACGCTTTCTACAGCCCACTGCAGATAACCTAAATCGCGTACGGATAGAAACTTCTCATATAATTTAATTCGTTTATTGACCTTTTCACCAAAAGAAAACTTAGCCAGTTTCTCAATGTTAAGAATCAACTGCATTGGGATTAGTTTATAAGCTTTTGTAGACTTCCCTATTTTCATTCTTCTAGGAAATTCACGATTGCTTCTTACGCTCGATATAATAATTACTTTTCGTGTTTTGATATGTTTCGAAATTTCCTGCACCAGAATTCCACCAAAAGAAACTCCTATTAAAACTGGGTTTTCATCTTTTATATTCTTACTAACTCGAAGTGCGTAATCTGATAAAGATTCTTTCGAATTTGGAATTTCCCATTCCAAAAGATGCATTTCAAAAATATTTTCATCCAATTTTATTCTTTCAAAAATAGACGAGCTCGCTGCCAAACCTGGCATAAAATAAACTGGAATTTTACTCATAACATTAAAATGAAATTACCATTAGGATATTTATTCTAAAAAATAAAGTTACTTTTTTTTAATATCATGATAATCAAATTTCAGACCTATTTATTGCTTCTAGATTAAAAAATCAAACTTCGAAACAATAACTTAAAGTTCACATCTCTAAAAAATAATTTAATATTGAAAATCAAATGATTACCTTTGCATTTCGAAATATTTTTTGATTTTAAATCTTATAAAGAATTTTCTTTCAATACGTATTTCGAATCCCAAATTCACTATTTACCAATAACCTAACAAGAAATTACTATGGAATCTTCTGTAACTATGGAAATCAAAGACAACACTTTTGCACGCCAATTTGAAACTGTCATCCCCGAAGGAATGTTAGCAGTTGAGTATTCATTTCAAGAAAAAAAAATCTTTTTAACCAAGATTAACAAACCAGATTCATACGAGAACGAAGAAATAATCAATATGCTGCTTAAAAGTATATTAGATTTAAGTTCTGAAAAAAACTACCGAGTAGTTCCAATTCACCCGAAGATTGTTTCATTTTTCAAAAAAAACCCAAAATATAAAGAATTGCTTCCTCCAGGAATCAGAATCTAAAAATATCCAATAACTCGAAGCCATAGTCCTCCAATTACCATATAGATTAAGAGCATAACCAAACCGGTTATAAGTCCTTTGACCCACCAGCTCTTTAGATCAACGTAACCGCTCCCAAAAAATACGGGTGCAGGACCGTGACCATAATGAGTTAATGTTCCGTAAAGAGATCCGACAAAACCAAGCATAAATGCTAGCAATAATCCTGGAATTCCGAGCGAAACACCAACACCAAGTAAAGCCGCATACATTGCTGCAACGTGTGCGGTTGCACTTGCAAAAAGATAATGACTAAAGAAATACACCAATATAATAATAGGAAAAGCCATCTGCCAACTTAATCCGCCAATTTGAGCTTTTACCAAATCACTAAACCATGCGATAAAACCTAATTCGTTAAGCGAACTGGCCATCATTACCAAAACAGAAAACCAGACAATAGTATCCCAAGCACCTTTTTCGGCTTTTACATCTTCCCAAGTCAACACCGAGGTTAACAGCAAAATTACCAATCCGATAAAAGCTGTTGTTGTTGCATCAATAGAAAGCAGATCTCCTGTCATCCAGAGAAAAAGCAGAATAAAAAATGTTAGCAGCATCATCCATTCATCTCTTGTTATCGCCCCCATTTCTTTCAATTTCTGTGTTGCAATCTGCGGTGCGTCTCCAGTCTTTTTTAACTCTGGCGGATAAATTTTATAAAGCACAAACGGAATTACAATAAAGGCACATAACCCTGGAACAATTGCCGCCGCCGCCCATGACATCCAGCTGATTTTTATTCCTAAATTAAGTGCAAACTTCTGACACATCGGATTACTTGCTGTTCCTGTTAAAAACATAGAAGACGCAATCAAATTCATATTATAACTATTCAAAGTTAAATAAGCTCCTAATTTTCTATGCGTTTCAGGTTTGTCTGGCATTGAGCCAAAACTCATTGACATTGATTTCATAATCGGGTAAACAATTCCTCCTCCTCTAGCTGTATTACTTGGTACGGCTGGCGCTAAAACCAAATCTGCCAATCCTAAACCATAAGCAAGCCCTAGAGAACTTTTACCGAATATTTTTATGAATAAAAAAGCAATTCTATTCCCGAGACCTGTTTTTATAAATCCTCTCGCAATAAAAAATGAAATTCCGATAAGCCAAATCACTTTATCGCCAAAGCCTTTTAATGCCAATGTTATAGATTTGCCAGCATCACCAGGCGCCAAAACCTGTGAAAAAGCTGTCAATGCAATAGCAATCATACACATAGTTCCCATCGGAGCCGCTTTTAGGATGATTCCTAAAATAGTAGCTACAAAAATGGCAAACAAATGCCACGCTTCAGCCACAACGCCTTCTGGAGCTGGAATAAACCAAATGGCAACTAAAACTGCCAGCGTAATTAGGGTTTGTGGAATTTTTACTTCTTTCATAAAAACAAAGATTAAGTGAATTAAATTCTGAGCTGTAACTGAATTAAAAATAAATTATCGTTGTAGGTTGACGTATCTGGAATGCTTTTATCGAATCTATCAATTTCAAATCCCATTTCGATACGGCCTGTATATGATTTTCCAAATTCTAAACTGACCATTGGCGTGTAAGTAGTGCGTACATTTGAATTGATTTTATAACTAGGATCGAAAGTTTCGTAACGACAAGACAATTCAAGCGCTGTGAGTTTTTGATAATTTACAGTATACCTAAAATTTGGCAAGAAATATATGCCTCGCATTTGATAATCGGCAACATTGCCTATTCGGCTTTCAACTGGCAGAGAATAGTACAAATTATGATTTGTTCCCTGCTTATATTCTATCTGCAAATCAAAACTAAGCTTATCCGTTAGTTTAAAATCAGCAGTAACATCTGCTCCGATTGCAAAAACATCTTCTTTAAAAACTTTTCCGAAGCCACCGTTTAAACCTAGATTAATCTCATATTCTTTTGACAAACCAAAAACCCATCTCGAAGAATATTGTTTTCCGTTATCTTTATCCATTTCTACATTTTTCCCATTTCCATTTAAAATAGAAACCGCATAATTCACTGGAATTTTCCCAATATCAAAAGCTCCCGTTGCCGATGCTCCAATCTGGAAACTTGTCCAACCATTTTTTCCAAACTCATAATACTGGTTCGAAAAATCAAAAGATTTAATAATATCTACTGGAACAAGCTCCTCAATACCAAATGCAGGACGAAATTGTCCTCCTGTTAGGGCAATATATTTATTAAAAGTATATTTTCCGTAGGCATTTTCAAGAACTTTCCCTTTTGTGTCTGACTTAAAATCAGCTAAATTGACTAGAATTACAATTTCTGTTGTTTCGCTTAATTTGGTATTTAGGCCAACACGCATTCTTTTTATATCAAAAGAACTTTGTGTTGCATCTCCTGTTGAATGATGCGTTCCCAAAACATCTACATTATCACCAAAACTTTCTAAGTACCTGGCTTGAAGAAGTCCTTTGAGCTGAAACTGCGGATATTTATCTTCTTTTTGTTCTGCGGTGGTTCCTTGATTCACATCACCTTGGGCATGTAAAAAAAATGGTGTAATAAGAAATAGAAAAACGATAGGCGATAGTAAACTTTTCCTCATAGGCTTAAATAAATAAAACATTAATTATTGCACTGATTTAAAAATCAGCACTTTACTTTTGAGTTCAAAAAGCTAACTACTTATAGTCAACACAAAATGAGAATACTAAAATAACAAAAAAAGATGTTTTATGTAAAAAAAATTGCATTAAAATACTGTTACTAAAATAAAACACAATAAAAAAAGGGCATAAGATTAAAACTTATGCCCTTTTAAAATTTATATTGAAAAATACTATTTTTCGATCTCTCTCATAGAATCCATTTTTTTATGCGCTAAGAAACCTGCGACATCTTCAAAATGCTCTTTTACTCTT